>Ga0070681_10004133_pt1 | contig 13726 bp, 14 predicted proteins | sample KBSC83BmetaG_FD_65650 | JGI IMG/M metagenome (GOLD analysis project Ga0070681, IMG submission 65650) | Corn rhizosphere microbial communities from Kellogg Biological Station, Michigan, USA - KBS C8-3B metaG | ecosystem: Host-associated > Plants > Roots > Rhizosphere | place: USA: Michigan... | reverse complement strand
AGCGGTTCATGAAAGAGCTGCGTCTCGACGTGAAATTGGAGTAGTGGCCGGGCATGCCCGGCCTCACTTTACGCGGCCCCGTAGAAATTCCGTTGCCACGCGTGCTTCCTGAGTATGGAGAGCAGTTTTTCCGGCAGCGGACCTTTTCCAGGTATGGAGCAGTTGAACTCCACGTTTGCACGCGTGCGCATGCCCGGAATCACGGACGACACGGCCGGATGTGACAGGCAGAAGCGCAGCGCGATTTCCGGCATGGCTCCATTCTGTACGCCAATCTCCTGTTGGATGGCGGTCACGTGCTCAGCCACCTGCTTCCTGCGATCCCCTTTAAAATAGCGGCTTCGAAAATCATTTGGCTGGAACTCGGTATGCTCGTTGATCTTTCCGGTTAGTCCGCCTTCGTCGAGTGGCACGCGCGCAATCACGCCGACACGGCGTTCCATTGCAAGCGGGAACAGATTCGTTTCAGCTGTCTGATCGAAGATGTTGTAAATCACCTGCACACTATCGATCAGACCGGTTTCGACAATTTCGAGAGCGCTGTCGGGCTGGTGGTCGTTGATGGAAATACCCACGTGCTGCACTTTGCCTATCCGCTTGAGATCTTCGAAGGCGCGTTTCCATTCATCGGTCACGATCCACTCCGGGTTCCAGACGTGCAATTGCTGCAAGTCAATTCTCTCGACCCCCAGATTCTGCAGGCTGCGTTCGGTCGATTGCATGATGTAGTCGTACGGAAACACCTCGGAAATCGGGATACCGGGGCGCGCCGGCCAAAGTTGATTTTTTGGCGGCACTTTTGTAGCTACATAAATGTTGTGCTTGATCTCGCGCAGCACCTCGCCGACGAGCTGCTCGCTATGGCCATCGCCGTAAGCTAAAGCGGTATCGATAAAATTCAACCCCTCGTCTATGGCCAGCTGCAAGGCCTGCAGCGCCTGACGATCATCTCCACCCAGCCACATCGCGCCGCCGATGCCCCATGCGCCGTAGCCGATCTCGCTGACTCTGTATCCGGTTTTGCCCAGCTCGCGATACCGCATGACACACTATTATAGAGTCATGTATCTTGGCAAATCGCTGCGTTTGCGCCGCATTTTTGCGAATGGCCGCGCCTTAATTGTGCCGCTTGATCCACGCATGGAAGATCCCCTTCCGCTGGTGCGCACGATCGCACGGTCCGGAGTGGATGCCGTAGCGCTTGCGCCGGGTGTGCTCGAGCGCGTAATCGACGATATTGCCGGACTCGCCATCATTCTGCGCTTGAACGGGTCCACGCGAACGTCGCAATTGATTAGTGTGCAGGGCGCACTCGAGCTTGGCGCCGAGGCCGTGCTGCTCAAGGTCGATGCACACGATGCACGCGATTTGGAGCGGCTGGGCAGCGTGTCAGAGGATGCGCGCAGGCGGGGAGTGCCGGTGATCGCCGATATCATCGGCGAGGACCTCCAGGCGGTGGCAACCATCGCCGCCGAGTATGGTGCGGACGCGGTGCAGATGCAGCCGGTTGCCGATTTCCCTGCCTTACAGCAGGCGGTGCGCACAGCCGGCCGTCCGATGTTGATTCGGGCGCGCTCGTCAGAATCGCCCGGGAACTTGCTGCGCTTTGTGAACAATTGCCTCGAAGCTGGAGCGCAAGGCATCTCGGTGGAACCGCAACATGAAGTCGTACTGGCCGGAATTAACGCCCTGGTTCATCAGGGAGTTTCGCTTGGGGATGCGTTGGCGATCGCGGAATCGTCGCGCGCCGCGTTTCCGGAATAGTGTCAGGCCGAACGAAACGCCCGCCGCGATAAAATAGTCAAAGAAGTATGCGGCGAGTCCTGGCGGCCCTCATCGTCTTAACGGTTTCCGCTTTCGCGGCCAATCTCCGGCTATACCTGAAAGATGGCACCTATCACATTGTGCGCGAATATGCCGTTCAGGGCGATCGCGTGCATTATTACAGCGTCGAACGAAGTGATTGGGAAGACATTCCGCTGCCGCTTGTCGACCTGAAGCGGACCGAGGGGGAAGTTGCGGAACGTAAAGCCGCTCTCGCCGAGGAGACCAAAACGATCGCTGCCGAAGAAAAAGTCGAGCGCGAAGCACGCCAGGAAGTACTAAAAATTCCGCAGAATCCCGGCGTGTACCAATTGATCGACGGCAAAGAGCTTCGCATTATGCACCCCGCCGAATCCAAAGTTCATAACAACAAGAGGCGTTCGGTCCTCAAAGCCATGTCACCCATTCCGATCATCAGCGGAAAGGCAACAGTGGAGGTGGACAATTCCCGTTCCAATTACAACGTGGAGAGCAATACGCCCGAATTTTATATCCAGCTCTCCGCGGAGGAGCAATTCGGCATCATCCGCCTGACGCCGCACGAAGGCGTGCGCATCGCGGCAAACGTTACGGTGATCCCGGTAACAAAAGAAGTGGTTGAAGAGCCGCAGCAAGTCGAGATCTTCCGCAAGCAAGTGGATCAGAATGACCTCTATAAAATCTGGCCGCAGAAGCCCCTCGACCCCGGAGAATACGCAGTTGTCGAGTACACACCGGGCAAGCTCAACATGCAGATCTGGGATTTCACCTGGAAGCCGGGCGCCAAGTATGTGCCGGATCCGCACTACGCGATACGCCCGTAATCCTTCAATTCAGAAAATAGGTGCGATAGAGGGTGTCGCGCTGCTTGGGGACGAAGCCGGCATCGCGAATCATGCGCCGGAGTTCTTCTTCTGACGCGCGGTGGTGCGCGCCGGCGGCCGAAACCACGTTCTCTTCAATCATGATGCTGCCTACGTCGTTGCCGCCGAAGCGAAGCCCGAGCTGGCAGGTCTTCAGTCCCGGCGTCACCCAGGAAGACTGGATGTTCTCGATGTTATCGAGGTAGATGCGCGACACAGCCAGCATCTGCAGATATTCAAACGCCGTCGCCTCTTCTTTAATGAAGCGGCCAAGCGACGTGTTCTCGCGTTGAAATGTCCACGGAATGAAGGCCGTAAACCCGCCTGTATCTTCCTGAATCCGGCGGACGATTTCGAGGTGATTGATGCGCTGCTCGAACGTCTCGCCGCAACCGAACATCATCGTGGCCGTGGTGCGCATGCCGAGCGAGTGCGCAGCCCGGTGCACGTCGATCCAATCCGTGGTCGAGCATTTGAGGCGGCTGATGCGGTGGCGTACCGCGTCATCCAGAATTTCTGCACCGCCGCCGGGAAGCGAATCGAGGCCGGCGTCGCGCAGCCTGGCCATGGTATCGCGTATGGTTAACCCGCTCACTTGCGCGATGTTCGTAATCTCCGGGGCCGAAAAGCAGTGGCAGTGGATTTCGAATCGCTGCTTGATGGACCGCAGCAGGTCCTCGTACCACTCGATTTTGAGATCGGGGTGCAAGCCGCCTTGCATCAGGATACCGGTGCCGCCCAGATCGATGGTCTCCTGAATTTTGTCAAAGATGACTTCTTTCGGCAGGACGTAGCCTTCGGCATGACCCATGGGCCGGTAAAACGCGCAGAAGCTGCAGTATTCAGTACAGAAGTTGGTGTAATTGATATTGCGGTCGATGATGTAAGAAACGACGCCTTCCGGATGCAGCTTCCGCCGCACGGCATCCGCAGCCATACCGATGCCGATCAGATCGTCGGAGTGCAGCAGGTCTAGTGTTTCTTCGCGCGAAATCATATCGGCCGAACCCCTATCTTAGCAATACGGCTCAGTCGTTTTTGCGGCCGGCCCTGCAGTTGTTGATGGCAGTCTGGAGCAATTCCGAATCCAGTTTCCATCGCGGAGCCAGGTCCAGCAGCGCGGGTACCAGGCTTTGATCGGCCGCTTCGGCTGCCGCTTCGACGGCGAGCGAGGTGACGGAAGCAGCGGAAAGCTCTTTCATAACAAATGGAATTGCGCGTGAATCCCGGCGGGATGTAAGGCCGACCAAAGCTTCTCCCCGAATTTCGGCCACTTCGTCTTCCACGCGCCCGAACAAGGCCTCCCTGATCGCCGGAGTGTCGCTATCGATCAAGGATCCGAGACCGAACGTCGCCCAGTTCCTGATGTCGTTATTTTTATCGGTGGAGAGATCGATGAGGATTTGAATGGCTTCGGGCGCCTTAGAGCTTAGCAGGCCCGTCACTACGCCGAACCGCACTTCCGGATTGGGATGCTGTTTCAGGCGCAGTAGGACCGGGAATACCCGTGGATTATTGAGCTGCCCGAAGGCAGTAGCCGCGGCACCGAGCACGGAAGCCTGTTTTTCAGTTGAGATCAGCTGACTTAAGATCTCAAAGCGCTCGCGCGCGAAGGGAATCTCCGGCGCGCCAAGCTGCGCCAGAACCGATGCGCCCACAAACCGCTCATGAGCATCCGCCGACCGGCACAGTGCGGACGCCGCCTGCAACACTTCTCGATTCCCTCGTTGGCGCAGCGACCCCACGGTCGCGGAAAGCTGATCGTTATTGCCGGTCTTCGCCGACCGAACCGCGATCTGTGTGAGTTCGGCGGTGCCTCGCCGATCGACAGGTTTGGCTGGAGAAGAAGGCGGCTGATCGCGCGGCACTGGATCAGAGCCATGGTAACACCCGTCATTTGCATCCTTGTAATTTCTACACTTCGGGCATAGGATGTTTAATACAAAGGACGGTAAATCAGATGAGACTGTCTTTAACTACAGCGCTACTGGTGCTTGTTGCCATCACACTGTGTGGGCAACAAACGATGCCGCGCATGACGAACGTCGAGCCGGAAAACGGGAAAGCGGGGGACATCCTTACGGTGAATGGGGAGCATCTGGATAAGAGCGATGTCGTGGAACTGTACCTGACAGACGGCAAGAAAGATACCAAGGTTCAGGTAACGCAGCAGGCTGCCACGGCGATCAAGTTCAAAATTCCGGACAAGGTGACACCAGGCCGGTTCGCGCTCATGGTGTTGACGGGCGGCAAAGACCCCAAGTACATCGAGCAGCCGGTAAAAGTCACGGTCGAGTAACCCGCGCTCGTAAGCCTTGTAGGGGCCGAGCACGCTCGGCTCTGAACCGTTGGATATTTTCGCAGACCCCGCACGCAAGCGCCGATCGAGGGTCCTACCAAAGCTATAATCCAAGTTTGTCTTACCGAATGCAACGACGTTCACTGCTAAAAGCTGCTGGCCTCACTATGTCTACTGCCTTTGCATCACCTAACCGAAAACCCCATTTCGTTGTGGCCGGAGCCGGCGCATTTGGCGGATGGACGGCTCTCTTTCTCTTGCGATCCGGCGCGCGCGTCACTCTTGTCGACGCCTGGGGACCCGGCAATTCCCGAGCCAGTTCAGGCGGTGAAACGCGCATCATTCGCGCGATCTACGGGCCCAATCGACAGTACGTACAGATGGCTGTCCGTGCCCTCGAATTGTGGAAAGAAAATGAAAAGCGATGGAACCTTCAGCTCTTTCACCGTACCGGAGTGTTGTGGATGGCGGCGACCGAAGACAGCTACGAGAAAGCTTCGCTGCCGCTTCTGCGCGATGCAGATGTTGAATTCGAGGAACTGACAACCGCGCAGGCTAGCAAACGTTTCCCGCAGATCAGTTTTCAAAACGTGCACTGGGCTATTTTTGAAAAGAACGCCGGTTTTCTGACTGCGCGGCGGAATTGCCAGCACGTACTCGAGCATTTTGTGGCTGAAGGCGGCGAGTACCGGCAACTTGCCGTCACCCCGGGCGCGCTGCAAGGGCACCAGGTGGGCGAACTCGCCCTGTCTGACGGGTCGAAATTATGCGCCGACCAGTACGTCTTCGCTTGCGGCCCCTGGCTGGGGAAGATTTTTCCGGAAGTGATTGGAAAACTGATTCACCCGACGCGGCAGGAGATCTTTTTCTTCGGCGTGCCCACCGGCGACACGCGGTTTGTAGAGCCCGCTATGCCCACGTGGATCGATCACGGGCCCACCCATTATTTCTACGGCATTCCGGGCAATGAATGGCGAGGATTTAAAATTGCCGACGATAATCGCGGATCGACGTTTGATCCCACATCGGGCGACCGAACACCCTCGGCTGCCGGGATCCAAGCGGCACGCCAGCACATGGAATATCGCTTTCCGGCGCTCAAGGGCGCGCCCCTGGTGGAAGCGCGTGTCTGCCAGTACGAGAACACGCCGGACGAGAATTTCATCATGGACCGGCATCCGAATGCCTCAAACGCGTGGCTGCTAGGTGGAGGATCGGGCCATGGATACAAACACGGTCCGGCGGTCGGCGAGCTGATGGCGAACCTTGTTCTTGGGAAGCGTCAGGTGGATCCCGTGTTCGAGCTGGCCAGATTCAAGCGCGGTGTCGAGACCGGCCGCGTTCATTGACCGACGTTCATTGACCGACAGGGATGCGCCGCTTTTCGGCCACACTCTGGTAGCAGGCGCATGCCAGCTCCACTGCGCGGAACCCGTCGAGCGCAGTAACCGCAGGAGTGCGGTTGTCCAGGATCGCATCCACGAACAAACGGTCTGCCTCGGCGAACCCGAGCTTCACTTCGGGCGCGACATCGCGGTAATCCTCTGTCCGTGTGGGCGCGTCCAGACCCACGCGGTACAGCACGAAGTCCATTTCTTGCGTTTCGATAGTTGTATATTCGCCGTAAACTTCCAGCCGTTCGTAGGGGAAGAACCAGCTTGCATCCGCTGACGTGACAAAAGTCGCGTGCATGCCGCTGGCGAACTCGACCAGCATGGAGAAATCGTTGGGCCGGCCGACCCGCGCATCGATCGACACCACTTCGCCAAACTGGAATCTCATCATGTCGAACATGTGAATGGGCGTCTCAAAAAGAAAGCCGCCGGTGATTTCTTCGTTGCCGGTCCAGACGGGCTTCAGCAGTTCGCCGCGATTCATCTTGATGTGCGCGGTGTGCGGCGGCGCATTTTGCAAAAGCTCCTTTACTCGGCGGTAGACCGGAGCGAACCGTCGATTGAAACCCACCTGAAACACCTTTTTGGACGATGTGGCGGCTTCGAGCACTTTCCGCGCGGCGTCCAGCGTAGTGGCCATCGGTTTTTCGCAAAAGACGTGTTTGCCGGCCTGTATTGCGCGCAACGCGAGTTCCGCGTGCAGCGTGTTGGGCGCCGTCACATACACTGCGTCGACGAGTGACAGCATGTCGTCGAGATCTTTTGCCGCCAGCGCACCGCCGCGCGAAGCATCGGCATCATAGACCGACGCGACCTCCACGCGTGCATCCTTGCGCAGATTCGTCAAGTGGACACCCGCGATGTAACCATATCCGGCGAATCCGATTTTCAGCGACAATTTGCCTCCTGAGCAGATTGAAAACAGTGTATCAGTCGAATTCGCTTGTGCATTGCTATAATCGCGCCGAGATCGAACATGAGAATGAAAGTTGTTTTACCTGTTGCAGCAGTGCTGGCCACATCGCTGTTTGTGGTTCGCTGGTCGAGTGCGCAGCCGGCCGGCGACCCCTTGATCGAGGGTTTCCGTTTGGTCGAAGTGGCGTCTGTCGCGGATGCGATCGAGCAGCTTTATGGCCAGCGGGCACATATGTCGCACGAAATGCGCCCATTGTTCATGAGCAAATTCGCCGGACCGGCTGTCACCGTTTTGCTCAAGAAAGAAGAGCACAAAGATGGCACCCCGGCTTCGCAGGGCATGCTGGAAGCCATCGATGCCGCGCCGCCAGGATCTGTTTACGTCATGGTGCTCGAGAATGGGGCGGATGTTGCGGGCATCGGCGGCCTGATGGCGACGGCCATGAAAGTACGCGGTGTGGCGGGTGCGATCGTAGATGCCGCGGTTCGCGACACGCCGCAGATCAGGCGGCTGCAGTTTCCGGTTTTCAGCGTGGGAATCGCGCCATCGACCTCCATCAACCATTACCGCTTCGCCGGAACGAACGTGCCCGTAACTTGCGCGGGCGTGCGCGTGAATGCGAACGATATCATCGTGGCGGACGACGATGGCGTCGCAGTGGTGCCCCGTGCTCACGCGGCCGAGGTATTGAAGAAGGCACAGCAACTCGATAACACCGAGCACAGCATGTTGCCGTTTATCGAAAAGTACAGATCGATAAAAGAAGCCGTAGCGAAGTTCGGCAGGATTTGAAGCTCTTACAGGCATGAACTCCTATTCCACTCGCCATGCTGCAGCTCAGTGGAGTAGGCATTCATGCCTGCAGTTCAACCAGCCACCCTTCCAGTTTTACCTGATGACCCGCAACAAACCACCCGCTTGCGGGAAGCGCCCCCGGCAGCCATCCTCTGCTACAGCTCACGCTTCAAAAACGCGCAGATCGCATACCCATCCATGAATTGGAATGGCGTTTTGCCCATTGTGTAATGACCGCAGGGCAGGGCAGCAACCTGGTGGTGGAGACCCAACTCTCGGAAGGCCGCCGCCACGTCTACCGCGAAGTGCGGCAGAAATGTCGTATCGTACCGGCCATAAACGAGCAGCGACTTTTTGTTCTGCGCGGCGAAACGATGGATATACTGCGCGGGACTGATCGACATCCAGGCATGGCGAAGCTGGTCGAGACTGATTACCGGTTCAAGCGCCTGGCGAATGTGTTGGCTCGAGAGACCTGTCCAGACCACATCTGCGAACTGGGTAGAACAATGGTTGAAGACGTTTACCTTGAGACGCTCGTCATGCGCGCTCGCCAGGAATGCATAACAGGAGCCGAGGCTGGTGCCCACAATTCCAAGCTTGGTGTAGCCCTGCTGCTCGAGCCAGTCCAGGCATGAACGCGTGTCAATCACCGCCTGGCGCGTGGCATCAATAGTACGCGCAAGATTGGAAGAGACCGCGTAGTCGGCGCGCTTGGTTTCAGCCGGCATGCGGAAATCGTGATACGGCGGGCTCAAACGCAACGCCGATATTCCGAGCACGCTGATGGCTCGGCAAAGCGCAACGTGCTGGCCGGCCGATGCATTCCAGTGCGGCAGCACCACCACGGCGCGCCCGCGCGGCTTGGGATCGATAACCGTGCTCTTCGCCGGAAACCACTGAGCATGTACAAGGTTGTTCTCGGAATATGGCGTTCTCACCGCCGAGGTGAACCGCAGCATATTGCCGGTAAGTGTGAAATCGGAAGGCGTCCGATAGCCGAAAAAATCTTCGCTATGTTCAACTGCAGCTTGATTGAGTACTCGCAGCCAGTCTTCATCGCTATGACCATTGCGTCCGCGTAGCGCTCGACCAGGCCACTGAGCGGTCCAATCCATTCCCCATTCGAACGGCCGCACCACGCGATCGGTGGCGCCCGCACAAAGACGCGCCTCCCATCCGTGCATCCAGCGGCGGTAAGCATCGGTCACACTAGCAATTTAACATTTTCAGGATTTCGGATTTAGGATTTGGGATTTGGTGCGAGCCGTAATAGCCAAAAAAAACATTTCTCAGCGTCTCTGCGTCTCGGCGTGGAAGGTCTTTCCTTGTCATTAATGATAAAATCGTACGATCCGGAGAGCCATAACAATGAATCGAAGACATTTTCTGATGACGTCCGCCGCCGCGGCGGGCGCGCTTTCAACCAAAGGGCTGGCCAGTGCCAACGATACCGTCCGCGTAGCATGTGTCGGTATTCGCGGCCAGGGTAACTCGCATATTCGCGAGTACTCACGCATGCAAAATGTGGAGATCGCGGCGCTCTGCGACGTCGATGAGAACGTCCTGAACAAGCGGTTGCAGGAAGTAGCGAGTTCCGGAAAGAAAAAGCCGGCTGCGTTCACCGATGTGCGCAAGCTGCTCGAAGATAAATCCATCGATGCAATTTCGATTGCCACCCCCAACCACTGGCACTCGCTGATCGGCATCTGGGCCTGTCAGGCAGGCAAGGACGTTTACGTCGAGAAGCCCTGCTCGCACAACATTTTTGAGGGCCGCCAACTGGTAGCGGCTGCCCAGAAATACAACCGCATCGTGCAGCACGGAACCAACAGCCGATCGGGAATAGCGGTCCGTGAGGCCGTCGACAAGATGCGCGAGGGCCTGATCGGAGATGTCTATTATTCGCGCGGTCTGTGTTACAAATGGCGCGACACCATTGGCCATACGCCTGAAGAGCCCGTGCCGGCCGGCGTGAATTACGATTTATGGACCGGTCCGGCGCCGCTCCATCCTTTCACGCGGAATCATTTTCACTATAACTGGCACTGGTTCTGGGATTACGGCAATGGCGACATCGGCAATCAGGGCATCCATGAGATGGATATCGCACGCTGGGGCCTGGGCGTGAAATATCCGACGAAGATCAGCGGAATGGGCGGGCATTTCATGTTCGACGATGACCAGCAGACGCCCAACACGATGGTCGCTAACTTCGAATTCAACGAAGGCGGCCAGAAGAAGTTTCTGGTATTCGAAGTCCGGCCCTGGATCAGCAATCACGAGGCTGGCATCGGCGAGCGTCCGGAAGGGAAGAAAAAGGATTCCAATACCGTCGGTAATATTTTTTACGGATCGAAAGGCTATCTGGCGATCGACGGCTACGGCACCTATAAGACGTTCCTCGGCAGAGAGCAGGAGCCGGGCCCCAGCCGTAATGAAGACGGAAACAACTGGGTGAACTTCATCGATACCGTGCGCAGCCGCAAGCAGTCGGACCTGAACGCTCCCATCGAGGAAGGCTTCATGTCGACGGTTCTGGTACACCTGGCAAACATATCGTACCGGCTCGGCCGCACTTTGGAGTTCGATGGTGAAACGCTCACCTGCAAGGGAGACCCGGAAGCCAACGCCATGTTTACGCGCAAATACCGCGCTCCGTTCGTAGTGCCTGAAAAAGTCTGAAAGGCGGGATTTGGCTGTTGGGATTTGGGATTTGGTGGCGATCGATGACCCCAGCCCAGTATTGCTGCATCCAAATCCCAAATTCCAAATCCCAAATCCGTTTTTACCGCTATTATGAAGGATCCCCTCGCATTTCTCGGCGCGCAGTTGAAGGAATGGCGTGAGGCCGGCACGTTTCAGCGGCTGCGCGTGCTGGAATCGGCGAGCGAAGCCGAATCGAAATTCGACGGACAGGAAGTCATCAATCTCGCGTCGAACAATTATCTCGGGCTCACTACACACCCGAAGTTGATCCAGGCGGCTCTCGATGCGACACGTTACTTTGGCGTAGGCTCGGGCGCCGTCCGGACCATTTCGGGCACCATGAGCCTGCACATGCAGCTCGAAGAGAGGATCGCGCGATTCAAGCAGGTTGAGGCTTGCGTGGTTTTCCAGTCCGGTTTCGCAGCGAATGCAGGGACCGTATCCGCAATTCTCGGGCCCCAGGATCACATTATCTCCGATGAGCTGAATCACGCCAGCATCATCGACGGCAGCCGCCTGTCTAAAGCAAAGGTTCATGTTTTTCCGCACAAAGACGTGAACGCCGCCGAACGTATTCTGCAAGAATTAACTTCCGGTACGGGCCATAAGCTGCTGATTAGTGACGGAGTGTTCTCCATGGACGGTGACATCGGGCCGCTTCCAGGATTGGCTGAGATTGCTGAAACTTACGGTGCAATCATGATGGTGGATGATGCTCATGCGTCGGGTGTACTTGGACGTGCCGGGCGCGGCACCGTCGATCATTTCAACTTGCATGGCCGCGTGCACATCCAGGTGGGGACCCTGTCAAAAGCCATCGGCGTGCTTGGCGGTTACGTTTGTGGCAGCCGGGACTTAATCGAGTTTCTTTACCAGCGGGCGCGTCCATTCCTGTTTTCCACGTCGCATCCGCCGGCCGTAGCAGCAGCGTGCCTGGCGGCCTTTGATGTCCTCGAGCGGGAACCGGAGCGCATTCAGAATCTGTGGAATAACACGAAGTACTTCAAGAAAGGCCTCATCGCTGCGGGCTTTGACACGGGGATGAGTGAAACTCCAATTACGCCGGTAATGGTGGGGGATGCGAAGACGGCGCACCAGCTTTCGGCAGCTCTGTTTGAAAATGGCGTGCTGGCGACCGGCATCGGATATCCGACGGTGCCCGAGGGCAAGGCTCGTGTCCGCACCATCGTGACCGCGACGCATACGCGCGAACAACTCGACCAGGCGCTCGAGGTTTTTGCGAGGGTGGGCATGCGCTTGGGAATTTTGAAGGCGGCTTAACGTTTCCCTCCGCCTCCTCAGGTAAGCCACTGGTTGTGCGTCACACAAATCGCACGGAACAAGTTGCGGCGAATCCTGCACCTGGGCTGAGCGAATTAGGGATCGTTTTCTTCCGAATTGGCAACTTCACTTTCGGGGGAGGCGCTGCGACCACTGCGGCGCTCCAGCGAGAGCTCGTTCAAAAGCGCGGTTGGCTGGACGATCTAACCTTCGCTCTATGCTACAGCCTGTCCCGTATCACGCCCGGCACAAATCTACTTGCCTTCTGTACCGCCGCTGGGTGGCTCTTGCGCTCCTGGCGGGGCGCATTAGTGACCGTGCTCGTGGCATCTATTCCTGCTTGCGCCATCGTGTGGGTGGTAACGGCCGGTTTCGAAAAAATCAGTTCCATCCGCTGGGTGCAACTGTGTATTGAAGGCGCGCTCGCGTCCTCAGTTGGGATCTTGCTCGCTAGTTTTTGGCTCCTTGTGCGGCCGTATCTAGACCGGCGGAATTGGCAGAGAAGTGTCGTCATTGTGGGCGCGAGCATCTTTTTATCGCTGTATCTCCATATGGCGCCGATTCCCGTTCTGGCCCTCGCCGCCGTTGCCGGGATTTTCTGGGAAGAGACGAAAAATCCGTGAGATTCCTCGCCCTCTACCTGCTCCTGCTCAAGGCAACTCTCAGTTCCTTCAGCGGTTTGGCTGCGTTGCCTATCTTGCGGGATGACCTGGTGGTCCAGCGCAAGATTCTAAGCGACCGTCAGCTGAACACAGCGGTGGCGATCGGCAGGATTACGCCCGGGCCGAAGGGCCTGTACATTGTCAGCGTCGGTTACTATGCGGCAGGCTTCGCAGGCGCCATTGCGGGATGGCTTGCGCTGGTCACACCCGCGCTAGGTATTGTCCCCTTACTGGAGTTGGCGGGGCGCAAAACGAATGATGCCCGTGTCAGGCGGGCTTTGCGCGCAGTGGTACTCGCAAGCGCAGGGATCAGTCTTTCGGCAACATTACCGCTCGGCGCGGACGCCTTGCAGACAACGTTTTCCTTTTTTCTAGCGGGCGCCAGCTTGCTGCTCCTCATCCGCACAAAACTGGACACGACTTGGGTGATTTTGGGAGCTTCAGCGGCAAACCTTCTTGCCTCGCTGATTGTATGACGACAAGGTCGGGCGTGCCCGATCGCTACGAATTTCGCACGAAATCTGGTTGTGGTCAGGCGTACCCGATACCGACGAACCAATCGCTTGTAGGGCGGGGCATGGAGTCTGTCGGAGATAGAAACAAACCAGGTGATAAATGTTCTTGACAGAGGCGTGAAAATGCATACGATGAGGTCGTATGGCCGAGCGTTTTCGCCCCTACAGCCTGGATCAGGACTATCTGCTGGCGCCCTCGATTTGCGGATTGGCTTCCGGAGGGCCATCTGGCGCGCTTCATCGGGGACGTAACCGAGGAGATGGATCTCAGAGCGCTGCTCAGACGATACCGAAATGGGGATGGCCGCGGTCTGGCCGCGTATAATCCTGTAATGATGTTGCGGTTAATCCTGTACGGTTACTGCGTGGGCAAGAGAAGTTCGCGGCAGCTGGAAAAAGCCACCTACGACGAGGTGCCGTTCCGGTATCTGGCAGGCAATCAGCATCCTGACCATGACACGATCGCGGCGTTCCGGAAGGAGCATCTGG
>Ga0070681_10004132_pt1 | contig 13726 bp, 9 predicted proteins | sample KBSC83BmetaG_FD_65650 | JGI IMG/M metagenome (GOLD analysis project Ga0070681, IMG submission 65650) | Corn rhizosphere microbial communities from Kellogg Biological Station, Michigan, USA - KBS C8-3B metaG | ecosystem: Host-associated > Plants > Roots > Rhizosphere | place: USA: Michigan... | reverse complement strand
GAACGCCGCCGGCGACGACGAGACGATCCGCGGCAGCTATCTGGTCAGCGCCGAAGGTGCGCGCAGCATTGCGCGCAAGAGCCTGAACGTCGAATTCGAGGGCTTCACCTACCCCGAGCGCACGATCAACATCGAGGTGGCCTACGATTTCACGCAGCACGGCTATGCCGAGCGCAACTACATCTCCGATCCGGTCGAATACTCCAACCTGTTCCATTGGAAGGGCCCGCCGGACCGTTGGCGCATCCACTTCCCGACCGCCATCGACGAAGACGAGGACGAATTGAAGCGCCCCGAGGCGTTGCAGACGCGGCTCAAGCAGTTCCTCGGCATCGACCGCGATTTCGAAATCTGCGGTTGCAATCTTTACACGGTGCATCAGCGCGTGGCCGAGCGGTTTCGCGCGGGGCGCGTGGTGTTGGCCGGCGACTCCGCGCACGTCAACAGCCCGATCGGCGGCATGGGGCTGAACAGCGGCGTGCACGACGCGTTCAACCTCGCCGACAAGCTGGCCCGCGTGGTTCACGGCACCGCCGACGAGACCGAGCTGGACCGTTACGAGCGGCAGCGGCGGCACGTCGCGGTCAAGCACACCCAGGCGCAAACCATCCGCAACAAGCGCCTGCTGGAAGAACGCGATCCGGCGGTGCGGCGGCGCAATCACGACGAGCTTCGGCGCCAGGCCGAGGATCCCGCGCTGGCGCGCAAATTCCTGCTGCGAACGGCCCTGTTTGAAAGTCTGAGCGAGGCCGAGCAAATCAAATAATCGACCGGGAGGGGCTCTTGATGCGAATGGCTGTTCTGGCGGCTTCGATTGCCGTGACGAGTATCGTGCCAAGCTTCAGCGCACACGCGGAATGGCCGGATCGTCCGATCAAGATGATCGTGCCGTTCAGCGCCGGCAGCAGTTCATCCACCATCGCGCGCATCGTCGCCGCCAAGATGGGCGACTCGCTCGGTCAGCAGGTGGTGGTTGAAAATCGCGTCGGCGGCAGCACCATCATCGGCACCGATGCCGTGGCCAAGTCCGCTCCCGACGGCTACACGATCGAACTGGCCAACACCACGACCCACGCCGCAAGCGCGGCGCTCAACGCCAACCTGCCGTTCGACCCGATCAAGGATTTCGCTCCCGTCGCAATGATCGGCAGCTCGCCGTTCGTGCTGATCGGCGCGACGCAGCTTTCAACTCCGACGCTGAAGGATTTCGTCGCGCTGGCGAAGGCCAAGCCCAATTCGCTGAGCTACGCCTCGGCCGGCACCGGCACGCTCGCGCATCTCGCCGGCGAATTGTTCAAGCACAAGGCCGGCGTCCAGATCACCCATGTGCCCTATCGCGGCAGCGAACAGTCGATGTTCGACCTGATGAAGGGACGCATCGAGCTTTCGGTGAGCACGATTCCGCCGACGCTGGCCCATATCCGCGAAGGCACCCTGCGGGCCTATGCGGTCATGAGCGAGAAGCGCAACGCGATGCTTCCGGATATTCCAACCGTCGGGGAAGCCGGCGTCCCCGGATGCGAAGCCGCGCTGTGGACCGCCGTTGTCGTCCCCGCGGCGGTGCCGCCCGCGATCATCAAGCGGCTTCAGCAGGCGGTGATCGACGCCGTGAACAGCCCGCAATTGCAAGAGGCGTTGAAGATCCAAGGCGTCGACGCCGAACCCGGTCCGCCGGAAGTGGTCGCGGCGCGCATCAAGGCCGACATCGTCAAATGGCGGGAGGTGGTGGCGGACGCCCACATCGTGGTAGCAAAATAGCTATGACGATTCTTCCGATAAAAGTCGCCTGTTGGGACTATGACCGCACCCGGCCGCTGATCGATGGCCGCGTGCAGGCCAAGGATATCGCGCTCGAGATCAAGCTGATGCGTCCGCAGCAGGCGTTCCAGGCGCTGCTGCAACGAAGCGACTTCCACGTCGCGGAAATGTCGCTTGCGACCTACGTCACGCTCAAGGCCCGCAACGAATGCCCCTTCGTCGGCATTCCGGTGATGCTGTCGAAGATGTTTCGGCATTCGTGCATCTATGTGCGGCGCGACGCCGGAATCCATACGCCCGCCGATCTCAAGGGCAAGCGCGTCGGCATCACGCAGTTTTCCTCGACCGGCATCGTGTTCATGAAGGGCATGCTGCAGCACGACTACGGCGTGTCGCAGAGCGAACTGGAATGGTGGCTCGGCGGATTGCACGCGCCGGTGCAGCCGCCTGCAACGCTGCCGTCCGCGCCCGGCGTGCGCGTCAACGCCGTTCCCGGTGACAAGACCATCGAGGACATGCTCAAGGCGGGCCAACTCGACGCGATCCTGTCGAACCATATCCCGGCGGCCTTCGAGCAAGGCTTGCCCGGCATTGTCCGGCTGTTTCCGGACTTCAAGAAAACGGAACAGGATTATTACCGCCGAACCGGCATCTTCCCGATCATGCACACGGTCGTCATGCGGGACGATGTGCACCGCGAACACCCCTGGGTCGCCGCCGCGCTGTATCGGGCTTTCTGCGACGCCCGCGACCTGGCGGTGAACGGCCTCTACGACACCGACGCGCTGCGTCTGTCGCTGCCTTGGCTGATCGACCATGTCGAAGAGACCCGCCGCATCTTCGGCACGGACTCCTTTGCCTACGGCATCGAGCCCAATCGCGCCGCGCTGACGGCCATCGGGCACTATCTGCACGAGCAAGGGGCGGCGCCTCGCGCCGTCGCTCCCGACGAGCTGTTCGTCCCGGTATAACCACCCGGTAACCTGGTCCGCCATCGTAAGCCAATGATATATAAGAGCTTTTCTCCCAGTGGCGGGAGGGCAAAATCGTCCCTATACTATCTCTTTAGCGGAAACCTGATCCTCGTTTCTGTCGGCCTTTCCGTTAAACAGTGACAATCCGGCATGTCGGCCCGTCATCGTGGCGGGCCGTCCGGCTTTTGGAAGTCTCGGGATCATGAGCACGCCAAACCGCCAAGACCACATCCGCCTCACCTCGCATCCGGACCCGGAGGCAAAGTTGCGGTTCCCCATCCAGTGGAACGCCGCGACGGCGCGCGAGCGCGGGCCGGTGATCGGCACGGTCTCGAAGCTGGGACAGCGCAACGTCATCGGCAGCCATGGCGGCTCCTACGCGCTCTATCGTGCGCTCGCGGTTTCGTCCGGCACACTCGATCCGATCCGGCGTCCTGATCTGACCAACACCTATCCGGCCGCCACCATTGGACCCTTCCCGCAATGGTCGGAGCCGAACAAGATCGTCTCGCTGGACCCGTGGGGCCATCTCGTCGCCGACACATTCAAGAGCGAGATCGCGGAAGGGCTCGACATCCGGCCGAGCATCGCCATCACGCGCGCCCGGCTCGACCTGATCGAGATACGCGAAGCCCTGGCCGCAGGCCGGCTCAAGGCGGACGGCCACGCCATCCATGCCAATGGCAGTGTGTCCGTGGTCAAGGTCGCCATCGACCCGGTCTGGTACCTGCCCGGTATCGCGGAGCGCTTCGGCACCACCGAGACGACGTTGCGCCGCGACCTGTTCGAACAGACCGCCGGCATGTTCCCCGAACTGGTGACACGGCCGGACCTGCGCGTGTTTCTGCCGCCGATCGGCGGCACCACGGTCTATCTGTTCGGCGACGTGGCAAAGCTCACCAATCCGCGGACACGGATCACCTGCCGCGTTCATGACGAGTGCAACGGCTCCGACGTGTTCGGCTCCGACATCTGCACCTGCCGGCCGTATCTCATCCACGGCATCGAGGAATGCGCCCGCGCGGCGCAACAGGGCGAACTCGGCATCGTCGTCTACAACCGCAAGGAAGGCCGCGCGCTGGGCGAGGTCACCAAGTTCCTGGTCTACAACGCGCGCAAGCGCCAGGAGGGTGGCGACGCCGCCGCGACCTACTTCGAGCGAACCGAATGCGTTGCCGGCGTGCAGGACGCGCGCTTCCAGCAACTGATGCCGGATGCGCTGCACTGGCTCGGCGTGCGCCGAATCGACCGCTTTGTGTCGATGAGCGACATGAAGCACGACGCGCTGGTCGGCCAGGGCATCGACATCGTCGAGCGCGTTCCGATCCCCGATGAACTGGTGCCGCCGGACGCGCATGTCGAAATCGCGGCAAAGAAGGCCGCCGGTTATTACACGCCGGAGGCGCCCAAGCCGGACGACCTGAAGACATCCGGGCGGCCGCTCGAAAAGTATTGATCGTGTCGCCGCAGGACGCCGCACGATCCTTGCTCAGCGCCGCCGCCGTCCGCGAGCGTGCGCATCGCATGCTGGCGCTGGGCGAACGGCTGCCGAACTTCCGTGTCGATCTCGAACGGCTCGACGAGACCGCGCGTCTGGTGGTCGATACCACGCGGGCCACCTATCCCTCGCTCGACATTCCCTTTCATTCGCGCTGGCGGCACTTCGACATCGACGGGTTCGACTATTGGAACGAGATCGATCAGGCGATGGCATGGCCGTCGGCGGCCGAGCGGGCGCGTACCGCTTTCGATCTCGTGATCGTCAGCGTGCTGCTGGATGCCGGCGCCGGGCCAAACTGGAAATTCGTCTACCCGGTGAGTGGCGAAACCGTCAGCCGGTCGGAAGGGCTGGCGCTCGCCAGCCTGGTCATGTTCCGGAATTGTGAATTCTCGAAATGGCCAAGCTATCCGCTGCGGGTCGATGCGGAGATGCTGGAACAATTCACCGAAGCGAAGCTCATTGAAGGCTTCCAGGTCACGGCGGACAATCCGCTGCAAGCGGTGGCCGGCCGGGTGAACCTGCTGCGCCGTCTCGGCCATGCGGTCGCGGCCGCGCCGGAGGTGTTCGGCCGCAACGATACGCCGCGGCCCGGCGGGCTGTTCGATCATCTCGCGGCACTGGCCGACAACAATCGTATCGCCGCTCCCGTGATCCTCCGGGAGGTATTGACGCATCTTGGACCGATCTGGCCGTCGCGGATCACGCTTGGCGGCGTGCCGCTCGGCGACTGCTGGCGGCACCCGGCGATGACGACGGACGATCAGACGAACGGCCTCGTGCCTCTGCACAAGCTGTCGCAATGGCTGTCCTATTCGCTGATCGAGCCGCTGCAATGGTCCGGTCTGGAAGTCACCGACATCGACGGCCTCACCGGGCTTGCGGAGTATCGCAACGGCGGGCTGTTCATCGACACCGGCGTTCTGACGCCGCGCGACCCGGATGCGATCCGGCGCGAACACACCGTGGATTCCGAATTGGTGGTCGAATGGCGCGCCCTGACCGTCGCCCTGCTCGACCGGCTCGCGGATGCGGTCCGTGCGCAACTCGGCATGAATCGGGACACGCTGCCGCTCGCGCGCATCCTGCAAGGCGGCACCTGGGCCGCCGGGCGAACCATCGCCAAAGCACTTCGGCCAGACGGCGGGCCGCCGCTGACAATCGTCAGCGACGGCACAGTCTTTTAATCGGGGAAACGACAATGCAAGGCGTGACGGTGGTCGATCATCCGCTGGTGCAGCACAAGCTCACCTTGATCCGGCAAAAGGACCGCTCGACCAAATCCTTCCGCGAGTTGTGTCGCGAGCTCGGCATTCTGCTCTGCTACGAGGTGACGCGCGATCTGCCGCTCGATTGGGTCGAAATCGAAACGCCGATGACGCACATGAAGGCCGCGAAGATCGCCGGCAAGAAGCTGGTGTTCGCGCCGATCCTGCGCGCCGGACTGACGCTGGTCGAGGGCATGCTCGATCTCGTGCCGGCGGCACGCGTGGCGCATATCGGCCTCTACCGCGATCCCGACACGCTGGTTGCCGTCGAATACTACTTGAAGACGCCGGCCGATCTGGCGGCGCGGCAGGTCATCGTGGTGTCGCCTGTGGTGGCGACCGCCAACACCGCCGTCGCCGCCATCGACCGCCTCAAGGAGCGCGGCGCGACCGACATTCGCATGACGTGTCTGATCGCCTCGCCCGAGGGCATCGAGCGGCTGCGCGGCATCCATCCGGACGTGCCGATCTGGACCGGCGCGATCGACGATCACCTGGATGATGACGCCTTCATCGTTCCCGGGCTGGGCGACGCGGGCAATCGTGCCTACGGCACCGAATAGCCGCCATCGCGGAACACCCAGGGGGCAATCGCCATTGTCTCGACGGAATCGTGACGCGTTATGGCGTCTCGCGCCCAGTCTGGAGACATCATGCAAGCGCTGTTTATCGGCCAGACCTATATCGACGTGACGTTCCTCGCGGATCACATCCCACAAGGGGACGAGAAATCGGTTGCGTCGGAATATGCGGTCTCGTTTGGCGGCAATGCGGTCACCGCCGCGTTCTGCTGCGCCAAGCTGTCGGTCAAACCGGACCTGATCGCCACCATCGCCGACGATTGGCTCGGCCGCATGTTCCTCGACATGGCCGCGAAGTACGACATCCGCTTCCACCCGCGCCGCGTGGAAAAATCCTCACTGTCCTTCATCATGCCGAAGGCCGGACGCCGCGCCATCGTCCGCTGCCGCGACGACCATTATCTGTCGCCATTTCCCGTGCTCGATATCGACGGCTGCCGCGTGCTGCATCTCGACGGCCACCAGCCCGACGCGGCGATGGTCTATGCCCAGCGCTGCCGCAAGGCCGGCATCCTCACATCGCTCGACGGCGGCGGTCTGCGCATCAACACGCATGAATTGCTCACCCACATCGACGTGGCGATGGTCGCCGAACGCTTCTGTCAACAGATGGACAAGACTCCGGCGGCGACGCTCGATTATCTCAAAAGTCGCGGCTGCAAGATCGGCGGCGTCACGCTCGGAGAACGCGGCGTGCTCTGGTACGACGAAAGCGGAACGGTTCGCACGCTTACGGCGCTGCCGGTGCCCGCCGCGCGGGTGCGCGACACCAGCGGCGCCGGCGACGTGTTCCATGGCGCTTACGTCTATTCCTACGTTCAGCACCCCCAACAAAGCTGGGAACAACATCTTCAGTTCGCGCAACACGCCGCCGCCCACAAGGTCCAGCATCTCGGCAACGAGGCCGGCCTGCCAACCCTTGACGACATCGAAGCGGTTGCGCGCGAATTCGGCGATGGCGTGCACCTCGGCCTCCGCCCCGCCCGGGTCGAGGCGGCCGTCATGCGTCGCGGCGGCTGACCGCGGCGTGCGTCGGACCATGCATAATAAGCACGACGTGGCGGCGTGGATGCATGTCACTGCCCGCGAAAGAGGCTATGATCGGTTATTGTTGAATGGCGACGCGCTCGATTGAACGGCTTGTCTCAAGGAGGCATCCATGTCGACGGACCGACCCACCGATCTCAGCAAGCTTCAAGGCAATTTCACAAAATCGATCCATGACCATTGGAATTTGTTTCTGATCGAAGGGATCGTGCTGCTGATCCTCGGCTTTCTGGCATTTCTGCTTCCGCCGCTGGCCACCCTGGGCGTCACCATCGTGATCGGCTGGCTGTTCCTGCTGAGCGGCATCATGGGGCTGATCACGACCTATTGGGCGCGGCACGCGCCGGGCTTTTGGTGGTCGTTGGTGTCTGCCCTGCTCGGCGTCGGCGCAGGCTTGGTGCTGCTGGCAAGGCCCCTCACCGGCGCGGTGTCGTTGACGCTGGTGCTGATCGCGTTCTTCATCATCGAAGGCGTTGCCTCGATCATGTACGCGCTGGACCATCGTCAGCAGTTGTCTGGGCGCTGGGGCTGGATGCTGTTCAGCGGCGTCATCGACCTTATCCTGGCGGCGATGATCTTCGGCGGCCTACCCGGCACCGCAGCCTGGGCGCTCGGCCTGCTCGTCGGTATCAACATGATCTTCGGGGGCACGGCACTCATCGCGATGGCGCTCGCCGCACGCAAGGGGCCCGCCGCTTCACCGACGGTGGAGCATCCGACCCACAGTTCGCACCCGATGCCGGGCGGCGGTCAGTAAACCGCCGAAACGCGAATCTGGCCGTCGTTGCGCAACACCTGGATCGACACATCCGTGTCGTGACGGTGCAGCCGCAAGTCGACCACCGATTGGCCGAGGCGCAGATTGCTCAGCGTCACTTCGCTAAGGAACCGCGGCAATCGCGGCTCACGCAGCCGAATCTCGTTGCTGTCGGCATCGAATTCGAGACCGAGCGAGGACTGCAACAGCAGGAGCGGGGTCGCCGCGGCCCATGCCTGCGGCGAACACGCCACAGGATAAAGCGTCGGCCCACGCTGCCGGCCGCGCTGGAAGCCGCAATAAAGCTCGGGCAACCGCCGCAGGTCCATGTAGCTCGCGGCGTCGAACAAGCCCTGAAACACCCGTTCGATCGCTTTCTTTTGTCCGTATCGCGCAAACCCCGCCGCGATCAGCGAGTTGTCGTGCGGCCACACCGAGCCGTCATGATACGACATCGGATTGTAACGGGGCTCCTCGCGCGCCACCGTTCGGATGCCCCAGCCTGAAAAGAACGACGGCCGCATCAAATCTCGCGTCACGGCCGCAGCCCGCTCGGGCGAAGCGATGCCGCTGAACAGCACCTGTCCGGCATTCGATGTTCGCACACGGCACGGCTGCTTTCGGCCGTCCAAGGCCAGCGCGTAGGTGCCAAGGTCATCGCACCAGAACGCCGCCTCGAACCGCTCGGCCAGCCGCGTGGCCTGCGTATCGAGTGCGTCCGCCAATTCAGGCTTGCCAAGCCTGCGGGCGCTGCGCGCCGCCAGGCGCTTGGCGGCATAGACGTAGCCCTGCACCTCGCACAGCGCGATCGGCCCCAGCGCCAGCGAACCGTCGGCGTGAAAGATCGAATCCTGGGAATCCTTCCAGCCCTGGTTGACCAGACCGTTATGATCGGCGCGGTGATATTCGACGAAGCCGTCCTGATCGGGGTCACCCGGCCCGTCGATCCAGGCCAGCGCCGCTTCGATATTCGGCCAAAGCTCCCGCAGCGTCTCGACGTCGCCGGTGTGCTCTCCATAAAGCCCCGCCAGCATCACGAACAGCGGTGTGGCGTCGACGCTGCCGTAATACAGGCCGAACGGAATTTCATGCAGCGCCGCCATTTCGCCGCCGCGCATTTCGTGCAGGATTTTCCCCGGCTCCGCATCAGCCGCCGGATCGAAGGCTGTGGCCTGGTAGGCAGCGAGCCGGCGCAGCACCCCCTGAGCCATTCGCGGATCGCACCACAGCATCTGCAGGGCGGTGATGATCCCGTCGCGGCCGAATGTGGTCGAGTACCAGGGAATGCCTGCGTAAGGATAAGGCCCTTGCGGCGTCGTGGTCGTCAAAATGGACAGGTCCGCAAACGAACGACAGACCATCTCGTTGAAAATCTCATTGGAGCTGACGATGGTCGTTCGATGGCCGCTTGCCGCCGCGGCCTCACGGAAGGAACCGCGAAGCGCCTTGCGAAACGGCAACCGCGCGCGTTCCGGCTCCTCCGCCGTGCTGTCGCATTCGACAGTGATGAACAAGGAGCGGCTTTCGCTGGGCTTGAGATCGAGCACGTAGGACGCAACACCGCCCGTCAACTGCCTCGGCGCGGGATCGAACAGCAATGCGGTCCGCCGCTGCACGTCGTCGAGGCCGCGATAAGTCAGCATTGCCGCCGACGCGCCGCAAACCTCCGCCGTCGACGTGCCGCGACGCAGGCGCGGCGTGCCGCGAACCTCGAACAAATCCGCAAAGTCACTGGCGAAGGCCAGCGTCAGCAACACGGCAAACGGACGTTCGCCGTGGTTCTGCAACCGCACGCGCTGATACGCGATGCCGCGCCATAGAAAAAGCGTGCGCACGACATGCAGCATATCCTTGGGCAGGATCAGCCTGCGGTCCTGATAGATATCGGGATTGGTCAGGTCGACCGTGAGAGTCGAGTTGTCGTCGCGCACACTCGATCCCAACAGCAGCGGCTGCTGCCCGTTGAGCATCATCTCAAGATGCGAAAGATAGCGCGTGTCGCGATAGAAAATACCGTCGGAGCCCCCCGGTACCGCTCCCATATCGGCATGGCTGTCGAGCACCGCAAAGCAATCGCCATGCTTGAGAGTGTGGCGAGGCCGCGTCGAGGCCGCCGTCCCTGGAATATAGAATTGCGTTTCGACGATCTCCTCGACCACCGTCGCGGTCGAGTCTTTTCTAAGCAATGGACAGCCCCGGCTTGATTGACATTGTTGAAGGACCCCAAATGGGTGAACCGCGCGATCGGCCAAAGGTTCCGGCGGCGGCTTCCAACGCCCATCTGGCCACGGAAATCCGTCACTCCGCATCACGGCATCGCGCAGAAGCTTGGCAATTGTGAGAGGGATGCGCCGCGAAAAGGACAAACCGCCGATTGCGCGCAAATGCATGTCCCATCAATGGAACCTTACGCCGCGCTTTCCATTACCCTCCGAGGGGCGCCTCAAGCCAAGGCAGCAACACGCGATATCCTTTGCTCCGCGCGGCTGCCGGTAAAAAATGACCTCAAAAACCACTGACAAGCTGAAGTCTCGCGACGGCGTCGGCATTTCCGATGCCGCGGGTGTTAAGATCGACAAGATCGACCTGCTTTGCATCGACACCATCCGCACCTTGGCGATGGACGCCGTGCAACAAGCCCAGTCCGGCCACCCGGGCACGCCGATGGCGCTGGCGCCGCTGATCTACACCCTCTGGCAAGGCTTCCTGCGCTTCGACCCCGAGGACCCGCTGTGGCCGAATCGCGACCGCTTCGTGCTGTCCAACGGACATGCCTCGATGCTGCTGTACGCCATGCTCCATCTCGGCGGCGTGAAAGCTGTCGATGCCAAAGCAGAGCATCTTGCGGACGAGGCAGACGGGGGCGAACCCGCCGTGTCTCTCGACGACATCAAAAAATTCCGTCAACTCGGCAGCAAATGCCCCGGCCATCCCGAATACGGCCTGACATCCGGCGTGGAGACCACGACCGGCCCGCTCGGACAGGGCTGCGGCAACAGCGTCGGCATGGCGATGGCCGGACGCTTTCTGGCCCAACATTTCAACCGGCCGGGCTTCCCGGTGTTCGATTACGACATTTTCACCGTGTGCAGCGATGGCGACATGATGGAGGGCATATCGAGCGAGGCCGCCTCGCTCGCCGGCTACCAGAAGCTCGGCAACCTATGCTGGTTCTACGACAGCAACACCATCACCATCGAGGGCCACACCGATCTGACCTTCGGCGACGATGTCGGCGCACGCTTTCGCGCCTACGGCTGGCATGTGCAACACGTAACCGACGTCAACGACACGGCGGCGCTGAGCCACGCGATCGATGTGTTTCGCCGCACCGACGACGCGCCCATGCTGATCATCGTCAACAGCCACATCGGCTATGGCGCGCCGCATAAGCAGGACACCAGCGCAGCGCACGGCGAACCACTCGGCGAGGAAGAGGTTCGACTGACCAAGCGCAACTACGGCTGGCCCGAGGATGCAAAGTTTCTGGTCCCTGACGGCGTGCGCGAACACATCCACGGTGGTTTGGGCCACCGTGGCAAACGCCTGCATGACCGGTGGCGGGCGCTGTTCAATGGCTACCGCGATCGCTATCCCGACCTCGCCGAACGTCTTGCGCAGATGCAACGGCGCGACATTCTCGACGGCTGGGATGCGGATCTTCCGGTGTTTCCCGCCGACGCCAAGGGCCTGGCCACGCGCGACTCCTCCGGCAAGGTGCTCAACGCCATCGCCGCGCGGCTCCCCTGGCTGGTCGGCGGCGCAGCCGATCTCGCGCCCTCCACCAAAACGCATCTGGCATTCGATGGCGCCGGCGATCTGGAGGCCGAGACACCGGGCGGCCGCAACATGCATTTCGGAATTCGCGAGCATGCCATGGGCGCCGTGGTGAACGGCCTCGCGCTGTCGAAGCTGCGCCCGTTCGGCTCCACCTTCCTGATCTTCTCCGACTACATGAAGCCGCCGATCCGCCTCAGCGCGCTGATGGAGTTGCCGGCGATCTTCATTTTCACCCATGACTCCATCGGTGTGGGCGAGGACGGACCGACCCATCAACCCATCGAACAGCTCGTCGCGCTTCGCAGCATTCCGGGCCTCATCACGCTTCGTCCGGCGGACGCCAACGAGGTCGTGGAGGCTTGGCGCGTCGTGATGCGCCTGCGCGCCGAGCCGGCCTGCCTGGTGTTGAGCCGTCAGGCCCTGCCGACGCTGGATCGCGCGCGTTATGCCGCAGCGTCGGGCTTGCAGCGGGGCGGCTATGTTCTGGCCGACGCTCCGGATGGCAAACCCGCCGTGCTCCTGATCGCGACCGGCAGCGAGGTGCCGCTCTGCATCGAGGTGTTCGAGACGCTGAAGGCTCAAGGCATCGCCGCCCGCGTCATCAGCATGCCATCCTGGGAGCTTTTCGAGCGGCAGGATCGGTCGTACCGTGATGCCGTGCTTCCGCCTGACATCACCGCGCGTGTTTCGGTCGAGATGGGCTCGGAGATCGGGTGGGATCGCTATGTCGGCACGCAGGGCGCGAGAATCGGCATGACCACATTCGGCGCCTCGGCGCCGCTCAAGGATTTGTTGAAAAAATTCGGCTTTACGGCGGCGGCGATCCTTGCCACAGCCAAGGAGCAGATCGCGAAGTCAAAAGGGGCACCGGCACCATGAAGGCGCAACGGCAAACAAAAAACTCCACCAACCCGCTGGAGCGGCTGCACGACGCAGGACAAGCGATCTGGCTCGACTTCCTGTCGCGGCGCTTTATCGCCGAAGGCGGCCTAGCAAAGCTCGTGGAGCGGGACGGCCTTTCCGGCGTCACGTCCAACCCTTCGATCTTCGAAAAGGCGATTGCAGGCAGCGCGGACTATGACGACGCGCTGAAAGCCGCGGAGCATCAGGGTGACCGTGACGTCATGGCGCTCTACGAGGGATTGGCCATCGAGGACATCCAGAAGGCCGCGGATGCGCTGCGCCCGGTGTATGACTCAAGCGACAAGGCCGATGGCTATGTCAGCCTCGAGGTGTCGCCCTATCTCGCAATGAACACCGAGGCGACCGTGGCGGAGGCGCGACGGCTCTGGAAGGCGGTCGGTCGCGACAATTTGATGGTGAAGGTCCCGGCAACGAAGGCCGGACTGCCGGCCATCCGCACGCTCCTCGGCGAAGGCATCAATATCAACATCACGCTCCTGTTCTCGCAGGCCGTTTATGCTGAAGTGGCCGAGGCCTATCTGGCCGGTATCGAGCATTTCGTCGCCCACGGCGGCGATCCGGCCAAGGTCGCGAGCGTCGCCAGCTTCTTCGTCAGCCGCATCGATGTCGCCGTCGACAAGATGATCGACGAGCATCGCTCCCGGACCAACGCCAGCGCCCAGGAGCTGCTCGACGGGCTGCGCGGCAAGGTTGCCATCGCCAACGCCAAGCTCGCCTATCAGATATACAAGCGGCTGTTCTCGGGGGCCCGCTGGGACAAGCTGCGAGCGAAGGGCGCGCGTGTGCAACGCCTGCTGTGGGCCAGCACCGGCACCAAAAATCCCGACTACAGCGACGTGCTCTATGTCGATGAGTTGATCGCCCCGGATACGGTGAACACGCTGCCGCCGGCGACGATGGATGCCTTTCGCGATCACGGCAAGATTCGCGACAGCCTCGAAGAGAACGTCGACGAAGCGCGGCAGACCATGGCCGCGCTGGAACGCTCCGGCATTTCAATCGACGCGGTCACGGACAAGCTGGTCGACGAAGGCGTGCAACTGTTCGCCGATGCGTTCGACAAGCTGCTCGGCGCGGTGGCGCGGAAGCGCGTGACGCTGCTCGGCGAAAGGCTGAACAGCCAGACCGCGACGTTGCCA
>Ga0070681_10004131_pt1 | contig 13733 bp, 9 predicted proteins | sample KBSC83BmetaG_FD_65650 | JGI IMG/M metagenome (GOLD analysis project Ga0070681, IMG submission 65650) | Corn rhizosphere microbial communities from Kellogg Biological Station, Michigan, USA - KBS C8-3B metaG | ecosystem: Host-associated > Plants > Roots > Rhizosphere | place: USA: Michigan... | reverse complement strand
TTAGAAGCTGTACTTGATCGACGCCTGCATGCGGTAGTTCGACGCCGCGAAGTTCGAGTTGAACGGCGTGAACTTCGTATCGAACGTGTAGATGCCCTGTGCAAGCGGGCTATTGGTCACACCCGCCGGCAGCTTGTTGCCGGTCTGCGTGAGGCCCGGGAGCGTCGCGCTGCAGATCTGGCCGCACGTCGCGCCCTGATCCGAGAACGCCTGCGCGCCCCACTTCTTGTTCAGCAGGTTGCCGAAATTGATGATGTCCAACCGGACCTGCAGGTTGTTGAAACGCCAGCCGAGGTTCTGCGCGATCGAGAGGTCGACCTCGTTGACCCACGGGTTGCGGCAGGAATTGCGCTTCATGATCGTGCCGCGCTGGCTGTTCAAGCAGTCCATGCTGTTGATCAGCTTCTCGAAGCCGTCGGCCATCGCGTTCGCCGCGGCAACCGTCGTCGGATTGGTGCTGTTGTAGCCGGTGAACAGGATCTCGCTCTGATCGTGTGCGTTTTTCGGAATGTAGATCAGGTCGTTCTGCGTCTGGCCGTCGGCGTTCGCGTCCCCTGACCCAGTACCGGTGCCGATGCCGTAGACGTAGTCGAACGGCGCACCGGAGTTGCCCGTGTACACCACCGAGATGTCGGTCAGCGTCTTGGTGAAGCGGTACGTGCCCGTCGCGATGATGCGGTTCGGTTGGTCGTACTTCGACCGCGACACCGATTTGTCGTTGATGTCGCCACTGACGTCGCGCTGGTAGCGGTAGTTCGAGCTCGCCGTGCTGCTCGTCGTCGACGTCACGTCCATCGCGTGCTGATACGTGTATGCGACGGAACCCTCGAAATTCGTCGTGAACGCCTTCTGGAGCTGCGCGGTGAAGCTGTACGTGTAATCGCCCGACGAGTTCGACATGTCGAGCACCGTCGTTCGATTGCTCGCCGTCTGCTTGAACGTTGCGGTGCCGCCAGTGGCAGTCAGTGTGCCGTACAGCACGCGGCCATGTGCGTCCGTGCCCTGCGGGCCAGCGAGCGCCAGGTTCTGATAGAAGACGTTGTTGCTCGAGCGCGTATATAGCCCTTCGACCGTTCCGATCACGTCGTTCATGAAACGGTGATCCCAGCCCAACGTCGCCTTGATGTACTGCGGAAACTTGAAGTTCGGGTCGGTCGTGTTGATCGACGAGCTGTTCGCGACGGATGCGCCCGTCTTGCCAGCTGCATCAAGGCACTTGGTCGGCGGACTGTTGATCGCGTTCTGGTCGAACTTCGGCACGGCAAGTGACGTCGCGCCCGTCGTTGAGCCGCTGCACGTGAGCGACGCGAAGCCCGTGATTCCCGAGTTGCCGTACGCATTCGACAGATAGACGAACGGCGGCGGTCCCGTGAACTCGCCGATGCCGCCACGGAGCTGGTTCGCCTGATCGCCCGTAACGTCCCAGTTGAACGCGATGCGCGGCGAGATGAGACCGTTGCCCGGCACGTTGTGCGTGTCGCGGTTGTAGTCGGACAGGACCGACGCGTTGGTCGGCGGCGTATCGTCGAAGCTTGGCGTGTCGAAGCGGACGCCGCCCGTGATCGAGAGACGCGGCGTCACCTGCCAGCTGTCCTGCGCATAGAGCGCGAGCATGCTCGCGTGGAACACGGCGAGGCCGTGCGCCGGATCCGCCGGGTTCGGAGCGCTCACCGAGTAGCTCGACGCGACGCCCGCTTGCAGCGACGCCAGATCGTTGAACGTCCACGAGCCGAGCGAGTTCTGCGCGAACAGGTTGACCGGCTTGTAGAACTGGTCCTTCACGCCGAACGTGAGCGAGTGCGTGCCCACGGGCACCGTGAAGTTGTCCGTGATCTCGAAGGTGCGCTGGTCGAGCGTATTGCCCTGCGACGACGCTTCGGTGCCGATGACGAAGTTCGCTGACCCCGAGCCGCCGTCGGACCGCGGAATGCCCTTGATCGTCAGCTGTGGGTAGCGCACCGGCACCGTGCGGAAGTCCGACGTCTTCGTGAGGTTCAGCAGCAGCTCGTTATAGAGACCGTTCTGCCAGTTCGTGAGGAACTCGGCGACGGTCGCGTTGGTCTTGCTGCTGAAGAGGTAAAGGTTCGACGTGAGGTTGAAATTCGGATTCGTCGACGACGACGCGGCGCGGCTGAAGGTCGTCTGGTCCGCGCTCGCGTAGTTGTGGCGAAGCACGAAGTGCGTGTTGTAGGGCAGGTACGCATCAAACCGCGCGAAGATGTTGCGGTTCGGGTTCTGCTTCTGCACCTGATTGCCGCTGCCGACGTCAGCCAAGCCATATCCGCTCATGATGCTCTGCAGCTGCGTGATCGACGCCTGCTGGACCTCAGCGTCCGACGAGCCGAGATACGGTCCGAGCGCCGGCGTCTGCAGCTTCTGCCACTCACCGTCGACGAAGAAGAACATCTTGTCGCGGAGGATCGGTCCGCCGAGCGTGAACCCGTACTGCTGCTGCGAGTAGTCGGCGAGATACGACTGCGTCCGCGTGAGGCTCTGGTTGCGCGTGAAGCCGAACAGCGAGCCATGGAGGTCGTTCGTGCCGCTCTTGGTAATCGCGTTGATCAGAAGGCCGCCGAAGTTGCCCTGGCGAACGTCGAACGGCGACAGCAGCACCTGATACTGCTTCACGGCGTCGAGGCCGATCGACTTCGCGTTCGCCTGGCTGCCCGGCTGGCCCGTGGTGCCGAGGCCGAAGAGGTCACCCGCCTGCGCGCCGTCGATCTGGATGGCGTTCTGACGGAGATTGACGCCGCCGCCTGAGAGATAGCCGGTCGTCGTCGATACCTGCGGCACGAGCTGAACGAAGTCCGAGAAGTTGCGGTTCAGCGTCGGCAGGCGGTGCAGCGCGGAATCCGACACCGTGGTGCCCGTGCCCGACTTCGTCGCGTTGATGACCGGGTCCGTCGTGGAGACAACCTGGATCTTGTTCAGGACCGTCGCCTGGCGCGCCATCTTGAAGTCTTCGCGACGCGCCTGTCCCAGCGTGATGGTGAGGCGATCGCGCGTCTGCGGCTCGAAGCCGATGCGGCGAACGGTGATCGAATAATTGGCATCCGGCTCGATGCCCTGAATCAGATACAGGCCGCTCGCGCGGGTGAGCGCGCCGGTGATGCGGCCCGTTGCGTTGTTCTTGAGTTGAACCTGCGCAGCCTCGATCGGCTGTCCGTTCTCGTCAGTCACCATACCGGTCAGGCCACCGGTCGTTACGCCTTGCGCGTGCAACGGCGTAACCATGCCAGCCGCAAGCACGCCAAACGCGGCGGCGGCGACGAGCAGGAGTCTCTTCATGCAAATCTCTCGGAGGGAGGTGAAGAAAGGGACCCACATTCTACGGTCTAGCGCGGCACGTGGGCAAGAGAACGTCGTAACTGTTCGGTCACCACGTAACTATTCTGTCAAACCGACTTTCGTCGGAAATTTCTCCGCGTATGTGCGCCGCGCAAAACAACTCGGCGTCACCCCGCGACCGTCACCGCTCGAGCCGGAAGCCCGGGATCACATCCGGACGTTCCTTTGCGGTGGCGATGACCCACCCGGTTGCATACATCCACTCCGCCATCTTTGTGAGCTTCGGTATGTCGATCCGCGCCGGTTCGTCGCGCGGCGTGTGGTAGTCCGGGTGGAGCAGTGTGCTGAATTCAATCGCGGGAATTCCCGCCCTCGCATACGGCAGGTGATCGCTCCGAAAGTACCAGCCTTCAGAGTGCGTTGGGCGATCCCAGATCGTATCCAGCTTGAACTTGGTCAGTGCGTCGTTCACACGAAGCGCCGCATCCACGAGCGCATTCGAGTTCTTGTGCGGCGGCTGCGCACCGAGCAGCGCCGCGCTGTCAGGGTTGTTCCGACCGATCATGTCCGCGTTGAGCACCGCGATGATCTGCGAATGCGGCACAGTCGGATGGGCGACATACCAACGTGATCCCAAAAGCCCACGTTCTTCCGCGCCGTGCCAGATGAAGAGAACGGGTCGGGGCGCTGGATGTTTCGCGAATGCTCGTGCTGCCGCGAGAAGCGCGACGCTCACGCTCGCGTTGTCATCGGCGCCGTTCCAGATCGAATCGCCGTTCACAGGGTAGCGCGCACCGTCGTGGTCCTGGTGGCCGCTGAACAGCACGTACTCGTTCGCGAGGCGCGGATCCGTTCCTTTGATCACGCCGATCACGTTCCCCGAGGGATAGTAGAACGTCTCGCTGAAGATGTTCGCCGTCAGTCGACCGCCGCTCTTCACTCGGTCGAGCATGTTGTGTCGAAGCATCAGCGTCGGTACAGTCACACCGCCGCGTCCGCGGCCACCGCCGGCGTTCTGCGCGGCATTCCCACCGCGGCCACCACGGCCGGCGCCGGCCTGCGTCGCGCCGGGCGTCAGCGTCGAGTCGATACCGTATGAGCCGCGCGACGAGACTGCGGCCGTCGCATCGAACGCCAGCTCTTCGTTCGCGTCGCCGTTCGAAACGAGAATGACCGCCGCGGCGCCGGCTTGTGCGATCGCTCCGGCACGCTGCCGCGCGCGCTGACTGATCGTCGCCTGGAAGTTGCCGCGGATGGTGAATTGATCGAGCGGCTGTGTCGCAATCGCCGGAAGCTCCATCGCGACTGCCTTGCCTTTGACATCGGTGGTCGCGATCGCGGCGCTGTCGGCGAGAAAGACGATCGGCGCATCCACGGTCGCAGTCTGATTGCCGAGCAGCACGACGTCCTTCCAGAGCGCCAGCGGCCCGCCGCCGATCGACAGCTGGCTGCTCACGCTCAGCCGCGTGCGCCGCATCGGCCACCATTGGAAGAACGTGCCGTCGTCGCCGGCCGGCGACAGCCCCGCTTCGCGCGCACGCTCTGCGACCCAGCCGGTCGCGCGCATCTCGTCGAGCGTGCCCGCCTCTCTTCCGCGCATCGCGTCGCCGCCCATCGCGAACATGTCGCGGCGAAGGTCGGCCTGCGTGATCGCATCGAGCGCCGGCGCAATCGCACCGCCTCCGGTCGACGGCGTCGACGAGTTGCTCGTCGTCGCGCCGCTGGACGTGCAGCCTGCGACGACGATCGCCGCGAGAATGACGACGTGTGCGCGCATCGGATCAGCCTCCGCCTGTCGTGCGCGCGCCCACACGCGCTCGAATGATGGACTTGATTCCGCCTCGAATATTGAAGTCTCCAACGACTTCCATCCAGCGCGGCGACGTCACCTTCGCGAGATCGTCGAGAATTCGGTTGACGGCTCGCTCATAGAAGATCCCGTCGTCGCGAAAGCTCCAGAGATAGAGCTTCAAGCTCTTCAGCTCTACGCACACCTCGCCGGGAACGTAGGTGATATAGATCGTTCCGAAATCCGGCGCACCACCCCTGAGCGCTTTCAGCTCATCGGCGTCGCTTTCGATGCCGCCGAGCGGACAGAGTGCCGTGAACTCGGGACATTCCATCGCGATCTCGTAGTCGCGTCCCGGATACGGATTCGGGAACGTCTCGAGCAGCTCTGGTTTTGGCATGGTGAGGGAGTGGTGGGCGAGCGGCGAGGTGGGGTTTGGCGGCCGTTCGTCGACGTCAAAGGTACTGATGTGACAAGGCGAAACACCACTCTCTTGTGGCGAGCTCGGCCGGAAAACTGCCGGCGACGGGCGACGGGCGACGGACGATGCACATCGGCGCAGGTCGTTCGCAGTAGCATGACGCGGCGCGTTGTTCGTCCGTCGCCCGTCGCCGATCGTCCGTCCCCCCAAAAAAAAAGAGCCCCCCCGGACTATGCCGGGGGGGCAGTGCCGCCACGCCGTTCTCGCGGCGGCGATGACCAGCGCAAACGCGCCGGCCTATTTGGAATATGTGAGTGGGTACAGCACACCGCTAGGTGAGAAACAACTTCAACGATCGCGAAGCCGCCTCGACATCTCTTCGAGAACTTTTCGTTCGTCGCTCGTGAGGCTCTCGATACCGTGCTGTGAGATCTTGTCGAGCACACGGTTGAGCTCCTCGGCGCGCGCTTCGCGCCGGCGAGAGCTCGGCGAAAGCGATGTCACGCGCTTTGCCGCGATCGCTTTGCTCTTCGCGACGATGTCGTCGACCTCGTCACCGCGCTCGCGGCGCGGCATGCTGCGCGGAATCGCACGCGGCGGTTCATCGGCATCGGGAAGATTTGCAACGCGCTGGCGAACCTGATCCATCCCGGACGACATCGCCATCCGCATGTAGACGTACGCCGCGATGGCGCCGCCCACGTGAGCGAAGTAGACGACGTTCACGCCATCCGCCGTCCCGAGCAGTCCTACGATGAGATTCACCGCGACGAGACCAATGACCAGCGTGCGAACGCGGACCGGCATCACGAAGAGGAGGAACACCTCGTCGTCCGGCCACTGCATCACGTACGCGGTCATGACGCCGAAGACCGCGGCGGACGCACCGACGAGCACGCCGGCGCGAATGAACACGAGGTCGAAGACGACGCCGCCGAGGCCGCACAGCGCGTAAAACCAGAGGAATCGCTTGGGGCCGCCCCAGGTCTGCTCGAGACGCGGCCCGAACAGGTACAGCGCATACATGTTCACGGCCATGTGCCACACACCGGCGTGAACGAAGAGGTACGTCAGCGCGGTCCACCCGCGGCTCGGTAGCGCAGCGACGTCGAACCCGAACCACGCCGTCATGTCGGCGTACTTCACGGCCGTCATCTGCACGAATATCACCGCGATACTGATCGCGATGATTGCCTGCACTCCTGGCGTCAGCTTGGAGCGGTCTGGCTCGTGGGTGGGTGGAAACGACGACATGGCTGCCGCTTAAAACTCAAAAAGGGGGCCTACACTAAATAACACGACTTCATAGGGCGAGTTCCGGTCACCGCACAACGATTTATCGCATTCCGGTTGGGGGCGGCAACCTGAGTGCCAAGCGAACATCGCCGTGGAGCGCCGACGCACGCTCGAAAAGTGTAGTCCATCGCCGGTCCTTGTCGACCGGCGTCGTCGCTCCTGGATGAATTACGACCGATGTGGCGTCACTCGTTGAATGTGTCCGTTCCACCAGCCTCAGCATATTCGCGTCCGTCGTGCGATCATCGGCGTTGATCACGAACGCGTGCAACATACCGGCACCCGCCGCAATGCGCAGTGACTCAAAAGCACGATCCATCTGCGCCTCGGGGGACGAGCCGTCCATTGTGATCTGCGTCAACTTCACGAATTGACGCAGCTCGCCAATTTCCGCGGGCCGTTGTCCGTCGATGTCGAGCATGACCGGCAGCTGCGTCGACACCTTTTCGAATGCGGCCTTGAGATAGCCGACGTTCGCGAGCGGATCGCGGCCCGCAATCGCGATCGAATGAAATGATGAGCGACCGGTAGCGCGCCGCAGCTCGTTTGCGAGCGCGTCCGCCGTGTACATCGTTGCGGTCTCCGCTTCCGCGGCAAACCGCACGAAGAGTTGTCGTCGTCCTGCCCAGATGCCTTGCGCTTGCAGTCCCGCCGGAATTCCGGCGAGTGCGGCCGTTGGTCCCGCGACGTGAGGCATCATGCGTTCGATGCCCCACTCCGTCGCGCGAGCGCGAGTTGAACGATCCGGTCGCACAGCTCCGGAAAAGAAATGCCCATGGCCGCGGCCGCCTGCGGTATCAGACTCGTCTGCGTCATGCCTGGTAGTGTGTTTGCTTCCAGACAATAGAACATACCGTCGCTGGACATGCGAAAGTCGATGCGCGCGTATCCGGTGAGCTTGATCGCCCTGAACGCGCGCACTGCGAGATCTTGAATGGTCGACGTTTCGTCGGCCGATAGTTTCGCCGGGAATTCTTCGACCGCCATCCCCGGCGTGTACTTGCACTCGTAGTCGTAAATCTCGTGCTTTGGGATGATTTCGCCAACCGGCAGCGCCTCGTCGCCGAGGATTGCCACCGTGAGCTCGCGACCGGCGATGAACTGTTCGACCATCACTTCGTCGTCGTGCTCGAACGCCTGGTCCACCGCCGGCTGGAGCTCGGCGGGCGTCTTTACAATGCTGAGGCCAACCGTGGACCCCTGCTTCGACGGCTTCACGATCACCGGAAAGCCAAGCGCGGCATCGACTTGCTCTGGTGTCACCGGTGCCATCAGCCAATCCGGGGTGGGGACGCCGGCAGCGCGAAAGAGACGCTTGGAAAGATCTTTGTCCATCGCGAGCGCGCTCGCGAGGTGGCCGCTGCCCGTGTAAGGCACGGCCGTCAGGTCGAGGAGCGCCTGGAGCGTGCCGTCTTCACCCTGGCCGCCGTGCAGCGCAAGAAAGAGAACGTCGGCCTTGGGCAGGCTCCGGAGAGTGCCCTGCATGGCGGCATTCATCCGCACGAGCGCTTTCGTGTCGGGCGGCGCCGTCTTCACGACGCCGGCGGCAAGCAATCGCTGCTCGTCCGCGGCGCTCAGCAGGCCGTTGACGGTGTCGACCGGAATGACCTCGTGGCCGCGCGCACGAAGCGCTTCGGTGATCCGAATGCCTGACGCCAGCGACACATCACGTTCGGCCGACGTGCCGCCCATCAAAACCGCGATTCGAAGTTTCATCGCGCCATCAGGTAGTTGAGCATGTCCGAACGCGTCACGATCCCCTGCACACTGCCATTCGAGCGCACGAGAACCGCCGGGTTGGACTTCGATAACAACTTCGACACCGCATCGACCGCCTGAGCGCCGTCTACGATCGGGAAGGGCGCGTCCATCACTTCGCTCACCGTAGCGTCGAGCAACTTCGTGTTGTCGAGGCTCTTCGCCGAGAGCGACCAATCGCTCACCGAGCCGACGCAGTTCGCGCCGTCCATCACTGGCAATTGCGACACGTCGTGCAGCGACATGAGACGCAACGCCTGCCGTACTGTTGCTCCCGGCGTCACGCTCACGATCGTTGGCGTCTCGCCCTCGTCGCGTCGCTTCCCGGACATCACTGCCGCCAGCGTCGTTTTGTCGGCGTCGAGCAACTGGTTCTCTCGCATCCACTCGTCGCTATACAGCTTCGAGAGATACCGCTCGCCAGTATCTGGGAGTGGAACGACGACGAGCGCCTTCGGATCGTCGATGCGCCGCGCGACGTGAAGCGCCACGTGCACCACAAGTCCGCTCGATCCGCCGACGAACAGGCCTTCCTCGCGCGTGAGACGGCGCGCCATCGCGAACGCCTCTTTGTCGCTTACCGTCATGAAATCATCGATGAGGCTCAGATCGAGCGTGCCCGGAACCTTGTCCTGGCCGATTCCCTCGACCTTGTACGGCACGCCCTCCGTCCTGCCTTCGCCCTTCGTCCGCCACATCTCGGCGAGAATCGACCCGACGGGATCGCCGGCGACCACCTGAATCCTCGGATTCTTCTCCTTGAGATAGCGCCCAACACCCGTGATCGTGCCGCCAGTGCCCGCTGCGTACACGAAGTGCGTGACCTTTCCCTCGGTCTGCTCCCAGATCTCGGGACCCGTCGTGTCGTAGTGCGCCTGCGGATTGGCGTCGTTGTAAAACTGGTTGGCGAGAATCGCGTTCGGCGTATCGTGCGCGATGCGCTTCGCCATCATCACGTAATTATCCGGATGATCGGGCGGCACAGCAGTGGGCGTGACGATCACCTCGGCGCCGAACGCCTTCAGCAGTCGCACCTTTTCCTGCGACATCTTGTCCGGCATCGTGAAGATGCACTTGTAGCCTTTGAGCGCCGCCGCGATCGCGAGCCCGATGCCGGTGTTTCCGCTCGTGCCTTCCACGATCGTTCCGCCGGGCTTGAGCCGTCCTTCGCGCTCCGCCTGCTCGATGATCGGAAGCCCGATGCGATCCTTGATCGATCCGCCGGGATTGAAGATCTCCGCCTTCGCGTACACCGGCGTGCGGATGCCGCGCGTCACCTTGTTGAGGCGCACGAGCGGCGTCCATCCAATCGTGCCGAGCACGTTGTCGTACGGTTTGGCGTTGCGTTGCGTCATACGCTTGATGAGAGAATCATCATTCGTCGGACCCGCGGGTGACGGCGCCGAGCACGGAATCTCCTGGCAATGGTCGGGCCTCGGGGTGGCGGAAGTAGACTGGAAAGAGAATCGAGACGGCGATCGCGTCGCCATGTGCCTTCGCCGGAACAAACCGCAGGTCTCGCGCCCCGGCGAGCGCCGCGCTGTCCAGCGCCGCATATCCACTCGGTTCATCGACCGTCGTCGAATCCGGCGCAACACGTCCATCGCGATCGATGAAGATGCGCAGGGTGACGTTCCCCTGAATTCGTCGCGTGTAGAGCGCCGCCGGATATCGAAATGGCAGCTCGGCGTTCTCGAGCGACGGCATCTCGTCGGGACGCGGCCCGGGATCGCGAGCCTGCGGCATGCGGGGCGGTGCATCTCCACGGCCGCACGCGGCCAGGGAGGCCGCCACCATCGCCGTGAGGACCAGCACGCGAATCATGACGGAAATCTAAGTCTCATTGCGAGGGCTCGCGACCGATGCCCGCGGTCAGGCATCGCGCTTGGCTTCATCCGCGAGCGCCGCGAGCATCGTCAGTGCTTCGAGCGGCGTCATTGCGTTCACGTCGACGACTTTGAGCTTGTCGACTACCGGACTTCGGGCCGTGGCAAACAGACCCAGCTGATCCGCAGCGCCGGCTGTCGACGGCGATGTCGCCCGCGACGGCGCGCGTGACGACCCGGCCAAGTGTTCGCCCTCGAGCACCGCGAGCACGGCTCTCGCTCGCGTGATCACCGACTGCGGCAGCCCGGCAAGCCTGCCCACTTCGATGCCGTAGGATCGATCCGCGCCACCCGGCTGCAGCCGATGCAGAAAAAGGATCTGATCGCCGGCTTCACGCACGGCCACGTTATAGTTGCGAAGTGCAACCAAATCGTCGGCGAGCTGCGTCAATTCGTGATAGTGCGTCGCGAACACCGTCTTGCAACCGACGCGCTCGTGTAGATGCTCGGTCACGGCCCAGGCGATCGAGACCCCGTCGTAGGTCGCCGTTCCACGGCCGATCTCGTCCAGCAGCACCAGACTGTTCGCCGTCGCCGTGTGCAGAATCGCACTGGTCTCGCTCATCTCGACCATGAACGTCGACTGGCCGCGTACGAGATTGTCGCTCGCGCCGACGCGCGTGAAGATCCGGTCGACGATGCCGAGTCGCGCGGCGCTCGCCGGAACGAAGCTTCCGATCTGCGCCATCAACGCGATCAATCCGATCTGTCGCAGCACCGTCGACTTGCCGGCCATGTTCGGGCCGGTGAGGATGATGATCCGCGCGTCGCGCGTGAGGCGAAGATCGTTCGGGATGAACTTGTCGCGCGGCATCATTCGCTCCACCACCGGATGCCTGCCGGCCACGATATCGAGATCGTATTCGTCCGTCAGCGTGGGCCGCACGTACCCCTCGCGCCCCGCCACTTCGGCGAGCGTGCTCAACACGTCGAGCTCGGCGACCACACGCGCGATCGACTGCAGGCGCGTGATCTCGTCGCCGGCGCGGCGCCGCAACTCTTCGAACAGCTCGCGCTCACGCGTTTCGATGCGCTCGGCCGCGGAGAGCACGCGCTCTTCATATTCCTTGAGGCCTGGCGTGACGAAGCGTTCGCCCGACGTGATCGTCTGGCGTCGCTGATAGTCGGGCGGCACGAGGTGCAGGTTCGACCGCGTCACCTCGATGTAGTACCCGAAGACCTTGTTGAAGCCGACCTTGAGCGACGAGATGCCCGTGCGAGCTCGCTCATCGCTCTGGATCCGGGCGATAGCATCCTTTCCTCCGTCGCGAATCTCTCGCAATTCATCGAGCGAGGAATCGACACCGGTGGCGATCGTCGGCTCTTCTCCAATTGCCAGCGGCGGCCGATCGACCAGGGCGCTCGTGAGCACGTCTGCGAGCTCCGTGGCGTTGTCCCAGTCGGCGATGATTTGTCCCAGCCGGCCATCGACCGCGATGCCGTCGAGTGCACGAACGACATCCGGAAGTGCCGCCAACGAATCGCCGAGCGCGCGGAGCTCACGCGGCATGCTGCGGCCCGCGGCGGCTTTTGCGCCGAGTCGTTCGATGTCGCGAACATCATCGAGCGCCTCGCGGAGAGCGCTTCGTGCGATCGCCGCTCCAAAAAACGACGCGACAGCTGCGTGTCGCGCTTCGACTCCGGCGCGGTCTGTGAGTGGCGCCAGCACCCACTGCCGCAGCGAGCGCGCTCCCATCGGTGTTGCCGTCCGGTCGAGCACCGACAGCAGCGTGCCTTCGGCGCCGCCGCGTAGCGACTCCACCAGCTCGAGATTGCGGCGCGTCATCTCGTCGAGCGGCATGACGCCGCCAGGACGTTCGACGCTCGGCCGCGCCAACTGCTTCAGACCACTCGGCTGCAGCTCGCGCAAATAACGAAGCAATGCACCGGCCGCGCGAACTGCGAGCGCGTCCGTGCTATCGATGCCGAGTCCGTCGAGCGACAACACGTTGTACTGGCGCGCGAGATCTTCGCGGGCGAGCGGCTCGTCGAATTCCCATGTTTCTCGCTCTGTGATCAGAGCGCGCGAACCGGGAAGAGGAAAACGAGACGCCGTGGGGATGAGGATTTCGCGCGGAGCGAGTCGAGCCAGCAGTGCATCGAGCTCGGACTCGGTCGACGTGATCAGGCGAATCTCTCCCGTAGAGACATCCGCCGCGGCAACGCCGACCATCCCTTCGCTCCCGATCCCCGCTTCCCGTTTTCCGCTTCCTGCGACGATCCCGCAGATGAAGTTGTTTCTCGCGCCGTCGAGGAGATCGTCCGAGAACGCCACGCCGGGCGTCACGGTTTCGATGACCTCTCGACGGACGACGCCCTTGGCGACGCGCGGATCTTCGACCTGTTCGCAGATCGCGACGCGGAAGCCCTGTTGAACGAGCCGGCGAACGTATTCGCCCGCGGCCTTCACGGGAACGCCGGCCAGCGGAACGTCCGACGCACCGCCGTTGTTGCGCGACGTCAGCGTGAGTCCGAGCACGCGCGACGCAGTCTCCGCGTCGTCGTAAAACATCTCGTAAAACTCACCCATCCGGAAAAACAGGATCGCGTTCTGATGCCGGTGCTTGATCTCGCGATACTGCTGCATGAGCGGCGTCTCGGAAGCCGCGCTCATTGTTCCTCGTTCGTCGCTTCCGTGACGAAGGCGTCGATCTTGCTCTTCGTCTTGAGATCCTTCTGCGCTGTTGCCGCGGCCGCCCGAGTTTCATAGCGGCCGATACGGACCCGGAAGAGCTTCGTCGTTCCGACCACGCGCGCGTCGAGCCCGCGATCCTTCAGGCGCTTGGCCAAGCGGTCGGCCTCTGCGCGCGTCGTGTACGCCGCAACCTGGAGCGTGTATTTGCCTTTTGCCTTCGTCGCGGGCTGTGTGCCTTTCGTTCCCGCCTTTGCACCCTTTCCGGTTGGCTGCGCGGCTTTGATGCTGTCGGCCGTCGCCGCGCTGTCGGGCGCGGCCTGTCCAACGTGAGTCGTGTCGACCGCGGCGCAGCGCGGCGAATAGTACGAGAGCTGGTTCCGGAGCTCGACATCGCTGTCCGGCACTTCGCCAAGCACACGGCTGAGGAAGACGCACGCAGCCTGGGGCTCGCCCTGCTCGAACGCAAGTCGCATCAGTTGGAGCGTCGTGCGCGGACGCTCGGGACTCTGCGGATTCTCGAGAAGGAAGCGCTCGAGGTGTGCAATTGCCGACGGACGATCGCCGCGCGCCAGCTCGATCTGCGCGAGCCTGAGCAGCGCGTCACCAGCTCGTGGTGAAAGCGGGTACTCGACGAGCACGCGGCGGAAGTCGGCCTCCGCG
>Ga0070681_10004128_pt1 | contig 13734 bp, 10 predicted proteins | sample KBSC83BmetaG_FD_65650 | JGI IMG/M metagenome (GOLD analysis project Ga0070681, IMG submission 65650) | Corn rhizosphere microbial communities from Kellogg Biological Station, Michigan, USA - KBS C8-3B metaG | ecosystem: Host-associated > Plants > Roots > Rhizosphere | place: USA: Michigan... | reverse complement strand
GGCCGAGGTGCACGATCGGCTGGTACACGACCCGGAGCTGGTCGGCGTCGACCGCCTGGCGGAGCTCGTCGGCGGTCTGGATGCGGGCCTGCGTCCGGAGGCGGGCGGTGTTGTCGAAGACCTCGATGCGGTGCCGGCCCGTCTCCTTGGCCCGGTACATGGCCATGTCGGCGTCGCGCAGCAGGGCGTCGGGCGTGGCGTCGGACCGGCGGGTGACGGCGATCCCGATGCTGGCCGAGGAGACGACCTCCTGGTCGCCGCAGGCCACCGGCCGGTCGAGGGCGGCCAGCACCCGCTCCGCCACCCGGAGGGCGGCCCGGTCGTCGTCGAGGTCCTCGCAGAGGACGACGAACTCGTCGCCGCCGAGGCGGGCCACGGTGTCGTCGGGCCGGAGCACCTCGCGGAGGCGTCCGCCCACGGCCATCAGCACCTCGTCGCCGGCGGCGTGGCCGAGGCGGTCGTTGATGGCCTTGAACCGGTCGAGGTCGACGAACAGGACGGCGAGGACGCGGTGGCGGCGGTCGAGGCGGCACAGCGCCTGGCCGAGCCGGTCCATGAACAGCGTCCGGTTGGGCAGCGCCGTCAGCGGGTCGTGCAGCGCCAGCTTGGACAGCGCCTCGGCCGCCTGGCGCTGGGCCGTGACGTCCTGGCAGGCACCGGTCATCTCCACCGGGCGGCCGTCGAGACCCCGGACGCGGCCCCGGCACTGGAGCCACCGGATCGAGCCGCCGGGGGTGACGGCCCGGTGGGCGAGCTCGAACGGCTCCAGCGTCCGCAGGCTGCGCTCCACCGTGGTCACGACGAGGTCGCGGTCGTCGGGGTGGACGGCGGCCAGGTAACCGTCGAACGTCGCCGGGAACACCTCGGGGGTCAGACCGAAGATGCGGTACAGCTCGTCGGACCAGCTGACCTGGTCGGCAACGATGTCCCAGGCCCAGATGCCGACCTTGGCCACCGCCTGCGCCTCGCGGAGCTGGTCGCCCGTCGTGCCGAGGGCGGCCCGGAGCTGCTCCCGCTCGGTGACGTCGCGGGCCAGCGTCAGCGTCGCCCCCCGGCCGGCGAAGGTGGTGGACTCGGTCTGGACGTCGACCGTGAGGACGCCGCCGTCCCGCGCCGTGTGACGGCGGCGGACCGGCAGCGAGAGCGTTCCCAGCGCCGAGCCGGCCAGCAGCTGTTCGAGGAAGCCGGGCCGGTCCTCCGGGAGCATCAGGTCGAGCACGGTCTTCGACAGCAGCTCAGCGCGGGACCACCCGTACTGCCGGACGGCCGCCTCGTTGACGGCCAGCAGCCGCAGCGTGTCGGCGTCGTGGATCCACATGGCCGACGGGTTGGCGTCGAACAGCAGCGCCGCGCCCGCGACCGGCTCGGCCCAGGCCGTGCCGGGGCCCGGTTGGAAGCCCCCGTCCGTGACAGGGCCGTTGGACGCGGTCTTGGGGATGACCCCTCCAAAGGGAATACGGGCACGCGACCGGGGTGCGGCCGCGATTGCCGACCCTCTTTGGGAATGATCGGTCCCGGTATGTCCCCGGCCAATGACCCGGGGGCGTCATTTGACGCCCCCGGGTGGACTAGTCCGTGGTGATTTGGACCGCTTCAGAGCGCCCCTTACAGGGCGTCCGTGCCCGATTCGCCGCTGCGGACCCGGACCAGGCGGTCGACGGACACGGCCCAGACCTTGCCGTCGCCGATCTTGCCCGTCCGGCCGGTCTTCACGATGAGGTCGATGACCTGGTCGACGTCGGCGGTGTCGACGAGGACCTCGATCTTCACCTTGGGGACGAAGGCGACGGCGTACTCCGCCCCCCGGAAGACCTCGCTCTTGCCGCCCTGGCGGCCGTAGCCCTGGACCTCGCTGGCGGTCATGCCCATGACCCCGGCGGCCCGCAGGGCGTCCTTCACGTCTTCGAGGCGGTGGGGCTTGATGACGGCCGTGACGAGATGGACCACTGCTCCCCCTTAGACCGGTTCCTTGGCGGGTATGGGCGGGTCCGGTTCCGGCTCCGGCGCTCCGTTTCCGTGGGACAGCGGCAACCTAGTGCTCGGGAAGGTGCTGAAGCTCGAGCCCTGGCCGAACTCCATGTGGTAGGCGTGCGTCCCGTGCTCGTGGAGGTCGATGCCCTCGAGCTCGCCCTCGGCCGGGACCCGCAGCGTGCGGGTCAGGTCGACGAGCCAGAACAGCATGATCGACACGAGGGAGATGACGACCACGCAGGTCAGGCTCCCGATGGCCTGGGCCTTCAGCTGGTCGAGGCCGCCGCCGAAGAGCAGGCCCTTCACCGTGGTCGACGTGTCGACGCCGTCGGGTGTCGGAAGACCGTAGGCGCCGGTGGCGAACAGGCCGAGGCTGAGCGTGCCCCAGATCCCGGCGAAGCCGTGGACGGCCACGGCCCCGATCGGGTCGTCGATCCGCCAGTGCTCGAGGAGGTCGACCCCGAGGGGGACGACGATGCCGGCCACCGCCCCGATGATCACCGCGCCGGTGGTGTTGACCCAGTAGCAGGGACAGGTGATGGCCACGAGCCCCCCCAGCAGGCCGTTGCAGGCCATACCGAGGTCCCACTTTCTCGATCTCGGATAGACGAAGAGGATCGCCGCCATCCCGCCGGCGCAGGCGGCCAGCGTGGTGTTGGTGGCCACCCGGCCCATGCCGGTGAAGTCCATGGCCGACAGCGTCGAGCCGGGATTGAAGCCGTACCAGCCGAACCACAGGATGATGGCGCCGATCGAGCCCATCGTCAGGTCGTGGGGCGGCATGGGCCCGCCGCCGTCCCGCTTGAAGCGCCGCCCGAGGCGGGGGCCGAGGGCCATGGCGCCCCAGAGGGCGATGAAGCCGCCGACGGTGTGGACCACGGTGGAACCGGCGAAGTCCCGGAACACGGCGCCGTGGGTGAAGCTGTTCAGGAAGTGCGGGCTCATCGTGGAGAGCCAGCCGCCCGGCCCCCAGACCCAGTGGCCGAAGATCGGGTAGATGAACCCCGACACGGCGATGGAGTACCAGATGTCGCCCTTGAAGCCCGTGCGGCCGACCATGGCCCCTGACGTAACCGTCGAGCACGTGTCGGCGAAGGCGAACTGGAAGAGGAAGTACGCCATGAAGGCCACGCCGGTCGTGCCGTAGGTGTCCGGTGCGCCGTTGAGGAAGAAGTACTGGTGGCCGATCAGGCCGTTGCCCGCTCCGAACATGAAGGCGAAGCCGAAGGCCCAGAAGAGCAGGCCGCACAGGCAGGTGTCGAAGATGCACTCGAGGAGGACGTTGACGGTCTCCCTCGAACGGGCGAAGCCGGCCTCGAGGGCCATGAACCCCGCCTGCATGAAAAAGACCAGGAACGCCGTGACGAGCACCCACATCGTGTTGAGCGGGTTGATGACGTCGTTGGCCTGGTGGGTGACGTCACCGAGCGTCCCCGCACCGGCGTGGGTCGCCGTGTACCACGTGAAGCCCTTCATGAGAGCCAGGACTCCGAGGAGCCCGAGCATCTTGCCGGCGAGCAGCACCGCCCACAGGCGACGCGTCTCCTTCAGCCGTAGGCGTTGCAGGCGCTTGTTCATAAGGAAAGGTTTACGGAAGCTGTATTTCACAGGGGTGCCGCGTTTGTTTCACCACTGTGAATCCGTGGGGTCAACGCCGCGAAACGACCCTCAGCAGGTGTCGGACCCCGAATCGGTGAACGGGTCGCCGGCCGTCGCCACGAAGCGCCAGTCGTAGTGGTCGGGGTGCAGGGTCAGCTGCAGGACTCCCCAGGACTCCTGCTTGCGGACTTCGCTGTTGGGGGCGACCGATCCCTCGAAGTAGTGGTGAGGCCCCCCGCCCGTCCCCACGATGAACTCCCGCATTCCCGCCGGATCGGCCCGGCCCTCGGAGTCCTGGCGGGCGAAGCGCTCGTAGACGTGGTGGTGTCCCGAGAGGACGACGTCCGCCCCGGCGGCCTGGAGGTCGGCCCAGAACGGCGCCATCTTGTGGTCGGAGGCCTCGATCTTTGCCACCCCCTCCTCGCGGGACGGCGTGAAGAAGCGGGGATGGTGCCAGTAGGCCAGGATGCAGTGGGCCTTGGTGGCAGCCAGGTCGGCCTTCAGCCACTGCTCCATCGGCGTCCCCCGGGCGCACCCGCCGGCCGCGGCGCAGGTGCTGTTGAGGACGACCATGTGCCACGTACCGACGTCGTAGGAGTAGTAGCCCTTGGACCGGTCGCCGGCCGCCGGCCCCCAGTAATCGAAGTACGGCGCGGCGCCCTTCTGGATGTACTCGTGGTTTCCGGTCGCGGGCCGGGACTTGGCCTTGAACCGGCCCCACGTCGGGGCGTAGCAGTTGTCGAAGTCGGCCTTCGACCCGTCCTGGTAGGCCAGGTCGCCGAGCGGTAGCACCAGGGCCGGATCGAGCGAGTCGACCACGGCGGCCGTCCCCTCGTCGCCGGGGGTGTTGCAGGAGGCGATGTCGCCGGCGGCCACGATCGTCGGGTCGCCGTTGGGGGGCGGCGGCGGCGTCTCCTGGGCCCCGGCCAGCGACGCCAGCGGCAGCCCGAGGGCCAGGAGCGGTGGCACGAGCAGTACGGCCGGAACCCACCGCCACCGCCTCGGAGCTACGCCTCTGTGCACATCGGCCACACTACTAACAGCGGCCCCAGCAGCCGGGGTTCCTGCGGTGATCGTCAGCGGAAATTCAGCCCGCCGTCAGCCCAGGCGATCTCGTCGAGGAACCGGGACACCAGGCCGACGAACGACTCCGGGTTGTCGCCGGCGGCCAGGTGGCCGGCGCCCTGGATGCGGGCGTAGCGGGCCTCGGGGAGCAGCCCGAGGAGCTCGTCGGCGCCGGCCTCGGACAGCACGTCGCTGGCCGCTCCGCGGAGCACCAGCGCCGGCCGGTGGATGGACCGGAGGTCGTCGTCGAGGCCGGCCACCACGGCCGCCGCCCCCTCGTCGACGTCGACGGCGCCCCGGGCCCGCATGCGCCGGCCCAGGCCGTGCTTCCAGACCCAGCGGCCGTCGGCCCGCTGGCGGAGGTTGCGCGTCAGGCGGCCGATCGTCACCCTCCGCCCCGGGAGGTACTCGGCGATGGCGGCCGCCGCCTCGTCGAGATCGGCGAACGACTCGTGCTGCGACAGGAAGGCGGCGATCCGCTGCACCCCGGCCGTCTCGAGCCGGTGGCCCACGTCGACGAGGACGATGCCGCCGACGAGCTCCGGCTGCCGGGCGGCCAGGGTCACCGACACGATGCCGCCCATCGAGGCGCCGACGAAGACCGCCCGGCCGATGCCGAACTCGGCGCACAGCGGCCCGGCGTCGGCGGCCAGGGCGTGGCGGTCGAGGGGCGAGTCGTCGGCCGGGTCGGCGAGGAAGGGGTCGGAGTCGCCGTGGTCGGCGGCGTCCCAGGCCAGCACGTGGTACCGCCCGGCGAGCGCCGCCCCGAGCTCCTCGAACATGTAGGCCGTCTGGCCGCCGCCGTGGAGGCACACCACCGCCGGCAGGCCGGCGTGGCCCCACTCCAGGTAGTGCACCTGCCGGTCGCCGAGGCGGACGAACCCGCTCCGGCCCCCGGCCGGGACGTCGTGGCGGGGCGGCAGGTCCTCCGGCGGGGGCGTCGGCTGCGTCGCCATCGCCGAGAACATAACGGACCGTCCGCGAAGATTGCCCGGTCCATCGAGCCCGTCCGACCCCGGGAGCCCGCCGTTGCCGACGTCCATGCCTCTTTCCGGCGAGGCCGCCTTCGGGACCGATGCGGCGCGGGTGCGGCAGCTCGCCGTCACCAAGCGGCGGGCGACCGGAGTGCTCGGCGTCATGGCGATCGTGTTCGTGGCCACCGTCGTCCTCGGCGGCGGCTCGGGGCTGATGGGCTTCCTGCGGTCGGGGGCCGAGGCGTCGCTGGTCGGCGGGCTGGCCGACTGGTTCGCGGTCACGGCGTTGTTCCGCCACCCGCTCGGGCTGCCGATCCCCCACACCGCCGTCATCCCGGCGCGGAAGGACCAGTTCGGCCGGACGCTGGGGCGCTTCGTGCAGGACAACCTGCTCACGCCGACGCTCATCACCGACCGGGTGCGCCACGCCCGGATCGCCGCCCGCCTCGCCGACTGGCTGGCCGATGACGCCCACGCCGCCGCCGTGGCCGGCTACATCGCCGACGCCGCCCACAGCCTGGCCGGCGTGGTCGAGGAGGACGACGTCGCCCGCCTCATCGAGGAGGCCCTGCGCCGGGCCGTCGACCGCGTCGAACCGGCGCCCCTGGCCGCCCGGGCGCTGGCGTCGGTGATGGCCGCCGGCTACCACCAGGAGGCCTTCGACGCCCTGCTGCGGGGCACGGCCCGGTTCCTCGACGAGCACCGGGCCGACCTCCAGGCCCGCTTCCTGGCCGAGTCTCCGTGGTGGCGGCCGGGGGCCTTCGACCGGAAGATCTTCACCGCCCTGCTCGACGGCGCCCTCCACCTCTTCGACGAGATCCTGGCCGACCCGGGCCACCCGCTGCGGGCCGAGGTCGACGTCCAGCTGACGGGCCTGATCGAGCAGCTCCGGACGTCACGGCGCCTCCAGGCCCGTATCGCCCGGGCCAAGGAGGAGCTGCTGGCCCAGGGCCACCTCCCGCAGCTGGCCGCCTGGCTGTGGCACGACGCCCGGGAGGCGCTGGCGGGGCAGGCGGCCGAGCCCGGCTCGGAGCTGCGCCGGCGCCTGGCCTCCGGGCTGGCCGCCGCCGGCCGGCGCCTGCGCGACGACCCGGGGCTGCTGGCCCGGGCCGATCAGCTGGTGGAGACCGTCGCCACCTACGTGGCCGGCCACTTCCACGGCGAGATCGGCGGGCTGGTCGACACGGCCATCGGCCGGTGGGACGGCCAGGAGACCGCCCGCCGCCTGGAGCTGCTCCTCGGCCCCGACCTCCAGTTCATCCGGATCAACGGCACGGTCATCGGTGGCCTGGCCGGCCTCGGCATCCACACCGTCGAAGTCCTGCTGCGCTAGGACTCACCCCAGCTTGCCGGGGGGCGACTGCCCGTAGACCCAGACCTGCGACCCGATCGGCGCCAGGTTCTGCTGCCAGATGAAGTCGATGGCGCCCAACGACACCCGCACGCAGCCGTGCGACGCCGGATACGACGGGACGAACGTGTCGCCGTGGACGGCGAACCCGTTGGGATTGAAGTACTTCGGCCGGTACATGCGCCCGAGCGGCGACGTGTCCCACCCGTCGACCTGGCGGAAGAAGGCGAAGCGGCCCTCGGGCGTGTGGGCCGTGTGGGTCTTGCCGTCGAAGGTGTACGGCCCCTCGGTGCCGGTGGAGGTGTTGAAGATGTACTGGGCCTGGCCGCCCCGCACCACGATCAGCACCTGGTGGCCCTTGTCGACCTCGATCAGGTCGCCGACGCTGCTGGCCGGCTTCGGCCGGGTGGCCTTGTCCAGCCTCTCCCTGGTGGGCGGGTCGGCCTTGCCGGTCACGGGCAGGCCCTGGAGCTTCTGGAAGGCGTAGACCGCCTGGGTGGTGTCGTAGTCGAACGTGCCCGACACCGCCGGCCCGACCCAGAACCCCAGTGCCGTGAGCTTCTGCTGCAGCGTCGTCACGTCGGCCCCGCGCTCGCCGGACTGCGTGACGTAGGGCTCGCCGTGGACGATCCAGTAGCCGTCGGCGGCGAAGGCGGCGATGCCGACGGCCGTGCCCCCGACCGGTCCGGCGTCGTCGGCCGAGCCCTCGTCGGGGAGGCCGAAGCCGTAGACCTGGCCGTCCTTGCCGACGAGCCAGTAGCCCCCGCCGGACAGCGGAGCGGTGATGCCGGAGATCGGGGCGGGAATGGCGCCGGCGTTCTGGGCGCCGAGGAACTTGGCGTCGCCGTAGGCGAAGACACCGCCGTCCTCGGCCGCCAGCCAGTAGCCCTTCCCGGTCGGCGACGAGGCGATCCCGACGACCGAGCCCTGCAGCGCCGAACCGGCCGGGGCGCCGAGGTAGGGGGCATCGCCGAAGGCGAAGACCCCGCCGTCCTTGGCCACCAGCCAGTAGCCGCCGCCGTCCGGTGTGGCGGCCACGGCCACGATCGGCGAGTTGAGATGGCGGCCGCCGAGCGAGCCGAGGAACGGCGCCGCCCCGAACGAGAAGACGCCCCCGTCCGCCGCCGCCAGCCAGTAGCCGCCGCCGTTGGGCAGCGACGCGATGCCGACGATGGGCTGGACGAGCTTCGTGTTGCCCAGCGAACCGAAGAACCGCGCGGTGCCGTAACTGCGGACGCCGCCGTCGTCCGAGACGAGCCAGTACCCGGCCGTCCGGTCACCGCCGGCCCGGGCGATGGCCACCGGCGGGCGGGGGAAGGAGGCCGAGCCGTCGGGGCCCTGGTTGGGCGCCGAACCCCAGGCGGTGACGCTGTTGGCCTTGGCGGGCTGGGGAGCGGCGCCGGCCGGTGGCACCCCGTTCGGTGGCAGCACCGGCAGCAGAGCGCCGAAGAGCAGTGCTGTCAGCGCGACGACCGTTCCGAGAGCGTGGCGGAGCGCGGCTCGACCCCAGGACATGACCGTTCCCCCTTGTCGCATCCCCAGCGCTGTTGGGGCTGGTCATACCCCAAAAATCGCTCCGTCGAACGGAGAGCGCGCCACCGCCGCCGGGATCGGCGTACTCCCGGCGGCGGTGGCGTCCAGCGGGGCCGGTGCGTCAGGTGTTGGACCGCTCGGAGGTTGACTCCTTCGACTGCTCCCGGCTCTCGAAGGCCCGGTCGTGCGACCTATGGCCGCTCCCATACCCACCGGCCCGCCACGGCATCTCTCCGGTGGCCGGCGACCTCGTATCGTGAGGCGGTGACCTCCTCGTCCGACACCGGCCCGCCCGACCCCACGCGGCTCGTCCTGATCCGCCACGGCGAGAGCCGCTCGACCGTCGACCGGGTCGTCGGCGGGCACCGGGGCTGTACCGGGCTGACCGACCGCGGGGTGCGCCAGGCCAAGGCCCTGCGGGACCGGCTGGCCCGCAGCGGAGAGCTGGCCGGGGCGGCGGCGGTGCTGACCAGCGTCCTGCCGCGGGCGATCGAGACCGCCGAGATCATCGCTCCGGCCCTCGGCGACGTCGGCGTCGAGCAGCGCTGCGAGCTGTGCGAGATCCACGCCGGCGAGGCGGACGGGCTGACCTGGGAGGAGTTCTCGACGCTGTACCGGCCGGAGGGGCTGGCCACCGGGAACCCCTACACGGCCACGGCGCCCGGGGGCGAGAGCTGGGCCGGGTTCTACGTCCGGGTCGGCGAGGCGCTGCTGCGGGCGGCCGGTGACCACCCCGGCCGGACGGTGGTGGTCGTCTGCCACGGCGGGGTCATCGAGGGCGCCTTCGCCACGCTCGGGAATCTCCCGCTGCGGCGCCCGTTCGACGTGCGGATCGAGAACACGGCGCTGACCGAGTGGTCCTGGCAGCCGAGCGACGTCGACCTCGGCAACCCCGGCCACCGCCTCGCCCGGTGGCGGCTCGACCGCTTCAACGACTCCGCCCACCTCGCCGGTCTCGACTGACGGGCTCCGGACTGAAGCTCGCCGGGGGCCGAAAGATAGGCTCTGCGGCCGTCCAGACCGGTCAGGGGAGAAGTCCTCGAAGGAGCCGCCGTGCCTCTCGCCGCCGCCGAACGCGCCCTGCTCGACGAGCGCCGCCCCCTGACCCGCGACGAAGCCCTGGCCGTGGCCCGCCTGCCGCTCGATGAGCTGCCGGCGTTGATCGCCCTGGCCCACCGGGTGCGCCTCGCCTGGTGCGGGCCGGAGGTGGAGCTGGAGTCGTTGATCAACGCCAAGTCGGGGGCCTGCGCCGAGGACTGCGCCTTCTGCTCGCAGTCGGCCCAGTTCGACACCGGCGTGGACGTCTACCCGTTCCTGGACCTCGGCGAGGTGCTGGAGGCGGCTCGGGCCACGAAGGCGGCCGGAGCCACGCAGTTCTGCATCGTGGTGGCGGTGCGGGGGCCGAGCGAGCGCCTCCTCGACAAGGTGATCGCCGCCGTGACGGCGGTGCGGGAGCAGACCGGCCTCGAGGTCGCCTGCTCCCTCGGGCTGCTCGAGCCGGCCCAGGCCGAGCGGCTGGCGGCCGCCGGGGTGCGGCGCTACAACCACAACCTCGAGGCGCCCCGGGCGGTGTTCGGCTCGATCTGCACCACCCACAGCTACGACGACCGGGTGGCCACCGCCCGCCTGGCCATCGCCGCCGGCATGGAGCTGTGCTGCGGCGGGATCATGGGCCTCGGCGAGACGCTGGAGCAGCGCGTCGACTTCGCCTTCGAGCTGGCTGCGCTGGAGCCCTGCGAGGTGCCGGTCAACCTGTTCGACCCCCGCCCGGGCACGCCGCTGGCCGGCACGCCGCTGCTGTCGCCCCGGGAGGCGCTCCAGGCCATCGCCCTCTTCCGGCTGATCCTCCCCGGAGCGTGGATCCGCCTGGCCGGCGGGCGGGAGAAGATCCTCGGCGAGCTGCAGAGCATGGGCCTCTACGCCGGCGCCAACGCCCTCATCGTCGGCAACTACCTGACCACGCTGGGCCGGGCCCCGGAGGACGACATCGCCCTCCTGGAGTCGCTCGGCATGCCGGTGGCCGGCGCCGGCGACGCCGTCCCGGGCGAGGGGCGCTTCATCGTCGCCGCCGACGGCACGAAGTCGTTGCCGGCCAAGCCCGTCCGCAAACGGATTCCCGTCGAGGCGCCATGAGCGCCGGGGACCCCGGCGAGCGGACCCGCCGGCTGGCGGCCCTCGACCGGGCCCACGTCTGGCACCCCTTCACCCAGATGCAGGGCTGGCTGGAGAGCGACCCGCTGATCATCGAGCGGGGCGAGGGCTGCGAGCTCGTCGACACCGACGGCAACCGGTACCTCGACGGCGTCTCGTCGTTGTGGGTCAACGTCCACGGCCATTCGCACCCGGCCATCGACGCCGCCATCGTCGAGCAGCTCGGCCGCCTCGCCCACTCGACGTTCCTCGGCCTCACCCACCCCCCGGCCATCGAGCTGGCCGCCCGCCTCGTGGCCCTCGCCCCCGGCCGCCTGGAGCGCGTCTTCTTCTCCGAGAACGGCGCCGCCTCCGTCGAGGTGGCGCTGAAGATGGCCTACTCCTACTGGCGCAACCGGGGCCAGGACCGGCCGACCTTCGTGCGGCTGGAGAACGCCTACCACGGCGACACGATCGGCGCCGTCTCCATCGGGGGGATCGACCGGTTCCACGAGACGTACCGGCCGCTGCTCTTCGCCACGGCGGCACTTCCGTCGCCCTACTGCTACCGCTGCCCGCTCGGGCTGTCGCACCCGTCCTGCGATCTGGCCTGCGCCGAGGCGCTGGAAGCGGTGCTGGCCCGGCAGGGTTCCTCGGTGGCGGCGGTCGTCGTCGAGCCGTTGGTGCAGGGCGCGGCCGGGATCATCACCGCCCCGGACGGGCACCTGCGGCGCATCGCCGACATCGCCCGCCGCCACGGCGTCCTGCTGGTGGTCGACGAGGTGGCCACCGGCTTCGGCCGGACGGGCCGCCTCTTCGCCTGCGAGCACGAGGCGGTCGAGCCCGACCTGATGTGCGTGGCCAAGGGCCTGACCGGCGGGTACCTGCCGCTGTCGGCCACGCTGGCCACCGCCGACGTCTTCGACGCCTTCCTGGCCCGCCCCGAGGAGCACCGGACGCTGTACCACGGCCACTCCTACTCCGGGAATCCGCTGTGCTGCGCCGCGGCGCTGGCCAACCTCGACGTCTTCGAGTCGGAGCGGGTCCTCGATGCATTGCCGGCCAAGGTCGAGGCGCTGGCCGCGGCGCTGAAGCCGCTGGCCGACCATCCCCACGTCGGCGACGTCCGCCAGCGGGGTCTCATGGTCGGCATCGAGCTGGTCGCCGACCGGGCGACGAAAGAGCCGTTCCCCGAGCGCCTCCATGTCGGCGCCGAAGTGGCCATGGCCACCCGCCCCCGGGGCGCCGTCGTCCGGCCGCTGGGCGATGTCGTCGTCCTGATGCCGCCGCTGGCGATGAGCGAAGAGGAGCTGGGCCGTCTCGTGGCCGCCACGGCCGAGGCCATCGCCGAGGTCACCACCACCGCCTTTTCGGCGTTCCTCACGAACAGGGCGTGTCCGTGAGGAACGCCGGTCACGCCGATCTGACGACCGCAACCGACCCGCTGGCGTTCTGCGGCGAGGAGTTGGCCCGGATCGAAGCCGCCGGGCTCGGACGGCGGGTGCGTTCTCTCGCCTCGGCGTCCGAACCCGAGGTCGTGCTGGACGGGCGGCGCGTGCTGTGCCTGGCGTCGAACAACTACCTCGGGCTGGCGGCGCACCCCGAAGTCGTGGACGCCGCCGCCGAGGCCGCCCGCCGCTACGGCGCCGGTTCGGGGTCGGCCCGGCTGGTCACCGGCGGCCTCACCGTCCACGACGAGCTCGAGGGCCGCCTGGCGGCGTTCAAGCGCACCGAGGCGGCGCTGCTGTTCTCCTCCGGCTACCTGGCCAACCTCGGCACGGTGGCGGCCCTCGTCGGCCCGGGCGACGCCGTGTTCTCCGACGCCCTCAACCACGCCTCGATCATCGACGGGTGCCGGCTGTCCCGGGCCGGCGTCCACGTCTACCGGCACGCCGACGCCGGCCACCTCGAAGACCGCCTGGCGGCCTGGCGGCGGACGGCGCCGGCCGGCGCCCGGGCGCTGGTGGTGACCGACTCCGTCTTCTCGATGGACGGCGACGTCGCCCCCCTGCCCGACATCGCCGCCGCCTGCGAGCGCCACGGCGCCGTCCTCATGGTCGACGAGGCCCATGCCACCGGCGTCGTCGGGCCCGGCGGGCGGGGCGCGGTCGCCGCCTACGGCGTCGACGGGCGGGTCGGGGTGGTCATGGGCACCCTGTCGAAGTCGCTGGGGGCGGCCGGCGGCTTCATCGCCGGTTCCGCCGACCTCTGCGCCTGGCTCCGCAACCGGGCCCGGTCGTTCGTCTTCGACACCGCCCTGCCGCCGCCCACGGCGGCCGCCGCCCTCGCCGCCCTCGGGGTCCTGGAACGGGAGCCGCAGCGGCCGGTGCGGGCCCGCCGGCTGGCCGGCCGGCTGGCCGCCGGGCTGCGGAGCGCGGGCTACGACGTCGCCGACCCGCCGGCCGCCGTCGTCCCCGTGATGGTCGGCGCCCCCGACGCCGCCCTGGCGCTCTCGGCCCGCCTGCTCGGCGCCGGCGTCCTCGTCACCGCCATCCGGCCGCCGACCGTGCCCGAGGGCACGTCCCGGCTGCGGGCCACCGTGATGGCCACCCACAGCGACGCCGAGATCGACCGGGCCGTCGCCGCCTTCGCCGCCGCCCGGGTGCCGTGATCCGCTTCGTCACCGGGACCGACACCGGCGTCGGGAAGACCCTGACCGCGGCGGCGCTGTGCCGGGCCGAGCGGGAGGCGGGCCGGTCGGTCCTCTACGTCAAGCCGGTGCAGACCGGGCTCGGGCCGGGCGAGGCGGGCGACGCCGCCTTCGTGGCCGCCGCCGCCGACGTGCCGGTGGTCGAGTGCCTCCGCTTCCCCGACCCGCTGGCGCCGGCGGTGGCGGCCGGGCGGGCCGGCGCCACGATCGACGTCGACGCCCTGCTGAACGACCTGACCAAGGCCGGCGACGGCTTCGACCGGGTCATCGTCGAAGGCGCCGGCGGGCTCCTCGTCCCCGTGGGGGGCGACACGACGATGGCCGACCTGGCCGACCGGCTCGGCGCCGGCCTCGTCATCGTCACCCGGCCCTCGCTCGGCACGCTGAACCACACGGCCCTCACGGTCGAGGCCGCCGCCGTCCGGGGACTTCCGGTCGACGGCCTCGTCATCTCCGGCTGG
>Ga0070681_10004127_pt1 | contig 13736 bp, 9 predicted proteins | sample KBSC83BmetaG_FD_65650 | JGI IMG/M metagenome (GOLD analysis project Ga0070681, IMG submission 65650) | Corn rhizosphere microbial communities from Kellogg Biological Station, Michigan, USA - KBS C8-3B metaG | ecosystem: Host-associated > Plants > Roots > Rhizosphere | place: USA: Michigan... | reverse complement strand
TTCATCTATTGTTCGACAACGAAATCTACGAAGCTTCCGGCGGCACGGCGACCGCCTCGCGACAGTCCGACGCGGTGGCGATCGCGCTCGGCGCCGGCTACAAGCGCGCGCTCTGGGTGCGCACGCCGGAGGAATTTCGTAACGAGTTTGTCAAAGCCTGGCAAAAAAGCGAGCTGACGTTGATCGCGGTCAAAGTCGACCCCGGCCAACCGAAGGATCTGCCGCCGCTTCGACTCGATGAAATCGAAAACAAGTATCGTTTCATCCGTTATTTAGAAGCGACCGAGAAAAAAGCGATTTTGAATCCCGGTTTTGATTCGAAGCTTCGTACCAACTGAGTCTCAGCCGGAGGGAAGGTTAGGAAGCACCGACTTTGAAAGAACTCCTCGATTGCCACTGCGAGATACTACAAATTTTTCGCCAGTTAAATGTTTTTGAACGCGATTCCGACGCTATCTCCGATAAAAAGCAATTCTTGAGCGCGCGCAGCCACTCATCCGCTGCTTGGCTTTTTGTCACAACCGGATCGGCCGCCGATTGGAGCTAACCATGCTCCGCCCTCGGTCCAATCTTGTTTGTCCGCACGACCACAGGCGTGCCCTGACTGGATTGGCTTTCGGGCTCGAGCCCCGAGAACTTGGGTTGAGTTTTCGGTTCTAAAATTTTTTTTACCTGACAACTAATTCACACTACGGTCGAACTACCGGCCTCAGCCGCCCGTAATATCGCTGCGATGCAGTGGAAACTAGGATTTGCAAGGCATTCGCACCGTAAATGTCGAGCCATGTCCGACTTCGCTGCAAACTAACACACGGCCATTTAACATCTCGGTGAACGACTTGACGATGTACAGTCCCAGTCCGACGCCTTCGAAGCCCCGTGTTGCGGAACTGTCGACTTGATGGAAGCGCTCAAATATTTTGTTGCGCTCTTCGGGTGGAATACCGATACCGCTATCCGCGACACGAAACTCAATCCACTGCGCATCGCGAGCATCATCCGGTTCGGTGGTCTCCTCGGCCGAGATCACAATGCTCCCCCCGTCGGTGAACTTAATGGCGTTGTTTATCAGATGCGTGAGGATCTGACGCAGCTTGCTGCCGTCAGTCCAAAGCAATGGTAGTGCCTCAGAAAACTTCCACGCGAAGCGAAGGTTTTTTCCGGTTGGAAAGTCATAGACCTGCTGTAATTCATTGAGTAGGTCTACGGGCGACACTGACCCTTTTTCCGCGGTCATTGATCCAGCCTCAATGCTGGTCGCGTTCACGATGCTATCGATTATCGCGAACAACGCTTTGGAATTTCGCTGGATGACGTCCAACCCCTGCTCCTGTTCCTTCGTCAATGGACCACATTGTTCTCCGCGCAACATGGTGCTGTACCCGGTGTCCGCAGCTCGTGGGACATGACGCTCAAAAATTCATCCTTGACTTTATTCGCACGCTCCAAAAACTGGTTTGTAGTTGCCAGTTCCTGCTTGGAAGCCTCATTGTTTTGAAAAAGCTGGGCGTTATCGATGGCTAGAGCCGCCTGCCCCGCCAGGGTCTTGAGGAACCCTACTTCATCGTCGGTAAATTCGTGCTGCTCTTTGGTATAAAATCCAAGGACCCCCAGGGATGTACCTTTGGCGATCAACGGAACTCCTACGTACGAAACGAGCCTGTGTTTCCGATAGAACTCACCATCCTGCACGCGCGGATCGAGCTGAGCATTTCGGATGATGGACGGAGTGCTGGTTTCAAAAACAAGATTGGCCAGCCGGGCTCCTCCTCTGCACGCTTCGGTCTTCCACTCTTTTTCGTTCAGGTTTCGGCAAGCGATCGGCTCTACAAGTCCGTTTTCCGGGTTGAAAAGTCTTACCGTTGTAGCCGCATAGGGTAAAACGCGATCCATTTTTTCTAGCAAAACATCCAGCACGACTCTGAGGTCTAAGGTTGAGCTAATGGCCGTATCAATTTCGTGCAGCGCGCGGAGGCGCCGGTGGCAACGAGGATCGAGCCCGGAACTCCTATCAACGGAAGCTGCAAGCGGCAGCGCACAGGCGGGCAGGAGCATATGAAAGCGATCCCGGCTAGAAGGAAGCAGATGCCGGTCGATGGAGCTAGACGCCGCAAATTGGCCGCGACGCTGTCGACGTAACCGCCAGTTAGATGCCGGTTGACGTGGAGATCGAAGGAAGAAAAATCTTCGATGAGAGCGAATAAACCCAATGAGCCAGCGATGCCAGCGCAGACGACGGTCATCCACGTCCTGCCGTGAGTGGCGGCAAACAAGGCGACGCCCGATAAAACAAATCCGACGGCGCTGCTGGTCTGCATTGGAGCGAGACCGAGAATAGCTTCAAGCAACCGTCTATCGATTATGTACGAACCGACTATAAGGAGAATTCCCAGAGAGGCAACGATCGCCCCGCACGCCACTGTGTAGGCTTTGAGGTAGTCAGAAGTGGTCTTCACATTTGTGGACACTTTTCACCTTTGAAGTTACTTACGCGGCATCGCGGCGGACCCATCGTTGCTTTTCGAGGTATTTTTAAGTCACTGCCGCGGTTGCTTTTCCTGCATCGTCGTATTTCGCAGGAAACAATTTTTGAGTTCGCGCAGCAGCTCGTCCGCTGCTTCGCTTTTCGTCACGACTGAATCGGCTGCCGATTGAAGATAGCCACGCTCCGCCTCGGTCAGATCTTTGCTTGTCCACACGATTACAGGCGTGCGCTGACCGGGCTGGCTGCTTCGGAAACGGCGCAAAAATTCAAATCCATTGATGTGGGGCATGACGAGATCAAGCACCACGGCCGCCGGCGGTTCGTTCGATGCCGCTCGGAGCGCGCTTGTGGCGTCTTGCCTGCAAACGGGACGATACCCCAGATCCCTAAGCGCTTTGTCCGCAAGCTTCAGAACTGATTCATCGTCGTCCACGACGAGAATCGGCTGCCGGGTATCGGGTTCGACTCCGCAGCGCTTGAGTGCTGTCAAAATGTCGCCTTTAGATACCGGTTTGGCCAGAATGTCTCCGACCTCGTAACCTACTCCCATGCCTTTATGGGCTAGAACCGTCACGATGACCACTGGGGTTTCAATATTGAGCCCGCGCTCACGAATCTTCCCCAGCACAGCGCGCCCGCTCATATCCGGAAGCATCATGTCGAGCATGATCGCGTCATAATGCCTTTCGCGGCAACGAACGAGAGCTTCCGAGCCAGTGGCTACCCCTTCCACCACGTATCCGGCTTGTGAAAGCTCGCCGACCAACCACGCGCGGTCTTTGGCTTCGTCTTCAACCACCAGGACAAGCGGAGTATCCAATAAAGTCGGCGGCGACTCGCGATCGTCTTTGATTTCACTGCTCGCACCAGACACTTTGGGTAGGATTGCGTAAAAAATGCTCCCCTTTCCCGGCACGCTTGTTACTCCGACACGACCTCTCTGTGCCTCAACGATTTTTTTCGTGAGCGCCAGTCCCAAACCGGTGCCGGGATATTTTTTTGCGCTGCCTGAATCGAGCTGCTGAAATTCCGCAAACAAGCGATCAATGTCCTCAGGTTTGATTCCAATCCCGCTATCCTCCACTTCGATGCGAAACTGATCTTCGTTCTCGGTTTGCACCCGGACGACAATTTTGCCCTCATCAGGGGTAAACTTCAGAGCATTGGAGAGATAATTATAGAGAATCTGCTTGAGACTTCTGGAGTCCGCCATGATATTCGTCAGCGTCTTGTCGATCTCTGTAGCGAGCCAGATGCGTTTCTGAGCGATCAGCGTGCGCACGATATCGGAGACTTCCTTCACCAAGAGTTCAGGCGTTACCGGCTCAGGATTAAAATCCATTTTTCCGGCTTCGACCTTGGAAAGATCGAGAACGTCGTTAATGAGCTGCAAGAGGTGTTTGGCGCTGGTCAAAATGTCTCCCAGGTATTCCTGATGCTCTGCCGAAATCGGGCCGGCCTTGCCATCATACATGAGCTCGGCAAACCCGATGATGCCGTTGAGCGGGGTGCGCAGCTCATGGGACATATTGGCGAGAAACTCGCTCTTGAGACGATTGGCGTCCTGAACGCGGAGGTTTTGCTGCTCCAACTCCTCGTTTTTTTTTTGCAGCTGCTCTTCCAGCGCTTTTTCATGCGTGATGTCTTTAGAGATGAGAAGGTAACCGATGGCGGTACCATTAGCATCACGCCGGAGCGTGACCGATGCCGATGCCGGGAACAATTCGCCGCTCCGGCGCACGTGCTCGAACACGCCGTCGGCCTGGCCGATCTTAAACGCCGCTCCGAGGAACTTGTCGACTTCGCCTGAACCCACATCCTCTGCTGTGTGCAAGTTTTGAAACCTCATTTTGCCCACCATCTCTTCTGCGCTGTAGCCGTAGTTGCGCCGGGCTCCTTCGTTCCAAGCCAGAATAGTGCCGTCGAGGTCCGTGGCAACAATCGAATATTCAGTCGAGCTGTCGAGGATGTTATTGAGAAACCGGGTTGTGACCTGGAGCTCCCGGACTTTTTGGTCCAATTGTTCATTGAGCAGATTTAATTCGTTTTGCGAATGCGTCAGCTCTAAATTTTTCTGCACCGCGGTTTCGTAGGTCGACAGGAGCAGATCGAGAATCTGCTGGCGATCGGAAGTGATTAGATACCTTTCATTGGAAAAAATAATCTCCAGACCTAGTTGAGCCTTTTGACCCTTGCGCAACTCGGTGTTGGCGAGAACATGGCGAATGCGCGAGAGCAGATCGACTTTTTCGTAGGGTTTGGGAATGAAGTTATCGGCGCCGGATTCCAGACCTCGGATGATGTCAAGCGGACTCGCAAGCGAAGTAAGAAGAATAACGGGAGTATCCCTCAGTTTCTCATCGGATTTTATTTTCTTGCAGAGCGTGTAGCCGTCCATCTCGGGCATCACGATATCGCTGATAATCAATGAGGGCCTGCGCCGTTGCGCCGCGTCAAGCGCCTCTTTCCCGTTCGTTCCCACGGTGACCTGAAAGCCGCTCTCTTCGAGGAGGTAGCTCAACTGTTGCGCCTGAGTCGGACTGTCTTCGGCAATGACAATCTCGATCTTAGGATCGCTCTCTCTGTTCTGTGCTGTCATACATTCACGCTCCGTACCTATTCTCCGATTCCTTTTTCACCAGTGTCTGCAGCGCTGCCGTGATCTTCTCCGGCGAGAGCACGTACACGGCCGCGTCCAGCTTTACCGCCTCTCCCGGCATGCCGTAGACCACAGAGCTTTCTTCATCCTGAACCAGGGTCACTGCACCGTGCTCCTTCATCTCTTTCAGCTCTGCGGCACCGTCCTTTCCCATGCCGGTGAGCAGAACGCAGGCCGCTTTGTTTCCATAAACCCGGGCTAAGGAGCGGAAGAGAAAAGAGACCGAGGGACGGAGCCCGTTTTCAGGCGCGTCCTGGGTCAGGGCGATGCGCCCTTTTGCTTTCACTCCCATCTGAAAATCTTCGGGCGCGACGTAGGCGTGCCCGGGCAGCATGACGTCTCCATGAGACGGCACATGGACGGGAAGGTGCGAAGTTTGATTCAGCCACTCGACGAAACCCGCGGTGAAGCCGGCAGCCATGTGCTGAACGATGACGACCGGTGCTGAAAAATCCCTCGGCAGTTGGGACAGGATGGTTTGCAAGACAATCGGTCCGCCGGTAGAAGCGCCCATGGCAACAATCTCGATCTCCGCGCTAGCTCCCGTCGGTTTGATGCCACTGGGCACCGAAGTCCAGGCCATGCGTCGCGCACTGTTCCAGCGCCTGACGACTTTGATCTCGGACATCAGCTTTACCGTTTGAATGAGTTCCTTCGTGGTTGCAGCGAAATCCGGATGGCCGAATCCTTGAGGTCGCGGCACCACCGCGAGGGCACCTGCTTCCAAGGCGCGAAACGTCGTCCCCACTTCCCGTGGATCCGAGCTTCCAGTCACTATCACGGTGGGCGTGGGCGAAGTTTCCATGATTCTGCGGGTCGCCTCGAAGCCATCCATCTTGGGCATGTGTATGTCCATCGTGATGACGTCGGGTTTGACTTCCTTCAACGCCTGCAACGCGTCCTCGCCATTGTGAGTTGTTCCAATCACCTTGATATCGGGGTCGGAACTCAGAATATGAACTAGAAACTCCCGCACGGCGGCGGAATCTTCCACGATCAGAACCTTAATCATCGCTGCGTTACCGATGCTCCCTTAGTTTAACCTTCGCGGCTCCAGCTACGCCGACTCCCTTGATTCAGATCAACCTTCGGATCGTTTCCAACAGGTTGCTCTGATCAAAGCTGCTTTTGACGATGTATGCATTGGCCCCGACGTCAATTCCTCGCTCTTTGTCTTCCCGGGACTCCAAGGCCGTCACCAGGATTACAGGCAACTCAGACAATTTCTTGTCGCTTCGGATCTTAGCCGTGAGCTCGAAACCGTTCAGTCTTGGCATCTCCACATCCGATATGACGAGGTCGAATGCGCCGCTGCGCAACTGCGTGAGCCCATCAATGCCGTCCACGGCGCTCTTGACGTCGAATCCGGCCGCTTCCAGGATGCTTTTGAGCAATGTACGCGCCGTGATGGAATCCTCCACAACGAGAAGCGACCTTTTGTCGGCGCTTTCTTCGTCCACGCGCGCGGCGGCAACGTCTCTCACCGTCCTGCCGCCAGCCGCGTTGACCGCCGATCGCATCAGATCGGAGACGTTGAGTATGGGCGCGATCTCCCTGTTTGCCAGCACCGTCGCGCCGGCGACGTTGCGCACACGGACTAGCTGCCGGCCGAGACCCTTCACCAGGACCTCCTGCTCGTTGAGCACTTCGTCGATAACGAAGGCGATGCGAGTCTCCGCTTGCCGGATCAATACTGCCAGCAATTTGGCATTGGTTTCTTGCGCTGGAGTGGGCCTCGGGAGATTCAGGGGGTCGGCGAGGTGAACCAGGGAAACTGCCTTTCCATCGAGCTCGATGGTTTCCTTGTTTTCGACCGTTTTGATCTTTTCTCTCTCTATCCGAGTGACACGCTCCACATGCGAGGAGGGAATAACCGCGACGCTCTCCCCTACGCGAACGGGTATCCCGCGAAAAGTGGCCACCGTGAGCGGCAAAATCATTTGAAACATCGTGCCCGCGCCGGGAAGCGACTCGACGGTGACCGTGCCGCCAAGCTTTTCCGCCTTTTCGCGGACGATCGCCAGACCCAAACCACGGCCTGAGATATCCGTAATGATCGGGCTGGTTGAAACTCCCGAGCGGAAAACAAGCGTTAGAGTCTCTTTGTCGGTTAATGTTTCAGCGTGTTGTTGCGCGATCTGGCCGAGCCTTACGGCGGACGCGCGTACCTTTGCCAGGTCGATGCCTCGACCGTCATCGGCGATGAGGATTTCGGCGCTGCGGCTGTCCTTCTGCGCTATGGCAACCCTGATCGTCCCCTGGGGAGGCTTCCCTTTCTGCTGGCGCTCCTCCGGCTTCTCAATGCCATGGTCCATGCAGTTTCGCAGTAAATGAATAAGCGGATCTTTGATCTCCTCAAGGATGCGTCGGTCAAGCTCGAGCTCGCTTCCTTCGACCACGAGCTGCACCTGTTTGGCTTGATCACGGGCCAGACTGCGCATCAGACCGGGAAAAGTCTCCGAGATCGAGTTGAAGGGAAGCATCAGCACTTTCTTCATGTCCGCCAAGAGGTCGTCGACCATTCCACCCAGCACTCGATGATCTTGTTCCGTGGATTTCTGCAGAGCGGCCAGTTTGGTTTCGAACTCTGTCAAAGCGCGCCGGTTCCAGTCGAGAAACTCACCGATTTTCGTTAACTGACTACTCCCGGCCGCAGTCTCGCGAGCGCTTTTTTCCAGGGTTGTGCGGATTGCTACGACCTCGGGCTGGATTTTCGCCCACGTTCTTTTCCATCCATCGAGCGCGGCGGCGATCTCTTTCAACTCGGCGGCATGATGGCTGGTGGCGAGTTTGACCGCAAGCAACTCTTCCGTTTTGAGAAACACCGCGTCCAGCTTTGCCGCCGCTATCCTCACGGTATCCATCGGCTCCGGTTTCTCGTCGGCCTGGAACGGGGCTGGCTGGGGCTGTGCAGCTATGTGATCTTCCTTTTCGTTCTGCTTGTGAGTTTCGCGTTGCGCCGGCACCGTCGGCCGCTTTAGCGCTTCTTCCAGACTCCGCGCAAGCTCTCGACTCCGCGCCTTTGCGCCAGCTGTTTCAGCGACGGGCGAGCCCAACAAGGGACCGAAACTATTCACTGTCTGATGGAGAAGATCGAATAGTTCGGGCGAGGCCGTGATCTCGTTGCGCTTCCAAGCGGAAAATACCGTTTCCAAAGCCTGGCAGAGGCTCACCACCTCAGCCATGTTCACGGCCCGGGCGGCGCCTTTCAAACTATGTGCTTCGCGAAATACGGTCTCGACGATCCTTTGTTGCGCTTCGGCCAGCGGTGTTTTTTCCAGGGCAATGAGCCCGGCAGTCATTTGTTTCAGGTGCTCTTCGGCTTCGACTTTGAAGGTTGCGAGCAATTTTTTTAAAAAATCTTTGTCCGTTTCAGCCATCACGGATCCCGCTGTGCTGCTTTTGTCTGTGGGCTATTTTGTTCCGCTGCTTCCGTGGAGTCTTAGAATGCTTTCGGAAGCTCTACGTCGGCACCCAGGTCGCTAGAATATTACGCGCCGACTTTTCTAAATTTCGTATTGTTCCACTAACTGCTTGAGCCGTTGTCCCAATTCGTGCAGATTGTGAGTCGCAGTCTCCGCTTGTTTGGCGCCCGCGACGTTTTGCGTGCTGGCCTGTTTGATGTTTTCCATCGCCAGGGCGACCTGATCGGTTCCGACCAGTTGTTGCTGGCTCGAGGCAGCGATCTGAGTCGCCGCTTGAGCCGCTTCCGAAATCGTCTCGGTCAGCACCCGTATCGATTCGCCGGCTTCCGTAGACTGTTTCATCCCGGCATCCACCGCCTTGCTGCCCTGTTCGGTTGCCAATACTGCGGCGCTCGTCGCCTTTTGAATATCGTTCAAAATGTTGCGCACTTGTACCGTCGCCTGTTTGGATTGTTCGGCGAGGCTCTTCACCTCCTGCGCCACCACCGCGAAGCCTTTTCCCTGATCGCCTGCCTTCGCCGCTTCGATGGCCGCGTTGACGGCCAACAAATTCGATTGTTCGGCAAGGTCGCTGACAGTCGCAATGATCTCGCCGATGGCTTGACCCTGCTCGCTCAGCTTGACGATACTATCGGCAATCGATTCCATGTGCGTTTGGATGCGCTTCATTCCTTCAATCGACGCCTCCACCGATTTGCGCCCGGTCTGTGCCACTTGAGTGGCTTTTTGCGAGCTGTCGGAAACATGCTTGGCCTTTTGGCTTGACAGTTGTGCGGTTTGCTTGACCTCTTCCACCGTTGTGGAAGTCTCGCTGATGGCGGTTGCCGTCTCCGCCGCGCCAGAGGCGACCTGGGTCATCGCCGCCAGAATTTCGCTGGACGACGACGCCAGGACGTTCGCCCCTTCGGCAATCTCCGCCGTGCTCTTCCGCAAATTTTCTATCATCGTGTTTAAAGTATTTCCCAGCGTGTCTTTGTCCGAACGCACTTTCACCTTGACCTTCAAATCACCGTTGGCAATGGTCTCGGCCGCATTGGCGGTTTCGCGCATGTACTCTGTCATGCGATGAAAAGATTGGGTAAGAACGCCGACTTCGTCCGCGCGATGGTTGCTTGCTAGCTGGATCGTCAGATCTCCCGAGGCAATTTGGGCCGCCGCTTGCGAAATTTCGTTGAGCGGCCGGACCATAATCCTGTCGAGGAAAACCACCATCGCAATGCATAGTAAAAACGCGCCCACCCCCACCAAAACAAACAGCAAAATAGAGCGCTGCGCACTTCGCGTAGAATCCTCTACGGCGCTCTGTGCCTTCTGGAAGGCTTCCTTGGTCAATTGCTCGACAACGCTTCGCATCTTGGCAAATCGCTCAAGTTGAACGCCAAGGATTAAAGCTTGCGCCTCCTTAGCTTTCCCTTCATAGATGAGAGGGATCACCTGGGTTTCTCTAGTCTGTTTGTAGTCGTTGCGGGCGGAGATTAATGCGTTGATCTGGCCCAGGAGCGCGGCGTCATCTCGATTGCGCTTAAGCAGGCTCTGGTGATTTTGCTCGGCGAGCTCGCTAAGTCGCTTGATTTCTTGGTGCCACTTTTCCTGTTCGGCACGCTCGGTGAGGAGCAGAATGTCCAATTGAGCGGCGCGGATGCCGTTTTGATATCTTAAATCCTCCAGCAGATCGGTCACGTTGGTAAATTCGGTATCAAAGAGCCTTTTCTGAGACTGCTGAATGCCCTTGATGCTCGAATAGGCAATCACGATCACCACTGCCAGTAAGACGATCATGAAGCCCATGGCGATCGAAAGCTTGGTGCGCGATGTTAGATTCAAAAACCATTTCATGGCCTTACCTCCACTACCCAGCGTTTAGACCGGTACTTCTTCGTGCACGATGATATTCTCGGCAGAAAGCAACTTCTCCGCATCCAGAATCACAACACGTTCTTCGGTTAGCCCCTTCAGATATTCGGCTCGTATCCCCGTCAAGGTCGGCAGGTCAGATTGAAGCTCACTGAGCCGGAGCGATTTTACGCCTACAACAACGTCCGCCAAGATGCCGAACTCCATCTTATCGTTTTGGAGAATGATAACTTTGTTGTGGTTGGTGAGGCCTTTTTCCGGAAGATCGAAGAACTTCTTTATATCAATCACGGAGAGGACTTGCCCGCGCACGTTGATGATGCCAAGGACAAACGGCGGCGTGCACGGCACCGGGGTGATCTCTTTCAGGGGATAAATCTCACGGACATGGCAGGATTCAATGCCATACCTCTCGTGCGCCAGAAGAAACTCGACGACCTCCATACTTTCTTCAGTCGTCTTCTCCGCCTCAGCCTCCTGCGCAAGCTTTATCGCTCTGTCCCTGAGCACTTTTTTTGTTTGCTCCTCGGTGCGCGCTCGCTGCTGCGGCGTTTTAATCTCCGGAAGATCGAGACCGTCGGTGGATTCACCGTGCGGCTCTTCTGAAGATGCTTTGGCATCTTTCATTGCGGCTCGTTCTCCAATGTTTGTTTTCCAGCGGTTGCTGTTGTCGTGGCTTTGCTTCTCTGATGATTGCCGCGGATTAACTCGGTGCTAAGTATCGAGCCAATGATCTCCATTAGCCTACCGGCGGTCATTCCGTCCGATTCCGGCAGGATTTGCTCGGCGGAATAAGTCGCTAAAAGCCGCCGCGCATTATCAAAACACTTGCTTGCTGCGCGCGTTTTTCCTTGCTGTCGCGCGAGATTTCCCAATGCGAAGTGAGCCAGCACCAAACTTTGATCGAGATAGAGCGCCCGCTGGAGCGCGAGCATCGCGTTCGCGATCGCGTTTTGTTCCTGAAGGATCATTGCATGAAGGATGTAACAGGCAGGATCCAGCTTGTCGGCCGCGATGGCCTTTTCACACCATTGAGTAGCTTCGGCGAGCTTTCCTTGGTTCGCATGGACACGCGCCAGAAGCGCCATCGCTTTGCAGTTATCGGCGTCCTTTGCAAGCAAGGTCGCAAGGGTGTGCGCCGCGTCATCATAGAGTCCCTGCCTGTAGAAATCCCAAGACTTGGTGTAGAGAGGCTGCCTTGATTCACTCGTTTTTCGCTCTGCAGCGTCATGTGCGACGAAATCATCGTTGACATTCGCGAGAGAAACCTGTGGCTCGGGTGGAGGCATGCGGGAAAAAGCAACAGCCGATTGATCGGCTTCATTTTGCTCTGGTAAGCCAACCGGCGCCCTGGCTACCGGTTTGTGACCGTCCTTCTTGTAGAAGATCGCGTCTGGGAAATTCACGGCGACAAATTGCGAATAGAGAGCATTGGAACTCTCGCTGGGACTGACAATCAGCCAGCCGCCTTCCAACAACGCATTATGGAATTCTCGAACCACCTGTATTGCCCGTTTTGGAGTGAAGTACATGAGGACGTTACGGCATAAAATGATGTCCATCGCATTCGTGCCGTTCAAAAGTGACGGATAATTGTCTTCTGCTAAGTTGAGATAAGAGAACGTCACCATCCGCTTGATGTCCGGGAGAACCTCGAACCGGCCACCGGCTTTCCTCACGAAGTATCGCTCTCTGAGCGCCGCAGCCACGCCGCGAAATGACCACTCGCCATAAACACCCTCTTCGGCTTTTTTAAGAAAGCGGGGATTAATGTCGGTCGCCAAAATGGTGATTTGCCAATCGTTCAATTCTCCAATCAGCCGTCGAAGGAGAATGGCGAGAGAGTAAGGTTCTTCGCCCGTGCAACAGCCAGCGCTCCAGATTCTCAAACGCTGGTCTTTGCCGCGGCGGTTCTCGATCAGCCGGGGCAAGACCTCCCCCTCCAGGGCCTGAAAACTCTGGCGCTCACGAAAAAAATAGGTTTCGCCAATAGTTAAACTGCTGGCCAACGCCTCGATTTGAGCTTGCGTCGTCGGCAATGAGACAAACGAATGAACGCAGGACTCGACATCGTCAAATTGGAGCTCACGCGCCAGCGAGCGCATACTCCTTTCAAGGTCAGGCCAGCGACGCCTCGGAAATTCCAAGCCGAGTCGATGGGCGACAAACTCACCTAGCTCCGAGAGCAATTGCGCGGATAATTGATCAGACATTGCGCAGCATCGGCTCGGTGACTTCCTCCAAAGCCTGATCGAGAGCTATTTCTTCACGGGGAGAGAGAAATTCATCGAGGTCGTGGATGAGAACCAAGCCGTCTTCAAGCTTGACCACGCCCTCCACGTACTGTACGTCGGTGACAATTTTCTGCGCCGTGGTGATGCGCTCTGCGGGCAAATCCAGCACGCCGCTGACTGTATCCGCTGTCAGCGCAACCCTCTGTTTGGAGGTCTTCGCCAGAATCAGTTGATCGCTAAGTTTGATTTGTCGGTTAGCGACACGGAAGCGCTTGCGCAGGTCGTAAACCGGCACAATTTCGCCCCCGACATTGACCACGCCAAGAACAATTTCCGGCGCCTTCGGGAGTGGAGTAATGTCGACGATGAAGACTACTCGTTCGACCGAGAAGAGATTCACGGCGTAGCGGCGTTCACCGAGATTGAATAGCAAAAGTTGGGTCCTGTCACTCATAAAAGGATCCGACGCTGTCATCTAACAATGACTCGACACTGATAGCCTCTGCGAGGGAGTCACTGCACTTGCGAATGGTCAAAATATTCTTGCCATTCCAGGCTGAATAATGTGTCGGCGCGGGCTAGGTCTCGCATCGGGATGGACACAAATAGATATTGTAAATTATGGGTACTACTAGGCCTCCACAGCACTCCACGATCGCCAGGGAAAAGTCAGTGCCGATTACTTACTTTCGTAAACCTGGAATGCTCCAAAGCGACTAAGCGAATCAGATGCCAAGACGGGATATACAGAAGGCTATTATTTTTAAATGCTTTAATGCCTTTGCCGGCAAGTTACCGGGAATTTAACAGCGACAAAGATGAACACAAAATGACAGATCGGAACACGGACTGGCCAGGATTATCTTCGATAACCCGGGTGTACGGGAATGAAGAACGTTCGCAGACTCACGGGGGTCAGGGTCAGGAGCGACAACGAGCTATGGCTGGCTTATGGCTATGGAAATTCCTTACGCGGAAGTAGCGTCCGGGTTGCTTGGGTCGGAGTGAGCTTGTGCCGCGTGCGCTTTTCTGGATTCCTTCGACATACGGGCCATCTCGGCCCGCGATGTTTTGCCATC
>Ga0070681_10004125_pt1 | contig 13740 bp, 11 predicted proteins | sample KBSC83BmetaG_FD_65650 | JGI IMG/M metagenome (GOLD analysis project Ga0070681, IMG submission 65650) | Corn rhizosphere microbial communities from Kellogg Biological Station, Michigan, USA - KBS C8-3B metaG | ecosystem: Host-associated > Plants > Roots > Rhizosphere | place: USA: Michigan... | reverse complement strand
CGACGCTCTTCTGCGTCACCTTCGAGAAGGTGCACTGGAACGTCGGCGGCGACCTGGGGATCGCCGACATCCTCACGGTGCTGTTCCTCGTCGCGTTCGAGCTGACGCAGCGGGGCGTCGTGCCGCGGACGACGGCGATCGTGCTCGGCTTCTTCGCCGCGTTCGTGCTCCTCTACCTCTTCGGCTTCTTCAACATCGCCACGCAGCAGGGGCTCGACCAGTTCACGAAGGGGATGGTCAAGTTCGTCCTGCACTTCCTGTTCCTCGCGGCGGGCGTGACGTACCTCGTGCAGCGCTCGCAGCGGTACTACTGGCGCGCCCTCGGGTGGTTCAGCATCGGGCTCGTGGCGAACTGCCTGTACGGGATCCTGCAGCTGCTCAGCGCGCGCGCCGGCCACAATCTCGATCGCACCGTGCTCTCGCCGCTCACGGGCGGCGCGAGCTCGATCAACATCTACGGCGCGGTGGGCGGGCAGAGCGTGTACCGCCCGAACGCGCTGACGGGCGACCCGAACCACCTCGGGATCATGCTCGTGGCCCCTATCCTCAGCCTGCTGCCGGTCTACCTCCGCCTGGAGCGCGGACATCCGCTGAAGCGCTGGCTTGCGGCGGGGCTCGGGTTCATGCTGATCATCCTGCTGGCGACGCTGTCGCGCAGCGGGCTGCTCGGGCTGGGCGTCGGACTGGCCGTGCTGGTCGTCCCGTACCGGCGCTTCACGCGCTCGCGCGCGCTGCTCTACCCCCTCGGCGCGGTCGCGGTCGTGCTTGCGTACGTCCTGTACCGACGCTGGGACTACTTCTCGGTCGTGCTGCGCTCGCGCGTGCAGACGGGCGGCGCCTCGAGCAGCGCGCACTTCGCCGTGTACGACTTCATCCCGCAGATCGTCCACTCCCACCCGCTGCTCGGGCTCGGGCTGAACAACTTCAGCGTCTACTACGAGTTCGTCACCGGCAAGACGAACTGGGGCCCGCACTCCTTCTGGGTCGCGTTGATCGTCGAGACCGGGCTCGTCGGGCTGCTGCTCTTCGTCGTCTTCCTGCGCTACGTGTACGTGCGGCTGCGCGCGGCGCGGATGCTCGGGCGCGAGCTCGCCGACCGGCGCGTCCTGCCGCTCGCGTACGGCCTGACGGCGGCGCTGACCGGGACGATCGCGGCGAACTTCTTCTACCTGACGATGACCTTCTACTACTTCTACGCCCTCGTCGTGCTCGCGCTCGCGCTGCCGGTCGTGTTCGCGCGGCGCCCGTGAAGGTCCTCGTCCTCACGACGTCGTACCCGCCGCAGGGAGGCTCGTTCGTCGCCGCGTCGGTGGACGCCGCGCGCTCGCGCGGGATCGAGGTGGAGGTCGTCTCGCCGGCCTCCTTCCGGCACTTCGGCATCGCGGGCGGGCACGGGGTCGTCGCCAACCTGCGCGCGCGGCCGTGGCTCGCGCTCCTCGTCCCGGCGCTGCTCTGGAACATGCGACGTGCGGCGGCCCGGGTGGACGCCGAGCTCGTCCACGCCCATTGGCTGCCGGCCGGTCTCGTCGCCGCGACGCTGCGCAAGCCGTACCTCGTGCAGCCGTGGGGGACGGACGTCGCCCTACTCGGGCGGCTGCCCTGGCGGTTCCGGAACGTCCTGGCGGCCTCGCCCTTTCTCGCCGGCGAGCTGGGCGGAGGCCGGGTCGTCCCGACGCCCGTGCCGATCCCGGACCGGGTCGTAGAGCCCGACGAGCCGCCGCACGCGCTCTTCGCCGGGCGCCTCTCGCCGGAGAAGGGAATCGCGGAGTTCCTCGCGGCGACCGAGGGGCTGCCCCGCGTCGTCGTGGGCGGCGGGCCGGTCGACGTCCCGGAGGGCCTCGGCCCGGTCGACGACGTCGGGCCGTTCTACGACCGGGCCGCCGTCGTCGTCGTCCCCTCCCGCCGAGAGGGCTACGGGATGGTGGCGCGGGAGGCGATGGCCCGCGGGCGGGCGGTCGTCGCGACGGCGGTCGGAGGGCTCCGGGACGCGATCGAGGACGGCGTGGACGGGCTGCTTGTCCCGCCCGGCGACGGAGCGGCGCTCCGTGCGGCGGTGGAGCGGCTGCTCGGCGACCGCGAGCTGCGGGTGCGGCTCGGCGCAGCCGCGCGAGCGAAGGCCGAGCGCGAGTGGTCGGTCGAAGCGGCCGCGTCCGCCTTACAGAATGCGTACAGGGCCGTTCAGTACGATGGGCGCCGATGAGCGGGTCGATCACGATCGAAGGCGTCCGGGTCGACGACGCGAGCGACTGCTACGTCATCGCGGAGATCGGGCACAACCATCAGGGCGACGTCGAGCAGGCCAAGAAGATGTTCGCCGCCGCCAAGGAGGCGGGGGCGCACGCGGTCAAGCTCCAGAAGCGCGCCAACCGCGGGCTCTACACCAGCGAGTACTTCAACCGCCCCTACGACAACGAGGCGAGCTTCGGCGCGACCTACGGCGAGCACCGCGAGGCGCTCGAGTTCGGCCGCGACGAGTATCTCGAGCTCAAGCGGTACGCCGCCGAGCTCGGCATCGCCTTCTTCGCGACCGCCTTCGACTTCGCGAGCGCCGACTTTCTCGCCGATCTGGAGATGCCGGCCTACAAGATCGCGTCCGGCGACCTCACGAATACCCCGCTGATCCGGTACGTCGGCGAGCTCGGCAAGCCGGTGATTTTCTCGACGGGCGGCGGCACGCTCGAGGACGTGCGGCGCGCCTACGAGACGCTGCGCGAGGTGAACGGCGAGATCGCCGTCCTCCAGTGCACGGCCGGCTACCCGGCGGAGTGGGGCGAGCTCGACCTGCGCGTGATCGCCACGTACAGGGAGCTGTTCCCGGGCGCAGTCGTCGGGTTCTCGGGCCACGACAACGGGATCGCGATGCCGGTCGCCGCATACGTGCTCGGCGCACGCGTCGTCGAGAAGCACTTCACGCTCAACCGCGCGATGCGCGGCACCGACCACGCGTTCTCGCTCGAGCCGCAGGGGATGCGCAAGATGGTGCGCGACCTGCAGCGCACGCGCCATGCAATGGGCGACGGCGCGAAGAAGATGTACCCGAGCGAGGCTGCGCCGATCGTGAAGATGGGCAAAAAGCTCGTCGCCGCTCGTGCATTGCCCGCGGGCCACGTGCTGTGCCGCGACGACATCGGGATGCGCTCGCCCGGTGACGGCCTGCCGCCGTACGAGCTCGACCGCTTCATCGGCCGGACGCTTCGGCAGCCCGTCGACGAGGAGATGACGCTCACCTTCGAGCTCCTCGAGGAGCTCGTGCCCGAGCTGATGGAGGAAGCGCTCTCCGGCTCCTCCGATGAGCGCTGAGCTCGCGATCGTCACAGGCGCACGCGGCAAGCTCGGCCCGGTCTGGTGCGAGGCCCTTGCCGGTGCCGGCTACGAGGTCGTCCAGCTCGACCTGGAGGGCGGCGACGGGGTCGAGGCAGCCGATGTCACCGAACGTGGGTCGCTGACGCGGATTCTCGAGCAGACCGGTGCGCCGGCCGTCCTCGTGAACAACGCCGGGATCGACCAGCCGCCGGGCGAGGGCGGCGAGCTGCCGCCGGACGACGACTTCCTGCGCGTGCTCGACGTGAACACGCGCGGCACGTACGTCGCCTCGCACGTGTTCGGGACGGCGATGCGGCAGGTGGGTGGTGGCTCGATCGTCAACATCGGCTCCCTCTATGCGTCGATCTCGCCGATCCCCGGGCTCTACGACCACATCCCCGGCTTCGTGAAGCCGCCGGCGTACGGCGCCTCGAAGGCGGGGGTGGTGCAGCTGACGAAGTGGCTCGCGAGACATCTCGCTCCGGTACGCGTCAACGCGATCTCGCCGGGCGGCGTCCGCGGCGGTCAAGACGACGAGTTCGTTTCGAAGTACAACGCCCGCGTCCCGCTCGGCCGGATGGCCGAGCCGGAGGATCTGGTCGGGCCGCTCCTCTTCCTCGCCTCCGACGCCTCGCGCTACGTGACGGGCCACGAGCTCGTCGTCGACGGAGGCTTCCTCGCGTGATCGAGATCCCGAACGTCGTCGCAGGTGAGGAACGGCCGGCGGCCGGCGGCGAGTGGTTCGAGAAGCTCGCGCCCGCGACGGGCGAGCCGATCTCGCGCGCGGCGCGCTCGCGCGCCGTGGACGTCGGCGCCGCTGTCGCGGCCGCGGAGCAGGCGCAGCCGGCATGGGCGGCGCGCACGGTCGAAGAGCGCGGCCGCATCCTGCGCCGCATCGCCCAGCTGCTCGAGCGCGACCGCGAGGCGGTCGCGGCGGTCGTCGCCGACGAGACGGGCAAGTCGCCGAAGGACGCACGTGCGGAGACGGACGGCGCGATCGAGCTCGGCTACTTCATCGCCGGCGAGGGGCGCCGCTTCTACGGGAAGACGATCCCGAGCGCGACGCCGAACCGGCAGGCGATGACGCTGCGGCAACCGCTCGGGGTCGCAGGCCTGATCATCGCCGCGAACACACCGATCGCCAACGTCGCGTGGAAGGTCTTTCCGGCGCTCCTGTGCGGGAACGCGGCCGTGCTGAAGGGCTCGGAGGACTCGCCCCGGACGGCGCTCGTGTTCGCGCGACTGGCGGCGGAGGCCGGGCTCCCCGCGGGCGTGCTCGACGTCGTGCACGGCCTCGGGCCGGAGGCGGGGCAGCCGCTCGTCGAGGACGAGCGCGTCGCCGTCGTCTCCTTCACCGGCTCGACGGCGGTCGGGCGGATGATCGCGCGCGTCGCGGGCGAGCGGCTGGCGAAGGTCTGTCTCGAGCTGGGCGGCAAGAACCCGCTCGTCGTCTGTGACGACGCGAACCTCGAGAAGGCGGCGCAGGCGGCGGCGCTGTCGGCGTTCTCGAACGCCGGGCAGCGCTGTGCGGCCGGGTCTCGCCTGATCGTCTTCGACGCGGTGTACGACCGCTTCCGCGACCTGCTCGTCGAGAAGGCCTCCACGCAGAAGGTCGGGCCGACGGACGACGACGACTTCGGCCCGGTGATCAACGAGCGGCAGCTGGCGAACATGCTCGCTGCGGTTGCGCGTGCCCGCGAGGCGGGCGCGACCGTCGTGACGGGCGGCGAGCAGCTCGAGCGGCCGGGGTTCTACATCCCGCCGACGATCGTCGAGGACGTCGCGATCGACGCCGAGCTGTCGTCTACGGAGCTGTTCGGCCCGATCACGACGCTTCACCGCGTCGCGGACTTCGAGGAGGCCCTCACCGCGGCGAACGCGAGCCCGTACGCGCTGACCGCCGCGATCTGGACGAACAGCATCCACCGCGGCCACGAGTTCCTGCACCGCATCGTCGCCGGCGGCGTCCAGGTGAACGGGCCGACGTACGGCTTCGAGCCGCACGTTCCGTTCGGCGGGTTGCGCAACAGCGGCACGGGCTGGCGCGAGCCGGGCACCGAGGCGCTCGACGTCTACTCGGACTGGAAGACGGTGTACGTCACGCACGATCCGGAGGCGGCGTGAGCGCGGTCGCGCTCGTGCCCGCGCGCGGCGGCTCGCAGCGCGTGCCCGGCAAGAACGTGCTGCCGCTCGCGGGTCATCCACTGATCGCATACACGATCGCCGCGGCGCGCGAGAGCGGTGTGTTCACGGACGTCGTCGTCTCGACGGACGCGGCCGAGATCGCAGAGGTCGCGCGCGAGTATGGCGCAAGCGTGCCGGAGCTGCGGCCGGCCGAGCTCGCCGGCTCCACCTCCCCCGACATCGAGTGGGTCGCGCGCGCCATGCGCGACCGCGACGAGGCGGTCTTCTCCATCCTGCGCCCGACGAGCCCTTTCCGCACGGCGGCGACGATCCGGCGTGCGTTCGAGCAGTTCGCCGTGCTCGGAGACGGCGTCGACTCGCTGCGGGCCGTCGAGCTCGTCAAGCAGCATCCGGGGAAGATGTGGGTGGTCGAGGGCGACCTGATGCGGCCCCTGCTCGAACAGGGCGACGGCACCGCGCCGTACCACTCGACGCAGTACGCGGCGCTGCCGCAGGTCCACGTGCAGAACTCGAGCCTCGAGATCGCGCACCGCCACGTGCTCGACGGTCCCCACCCGACGATCGCGGGCGCTCGGGTTGCGCCGTTCTTCACCGAGGGGCTGGAGGGCTTCTCGATCGACTACCCCGAGGACGTCGAGCGCGCCGAGCGGCTCGCCGAGCATCTGCCCGCCATCGAGAGGATCACCGCGTGAGCCTGTCCTTCGTCCCGTACCCCGAGCTCGAGCGGATCCGCTCGCTCGACGTCGAGCCGGTGGAGCGCGTCGCGGCCTTTGCCGACGCCTGCCGCGTCAACACGCTGACCATGATCGAGCACGCAGGCTCCGGGCACATCGGGACGAGCTTCAGCTGCATGGACGTCCTCTCGTGGCTGCAGCTCGAGGTGCTGGGCGAGGGCGACCGCTATTTCTCCTCGAAGGGGCACGACGCGCCGGCGCTCTACAGCGTGCTGATCGGGCTCGGGCGCATCGAGTTCGAGAAGCTGTTCGGCCTGCGGCGGCTCGGCGGCCTGCCGGGCCATCCCGACGTTCGGACGACGCCGCAGGTCGTCACGAACACGGGCTCGCTCGGGATGGGCGTGTCGAAGGCACGCGGCTTCGTGCTCGCCGACAGGCTGGCGGGGCGCCGCGGGCGCGTGTTCGTGCTGACCGGCGACGGCGAGCTGCAGGAGGGGCAGTTCTGGGAGTCGCTGCAACCGACCGCGAACCGCAGGTGCGGAGAGATCACGGTGATCGTCGACCACAACAAGCTGCAGTCGGACACCTGGGTGTCGAAGGTGAGCGACCTCGGCGACCTGGAGCGGAAGGTGGAGGCGTTCGGCTGGGCGGTGCGACGCTGCGACGGGCACGACCTCGGGGCGTTCTCGTCGGCGCTCGCCGAGCTGCAGGCGTCGGAGCCGGAGCGGCCGAAGCTGATCGTCGCCGACACGGTCAAGGGCTGCGGTGTGCATCGCATGGAGCCGCACGACGTCCCCGACGAGGAGACGTCGCTCTACGGGTTCCACTCGGGCGCGCCCGGCCCGGAGGAGTACGCGACCGGCCTGAACGAGCTGCTCGAGCGGCTGAACGGGCGCCTGGAGCGGCTGGGTGTGGCCCCCGTCGGGCTCGAGGAGCGCGACGCACCCGCGCGCCGCGCCCCGGAGCGCCCGCAGCGGTTGATTCAGGCGTACTCGGAGGCGCTGCTCGCGGAGGCCGAGCGGGAGCCCCGGCTCGTCGCGCTGGACGCCGACCTGCGGCTCGACACCGGGCTCGTCCCGTTCCGCGAGCGCTTCCCGGAGCGGTTCGTGGAGTGCGGGATCGCCGAGATGGACATGGTCTCGCAGGCGGGCGCGATGGCGCTCGCCGGTCTGCTCCCCGTCTGCCACTCCTTCGCCTGCTTCGTCACGCCGCGCGCGAGCGAGCAGATCTTCAACAACGCGAGCGAGGGGACGAAGGTGCTGTACCACGGCTCGCTCGTCGGGCTCGTGCCCGGCGGGCCCGGCCACTCGCACCAGATGGTGCGCGACATCGCGCTGATGGGCTCGGTGCCGGGGATGGCCGCAGTCGAGCCGTACTGCGAGGAGGAGGTCGCGCGCGTCCTCGAGTGGGCGGTGCACGAGGCGCAGGGACCGGTGTACGTCCGGCTCGTCTCGCCGCCGTGGCCGCTCGGCTTCGAGCCGCGCGTGGACTTCGCGCCCGGTCGTGGGACGGTGCTGCGGGAGGGCGAGGAGGGCACGTTCGTCTGCACGGGCCCGGTGCTCGTCTCGCAGGCGTACGCGGCGGCGGAGCAGCTCGGCGACTGGGGCGTGATCGCGCTCCCCTGGCTGCGCGGCGCGGACGGCGAGTGGCTCGCGGACCTGGCGCAGGGCCGGATCGTCTGCCTCGACAATCACGTCCTTGCGGGCGGCCAGGGGGAAGCCGTGCTCGCGGCGCTGCCGGACGAGGCACGCGCCCGGACGACCCTGATCGGGGTCGACCGCGTTCCGGAGTGCGGCACGAACGACGAGGTGCTGCGCGCGCACGGGCTCGATGCCGACTCGCTGGCGGCGCGCGTTCGTGCGGTGACGCACGCGTGAGTGAACGGCGGACGATCTGTGCGTTCTCGGGGAAGCGGGGCGGGTACGGCGCCTACGTGCCGCTGATGCGCCTCGTCGAAGAGGCGCCGGATCTCGAGCTTCTGATCCTGCTCGGCGACATGCATGCGTCGGCAGAGTTCGGGTCGACGGTCGACGAGGCCAGGAGCGATTTTCCGTCGTCGCGGATCGAGCTGATCGAGATGGGGACCGGCCGCAGCGACTCGACCCTCGCGCGGGCCGAGAACCTGTCGGCCTGCCTCGGCGCCGCGGCGCGGCTCTTCGACGCGACGCGGCCCGACATCGTCCTCGTCCACGGCGACCGGGGCGAACACCTGATGGTTGCCTTCGCGGCGCTGAATCTCGGGATCGCCGTCGCGCACACGCAAGGCGGCGACCGATCGGGGAACATCGACGAGCTGCAGCGCCACGCGATCACGAAGCTCTCGCACCTCCACTTCCCGGAGTCGCAGGCGGCTGCCGATCGAATCCGCGCGATGGGCGAGGACGAGTGGCGCATCCACACCGTCGGCTCGACCTACATCGATCGAATCGTCGGCGGCATGTACGTCTCCGCGGCCGAGGCGCGTGCGCTCCTGGGGCTCGGGCCGGACGAGCCGTTCCTGCTCGCCGTCGTCCATCCCGAGACGTTCCTGAGCCGCGAGCAGAATCGGCGCCAGTCCGAGGAGGTCTTCGCGGCGCTCGAGGCGAGCGGGCTCCGCACCGTCGTCACGTATCCATGCTCGGATCCCGGCTACGAAGGCGTGCTCGAGGCGCTCGACGCTCGAGCGGGCTCGGACGCGCTGGTCGTCCGGCGGAACATCGAGAACGACGTCTATCTCGGGCTGATGGCATCCGCAGTCGCCCTCGTCGGAAACTCGTCGGCCGCCCTGGTCGAAGCGCCGTACCTCCGTCTCCCGGCCGTCAACGTCGGCGCCCGCCAACGGGGGCGGGAGCGCGATCCGAACGTCATCGACGTCGAGGCCGACCGCACCGCGGTGGCCGCTGCGATCGACCGCACGCGCGACGAGTCCTTCCGGCGGACGCTGACGGCGAGCGGCAGGCTCGGCGACGGCCACGCTGCGGAACGGATCGTCGAGGTGCTGCGGGGCGTGCCGCTCGACGACCGCCTGCTCCGCAAGCAGATCGCCTACTGAGCGACGTCCTCGAGCCGGATCTGCTCGTCCGCCTCGACGGCGCGAAGCAGCCGTCGCCCGAGCAGTGCGTCCACCTCCGACGCGGGGACGCCGCCGCGGGCGGGGCGCTTGAAGGCGACGTCTTCGGCCTCCAGCACCCGTCCCTCCGGCAGGTCCGACGCCGCCACGACCGCCTGGAGTGCCCAGTCCCGCGAGGCGGCCATCAGGTCCGGCGCCGGCGCGGGCGGTGCGAGCGCCAGCTCGAGATCGCGGATCTGGGAGACCATCGACGGAAACTCGTCGGGCTCGAGCGCCCCGGGATTGTCGAGCGAACGGGGATCGCGCTTGTCGAACGTCAGATGCTTCTCGACCGACTGCGCGCCGAGCGCCACCGCGGCGAGCGGCACATGCCAGCCGACCGTATGGTCGGAGATCCCGATCGGCACGTCCAGCTTCTCCCGGAGCTCGGGGATCCGCCGGACGTTCGCGATCTCGTACGGCGTCGGGTAGACGCTGACGGTGTGGAACGCGATCACCTCGGGCGCGCCGGCCTCGCGCAGCAGGTCGACGGCGCGGCGCGCCTCCTCGTCCGTCTGCAGGCCGAAGGCGATGAGGACGGGCTTCCCGGTTGCCCCGACGCGGCGGAGGAACTGCCAGTTGTTCGCCTCGCCCGAGCCGACCTTGAGGCACGGGACGTCGAGATCGTCGACCAGAAACGCGAGCGACGCCTCGTCGTGTGGGGTCGCGAAGAAGACGAGCCCGCGCGCGACCGTGCGTTCGCTCAACTCGCGCAGATCGGCGGACGACAGCTCGCGCGCCGCCATGCGGTCGTACCAGTTGTGCCCGAGCTCCTCGGAGAGCCGGTCGGCGACGCGCCGGCTGACGAGGCTCTCGGTCTTCCATGCCTGGAACTTCACCGCGTCGCAACCGCTGTCGGCCGCGACGTCCACCTGACGGCGCGCAAGCTCCATGTCGCCGTAATTCGTGACCCCGGCCTCGCAGATCACGAAGACGCGTTCGGGACTCGTCAATGTCACGTGTTGGCCTCCAGCCAGTCGGCGAGCTTCTCGCTGATGTAGATCTGCGTCCGTTCGGTGGCTTCCTCCGTCGCGCCGCCGAGATGCGGAAGGAGGATGAGGTTCTCGTGGCTGCGCGCGTATTCGACGAGCGGGTTTCCGGCGAGGTGCGCTCCGGTCGGGTCCTCGCCCGCGAGGGTGTCCACGGCGGCGCCTGCGAGCCGCCCATCCTCGAGCGCACGGAGGAGCGCACGCTCGTCCGTGATCTCGCCCCGTGCGGTGTTGACGAGGAACGCGCCCGGCCGCAGCAGCCCCAGCTCCCGCTCGCCGATGAGGCCGCGCGTCTCGTTCGACCAGGTGCAGTGCAGCGACACGACGTCGCTCTCGCGAAGGAGATCGTCCAGCGTGCGCGGCGCAGCGCCGCCCGCGGCGATCTCGCCGTCCTCGACATGGGGGTCGTACGCCAGCACCTGCATCTCGAACGCCGTCGAATAGCGGGCGACCATCCGGCCGAGGCGGCCGAAGCCGACGAGGCCGATCGTCTTGCCGCGAAGCTCGTGGCCGCCGTAGCGGCGGCGCTCCCAGCGTCCCTCCTTCAACGCGGCGAACGCCCAGGGGACGTTCCTGACGAGCGACAGGAGCAACGCGAAGGCCTCTTCCGCGGTCGAGGAGGTTTCCTGCAGCGCCGGAGCCTCGGCATCGATCGACAGCACGGGGATGCCGCGGCCGCGCGCGCCGTCCACGTCGAGGTGGCGAAGCTGCGACGTCCGGGTCGCAATCACCCGCAGGCGCTCCGCCCGCGCCAGCAGCTGCGGTCCCAGATGCACCTCGAGCGCGACGACGACCGCGTCGGCGTCGGGAAGTCGCTCCACGAACGCGTCGCGGCCGGCGAACTCCTCGACGCGACCGACGCGTTCGAGGATCGCAACTGCGGGCTCGGCGAACCCCGTTTCGCCGATCAGGATCAGCGGCGGCGTCACGGGACGAGCCCGCCCTCCAGCAGCGCCTCGGCGACGACCCAGTCGAAGGGTGTGTTCAGGTCGAGCGCCGACGTCTCGTCGACGACCAGTCCGACGCGGTGGCCTGCTTCGAGCGTGCGGGTCCGGAGGAGAACGTCGCGACGGACCCAGTAGAGGTTCGCGAAGGCCAGCCGCGGCGGGTCGGCCTGACGCGTCGGGTGGGCGTAGTGCGCTTCGGGATCGGCGAACTCGAGCCGGCCGTCTGGATCGATTACGCGGACGTGATACGGGTGATGGTTCCGGGGCACCTCGGTCACGGTGATCGCCGAGTCGGCCCCACGCTCGAGCAGCAGCGCGAGCGCCTCCCGGATCTGCTCGGGCCGGACGAACGGCTCCGTCGGCTGGATCACGAGCACGAGCTCGGGCGTCTCGCCCTCCTGCTCCTCGAGCCATTCGACGGCGTGCAGGATGACGTCCGTCCCAGGTGTCGTGTCCGTCGCGAGGTGCTGCGGCCGGAGGAAGGGGACGTCCGCTCCCGCGTTGCGTGCGACCGCGGCGATCTCCGCGTCGTCGGTCGTCACGCAACACCGGTCGACGACGCCGCTCTCGGCGATCGCCCGCAGGACGTACTCGATCAGCGGACGACCGCCGAGCGGCCGGATGTTCTTGCGCGGGATCGACTTCGAGCCACCTCTCGCGGGGACGAGGGCGAGCGTCGACGGCCGGTCCACGGCTCAGCGCGCCGGGGTTGCGGCGTCCTCGCGCCAGCGCACGCGCGGCAGCAGCGTGTCCATGTCGATCGCGTCCTTGTGCTGCTGCACCTTGCCGATCATGCCCTCGACGAGCTCGTCCGACAGCAGCCGCGGCTTCAGCCCCAGACCGAGCAGCGCGTCGTTCTTCGGGTTGTAGTAGTGCTCCTCGGCCTCGACGCGCGGGTTCTCGATGTGCTCGAGCGACGCGTCGATCCCGACGCCCGACGCGGCCTCGACGACCATCTCCGCAAGCTCGAGCACCGTGAATACCTCGGTGAACTGATTGAAGACCCGGAACTCGCCCTGATCGGCGGGGTTCTCGACCGCGAGACGCACGCACTGGAGCGTGTCCCGGATGTTCAGGAAGCTGCGCTTCTGTCCGCCTGCGCCGTAGACCGTCAGCGGCTGTCCGACGACGGCCTGGACGAGATAGCGGTTCAGGACCGTCCCGAAGACGGCGTCGTAGTGGAACGACGTATGGAGGTCCGGATGCAGCTCCGTCTCGTCGGTCGTGATTCCGTACACGACGCCCTGGTTGAGATCCGTGGAGCGCAGGCCCCAGATCCGGCACGCGAAGTGGATGTTGTGCGAGTCGTGCACCTTCGACAGGTGGTAGAAGCTGCCCGGCGTCTTCGGGAAGAGCAGACGGTCCTTGCGGCCGTTGTGGTCGATCTCGAGCCATCCCTCTTCGATGTCGATGTTGGGCGTCCCGTACTCGCCCATCGTCCCGAGCTTCACGAGGTGTGCGTCCGGAACGAACTTCTTCATCGCGTGCAGGACGTTGAGGTTGCCGACGACGTTGTTCCGCTGCGTGTAGACGCAGAGGTCGCGGCCGGCCATCGAGTACGGCGCCGACGGCTGCTCCGCGTAGTGGATGATCGCCTCGGGTTGGAAATCTGCGAACGTCTCGTACACGAACCGGTGGTTCTCCGCGATGTCGCCGACGGCCAGTCCGATCTCCTTGCCGGTGACCTGGTTCCAGAGGCGAACGCGGTGACGGAGGGTGGGAAGCGGCTGCAGCGGCGAGCTGTCGATCTCCGCCTCCCACTGGCGCTTCGCCAGGTTGTCGACGACGAGGACGTCGTGACCGAGCTGCGAGAAATACATCGCGGTCGGCCAACCGAGGTAGCCGTCACCGCCGAGGACGAGAATACGCATGCGGCGACTCTAGCCGACGTCTCTGATCGGCTGCCGATGGTACGGGCGAGGGCGCGAGTAGATGATTTCCACACAACACCCTGGTACCTTGGCGAGGTGTCGCCGGCGCCGTGATCGACTCACCCGAGGAGTCTGAGTGGAGCACGTAGAGTCGCGCGCGCAGCATGTGCTGCGTCGACATCCGGTTCGCGTCACCATCGTCGAACCGCGCCGGCCCGGCCTTCGAGCCACCATCCGGGAGCTGTGGCGGTATCGGCGCTACACGTCCTTCTTCGGGCGTCAGCTACTCGCCAAGCGGTACGTCCGCACCTGGCTCGGCGTCGCCTGGCTGCCGCTGCGCCCGACGCTGAGCGTTGCCGCGAAGCTCCTGGTCTTCGGGGGCCTCGTCGGGATCTCGTCCGGGAAGACGGCCTATCCGGTCTTCTTCCTCGCCGCGACGGCCGCGTGGCAATTGTTCGCGGAAGCCGCCTTCTGGTCCACCCGGAGTCTCGACGTCAACCGCTCCACGCTGCGAGTCGTTCACGTTCCCCGGCTCGTCGTCATCGTCAGCAGCATCGTCCCGAGCCTCGTCGACTTTGCCATTCATATCTGCTTCGCGTTGGCTGCGGTTGCGTACTACCTCCTGAAGGCCCACATCTTCTATCTGCATCTCACCCCGCGGACACCGCTCTACGTGCTGGGAGGGCTGGGTCTGATCAGTGCGCTCGGCGTCGGGATCGGCCT
>Ga0070681_10004121_pt1 | contig 13747 bp, 22 predicted proteins | sample KBSC83BmetaG_FD_65650 | JGI IMG/M metagenome (GOLD analysis project Ga0070681, IMG submission 65650) | Corn rhizosphere microbial communities from Kellogg Biological Station, Michigan, USA - KBS C8-3B metaG | ecosystem: Host-associated > Plants > Roots > Rhizosphere | place: USA: Michigan... | reverse complement strand
AAGGCGCTGGTGCTGAAGCGCTTCCATCCCCGCGGCCGCGGCCGCATGGGCAAGATTTTGAAGCCGTTCGCGAACCTGACGATCGTTGTTCGTCAGGTCCAAAGCCAAGCGGCTTGAGGAGAAGATAATGGGTCAGAAGGTCAATCCGATCGGCTTGCGGCTCGGCATCAACCGGACCTGGGACTCGCGCTGGTACGCCGGCAAGAACGAGTACGGGACGCTGCTGCACGAAGACATGAAGATCCGTAAGGATCTCATGGACGCGCTCAAGCAGGCCGCGGTGTCCAAGGTCGTGATCGAGCGCCCGCACAAGAAGTGCCGGGTGACGATCCATTCGGCCCGTCCTGGTGTGGTGATCGGCAAGAAGGGCGCCGATATCGAAAAGCTTCGCAAGTCGGTCGCCAAGCGCACCGACAGCGACGTGGTGATCAATATCGTCGAGATCAGGAAGCCGGAGCTCGATGCGCAGCTGGTGGCGGAGTCGATCGCCCAGCAGCTCGAGCGCCGCGTGGCCTTCCGCCGCGCCATGAAGCGCGCCGTGCAATCGGCGATGCGGCTCGGCGCCGAGGGCATCCGGATCAATTGCTCGGGCCGCCTCGGCGGCGCGGAAATCGCGCGCATGGAGTGGTACCGCGAGGGTCGCGTGCCGCTGCATACGCTCCGCGCCGATGTCGATTACGGCGTGGCGACCGCGTTCACGACTTACGGCACCTGCGGCGTCAAGGTCTGGATCTTCAAGGGCGAGATCATGGAACACGACTCCATGGCTCAGGATAAGCGTCTGGCCGAAGCCGAAGCGGGTCGTCCGCGTCGCGAAACGGCGTAACCGGGCGCAGGCCAAGGACAAAAAGGGACTTTCGTCATGCTGCAACCGTCGCGCACCAAGTTTCGCAAGGCGCACAAGGGACGCATCAAGGGCGTCGCCACCAGCGGCCAGGATCTGGCGTTTGGCCAGTACGGGCTGAAGGCGATGGAGCCGGAGCGTGTCACCGCGCGCCAGATCGAAGCCGCGCGCCGGGCGCTCACGCGCCACATGAAGCGAGCCGGCCAGGTTTGGATTCGCGTTTATCCCGACGTGCCGGTTTCGAAGAAGCCGCTTGAGGTTCGCATGGGCTCGGGCAAGGGCAGCGTTGAGCTTTGGGTCTGCCGGGTGAAGCCGGGCCGTATCCTGTTCGAGATCGATGGCATTTCGGTGCAGCTTGCCAAGGAGGCACTCACGCTTGCTGCGGCCAAATTGCCGATCAAGACCCGTTTCGTCACTCGCATCGCCGCCTAAAGGCCAGGGACAGAGAACCACGCCATGAAAGCCTCCGATGCGCGCTCCATGACCGTCGATCAGCTCGACGATGAGGTGCTCAAGCTCAAGAAGGAGCAGTTCAACCTGCGCTTTCAGCGGGCAACCGGTCAGCTCGAGAACACTTCGCGTGTCCGCGTGGTCCGCCGCGATATCGCGCGAATGAAGACCGTCGCGCGACAGAAGCGGACCGGTGAAGTGCCGAAGGTTAAAGCGGTCGCGGCACCAGCCGCAACACGCGCCAAGCCCAAGCGGACGGCCAAGCCCCGTTCGCCCGTCAAAACCAGATCGAAGCCCAGCCTGAAGTCCAGGGCCAAGGCCAAAAGGAAGTAAGAGGGTCGTATGCCGAAGCGAACGCTCCAGGGCGTAGTGGTCAGCGACAAGCAGGACAAAACCGTGGTTGTCCGTGTCGAGCGCCGCTTCACGCATCCGGTCATGAAAAAGACCGTGCGCCGCTCCAATAAGTTCCACGCTCACGACGAGAAGAACGAGTTCTCGGTCGGCGATATCGTGTGGATCGAGGAGCACAGCCCGATCTCGAAACTGAAGCGCTGGGTCGTGACCCAGGGCGAGAAGCGGGCGAGGACGGAAGGTCCGATTGTCGTGGAATCGGAAAGACGGTCCTCGAAGAAAGCCAAGAGCGGCAAGGGCGGCGAAGCCGTCGCTGCCAAACCGAATTGACGCGAGACGCGTAAAGAAGAATTGCGAGGCGCCTCATGATTCAGATGCAAACCAATCTCGACGTGGCGGATAATTCCGGCGCGCGGCGCGTCATGTGCATCAAGGTGCTTGGCGGCTCCAAGCGCAAGTATGCAACGATCGGCGATGTCATCGTCGTTTCCGTCAAGGAAGCGATCCCGCGCGGCCGCGTCAAAAAGGGCGAGGTGATGAAGGCTGTCGTTGTGCGCGTCAGAAAAGACATCAAGCGCGCCGACGGCTCGGTGATCCGTTTCGATCGCAACGCTGCAGTCCTTATCAACCCGCAGATGGAGCCGGTCGGCACCCGTATCTTCGGGCCTGTGCCGCGCGAACTTCGGGCCAAGAACCACATGAAAATCATCTCGCTTGCGCCGGAGGTGCTCTAATGGCGGCCAGGATCAGGAAGGGCGACAAGGTCGTCGTGCTGGCTGGCCGCGACAGGGGCCGCACCGGCGAGGTGATCGAGGTCAACCCGCGCGCCGAGCGCGCGATGGTGCGTGGCGTCAACGTGGTGAAGCGTCACCAGCGCCAGACCGCGCAGCAAGAGGGCGGCATCATCTCCAAGGAGATGCCGATCCATCTATCCAATATCGCGCTGGCCGATCCGAAGGACGGCAAGCCCACGCGCGTCGGCTTCAAGATCGTCGGTCAGGGTGACGATCGGCGCCGAGTGCGGGTCGCCAAGCGTTCGGGAGTCGAGATCGATGGCTGATAAGGAAAAAGACGGCGGCAAGGGCGGCAAGCCCGAGCGCGCGCCGAAGAGCGACCGGACGCCCGAGCAGATCGCGAAGGCCCAGGCTGCGAAGGACAAGGCTGCCGCGAAGAAGGCCGCTGCCGAGTCCGAGCATAAGCCGCGTGAGCCTGAAGAGCGCGTGACGCCGCGGTTGCGCACGCACTTCGACCAGGTCATTCGCAAGGCGCTGACCGACCAGTTCGGCTACAAGAATCCGATGCAGGTGCCGAGGCTCGACAAGATCGTCCTCAACATGGGCATTGGCGAAGCCGTGGCCGACCGCAAGAAGGTCGAGCAGGCCTCCGAGGCGCTATCCCTGATCGTTGGCCAGAAGGCGGTCATCACCCACTCGCGCAAGTCGATTGCGACTTACAAGCTGCGCGATGGTCAGGCGATCGGCTGCAAGGTCACGCTGCGCAAGGCTCGGATGTATGAATTCCTCGACCGCCTGGTGAACATCGCGCTGCCACGCGTGCGCGACTTCCGCGGTCTCAATCCGAAGAGCTTCGACGGCCGCGGCAACTATTCGCTCGGCATCAAGGAACACATCATTTTCCCGGAGATCGACTACGACAGAGTGTCGGATGTCTGGGGCATGGACATCACGGTTTGCACCACCGCGGCCACCGACGACGAGGCTCGCGCGCTGCTGACCGCATTCAACTTCCCCTTCCGGCAGTGAGGGCTCGTCCTTAAGCGGACCTGTTCCTCAAACGCGGATAGCCAGGAGACACGAATGGCGAAGAAGAGTTCGATCGAGAAGAACAATCGGCGGCGCAAGCTGACGAAGAAGTATTCCGGCCGCAGGGCGCGGCTCAAGACAATCGCCATGGATAAGACCAAGCCGATGGAAGAGCGTTTTGCCGCGACCCTTAAGCTGGCCGAAATGCCGCGCAATGGTTCCGCAACGCGTATCCGCAACCGTTGCGAGATCACCGGTCGTCCGCGCGCGTACTATCGCAAGCACAAGCTCAGCCGTATCGCGTTGCGCGAGCTTGGCTCCAAGGGGCTGATTCCAGGCCTCGTGAAGTCGAGCTGGTGAGGAGGGTCGCATCATGCAAGTCAATGATCCAATCGGCGACCTGATCGCACGCATCCATAACGCGCAGATGCGCAAGAAGTCGAAGGTTTCGACTCCGGGCTCGCGGCTGCGCGTCAGCGTCCTCGACGTGCTCAAGAGCGAAGGCTTCATCCGCGGCTACGCTGCCGTTGAGCATAGCGACGGCCGCAATGAGCTCGAGATTGAGCTGAAGTATTTCGATGGCGAGCCGGTCATCCGCGAGATTTCGCGGGTGTCCAAGCCGGGCCGCCGCGTTTATGTCGCGGTCCGCAATCTGCCGCGCGTCAACAACGGCCTCGGCGTTGCGATCCTGTCGACGCCGAAGGGCGTGATGGCCGATCACGAAGCACGCGACGCCAATGTTGGCGGCGAATTGCTCTGCACGGTGTTCTGAGCGGGAAGAGCCAGAGAAAAGCCAAGGAAACGATCATGTCCCGTATCGGCAAGAAGCCAATCGTTGTCCCGTCCGGCGTCACCGCGAACGTCGAGGGGCAGACTGTCAAGGTCAAAGGACCCAAGGGCACGCTGCAGCTTGTGCTGCATGACGACATTGCCGCCACGCTGGACAAGGGCGCGATCAAGGTCGATCCGCGTTCCCAGACCAAGCGCGCGCGTTCGCAGTGGGGTACCTATCGCACGCTGGTCGCGAATCTGATGACTGGCGTGACCAAGGGCTTCGAACAGAAGCTTGAGATCACCGGCGTCGGCTATCGCGCGGCGGTGCAGGGCAAGAACCTGCAGCTCCAGCTCGGCTACAGCCACGACGTTGTTTATTCGATCCCGGAAGGCATCGCGATTGCGACGCCGAAGCCGACGGAGATCGTGGTCACCGGTTCCGACAAGCAGAAGGTCGGGCAGGTGGCGGCTGAGATTCGCGATTTCCGTGCGCCGGAGCCGTATAAGGGCAAGGGCGTGAAGTACGTTGGGGAATACATCTTCCGCAAGGAAGGCAAGAAGAAGTAACGGAGCCCGCTATGGCCACTGTCAAACACCGGAGCTTGCGCCGCAAGGCGTCTGTCCGGCGCATCATCAAGACGGCTGCGACCGGCCGCGCTCGGCTGTCCGTGCATCGCTCGGGCAAGCACATCTATGCGCAGGTGATCGACGACCTGAAGGGCGCGACCGTGGCGGCGGCTTCCACGCTGGAGAAGGATCTGCGCGGAAGCCTGAAGACCGGCGCGAACGTCGATGCCGCCAAGGCGGTCGGCAAGCTTGTTGCTGCGCGCGCGATCGAGAAGGGCGTCAAGGACGTCGTATTCGACCGCGGCGAATATCTCTACCACGGGCGCGTCAAGGCGCTCGCCGACGCCGCGCGTGAGGGCGGTCTGAAGTTTTGAACGGATGACGACGGGCCGATCGCCCGAGCAGAAAGAAGAACGTTATGGCACGTGAACCGAGACGAGATCGCGGCGGGGAGCGCGAGGCAAGCGAGTTCGTTGACAAGCTTGTCCACATCAACCGCGTCGCCAAGGTGGTCAAGGGCGGCCGCCGGTTCGGCTTTGCCGCGCTGGTGATCGTCGGCGATCAAAAGGGACGAGTCGGCTTCGGCCATGGCAAGGCGCGTGAGGTGCCGGAGGCGATCCGCAAGGCGACCGACGCAGCCAAGCGCAATGTCACGCGCGTGCCGCTGCGCGAAGGCCGTACGCTGCACCACGACGTGCTGGGCCGTCATGGCGCCGGTCGCGTCCATCTGCGCGCGGCTCCTCCCGGAACCGGCATCATCGCCGGCGGCCCGATGCGCGCCGTGTTCGAGACGCTGGGCATGCAGGACGTTGTGGCGAAGTCGCTTGGCTCGTCCAACCCGTACAATATGGTTCGCGCAACATTTGATGCCTTGAAGCACCAGGATTCGCCGCGCTCGGTCGCCGCGCGCCGCAACATCAAGGTGTCGGCGCTGCAGGCGCGCCGTCAGGGCGTCGACAGCGAAGCTGCGACGGATTGAGTGGGAAAGACGTCATGGCAAAGAACAGCAAAACCATCACGGTCGAACAGATCGGCAGCGCGATCCGGCGCGACAACGACCAGCGCGCCACGCTGATCGGACTTGGACTGAACAAGATCGGCCGGACCAAGGATGTTCCGGATACGTTGGCGACACGCGGGATGATCCGCAAGGTTCAGCACCTCGTTCGTGTGGTCGAGAGCAAATAAGGAGAAGAGGCGATGAAGCTCAACGAAATCGCCCCGCGCAAGGGTTCGCGAAAGAAGCGCACCCGCATCGGTCGCGGCATCGGCTCGGGCACCGGCAAGACCGGCGGCCGTGGCGGCAAGGGCCAGACCGCGCGTTCAGGTGTGCGCATCAAGGGCTTCGAAGGCGGCCAGATGCCGATGCATCGTCGGCTGCCCAAGCGCGGTTTTAAGAATACGGCGTTCGCGCTCAGGCTCAACGAGGTCAACCTCGGCAAGGTGCAGGCGGCAATCGACGCCAAGCTGCTCGACGCGTCGGCTCCGGTCGACGCCGCGGCCTTGATCAAGGCCGGCGTGCTGCGGCGGGCCAAGGATGGCGTGCGCCTTCTGGGCAACGGCGAGTTGAAGACCAAGGTCAATTTCGAGGTGTTCGGCGCGTCGAAACCGGCGGTGGAAGCCGTGGAGAAGGCCGGGGGCTCGGTCAAGATCCTGGCCCCGAAGCGTGAAGAGGGTGAAAAGGCCGCGTAAAGTCACGATTGAGAGGCCGGCGGGACGGCCTGGACTCTCGATTGGGACTTTCGGCTTCGATTGTCGATCCGGATTCCTTGGGCATGGATTTGAGGGCAATCGTGCCCCACATAGGGGACCTGGATATCGGATGCTCCGCGCGGATTTGCCTCGGGTTTGACCCTTGGCGCGTCCTGGCCGCGGGGCATGATGTGTCCGTCGAATAGGTGGGGCGGGATCGGAGCTCTCGATGGTTTCTGCAGCGGAACAACTGGCGGCCAATCTCAACTTTTCAGCGCTTGCCAAAGCTGAAGAGCTGAAGAAACGCATCTGGTTTACGGTCGGCGCGCTGCTGGTTTATCGCTTCGGCACCTATGTCCCGCTGCCCGGTATCGATCCGGCCGCGTGGAATGAGATTTTCCGCACCCAGGCGGGCGGCATTCTCGGCATGTTCAATATGTTCGCCGGCGGCGGCATCAACCGCATGGCGATCTTCGCGCTGAACATCATGCCGTACATTTCGGCATCGATTATCATTCAGTTGATGACGACTGTTTCCCCAACACTTGAGCAACTTAAGAAAGAGGGTGAGCAGGGCCGCAAGGTCATCAACCAGTACACCCGTTATCTGACGTTGTTGCTCGCGGCGTTCCAGGCCTACGGCATCGCCATGGGTCTCGAGGGTGCCAGCAACGTGGTGAGCGAGCCCGGGCTGTTCTTCCGCCTGTCGACCGCGATCACGCTGACGGGCGGCACCATGTTCCTGATGTGGCTCGGCGAGCAGGTGACGGCGCGCGGCATCGGCAACGGCATCTCGCTCATCATCATGGCCGGCATCGTCGCCGAGTTACCGTCGGCCATCGCCGGCATGCTCGAGCTCGGCCGTCAGGGCGCATTGTCCACCGGATTGATCCTGGTCGTGATCGTCATGGCGGTGGCCGTCATCGCCTTCATCGTGTTCATGGAGCGGGCGCAACGCCGGCTGTTGATCCAGTATCCGAAGCGCCAAGTCGGCAACCGGATGTTCGAGGGCCAATCCTCGCATCTGCCGCTCAAGCTCAACACCTCGGGCGTGATTCCGCCGATCTTCGCATCGTCCCTGCTGCTGCTGCCGACCACGGTCGCGAACTTCAACGCCGGCAGCGGGCCGGAGTGGTTCAATATCCTCACGACACAGCTCTCGCACGGGCGGCCGCTGTTTCTGTTCCTCTATCTCGCGCTGATCATCTTCTTCACGTTCTTCTACACCGCGATCGTGTTCAATCCGACCGAGACGGCGGACAATCTGAAGAAGCATGGTGGCTTCATTCCGGGCATTCGCCCTGGCGAACGCACGGCCGAATACATCGACTACGTGCTGAGCCGCATTACGGTCGTGGGCGCGGCTTACCTGGCGGTGGTCTGCCTGATCCCCGAGATTCTGATCTCTTATGCGGCGGTGCCCTTCTATTTCGGCGGCACCTCGCTTCTGATTGTCGTCAGTGTGACGATGGATACGGTCGCGCAGATCCAGGGCTATCTGCTGGCCCACCAATATGAAGGTTTGATCAAACGGTCGAAGCTGCGGGGGCGCAGGAGATGAGGATTGTTTTGCTTGGCCCGCCGGGGGCCGGCAAGGGAACGCAGGCCAAGGAACTGGTTTCGAAATACGGCATCGTTCAGCTTTCCACCGGAGACATGTTGCGTGCGGCCGTCGCGGCCGGGACGCCCATTGGCCGCAAGGCCAAGGACATCATGGCGCGCGGGGCGCTGGTCCCCGATGACGTCGTGGTGGCTATCGTTTCCGATCGCATCGAGCAGGCTGACGCCAAACGGGGCTTCATCCTCGACGGCTTCCCGCGCACCGTGCCCCAGGCCGAGGCACTCGACAAAATGCTGGCCAAAAAGGGATTGCGGCTCGACGCCGTGGTCGAGCTCAAGGTCGACCCGGAGATCCTGGTTCGCCGCATCGAAAGTCGCGTCGAGCAGATGAAGCTCCGCGGCGAGGCGCTGCGGGCCGACGACAACCCGGATATTCTCAAGCAGCGGCTTTCGGCCTACGAGGCCCTGACGGCGCCCCTGGTGCATCATTATCGGGGCAAGGGCATGCTCCGCACGGTCGACGGCATGGTTTCGATCGGCGAGGTTGCGCAGGCCATCGGCCGCGCCCTGGCGGATGCGACGAAGGCCGCGACACCCCGGAAACGGGCGACTGGCGGCGCGCGCAAGGCCGTTGCCGGCCGGACGTCGCGGCGGGGCAGGGTTGCCGCGGGCCGAAAACGGCCAGCCAAGGCGAAAACGGCAAAAAAGGCAGCAGGGGCGCGCCGCGCGGCTTCCGCGCGGAAAGCGGCCCCCAGTCGAGGCAAAGCGGCGTTCAGCCGCAAAAAGGGTGCCAGCGCCAAGCGCGGGTCCCCTAAACAGGCTTCCAAAAGGGTTTCGAGCCGGGCCCGATCGGCCCGTCGAAAGACCAAGAAAACCCCGCGCGCGCGGAGGTTGACGAAGTGAGGAAGAATCCCTTAATAACCAGGGTATTCAGGTGGACGCAGTTCGAACGATGCCGGCCCCAGGGTGGTGGGGAGGGCGTCGCGTTACCGCTTGGAAAGCCCTTCCGGAATTTCGGAACAGGCAGGAACGGCAAGGCGTGCCAAAGCCGGCCGGAACAGGAGTGAAATCGTGGCTCGAATTGCAGGCGTCAATATTCCGACCAACAAGCGCGTGCTGATCGCGCTTCAGTACATCCATGGCATCGGTCAGAAGAACGCCAAGGACATCATGGAAAAAGTCCATGTCCCTGAAGACCGCCGTGTTTCGCAGCTCTCCGATCAAGAGGTGCTGCAGATTCGCGAAGTGATCGACCGCGACTACATGGTTGAGGGCGACCTGCGGCGCGAGACCGCTGTGAACATCAAGCGGCTGATGGACCTCGGCTGCTATCGGGGCTTGCGTCACCGCAAGGGCCTGCCGGTCCGCGGCCAGCGCACCCACACCAATGCCCGAACCCGCAAGGGTCCGGCCAAGGCTATCGCCGGCAAGAAGAAGGCGACTTAACGAATAAGCGAATTTGAAATGGCCTGCTTCGACCTGCTGGCCGCGAAAGGATCGTGAATGGGTAAGGAAGCCACCGCCACCGGCCGCGTTCGCCGGCGCGAAAGAAAGAACATCGCTTCGGGCGTCGCACATGTGAATGCTTCGTTCAACAACACCATGATCACCATCACCGATGCCCAGGGCAATGCGATTGCCTGGTCCTCGGCCGGGACGATGGGATTCAAGGGATCGCGCAAGTCGACCCCTTACGCCGCGCAGATGGCTGCCGAAGACGCCGCAAAGAAAGCGGCGGAGCACGGCATGCGGACGCTGGAAGTCGAAGTCGCGGGTCCGGGTTCGGGCCGCGAGTCGGCGCTGCGTGCGCTGCAAGCCGCCGGCTTTACCGTTACGTCGATCCGCGACGTGACGCCGATTCCGCACAACGGCTGTCGGCCGAGAAAGCGCCGGCGCGTATGACGGATTCTTACATCAGGCCGGCGGACGCGCCGTCGGCTGCCGCCGGAAGTTCCCACGGGGCGGAGTGGGAGGCACGCAAGACAGCGCCACTCAATACGACGGGTGCAAACGTGATCCAAAAAAATTGGCAAGAATTGATCCGGCCGAGCAAGCTGCAAGTGACGGCTGGCTCCGATCCGAAGCGGATGGCCACCCTTGTGGCCGAGCCGCTGGAGCGTGGCTTCGGCGTTACGCTCGGCAACGCGCTGCGGCGCGTTCTGCTGTCGTCGCTGCAAGGCGCGGCAGTGCAATCGGTACATATCGACGGCGTGCTGCACGAGTTCTCCTCGATCGCCGGCGTCCGTGAAGATGTCACCGACATCGTGCTCAACATCAAGGACATCGCCATCAAGATGCAGGGCGAAGGCCCGAAGCGGATGGTGGTGAAGAAATCCGGTCCGGGCGTCGTCACCGCAGGTGACATTCAGACGGTCGGCGATGTTGTCGTGCTCAATCCTGATCTCGTGATGTGCACCCTCGACGAGGGCGCGGAGATCCGCATGGAGTTCACGGTCAACACCGGCAAGGGCTATGTCGCGGCCGACCGCAACCGCCCCGAGGATGCGCCGATCGGGTTGATCCCGGTCGACAGCCTCTATTCGCCGGTGCGCAAGGTCTCCTACAAGGTCGAGAACACCCGCGAGGGCCAGATTCTCGATTACGACAAGCTCACACTGACGATCGAGACCAACGGCGCCGTCGGGCCGGAGGATGCGCTGGCCTATGCCGCGCGCATTCTGCAGGATCAGCTCAACGTGTTCGTCAACTTCGAGGAACCCCGCAAGGAGCAGGCCCAGGAGTCGATCCCGGACCTCGCCTTCAACCCGGCATTCCTCAAGAAGGTCGACGAGCTCGAGCTCAGCGTGCGCTCGGCGAACTGTCTCAAGAACGACAACATCGTTTACATCGGCGATCTCGTGCAGAAGACCGAAGCCGAAATGCTGCGCACACCAAACTTCGGCCGCAAGTCGCTCAACGAGATCAAAGAGGTGCTGGCGCAGATGGGCCTGCATCTCGGGATGGAAGTGCCGGGCTGGCCGCCTGAGAATATCGAAGAGCTGGCCAAGCGCTTCGAGGACCATTACTGAGACTATCCGAACGATGCCGTCATGGCCGGGCTTGTCCCGGCCATCTCGACAAGGGACGCACGGCTTACCCCGCCCAAGCGGGATGTCCGGCTCAACGCTGGACATGAAGAAAAGGATTGAAGGAGTACGCGATGCGTCACGGAAATGCCCACCGCAAGCTCAACCGCACGGCGGAGCATCGCAAAGCGATGTTCGCCAATATGGCGGCGGCGCTGATCAAGCATGAGCAGATCACCACCACCCTGCCGAAGGCCAAGGAGCTTCGCCCCGTCGTGGAGAAGCTCATCACCCTCGGCAAGCGTGGCGACCTGCATGCGCGCCGGCAGGCCATTTCGCAGATCCGCGATGTGGCGATGGTGAAGAAGTTGTTTGACGTTCTCGGGCCTCGCTACAAGGAGCGCAACGGCGGCTACACCCGTGTGCTCAAGGCCGGCTTCCGCTACGGCGACAACGCAGCCGTGGGCGTAATTGAATTTGTCGACCGCGACGAGAGCGCCAAGGGCAAGGATTCCGGTCCCGTGCAGGCGCGGCGGGCCGACGAGGAAGCGACCGCCGCGGCGTAGCGCTCGACGACCGATCCTGGAAATCGAAAAGGCGGCCTCATGGGCCGCCTTTTTTGTTGTCGCCGGTGTGCGGCGTGTTCACGCCGCCGTGTGTCCGCGGGCTTGGTCCGCCGCGGGATTTTGAAGTCTCGGCCGAAGCGTCCTGTCTATAATCTGTCCGTGCAATATCCTTGGGGCGATCCATGGTCCGCTTTCTCGCCATGCTGGCTTCTGTCGGCGCGGCTGTACTTTTCGTCATGACGGTCAGCCTTCACGCCGACCCGGCCGGTGATCGCGCTTTGCTCGCCGCCGCGGAGAAGGGCGACGTTGCTACGGTGCAGCGACTTCTCAAGTCGGGGATTGCCGCCGATGCGCGGGATGGCGCGGGGCGCACGGCTCTGCTTGTCGCCACACGCGCCAATCGCGTCGAGGTGGCCCGCGTGCTGATCGCGGCAAAGGCCGACGTTAACGCCACGGACAACATCCAGGACAGCCCCTATCTCTATGCGGGGGCCGAGGGCCGCAACGAAATTCTCAAGATGACGCTCGCAGCCGGCGCCGACCTGAAGAGCGTCAACCGCTACGGCGGCACGGCGCTGATTCCGGCGGCGCATCACGGTCATCCCGAAACGGTGAAGATTCTGCTTGGGACGGCGATCGACAAAGATCATGTCAACAAGCTCGGCTGGACCGCCTTGCTTGAAGCGGTGATCCTCGGCGACGGCGGCAAGGTGCACACCGAGATTGTCCGGCTGCTGGTCGCGGCCGGCGCGAACGTCAATCTTGCGGACCGCGATGGCGTGACGCCGCTCAAGCATGCGCGGCTGCGTGGCTACACGGCTATTGCCGATATCCTGGCCGCATCCGGCGCGCGCTGACGAGTGGTTGCACACGCTACCGATCCGATCTGAAGTCCTGTTGGAAGCCTCGGAAGGGGCTGGCATTCGGCCCGCGGGAGTGAAATGCTCCGCGCCGAGGGCATCGAGGGGATTCGAATATGCGAAACATTATATGGGCGGGCGCGCTGGCATTGGCGTGCTCGGTGACGGCGCAATTGGCGCTTGCTGAGACACCGGTGGAGCGCGGCAGTTATCTGGTCAACACGATCATGACCTGCGCCAATTGCCACTCGCCGAAAGGGCCGCCGGCGGTGGTCGCGGGCAAGGATTTTTCCGGCGGACTGACATTCGACGAGCCGCCATTCAAGGTCACCGCGCCGAACATCACCCAGGATAAGGAAACGGGTATCGGAGCGTGGAGCGATGCCGACATCAAGAAGCTGCTGCTGACCGGCGTGCGGCCGGACGGCGTGCAGGTGGCCGAAGTGATGCCGACGGCGTTTTACCCGATCCTCACCCCTGACGATTTGAACGCCATCGTTGCGTATTTGCGCACGCTGAAGCCGGTCAAGAACAAGGTCCCGGCCCCGATCTACAAGATCGCGCTGCCGCACCATATCGTGCCCGGTGCGGAGAAGGCATTTACGCAGGCGGACCTCAAGGACAAACTGAAGAAGGGCCGCTATCTCGCAACGATCGGCCACTGTCTGGAATGCCATACGCCGTTCGTTCAGGGCGCCCATGACTTCAAGAATTCGCTCGGCAAAGGCGGCCGCGAATTCCCCGGCCCGTGGGGCGTGTCGAAGTCGCGCAACATCACGTCGAGCAAGACAGCGGGCCTGGGCGATTGGACCGATGCCGAGATCAAGACGGCAATCACCCACGGAAAGCACAAGGATGGAACGCCGCTGAAGGGCCCCATGGGCTATCAGTATTACGCCAAGATGACCGACGCCGATCTCGACGCCGTCATCGCGTTCGTGCGGACGTTGCCGGCCATCAACTAGAGCGCGATCTGAAACGGTGAACGCCGTTTCCAGAGCGGACGACGCTTAAGCAGCCATTGGCGGGTCTGGTTTCTCGTTGGATCAGACCCGCGGTCTGGGTGTCACGATCGCACCCGCCGGCAGGCCGCGAGGGATCGGCATTTCGCGCCGCCTCAGCAGGCGTGCATTGCCGGGCTTGAACCGCTTACGGGGCCGGCCCGCGGAACACGACCGGTCTGGCCTGCGCCCTTCTCTTGCCATAGCCTGCGGCCTATATCTGCGGTGTGCCCACGCGGGAATCCCTCATGACCGAACGCCTGAGCTTTGTGTCTGCGCTTGCCCTTGTCGCT
>Ga0070681_10004120_pt1 | contig 13747 bp, 11 predicted proteins | sample KBSC83BmetaG_FD_65650 | JGI IMG/M metagenome (GOLD analysis project Ga0070681, IMG submission 65650) | Corn rhizosphere microbial communities from Kellogg Biological Station, Michigan, USA - KBS C8-3B metaG | ecosystem: Host-associated > Plants > Roots > Rhizosphere | place: USA: Michigan... | reverse complement strand
TGGGCCAGGTGCGCCGCGAGCGGACGCTCTCGGTGCGCATCCCGGCCGGCGTCGACGACGGCGCGCGCATAAGACTTGCCGGTGAAGGCGATGGCGGGACCAACGGCGGGCCGCGCGGCGACCTCTACATCTTCATCTCGGTGAAGCCGCACGAACTCTTCGAGCGCGACGGCCTGGACCTGCTCTGCACGGTGCCGGTGCCGATGGCGGTGGCGGCGCTGGGCGGTGAGATCGAGGCGCCGTGCCTGCTGGGCGGCGAGAACTGCGACGGCAACTGCAAGATGTCGGTCAAGGTGCCCGAGGGCGCGCAGACCGGGCGCACCGTGCGCCTGAAGGGCCGCGGCATGCCGTCGCTGCGCTCCCGCGAGCGGGGCGACCTGGTGGTCGAACTGTTCATCGAGACGCCGGCCAAGCTGACGCCGCGCCAGAAGGAGCTGCTGCGCGAATTCGCCGGCCTCTCCACCGAGGCCCAGCACCCGAAGAACGCCAACTTCGCCGGCAAGGCCAAGACCTTCTGGGATAGCGTCAAGGGCTGAGGCCGTTGGCCGTTTGCGGCGCGCGAGGCTTTCGGCTAGAGGAAGCGTCCGCTGGAACGCACCCGTAGCTCAGCTGGATAGAGCGTTGCCCTCCGAAGGCAAAGGTCACACGTTCGAATCGTGTCGGGTGCGCCAGCGGCTTTCGATCCCGTCCCGGGCGCAAGCGGGCGCCCGAGCCAGGTCGGGCCCGCCTAGAACTGCACGTGGCCGGCGAGCTTGAGGTCGTAGATCGCCAGGCCGTCGCGGGCCTCGGCGCCCGTCTCGATCGCAAAGCCGCCCGAGCCGTTCTCGCCCTTGAGCGAGACGTGCGCCGAGGCGCCCTGGCCGGAGAGGTTTTCGGAGCGCAGGACGAAGGAGTCGCCGCCTGCTGCGAACCGGGCGGTGGTGTCGCCGAGGTTCTCGGCGGCCACGCCCTTGTAGCCGATCAGCACCTCGGGGCCCCAGGAGTTGGTCGGCCCGTAGGTCGCGCCCACAGCGACCCCGGCGAACGCCGCCAGCCGCGAACTGGTCCGCGACTTGACCGCCAGGTCCATGCCGTCGCCGCCGCCGCGCTCGGTGTATCCGCCCTCTGCGAGGGTGACGTAGTCGAGGTTGGCCTGCGGGCGGATGTAATAACGGCCGTAGCGCTTCTCGTAGCTCACCATCCCATGGGCGTTGAAGCCATAGGCGCTCCAGCGGGCCCTGGCCTTGCGCGACACGGCCAGGCCGTCGCCGCCCAGGATCTCGATCACCCGGTCGCTGGTCACGCGCATGTAGTCGCCGCCGAGCTTGGCGTTGGCCGAGAAGCCGCCGCGCGAGGCGCGCCAGTAGACGCCCGCGTCCATCAGGGTGGCGTGCAGGTCCTCCGCGGAGTCGACGTCGTCGGGATAGATCTCGTTGGAGCTCGCCCCAAAGGTCGCCCCGAGGATCCCGAAGCTTGAGCGCGGCAATTCGTAGCCCCCGACGGCGCCGATGCTCCAGCCCTTGTAACCCGGGTCGTCGTCGCTGCCGTTGTCGAACAGCCCAAGGTTGGTTTCCTGCAGCCAGAAGCCACCGCCCTCGGGATCCTGGCGATCGTCGATCGGGCGGGAGAAGGACTCGATGCTCGCCGCGGCGATGTTGAACAGGCTGCCCGAATGGTTCGGCAGCAGCTGGTTGTAGAGGCCGAGCAGGCCAGACCGCGTGGTCTGCGCCAGCAGCGCGCCTTCCAGGTCGGCGTCCTTGCCGATATTCTTGATCAACGGTTCGTAGGCCCCGGCGATCGTTGACGGCAGGCCGAGTTGTTCTGCGGTCTTGCGCGACAGGGTGGCGGTGATCGTGCCCGCCGCGGCGTCGGTCTTCAGGCTGGAGTCGTAGAGGAAGGGGACGCTGCCCAGCAGGCTGGAATCGATGATGCCGGCGTTCAGCGTGTTCGCCTGCACCAGGGTGTAGGTGGCGCTGTTCTGCAGGATGCTGTTCAGCCGTAGGCCGATCTTGGCGCCGCTGGCCACGGTGGCCGCGCCGGCGACGTCGAACTTGCCGGCGCTGTTGGTCGTCGGGTCGACCGTGAAGATCGTGCTGGAGCCCGCGCCGAGCGACAGGCTGGTCAGGGAAAGCTGGCTCGGGCTGCTCATCCGCAGCGTTCCCGCGCCGACCGAAAGGGCCAGCGTTCCGCCCTGGGCGGTCAGCGCGCCGGCCACCGTCGCGCCGCCGTCGATGTTGAGGCTGTTGGCGCCGCCCCCCAGGCTGAGGTCGCCCAAGAGCGTGCCGCTCAGGATCTCGACCCGGTCGCCGCCGGACCCCAGGAGCACGGCCCCGCTGATCTGCGGCGCGGCTGCGGTGCTGCTCGCCAGCGACTGGATGATGTGGACGCCGCCGGTGTTGGCGGACAGGTCCATGGCGATGTCCTTGCCGGTGACCGCCTGTTTCAGGTCCGTGAAGCTCCGGGAGACGATGATGGAGCCGGTGTTCTCGATCTCGCTGAGCGAGCCGGACTTGTCGCTGATCACGATGGCGTCGGCTTTCTCGCCTGACACGGCGGCCGTGATCTTTGCGGCGTTCTGCAACGCGGTGGTCTGCGCGCCGGCGCCGATATCGATGGCCCGCGCGCTCGCCCCTGCGGCGTCGGAATTCATGACCGCGGTGATCTGGCCTTCGTTGCGCAGCACCGGGACCGTCACGCCGGCGTTGATCTGCAGCGCCGTGGCGCCCGCGGCGTAGGAGGAGGCGCTGACGACGCCGGTGACCCGCACGCCGCCGCCGGTCGTGACGGCGCCGCCGCCGGCCACGCCCAGCTGGACGGCCTGGGCGGAAACCCTGTCATAGATCCCGGTCCCGGCCACCGAGCCCTTGACCTCGATCCCGAAGGCGTCCGCGCCGGCGCCGACGTTGCCGACATGCACGTCGCGCCCGGCGGCGCCCACGATCAGCGCGGGGGCGGCGGCGGCCGAGGTGATCGAGCCGGCGACCGTGGTCACGGTCCCGTTCGAGTCGGTGGTGGAGCTGGCGTCCACCAGGATGCCCTTGCCCACGCTGCCGGCCACGGTGACGGTCGGTCCGCCCTGCAGCAGGTCGTCATCCTTCAGGAGCGCGATGAAGTTCGGGTCGGTGCTGCGCGTCGTATAGCGATAACCGCTCGAAGAGATGGTCCCGTTGACCAGGAGGGCGCCCGAAACGTCGTTGCCCAGGGACACCGCCTGCGTGCCCGGCCCGCCCGCGGCGATCGTCCCGCCCAGGGTCACGTCGCCGGTCACCGCGCCGGTGGTGCGCACGCCGATGCTGTTGGCTCCGGCGATGCTCAACGAGCCGAGGTTCGAGAGCGTCCCGGTCATGTTGGTCTCGAGCGATATCCCGTAGGAGTTGTCGCCCTTCACGGTGATCACGCCGCCCACGGCGTTGGTGATCGGGCCGGTGAAGTCGCCAGGCCCCACGACCTGCACGCCGATCCGGTTGGTCCCCTTGGCGAACGGGCCATGCACGATGCCGTTGGAGTCCGTCGTCGTGGCCGAGGTGTCGTCGACCTCGATGGTGCCGTTGTTGATCAGCGAGCCGGTGTGGCCGCCCAGGATCTGGACGCCGGTGACGTTGTCCTTGTCCTGGAATTGGATGACGCCGGCGTTGTTGACCGTGTTGTTGCTGTTGATGGTCACCGCCACGCCGGACGGCGGCTTGATCGTGCCGCTGGAGTTGATGGTGAGGTCGCCGGTGGTCGAGGTCGCGACCGGCGCCGTGGTCTGCGTGCCGATGGTGGTCTGGGCAAGCGCCTGGCCGGCCCACGCCAGGGCGGTGAGGCTGACCAGGGGCGGGCCGAATCGCAGGATCCGCGCCCAGCGCCGGGCGTCGGACGCAGACCCGGCGGCGTTCGGCGAAAAATACCCAGTCATTTCTACCAGCATCCCCTGCGACGGACCGATCGATCGAGCACGATTGTGTCCTACGAATGGCTCCCGCCCGCCAATTTGCACCGGCCAGCCGACGGAAGCGCCCTTATCGTTTCACCGTTGCATCCTCATAGCTGCGCAGCGGCGTCTTCGGGAGCGCAAATCGCCGCGCGCCCGGGAAACTTCGCCGAGTCTTGGTTGCGGATATCTTCAACGCCAACGGCTTGCCCGGCGGCGTAGGCCGGACCGCACGACCACAAGGATTGTGGCGTCGCCGTAGTCCCGGCGCCACAATGGTGAGGAAGGTGAGGCCATGAACAGTCAAGCGAGCGCCCTTCCCGTCCGGCACATCCTGGTCGTCGACGACGACTCGCAGATGCGCGAGCAGGTGGCGGGCTACCTGCGCGAGCACGGCTATCAACTGCATGCGGCCAGCGACGCAGCCAGCATGGAGCAGGCCCTGGCCCTGGCGCCCATCGACCTGATCGTGCTCGACGTCATGCTGCCGGGCGAAGACGGGCTGTCCATCTGCCGGCGGCTGACCGAAGCGGGCGGCCCGGCGATCGTGATGCTGAGCGCTATGGGCGACGAGGTCGACCGAGTCCTCGGCCTGGAGCTCGGCGCCGACGACTACCTGCCCAAGCCCTGCAGTCCGCGCGAGCTGCTGGCGCGGGTCCGCGCGGTCTTCCGCCGGCTGGACGAGGTGCGCGGCGGCGCCCCGCGGCGCGGCAAGACCTATCATTTCCAGGGGTTCGTCGTGGACACCCTGCGCCGGCAGTTGCGCGCGCCGAACGGCACGACCATCCTGCTGACCGGCGGCGAGTTCTCGCTGCTCAGCGTGTTCCTCGAAAACCCGCAGCGGATCCTTTCGCGCGACCAGCTGCTGGAGCAGGCGCGCGGCTCGCAGACCGAGGTCTTCGACCGGGCCGTGGACGTGCAGATCAGCCGGCTGCGGCGCAAGCTTCACGCCTCCGTCGAGGGCGAGATCATCAAGACCTACCGGGGCGCCGGCTATCTGTTCGACGCCAAGGTGACCCGGGCGTGAGCCAAGGCGAGCCGTCCGAGGCTCGCCGCCCGTGGCCACGGGCTCCGATCGGCCTGCAGCTCGTCGTGCTGCTGATCGCCAGCCTGCTGGTCGCCGAGGCGATCAGCTTCGGCATCATCCTGCTGATCCCGCCGCCGCGGCCCCCGGTCTATCGGGTCGCCGACGTCGCCGCCGCGATCCGTGGCGGCCCGCTCGCGACCCGGTTTGGCCATCCGATGGTCCGCACCATGGCCACGAGTCTGCCGCTGGAGCTGATCGCGCCGCACCGCGAGCACGAGCGCACGCTGGCCGCCCTGGCGCATGCCCTCGGCGCGCCAGAGTCGCGCGTGCGCCTGGAGGAGCAGAACGCCTCGCCGATCTGGCGCCTGCGTCGGGCGGTCACCGGCGGTGGGACCGCCCGCGGCCCCGACCGCGGCGGCCCGATGGGCGCCTCGCCCTTCGAGGTGGATCGCGGGCCCTCGAGCGACACGGCGGCGGATCAGCGGACCGAAGGCTCCTGGCCTGGGCGCTTCGGCTTCCGGCGCGGCGGGGCGCCTGAGCTGCCGATCTTCGGCGACTTCTCCGCGGCCCTGCAGCAGGACGACGGGACCTGGATCGTGGTCCGCTCGACGCCGGAACCCTTCCCGTCCGCCTGGCAGATGGAGGCCTCGGCGTGGCTGCTGGCCGGGTTCCTGCTGGTCGCCTCGGCCGGCTACCTGTTCTCCCGGCGCATCTCGGCCCCGTTGCGGCGGTTCGCCGAGGCCGCCGAAACCCTCGGCCGTGACCCGCACGCCCCGCAGATGGCCTTGAAAGGCCCCGCTGAGGTGGGCGCCGCGGCCCAGGCCTTCAACGAGATGCAGGCCCGGCTGAAGCGCTACATCCTCGACCGCACGGCCATGGTGGGCGCGATCAGCCACGACCTGCGTACGCCCTTGGCGCGCATCCGTTTCAAGCTGGAAGCCGCGCCGCCGGACGTGAAGGAGGCGGTGCTGTCCGACGTCGATCAGATGGAGCAGATGATCGGCGGCGTCCTGGCCTTCATCCGTGACGAGGGCGCGCCGCGCCGGCGTGAGAAGCTCGACCTCCTGTCGCTGGTCGAATGCGTCGCCGACGACGCCGCCATGATCGGCGGCCAGGTGGAGATCGTGGACGGCCGGCCGGTCACCGTGGACGGCGACCCCATCGCCCTGCAGCGGCTGTTCTCCAACCTCGTGGACAATGCGGTGAAGTATGGCGGCGAGGCGCGGATCGACGTGCGCCGCGACGGCGAGCAGGCGGTGGTCACGGTCGCCGACAAGGGCCCCGGCCTTTCGGTGGAGGAGCTCGGGCGGGTGTTCCAGCCCTTCTACCGCACTGACGCCTCGCGCAACCTCGACAACGGCGGCGTGGGGCTGGGCCTGGCGATCGCGCGCTCGACAGCCCGCGCCCACGGCGGCGACGTCGAGCTGGCGTCCAGCCCGGGCCAGGGCGTGACAGCCACCGTCACCCTGCCGATCGTCGCCTGATCCGGGCTGTCAGGCGGCCCGACGGCTTCTGACAGGCCGATCGGGATAGGCCAGCTGCTCGCGCGCGCGCCAGTCCGCGGTCACATAGTTGACGATCAGAGACTTGCGCACCACCGGGATCGGCCGTGGCTCAAAGCCGTGCCACGTGCGGTCGGACGGTACAAAGGCCAGCGCGGCCCCAGGCTCAAAAGCGGCGCGATGGGACCAGGTGTCGGCGTCGGCATAGAGATCCGTGCCGAGATCGGCGGCCCCTTCGGGAGCGAGATAGTAGAGCAGGGTGAATTTCTTGACCCCCAGGTCGGTGTGGGGCTGCAGCCAGAAGCCGTCGGTGTCCTGGGCGTATTCGATCCGGAGGCAGCAGGCGTCCAGCCGCGCGCCGGTCACCGCCTCGATCGCAGCCACGGTCGAGGGGTGCTGGAAGGCCTCGGCGACGCTGCGGCACACCCGATGGCCGGCGATGGCGGCCGCGTCGACGTAGCAGCGGGTGTTGTTGTGGATCTCGCGCGAGCCGGAGACGCCGTGCAGGGCCGGCGCCGCAAACGGCAGGGCGGCCATGGCCTCGGCCACAGGCTCCGGCAGGACCCGGCTCAGCAGCCAGTGCGGATAGGGCTCGTCATGCCGGGACGCGCTTCGCAGGCTCTCGCCGATGCGCTTGCGGCACGCGTCGCGCTCGCCCGCGATCGAGCCGCCGACGGGAGGATCGAGCAGGCCCACTGGACGTCTGTGCATAATCTGATCGCCTCGATGGCGGGGAACTTACGTTCGCATGACGCCACGCACGACTGAACCCCTCAGCGGGCGCGGCGATGCGTAGCATGTGGCGTCCTCTCCGTGCGCGCCCGCGCCCAGGCCACGCCCGGAGGCGTTCCCCCGATGTCCTAGCGCCAGACGCCGGGCGAGATCTCGTCCGGGCAGCCCTGGGTCCAGATGTCGCGCCGGGGACCCGAGACCAGGAACGCCGAGTAGCGCTGGTTGGGGCCCGGTCCGCCCGCGCGGGCGAGCTGGCCGACGGGCGTGACATGGGTGAAGCAACGCGGCAGTTCGGCCGGCCCCATCCGCCGCGCCAGGTCGACGATCAGGCCGGGGCGGGTGAAGTCGGGACGCGTGAAGTCGGCGCGGGGCGGCTCGTCCGGCCAGTAGCGCTCGCGCTCCACGACCTGCAGCAGCGGCGCTGCGATCCCGTGCTCGGCGTTCAGCTGCGCGTAGACGCCGTAGCTTTCGGTCCCGACCCAGGCCGCGCCGGTGCGGACCCGAAGCCGCTCGATGTCGGCGGCGAACTGCGGCCAGCCGCGCAGCGCCAGCGTGGGATCGAGCCGACCCAGCGGTGTCGGCGACGGGAGCGCGATGAGCAGGAAGGAAGCGGCGGCGATCGACAGGCCGATGGCCGGGGTCAGCCCGCGCGCCGCCCGCGCGACCCTGCCGCCGCCCGAGCGCTCGGCGGCCACTGCGGCGCAGATCGCAAACGCGCCGAACAGCGGCGCCGGCCAGTGGCCCTGCACCCGGTCGTGCAGGCTGTGGATCAGGAGGTAGAGGGCGAACGGCGCGGACGTGGCCAGCGGCAGCATCAGCTGCACGGCGCCGGGCTCCGCGCGCTCGCGCCACGCCCGGCGCGCGCCGCCGAACGCGTAGGCGGCCATCAGCGGGGTGAACAGCAGCAGCTGGGTTCCGAGGAACTCCGCCAGATGCGCGGGCGTGAACGCGTGCGGGGTCACCCGGCCAAACTGCTTGTCGAAGGTCATCCAGTGGTGCTGGGCGTTCCACGCGACGTTCACCGCAAAGATCGCCGCCGCCAGCGCCGCCGCCGACCATGGACCGGGCTTGCGCAGCTCCGACCAGCCGCCCGGGATCAACAGCAGCCAGAGGAGCACCCCAGGGGCCAGGAACAGGCCGGAGTATTTGGAAAGCACCGCCAGGCCGGCCGCCGCGCCGGCCGCCAGCCACCAGCCGGCGTTGCGGCTCGCCCAGAACCTCGCCAGCGCCCAGAGGGCGACGGTCCAGAACAGGCTCGCCGGCGCGTCGGGGATCGCCAGCATGCCGCCCAGGCAGATCGTCAGGGTCGCATTGTACCAGAGCGCGGCGCGAAACGCGGTGCGCGGCTCCGCGCCCAGCCGGGTCGTCAGGTCGCCGATCAGCCAGGTCGAGAGCCCGCTGCCCAGCACCGGGAGCAATCTTACGCCAAGCGGCGTGTCGCCGCCGATCAGCTCGCCCAGCCGGATCCACCAGGCGATCATCGGCGGATGGTCGAGATAGCCCAGCTGCAGGTGCTGCGCCCAGAGCCGGTAATAGGCTTCGTCCTCGGTGAGGTGGATGGTCCCGGCCGCCAGCAGGCGAAGGGCGGTCAGCGCCAGGGCCAACAGCAGGAGGCCGCGACGCCATCCTGACGCCGTGGAGGTCACCAGACCGCCCGGGAGGTCGTGACGTAGTTCCAGACCGCGGCCACGATAGCGCCGGCGACGCCGGCCACCCACCAGGACGGCCCGCGCTCATAGACCATGGTGGCGACCGCGACGTTGGCGGCGAGAGGCACGCTGCACAGCAGCACGAATTTGAAATAGCCGACCAGCAGGCCCAGGCCGCGCTTGCGCTTGTCGCGATAGGTGACGGCGTTGTTGATCAGATAGTTCCAGGTCATCGCGCCGAGCGCGGCGGTCAGCTGCGCCGCCGAGAAGCCGTAGTGCAGCAGCGAGCGCAGGATCAGCAGATGCACCACCACCCCGCTCGAGCCCACCAGGGCGAACATGATGAAGCGCGGTGAGATCAGGTCCTGGCTGAGCTTGGCGAGGAGCAGGCCGAGGTACTGGATGACCACGCCGTTATCGAGCTTGCTGTCGCCGGCCACGCGCGCGCGGAACTCGTAGGGCAGCTCCACATAGCGCGGCGGGCTCTTCTGCGAGGCCAGAATGTCGAACAGCACCTTGAACCCGGCGGTGGCGAGCGTGGGGGCCACCGCCTCCACCAGTTCGCGCCGGATCATGAAGAAGCCGCTCATCGGGTCGGTGACGTCCGCCCGCAGCACCCGCTTGCCGAGCCAGTTGGCGAGCCGGCTGCCGGCTTCGCGCCGGGCGCCCAGGGCGCTGGCGTCCGAGCCGGCGCCGGCCAGGTAGCGGCTGCCCACGACGACGTCGGCCCTGTCGTCCTGCAGCAGGCGCAGCATCTGCGGCAACAGGCTCTCGTCGTGCTGCAGGTCGCCGTCGATCACCGCGACGAACGGCGCGGCGCTGGCCATGGCCCCTTCGATGACGGCGCCTGCCAGGCCGCGTCGCCCGATACGGTGCAGGCAGATGACGCGCGGGTCGGTGGCGGCGATCGCCTTGACCACCGCGGCCGTGCCGTCGGGCGAGTCGTCATCGACGAAGATCGCCTGCCAGGCCACGCCGACCAGCGCCGCCTCCAGCTTGGCCAGCAACGGCGCGATGTTCGGGGCTTCCTTGAACGTCGGGATCACTACGCCCAGTTCGAGCGCGTGGGGATCGGGCTGGCGCGCATCGCGCGGGGCGGAACTTTGACGCAATGGAACCCCCGTCGTCGCGTGCATCCGCCCTCTTACCTGCGCCGTTCCGAGGTGGGAACCTTCCGATGTCGGCCAAGGCGTCGCATGCCGGCCATTGGCGCCGGGCGCGGCCCGCCGCATGGTGGCCGCGCTCCGCCTCGCGGCGGAGACGACGGCATTGGGGGCCGCGCGGCCGTGGGGAACGCTTGGGACGGCACGAACAACGCGGTTCGACGCTGATCTCGCTCTATCTGGAGCGCCGCGCGCCAGCGCCTGGCCCAGCTCACCGCGGCGCGGTGGAGAAACACATGATGACAGCCTTGAAGCATCTTCTGAACAGGCTGGCGTGACTGGACGAACGCGTTATCTGGAGGTGTGGCCCGAGTTGCAGCGTCATCTCATCGAGAGCGGGGTCCGACCAGGGTCTGCAGGCAGGGGTCGATGATCAGGACCGACGAGTCCCCGACGACCGGCGGCGTGGCCGAGGAGGCCGCGAGTTGGTTCGCACGACTGCAGGGAGAGGCCGCGAGCGACGACGACTGGCGCGCGTTCGAGCGCTGGCTGCTGGCCTCGCCGGCGAACGCCCAGGCCTACGAGTGTCTCGAAGGGCTGTGGGTCGATCTCGACTACGCGCCCCGCACCCGCGAGCTTGGCCGCCGCCCGCTGCTGACGGCGCGGCGCTGCCTGGACCGGCGTCGCGGCGCGCGCCGCGCGGGCCTCGGCGCGGCGGTCTCGGTCGCGGCGGGCCTGGCCATGGCTGTCGGCGCCGGGCTGTGGCCCTCGGTGGGCGCCTCGACCCAGACCTACGCCACGGCGCCCGGCGAAACCCGGAAGATCATCCTTGCCGACGGCAGCCACATCCGCCTCAACGCCGCATCCCGGCTCACGGTGACGCTCGGCCGGCGCGCGCGGAAGGTGCGGATGGCCGACGCGGAGGCCGCGTTCAACGTCGCCCACGACCCGGGGCGGCCGTTCGTGATCTCGGTCGGCGATCGCCAGGTGAGCGCCGTCGGCACCGAGTTCAACCTGCGTCACCGCAACGACAAGGTGACGCTGGCCGTGCGCCGCGGGGTCGTCGAGGTGCGTGCGGTCGACGGGCCGGGGGGTGAGCCCACGCGGCTGACGATCGGCCAGGAGCTGACCCACATCGAGGGCGAAGTGGGCTCGATTCTGCGCACTTCGGATCCCGACGCGGCCTTCGCCTGGACCATTGGCCGGCTGATCTACCGCAATCAGCCGCTCTCGGAGGTCGCCGCCGACCTCAGCCGGCGGTTCGCCGTCCCCGTGCGCACCGCCGACGCGGAGGCTGCGGCGCTCCCCTTCTCCGGCGTCCTGGTGACTGACAGCCAGCAGGACGTCCTGAGCCGCCTGGAGGCCAACGCCCCGGTGCGCGTGGAGCGCGCGGGCTCGGCGATCGTGCTCTATCGCCGCGACGACGCGCCCAGGAAGCCTTCCACGAGCTCGTCGTAGAGGTCGAACCGCTTGTATGCCCGCAACTGCGGCGTCGCCGTCCGCCAGGCTTGCGCGAAGGCGGCGAGCTTCGGCGGCTCGCCTGCGAGGCTGGCCAGCGGCGCCAACCAGACCCGGATGGTGAACAGCGCCCCGCCCGTGCGCGGCAGGCGACGTAGCGTCTGGCGCTCGACCCGCAACTGCAGGCGCTGGCCGGCCTGCGACGGGTCGATCTCGCCGATCCTGGCGCGGATCGGAGCGGCCGACGGCGTATGCAACTCCTCGGAGTTCAGGATGGTCCAGTTGCGGCGCTCCAGCACCAGCTCCGGACGCAGTCCCTCGAAGATACGCTGCACGCGCACCAGGAAGCGGCTGTTGAAGCCGGCCACCGGCTCGTGCAGCTCGGCCAGGCTGCGCCCGACCACCGCCTCGGCGGTGAAGAAGCTGCCGGCCGACAGCGACAGCGCGGCGAGCCGCCACTGACCGTCGCGCTTTTCCATCAGGCACAGGTCGTCTGGCACGCGGCGGGCGGCGGCGTACAGCGGCGGCAGGCCGTCGGCGGCCACCGGCGCGGGACCCAGCGCGGCCTCGACCATCTCCAGCACCTCCGCCTGTCCGGCGCGCGACCCTTCGGCCTCCGCCCAGACGAGGCCGCGGCGGGCGGCGAAGAGCGGGTCCTTGCGAAGCGCTGGGTCGGCCTCGCCGCCCTCCAGCCAGTCCGCGAGCGCGATCGGCTTCAGTCCGATCTGGAAGTCGGCGGCCTCTTCCCAGGGGCGGTGGCGCGGGGTCATTGACGGCGGTGGACCAGAAGCCAGGCCGGCAGGTAGAGCAGGAAGGCCACGACAATCCCCACGCAGTCGGCGGCGACATCGTGCCAGTCGGCGTCGCGGCCGAACCCCATAGCCCACTGCGCCAACTCGACGAATACGCCCAGGCCGAAGGCGAAGGTCGCGATCGCCCGAGGCCGATGCGGCGACAGGACGAGGCCGGTGGCGGTCAGCACCAGCCAGGCGGCCGCGTGCTCCTCCTTGTCCCACAGGTTGACCTTCGGCAGGTCGTTGCTGGGCGCTAGACAGAGGTAGAGCAGGATGAGCGTGGCCAGGGCGTAGAGGCCCAGCCGCAGCGGCCTCGGCAGGCGGTAAGGAAGCATGCGCCTTACTTGCACGTCCGCGTCCGCGTCTCTAGCGTCCGCCGCCTTATCGAAGGCGGAGCGCGGCATGACGGGCAAGGCAGGGGCGGCCAGGATGGGTATCGAGGCGGTGATCTGGGATTTCGGCGGGGTGTTCACCTCCTCGCCGTTCGAAGCCTTCAATCGCCTGGAGGCCGAGAAGGGCCTGCCGAAGGACCTGGTCCGCAGGGTCAACTCGACCAACCCCGACGGCAACGCCTGGGCGCTGTTCGAGCGCAACGAGATCGACGCGGCGGGCTTCGACCGGCTGTTTCTCGAAGAGTCCGCCGCGCTTGGGCATCCGCTGCGCGGCGCCGAAGTCCTGCCGAAGCTTTCGGGCGAGCTGCGGCCGCGGATGGTGGCGGCGCTGCGGGCCTGCAAGCAGCGCTTCAAGGTGGGCTGCATCACCAACAACGTCGTCTCGACGCACAGCCCCGGCCAGGACGAAGGCCAGCGCGCCGCCGGCGCCATGGCCCAGGTGATGCCGCTGTTCGACGCGATCATCGAAAGCTCCAAGGCGGGTGTCCGCAAGCCCGACCCCCGGATTTACCTGATGATGTGCGAACTCCTGGCGGTGAAACCGGAAGCGTGCGTCTACCTCGACGACCTTGGCATCAACTGCAAGCCGGCCGCCGCGCTCGGCATGAAGGCGATCAAGGTGGTGGACGTCGACCAGACGCTGGCCGACCTGGCCGAGGCGACAGGCCTGACGTTCGGGGCGGAGGCGGTGGAATGAGCCGACCGAAGAAGATCACAGTGGCCGAGGCGCTCGAGCGCCTGCCGGCCTGGGCCGCCGCGCCAGGCGAGCGCGAGGCGATCCGCCGCCAGGTCGTGTTCGGCGACTTCAGCCGCGCCTTCGGTTTCATGAGCCGCGTGGCGATGCAGGCCGAGAAGCTCGACCACCATCCGGAGTGGAGCAACGTCTACAGCAAGGTCGACGTCCTGCTGACCACCCACGATGCGGGCGGCGTGACCGAGCTCGACGTGGAGCTGGCCAAGTTCATCGACGCGGCGGCCTTGCAATGCGGGGCGGTCGATCCGCCGCGCGCCAGGAAGCAGAAGCCCAAGTTTCCGAACGCCAAGTAACGCCCGCGGGTGTCTCGATGACACCTGCGGGCCAAACACGATCAGGAGATACAGATGCCAGGACGGGTCGCAGGGAAGAAGGCGTTCATCACCGGCGGGGCGCAGGGGCTGGGCGCGGCCATGGCGCGGCGGCTGGCGGCCGAGGGCGCCA
>Ga0070681_10004116_pt1 | contig 13751 bp, 10 predicted proteins | sample KBSC83BmetaG_FD_65650 | JGI IMG/M metagenome (GOLD analysis project Ga0070681, IMG submission 65650) | Corn rhizosphere microbial communities from Kellogg Biological Station, Michigan, USA - KBS C8-3B metaG | ecosystem: Host-associated > Plants > Roots > Rhizosphere | place: USA: Michigan... | reverse complement strand
TCGCGACGCGCATGTGCTGATCCCGCGATCGCGCTAGCGCCCCAGCGCGACCCCGAACGCGCAGCCGGTCTTCGCCTTCACGTCGTCGAGCGACACGCCTTCATGCAATTCGCGCAGCACCAGTCCCTCGCCGTGCGGCAGGACTTCGAACACGCAGAGCTCGGTGATGATCATGTCGACGACGCCCTTGCCGGTGATCGGCAGCGTGCAGCGCTCGAGGATCTTCGGGCTGCCGTCGCGCGCCGTGTGCTCCATCAGCACGATCACGCGCTTGACGCCCGAAACCAGGTCCATCGCGCCGCCGGGGCCCTTCACCATCTTGCCCGGCACCATCCAGTTCGCGAGGTCGCCGTTTCGCGCGACCTCGAGCGCGCCGAGGATCGACAGGTCGATGTGGCCGCCGCGGATCATCGCGAACGAATCGGCGGACGAGAAGAAGCTGCTGCCGGGGATCGTCGTGACCGTCTGCTTGCCGGCGTTGATCAGGTCGGGATCGACGTTGCCCTCGGTCGGGAACGGACCGATGCCGAGCAGGCCGTTCTCCGACTGCAGCGTCACGTCGATGTTCTTCGGGATGAAGTTCGCGACGAGCGTCGGGATGCCGATGCCGAGATTCACGTAGTAGCCGTCGCGAAGCTCCTGCGCCGCCCGCTTCGCCATCATCTCGCGCACCGGCGAGTCCTTCTTGCCCGCCGTTCCGGCGACGGTGCGAAACTCGATCCGCTTCTCGTACGTCGGTCCTCTGACGATCCGGTCGACGTAGATGCCCGGCGTCTGGATCGCGTTCGGATCGATCTCGCCGACCTCGACGAGCTCCTCGACCTCGGCGACCGTGACCGCGCCGCAGGTCGCGATCATCGGGTTGAAGTTGCGTGCCGTCTCGCGATAGACGAGGTTGCCGGCCTTGTCGCCCTTCCACGCCTTGACGATCGACAGGTCGGCGCGGATCGCTTCCTCGAGAACGTACTCGCGGCCGGCGAACGTCTTCGTTTCCTTGCCGTCGGCGAGCAGCGTGCCGGCCGCCGTCGGCGTGTAGAAGCCAGGAATGCCGGCGCCGCCGGCGCGAAGCTTCTCGGCGAGCGTCCCCTGCGGCGTCAACTGCAGCTCGAGCTCGCGCGCGAGCACCTGGCGCTCGAACTCCTTGTTCTCGCCGACATACGAGGCGACCACCTTCTTGACCTGACGGTCCTTGAGCAGCAGGCCCATCCCGAAGTCGTCGACACCGGCATTGTTGCCGACGATCGTGAGCCCCTTGATGCCGCTGTCGACGAGCGCCTGGATCAGGTTTTCCGGAATGCCGCACAGCCCGAAGCCGCCGGCGGCGATCGTCATGTCGTTGCGCAGAAGACCCGACAGCGCCTCCTTCGCGTTCGCGTAGACCTTGTTCATCGTGTCGCCCTCGCTCGTGATCACCGGTTCGAAGTCCGATTCGCTATTATGCTTCAGGCGATGCCCGCCACGAAGCGCGAGGCGTCGCATTCGCGAACCGACTTTCATCACGCGAGAACGAACCATGCCCCAACACCTGCTGCTCGAGACGCGCGAGCGCGTCGCGCTGATCCGCATCAACCGTCCGCAACGGATGAACGCGCTCAACAACGACGTCGCGCGCGAGATCTGCGACGCGCTCTTCGACGCCGATGCCGATCCGGCGATCGGCTGCATGGTCATTACCGGCAGCGAGAAGGCGTTCGCCGCGGGCGCCGACATCGGCGCGATGGCGCAGTGGGATTACGCGAAGGTGTACGCGGACAACTACATCACCGCCGAGTGGGAAGGCGTGCGCAGCGTCCGCAAGCCGGTGATCGCCGCGGTCGCCGGTTATGCGCTCGGCGGCGGCTGCGAGCTCGCGATGGCGTGCGACATCATCATCGCCGCCGACACCGCGCGCTTCGGCCAGCCGGAGATCACGATCGGGACGATGCCGGGATTCGGCGGCACGCAGCGCTTGCCGCGCGCCGTCGGCAAGGCGAAGGCGATGGAATGGTGCCTTACCGGGCGCATGGTCGGCGCCGACGAGGCCGAGCGCGCGGGACTTGTCGCCCGCGTGGTGCCCGCCGCCGAGCTCGAGCAGGAAGCGATCGCGCTCGCGGCGAAGATCGCGTCGTTCTCGGTGCCGGTCGTGATGAAGATCAAGGAGGCGATCAACCGCGCGTACGAGTCGTCGCTGACCGACGGACTCGCGTTCGAGCGCCGCGAATTCCATTCGACGTTCGCGCTCGACGATCAGAAGGAAGGGATGCGCGCGTTCGTCGAGAAGCGCAAGCCGCAGTTCCGCAACCGCTGAAAGTGAAACATCCCCCCACGCTCGCTTCGCTCGCTGCCCCCCAGGGGGTTGGCCAGTCGTTCGGGGCGGCCCTTCACGACTGACGGCATGGCCGACGCGCGCGACGACATCCTCGACTGGCTGGCGGCGTCGCGCCGCGACGCGGAGACGTTTCTCGCGGCGCTCGTGCGCACGCCGTCCGACAATCCGCCCGGCGATTGCGCGCCGATCGCGGAGAAGGCTGCCTCACTGCTCGAAGCGATGGGCTTCGACGTCGAGCGCCATCGCGTGCCGGACGACGAGGTGCGCCGGCACGGCATGGTCTCGTGCACGAACCTGATCGTGCGCGCGAAGCTCGGGAGCGGCAGCGGACCGACGATCGCGCTGAACGCGCACGGGGACGTCGTGCCGCCGGGCGAGCACTGGACCGCCGATCCCTATGGCGCGGAAGTGCGCGACCGCACGATGTACGGGCGCGGCGTCGCCGTGTCGAAGTCCGACTTCGCGACGTACGCGTTCGCGCTGCGCGCGCTCGAGCATGCGGCCGCGCGCGGCGCGCGCCTCGACGGCAACGTCGAGCTGCATTTCACCTGCGACGAGGAGTCGGGCGGCGAGCTCGGTCCGGCGTGGTTGCTCGCGAGAGGGTTGAGCAAGCCGGATTACGCGCTCAGCGCCGGCTTCTCGTATGCGGTGACGACGGCGCACAACGGCTGTTTGCATCTCGAGGTCGAGGTGATCGGTCGTGCCGGTCATGCGGCGGAGCCTGCGAACGGGATCGACGCGCTCGAAGCGGCCACGGGGATTCTCACCGACCTTTACGCGTTGCGCGGCACGTACGCCGGCGTGCGATCGTCGATTCCCGGCATCGACCACCCGACGCTCGTCGTAGGCCTGATCGAGGGCGGCGTGAACACCAATGTCGTGCCCGACCGCGTCGCCTTTCGTCTCGACCGGCGCGTGATCCCCGAAGAGCATCCCGAACTCGTCGAGGCCGCACTGTGCGAGGCGATCGACGACTATGCGCAGCAGTGGCCCGGCACGCACGTTCGCGTGCGCCGGCTGCTTCTCGCGCGGCCGCTGACGCCGATGCCCGCGCAGGCTCCGCTGATCGACGCGCTGTCGCGCGCGGCGCAAATGCGCTTCGGAACCGCGCTGCCGGTGCACGGCGTGCCGATCTACACCGATGCGCGCCACTACATGGCGGCCGGCGTGCCGACCGTGCTGTTCGGCGCGGGACCGCGCACGCTGGCGGAGGCGAACGGCCACCGCGCCGACGAGCGGCTGCTGCTCGCCGATCTGCATCGCGCGACCGACATCGTCGCGCTCGCGCTGGCCGAACTCCTCGCGCCGGCGACGCCCGGGCGCTGACGAATGGAGGCTTCCTCAGGGGTCGACCTGCGACGTGTCGTCATCGCACTCGGGCTCGCGCAGATCGTCTCGTGGGGAACGCTCTTCTATTCGATCGCGGTGCTCGGGCCGCCGATGGCGCACGCGCTCGGCGTCGGCGACGTGATGCTCTACGGCAGCTTCACCGGCGCGCTGTTCGTGTCGGGGCTCGTGTCGCCATGGGTTGGCCGCCGGATCGACCGCCGCGGCGGTCGCGGCGTACTTGCCGGCGGTTCGCTGCTCGGCGCGCTCGCCTGCGCGATCCTCGCGCTCGCCGGCAACGGCATCACGATGCTCGCCGGCTGGCTGCTCGCTGGCGTCGCGATGGGCGCCTGCCTCTACGACCCGGCGTTCGCGACGCTCTTTCGCGTGTCCGGCGCATCCTATCGACGCATGGTCACCGCGCTGACGTTGTTCGGCGGCTTCGCGAGCACCGTCTTCTGGCCGCTTTCGCAGTACCTGCTCGAAACCCAGGGCTGGCGTACCGCGTTCGGCGTGCTCGCGGCGTGCAACGCGCTGATCGGCGTGCCGCTGCACGTCGCGTTCGTGCCGTCGTCGGCGCATCGCGTCGCGATGCCCGCGTCGGCGGCCGGCGCCGGCGAAACCCCCATTCGGCGCTCGACGTTCGTCTGGCTCGCCGCGTCGCTGGCGATCGCCGCGTTCCTCGCCTCGGCCGTGTCGGCGCATCTCGTCGTGCTGCTCGCATCGGGCGGCCTCGCCGCGCGCGACGCGGTGCTCGTCGGCGCCCTGATCGGGCCGATGCAGGTGGCGGGCCGCGTGATGGAGTTCGCGTTCTCGGCGCGGCTGTCGCCGCTCACCGTCGGCACGCTCGCGTTCACGCTGCTCGCGACGGCGCTGATCGTTCTCTGCGCCGTGCGCGGCGTCTGGATCGTCGCGCTGCTGTTCGCGCTTTTGTATGGCTGGAGCAACGGCGTGATGACGATCGTGCGTGGCACCGTGCCGAACGCGCTGTTCGGCTCGCGCGATTTCGGCGCGCTGCTCGGACGGCTCGCGCAGCCGCAATTCATCCTGAAGGCGTTTGCGCCGCTTGCCGTGACGCTGCTCTTCACGCTCGACGCGACGAAGCGCACGGCGCTCTACGCGCTGGCGTTCGCGGCGATCGCGGCACTGCTCGCGTATCGAATGGCGATTCGCGACGCGTCGCGGTGATGCGTCATTCCCGCCGCGGCGTCGACGCAGCGTCTGCTTGCATGTAACCCATCCGCTCGAGATCGAGTTCCATCAGCAGCGACAGCGAGTCGGCGCCGCGGTGACCGTGGCGGATCGCATCGAAGCCGTGGCCGTACACGAGCGACACTTTCCACGCCTTGCTCTGAGGCTCGTAGCCGAGCGACGCGCTCGCGCCGGTGACCCATGCGTGCGGCTCCTCGAGGCCCTGCGTGTAATCGATGCGCGCCGTCGCTGCGCCGAAGCCGGCGCGCCAGCGCCGCGCGGCGTCGATCGGCAGCGAATAGTCGGCGCCGACGAGCACGAAGTTGCGCGCCGAGAACTCGCCCTCGTAGTAACCCGGCACGATCAGCGGAAATTCGGCGTCGAGCGGCAGCACGCCGCCGATCCGCCATGCGCTCAGTCGATCGGGATGCACCTGCGAGCCGCCCTGCAGCACGGCCGAGAAGCGTTGCTGCGAATCGGGCAGCGTGTAGACGAAGAGGCCGCGCGCGAAGAAGCGCTGCACGCGCGATTCCACGGCCCGGTCGCCGCCGAAGCCATAGGCCCCGGCGTCGAGCCGCGCGTCGCCTTCGTACCATGCCGAAAGCTCGAGGGCCATGTCCGGCGCGAGCACCGGCTCGATGCCGCCGAAGCGCAGGCCGGCACGGATGCGCGCGGTCGGTTGATCGGCGGGGACGACGAAGTCGGGCGGATTGTGACTGTCGCGCAAGTAGGCGACGTACCGGAAGCCGCCCTGCAGGATGCCGTTCAGCGGAATGCGCTGCCCCGGATTGAACAGGTGGTAGACGCGCGCCTCGATGCCGCCGTCGTGGCCGATGAATGATTCCTCGCGAACCCAGCGGCCGTTCCGGATTTCGTCGTAATCGGAATCGAAGCCGCCGCCGAACACACCGACGGCGAAGTCGGTATGCGCGCCGAACGCGTTGCGGATCGCCCATTCGCCGTCGAGATACGCCGGCGACAACGCGATGCGCAATGCATGGTCGGCGTCACGGAACTGCGGACGGCTCAGGTAATAGAAGAGGTATGTCCCGAGCGGCGCGTGCCCTGAAATCGGCTGGTCGTACCCCGCTTCGACGAGGTCGCGCCGAACGGGGTCGACCTGCGCGAAGGCGAGACACGACCAGACAAGCGCCGCGACGAGGGTGATAATCCGCACCATTCGCGACCGCCTCGCAAGCCACGTGCCCGCCGAGCGCCCGAGCGACGCGTGGCATTATCGGTTGAACCTGTGGCACCCATGCAAGTCGTACGTTGTCATGCCTGTAAACGTTACACGCCCTGCACAGAGGTTCACGGCACGCAAGCTCCCGATCGAGGACAGGATCCGCGATCGGCGTGTCGACAACGCCGCGCAAGAGCTGCGCGCGCTCGTTGCCGGCCTGTTGTCGACACCCGCGTCGATCGCGCCGAAGTATTTCTACGATGCGCATGGCTGCGCACTGTTCTCGCAAATCTGCGCGCTGCCCGAGTACTATCCGACGCGCACCGAAGCGGCGATCTTCGAGCGTAATCGCGACGAGATCGCCGGCGCGATCGGCACCGGCCGCGAGTTCGTCGACCTCGGCGCGGGCGACTGCGCGAAGGCCGCGCAGTGGCTGCCGTTCGTCGCGCCGTGGCGTTATGTCGGCGTCGACATCGCGCCGGACGCGCTCGTGCCCGCGCTCGAGCGCCTTGCCGTCGCGCACCCGGACATCGAGGTGCAGGGGGTTCTGACCGATTTCGCGCACGGGCTCGATCTTGCCCGCGACCTCGCCGGTGGACCGGTCACGTTCTTCTATCCCGGCTCGTCGATCGGCAATTTCACGCCGCTCGAAGCGGCGCGGCTGCTGCAGACAATTCGCCGCCACTGTCGCGACGACGGCAGCGGCATTTTGATCGGCGTCGATACGAAGAAGGATCTGGCGCGTTTGACGGCTGCCTACGACGATGCCGCCGGCGTCACGGCCGCGTTCAACCGCAATGCGCTTTGCCACGTGAACCGGGTGCTCGGCACGCGCTTCGACCAGGCCGCGTTCGCGCACGTCGCGCTCTACAACGCGCGCGACGGACGCATCGAGATGCACCTCGAGGCGTGCGCGGCGCAAACGATCGTCGTCGACGGCGTCGCGCGAACGTTCGCCGCCGGCGAGCGCATCCATACCGAGAACTCGTACAAGTACGCGCCGGCGGAATTCGCCGCGATGCTCGAACGTGCGGGCTTCGCGCAGGTTCGGTGCTGGCAGGACGACGCCGGCGACTTCGCCGTCTACTACGGCGCGTGATCGCGCGCGAGGCGGATGCCTGAAAATTGCCAGCGGGCGTCGGGCGGAAAGAAATTGCGGTACGTGACGCGCGCGTGCCCCGGCGCTGTGGCCGACGACCCGCCGCGGAGCACGTACTGGTTGCACATGAACTTGCCGTTGTATTCGCCGATCGCGCCACGCGCGGGACGAAAGCCCGGGTACGCGGCGTAGCTCGACGACGTCCACTCCCACACGTCGCCGGGCGCGAGCGCCGACGCGCCCGAACCGTCGCTCGTCCGCGACGCGACCGCTTCCCACTCGAACTCGGTCGGCAGCCGGGCGTTCGCCCAGCGGGCGTAGGCGTCCGCCTCGAAATAGCTGATGTGCGTCACCGGCGCATGCGGGTCGAGGTCGCCGAGGCCGTGCAGCGTGAACGCGCGCCAGCGATCGGCAACGCGGACCCAATACAGGGGCGCGCGCCAGTTGCGGCTCGTCGCAGCCTCGAAGCCGAGCGACAGCCACAGTTCCGCCTGCCGATAGCCGCCGTCGTCGACGAACGCCGCGTATTCGGCGTTCGTGACCGGACGCGACGCGACCGCGAACGATTCGAGGAAGACGCGGTGGCGCGGCATCTCGTTGTCGAATGCGAACCCATCGCCCGCGTGGCCGATCTGCGCAAGCCCGCCGCGGTAACGTATCCATGCGAGCTCGCGCTCGGGATGCGCGGCCGGCGTTCGCGCAGGATCGTACGCAGGCGCCAGCGGATTGCGCGACAGCAGATGCAGCACGTCGGTCAGAACGAGTTCCTGGTGCTGCTCCTCGTGCGCGAGGCCGAGGTCGATCACCGCGGCGAGGCCGGCATCGGTGCGCGCGGCGTCGCAGCAGTCGCGCATTGCCGCGTCGACATGCGCGCGATACGCAAGCACGTCGTCGAGCGACGGACGCGACAGCAAGCCCCGCTCGGGGCGCGGATGCTGCTCGCCGATCCCGTTGTAGTACGAGTTGAAGAGGACGCGAAACGCGGGATCGAACGGGCGATACCCGGCCGCGTGCGGCGCGACGACGAACGTCTCGAAGAACCACGTCGTGTGCGCGAGATGCCATTTGACGGGACTGGCGTCGGGCATCGACTGCAGCGCGCAGTCCTCGGGCGACAGCGGATCCGCGAGCGCCTGCGTGCGCGAGCGGACGTCGCGGTAGCGGCGCCAGAGCGGCGGCGCCGAATCGGCGATCGGCGCGGCGGCGGGAACGCGCATCGGCGACGACATCAGCGCACGCGAACGCAAGGTGCGCCGTCAACGAAGCGTCCGATCGGTGCGGCGGCGGCGAAGCCTTCGCGGCGAAAGATCGCAATCACGTCGTCGACGGCTTCGGGCGCGCATGCGACGAGAAGACCGCCGGACGTCTGCGGATCGGTCAACAGCGCGCGTTCGCGTTCGCCGAGCCGCGCGTCGAGCGTGACGTCGCCGCCATACGAATCGAAATTGCGCCGCGACGCGCCGGTGACGAAGCCCGCAGCGGCGAGGTCGAGCACGCCGGGATGCAACGGAACGTCGTCGAACGCGATGTCGGCGCCGAGGTTCGCACCGCGGCACATCTCGAGCAGGTGGCCGAGCAGACCGAAGCCGGTCACGTCGGTCAGCGCGTGCACGGCGGGCAGGCCACCGAGGGCGATGCCCGGCGTGTTGAGAGCCGTCGTGCTCGCGAGCATCGCGCGATAGCCTTCGGGCGCCAGCGCGTCGCGCTTCAGCGCGGCGCTGTAGATGCCGACGCCCAGTGGCTTGCCGAGCACGATCACGTCACCGGCGCGCGCTTCCGCGTTGCGCTTCAAGTGGCGCGGATCGACGACGCCGATCGCGACGAGGCCGTAGATCGGCTCGACCGAGTCGATCGTATGCCCGCCGGCGACCGGGATGCCGGCGCGCGCGCAAACCGAACGGCCGCCCGCGAGGATGCGCGAGATCGCGTCGAGCGGCAGCGTATCCATCGGCATGCCGACGATCGCGAGCGCGAAAAGCGGCGTCGCACCCATCGCGTAAACGTCGGAGATCGCATTCGTCGCAGCGATCGCGCCGAAGTCGAACGGATCGTCGACGATCGGCATGAAGAAGTCCGTCGTCGCGACGATGGCCTGCGATTCGTTCAGCCGATAGACGGCCGCGTCGTCGGCGGTCTCGATGCCGACGAGCAGCGCCTCGGGTACGAGCGAGCGGTCGACGTCGCGCAGGATCTGCGACAGAACCGCCGGCGCGATCTTGCAGCCGCAACCGCCGCCATGCGAGAAACGGGTGAGGCGAAGCGGCGGATGTTCGGGAGCGTTCATCGGAACGGCAGGCGGGCGCCGCTCGTGGTGACAGCGGTGCGCGCAAAAGGTCATTCTAGCCCGAACCGATGACCGGGGACGCGTCCGATTGTTGGACGCAAGCCGCAATTTGCCACGCATTTCAAGCGCTTGCGTCGGCGGCGCTTTTCTTGCTCCCGGCGCAGGCGTAGCATCCTCCCCCACGCGAGCGCCGCAAGGAGCGCGATTGAATCCGACGGATATCCGAAAGCCCGACTATTTCCACAAGGTCGTCGATTGCCAGTGGGCATGCCCGGCCCACACGCCCGTTCCCGAATACATCCGGCTGATCGCCGCCGGCCGTTACGGCGACGCATACCTCGTCAACTGGAAGTCGAACGTGTTCCCGGGGATTCTGGGGCGCACCTGCGACCGTCCGTGCGAGCCCGCGTGCCGGCGCGGTCGCGTCGAGCAGGGATCGGCCGAGCATCGTCGCGCGGGCGCTGCGCCCGAGCCCGTCGCGATCTGCCGCCTGAAGCGCGTCGCCGCCGATCAGAAGGAGGACATACGGCCACGATTGCCGAAGCCTGCCGCGCGGCGCAACGGCAAGCGCGTCGCGCTCGTCGGCGCAGGCCCCGCGTCGCTCACCGTTGCGCGCGATCTCGCGCCGCTCGGCTACGAGTGCGTCGTCTTCGACGCCGATCCGCAGGCCGGCGGCATGATGCGCACGCAGATACCGAAGTTCCGGCTGCCCGACCGCGTGATCGACGAGGAGGTCGCGTACGTGCTCGACCTCGGCATCGATTTCCGCGGCGGCGCCCGGGTCGGGTCGCTGGCGGGTCTCCTCGCCGCGGACGCGTCCGAGCGCTGGGATGCGGTCTTCGTCGGCAGCGGCGCGCCGCGTGGGCGCGATCTCGACATTCCCGGACGCCGCGAAGCCGCCGCGTACATCCATATCGGCATTGACTGGCTTTCCTCGGTGTCGTTCGGGCACACGACGAAGATCGGCAAGCGCGTCGTCGTGCTGGGCGGCGGCAACACGGCGATGGACTGCTGCCGCAGCTCGCGCAGGCTCGGCGGCGACGAGGTGCACGTCGTCGTGCGCTCCGGCTTCGACGAGATGAAGGCGTCGCCGTGGGAAAAGGAAGACGCGATGCACGAGGGCATTCCGATCCACAACTACCTCGTGCCCGTCGAGTTCACGCACGAGAACGGGCGCCTCAACGGCGTCACGTTCGAGAAGGTTGCCGCGCAACGCGACGCGAAGGGCCGGCGGCAGCTCGTGCCGACCGGCGAGCCGCATGTCCATTTTCCCTGCGACGACGTGCTCGTCGCGATCGGCCAGGAGAACGCGTTTCCGTGGATCGAGCGCGACATCGGCGTCGCGTTCGACGACTGGGGAATGCCGATCGTCGATCGCACGACGATGGCGTCGACGCGCCCGGGCGTCTTCTTCGGTGGCGACGCGGCGTTCGGCCCGAAGAACATCATCTGGGCGGTCGCGCATGGCCACGACGCGGCAATCTCGATCGACCTCTGGTGCCGCGGCGGGCCGCTTTCCGACCGGCCACCGCCGCACGTGAACCTGATGTCGCAGAAGATGGGCATCCACGAGTGGAGCTACGACAACGCGATCCACAGCGACCGCCGTTACCGCGTGCCGCTGCGGGACGTGACGATCGCGCTGAAGGACATCCGTGCCGAGGTCGAGCTCGGCTTCGACGCGAAGCTCGCCTACGCCGAGGCGCAGCGCTGCCTCAATTGCGACGTTCAGACCGTGTTCGCCGACAAGCTCTGCATCGAATGCGATGCGTGCGTCGACATCTGCCCGATGGACTGCATCACGTTCACGGCGAACGGCGACGAAGCCGATCTGCGCACGCGCCTCACCGCGCCGGCACGCAATCTCGAGCAGTCGCTGTACGTGTCGTCGCCGGTGAAGACCAGCCGCGTGATGGTGAAGGACGAGGACGTGTGCCTGCATTGCGGTCTTTGCGCCGAGCGTTGCCCGACGGGCGCATGGGACATGCAGAAATTTTTGCTGGACATCGCGCAGGCGGACGACCGCGTGCAGCGACCTTCGGCGCCACGCGAGCCGGCGCCGATGGCGGCGGATTAGATGATCCCCCCACGCTCGCCGCGCTCGCTGCCCCCCGGGGGGCGGATCGGTCGCGCCCTCCTTGCGCCGTTTACTCGTGCGCGACGTCTGGGCGTCGGCCTCGCGTCCACGCTCGCGGCCGCCCCCGTCGGGCCTTGGCTTCGCCCCGCTCGCGTGGGCGTCCTGGGGCGGCCCTAACCATGGACGCATGGACGCCCGCGTGAAGCCCCTCGCCAGCATCAACGATTTCGTCGTCAAGTTCGCGAACGTCAACGGATCGGGCTCGGCGTCGGCGAACGGGCTTTTCGCGCGGGCGATCCTGCGCATGGGCGTACCCGTCGCCGCGCGCAACATCTTTCCGTCGAACATCCAGGGGTTGCCGACGTGGTACGAGGTCCGCATCGTCGAGGCCGGGTGGCGCGGCCGGCGCGGCGGCGTCGACCTGATGGTCGCGATGAATCCGCAGACGTGGGACAAGGACGTCGCCGAGATCGAGCCGGGCGGCTACCTGTTCCACGACTCGACGAAGGCGCTGCCGCCGTCGAAGTTCCGCGAGGACGTGACGCTGCTCGGCGTGCCGCTGACCGCGATCTGCAACGCCCAGTATTCGGACGCCCGGCAGCGGCAGCTCTTCAAGAACATCATCTACCTCGGGGCGCTGTCGGCGCTGCTCGACATCGATCCGGCCGAGATCGAGCGTCTGCTCGGCGAACAGTACCGCGGCAAGGAGGCGCTGCTCGAATCGAACCGCAAGGCGCTCGCGATGGGACGCGATTACGCGCTTGCGAACTTCGCCTGCCCGATCGGCTTGTCGGTCGCGCGCCGCGACGCCGTCGGCAAGCGCATCTTCATCGACGGCAATTCGGCGGCGGCGCTCGGCGCGGTCTACGGCGGTGCGACGGTCGCCGCGTGGTATCCGATCACGCCGTCGTCGTCGCTCGCCGAGAGCTTCGCGAAGTGGTGCCGGAAGTTCCGCACCGATCCCGCGACCGGCGAGCGCCGTTACGCGATCGTGCAGGCCGAGGACGAGCTCGCGTCGATCGGCATCGTGATCGGCGCGGCGTGGAACGGCGCGCGCGCGTTCACCGCGACGTCCGGCCCCGGCGTCTCGCTGATGCAGGAGTTCCTGGGCCTTGCATACTTCGCCGAGATTCCCGCGGTGCTGTTCGACGTGCAGCGCGGCAGCCCGTCGACCGGCATGCCGACACGCACGCAGCAGGCGGACCTGATCTCCTGCGCCTATGCGTCGCACGGCGACACGAAGCACGTGCTGCTGCTGCCGGAGGATCCGCGCGAATGCTTCGAGTTCGGCGCGCTCGCGTTCGACCTCGCCGACCGCCTGCAGACGCCGGTGTTCGTGATGCTCGACCTCGACATCGGCATGCAGGATTGGCTGTGCGACCCGCTCGCGTGGGACGACGGCCGGACGATGGACCGCGGCAAGGTGATGACGGCCGCCGACCTCGACGCCGGCCGTGACTTTGGTCGCTACCTCGACGTCGACGGCGACGGCATCGCGTATCGCACCTATCCGGGTTCGCACCCGTCGCGAGGCAGCTACTTCACGCGCGGCACGACGAAGGACCGCTACGCGCGCTATACCGAGGAAGGGCCGGCGTACGTCGACAACATGCAGCGGCTGCTGCGCAAGTTCGAGACGGCGAAGACGCTGCTACCGAAGCCGGTGATCACGCCGGCGGCCGAGACGACGACGGCCGGCGTCATCTGGTTCGGCTCGACGGGCGCGGCGATGGCCGAAGCGCTGGCCGAACTGGAGCACCAGGGCGTTCACCTCGACCGGATGCGGCTTCGCGGGTTCCCGTTCGACGACTGCGTCGCCGATTTCATCGCCGCGCACGAGCACGTCTTCGTCGTCGAGCAGAACCGCGACGCGCAGCTCAAGATGCTGCTCGTCAACGAATGCGGCGTCGATCCGGCGAAGCTCACGTCGGTGCTGCACTACGACGGCACGCCGGTCACCGAACGCTTCATCACGCGCGAGATCGGCGAGAAGGCGCGCCTGTACAACGTGAAGCCGCTGACGATTCGCAAGACGGGAGGCCGCGCGGCATGACGTATCTCGCGAAACCGAAGGTGCACCATCCGGCGCTGCCGAAGAATGCGCTGGGATATACGCGGCGCGATTACGAGGGCGCCATCTCGACGCTTTGCGCCGGCTGCGGTCACGACTCGATATCGGCGGCGATCATCCAGGCGTTCTACGAGCTCGACATCGCGCCGCATCGCGTCGCGAAGCTGTCGGGCATCGGCTGCTCGTCGAAGACGCCGACGTACTTCCTCGGC
>Ga0070681_10004115_pt1 | contig 13752 bp, 14 predicted proteins | sample KBSC83BmetaG_FD_65650 | JGI IMG/M metagenome (GOLD analysis project Ga0070681, IMG submission 65650) | Corn rhizosphere microbial communities from Kellogg Biological Station, Michigan, USA - KBS C8-3B metaG | ecosystem: Host-associated > Plants > Roots > Rhizosphere | place: USA: Michigan... | reverse complement strand
CGGGTTGGCCGGCTGGTGATCCGTCGCGGCATCATTCGCGAGGCCAAGGACGCCCAGCGTCAGTATAACTATTTCACGTCGGCGCATACCGAAGTTGTTGCGTTGCAGCCGAAGGCGCCTTGGCTTCTGACTGAGACCAACATCGGCAAGTATCAGTCGATGTGGGAGCAGGCGAATACCAAGAATTTCCCGTATTTGCTTTGGACGCCTGATCCCAAGAACGGAAACAAGGAGCCGAGTCGGGTTCCACCTCCGGTCAATTCTCAGGGCATCGATACCGGCTTGGAACTCGCCAACGAGAACATGCGCCGGATTATCGGCATTTATGACGCTTCTCTCGGGGCCAAATCGAATGAAACCTCAGGCGTTGCAATCAGGCAACGTGAAGAGCAGGGCGATACCGGAACCATTCTCTACCGGGATAACTTCGCGCGGTCTATTCGTCAAATCGGCCGCATCCTGATCGATCTTATTCCGCACGTTTATGACACTCAGCGCACGATCCGGATCATGGGCGAGGACGGCAAGATCGACCTGATGCAGATCAATCAGGAGCGCGACCAAGCTGGAATGCCGATGGTTGATCCTAAGACGGGCCAGCCCGTCATGCTCAACGACATGACCGAAGGCTCCTATGACGTGATCGCGGAGGCCGGCAATAGCTATGCTACGAAGCGCGAGGAAGCCTCTGACAACATGATGCAGTTCATGCAGGCGATGCCGAACACGGCGCCGCTTGTGATGGACCTGATTGCGCAGGCCCAAGAATGGCCGATGAAGGACAAGTTCGCCGAACGCCTTCATGCGGCTCTTCCCCCGCAGATTATCGCGGCAGAGAAGGCCAAGGAGCAGGAAGAAAGCGGCAAGCCTCCACAGGTAGACCCGCAGCAACAGGCCGCTGAGCAGGCTCAGCAAGTCCAGCTACAGGCCGGCTTGCAAGAGATGCAGGCCAAGTCTCAGGCTGAGGTTGAGAAGGCCCGCAAGGCCAAGGCGGATGCTGACAAGGCGGAAGCGGACGCTGAGACGGCCCGGGTGAATGTCGCCCTTGCCAAGCAGAAGCTTGGAACTGGCGAGATTGAGTCTGCGAAGGGCATCGACAAGCACCGCCAGGATTTGGCGCACGCCCACGACAAGCATCAGGTCCACATTGCGACGACCGCCGACAAGCACTTCCAGGAGCTTGAGCGTGGCGCGCAAGACATGGAACACGGCTCAGAGAAACATGAACAGACGATCAAGCAGATGAAACAACCCGCAGAGGCGGAATAAATGGCGACACTTTACCTTACTCAGTTTGGTGGGACGGGAGTTGGCAATTCCGATATTGCGCAAGAGCCGTCACTTGGCACTCAGACGCTCACGATCGGGAGTGAAACCAAATCAACCGCATTCGTGCAAAATTGCAGGCTAATCGAGATCAGCGTGGACGCCATTTGTTCGATCCATTTTAGCCTGCCTGATGTGAATGGAAACTATACAGCCGCAACGACCAGTTCTCGGCGACTGCCGGCGGACACCATCATCTATTACGGCGCCCAGCCGAATATGAAGCTTTCGGTGATTTCGAACACATGAAGCTGAGAACGCTTGAGCAGCATAATGCCCGTGTGGCTGAGGCCTATCGCTTGTCTGGTTTGCCCAGGAAGAACGGTATTGCCTGTCCGTCCTGCGGCAAGGAGCTGATGGATACCAGCCCGGCGATTGTTCTGCCGAGCGCTCCTCCGACGAGGCATATCCATTGCGCGACATGCGGGTTTAAGGGAACCGCACTGACTTAATTGCCCGGCCAAAAGCTGGGCTGACGCCCTTCGATAGCTGACCCTGCGCATGAGTGCGGGGAGCACGATGGCAAGCCGCTTCTTCGGAGGCGGCTTTTTTATTGGACTACACCATGAGCGAAGGAGACCCGGAAGTCATTCCTGAGGAAACGCTGGCGAACCCGCCTGCGGAAACCACGGAAACTACCGAGACAACGGAAGAGACCGCCGAAGGCGAACAGCCGGAAGCGGAAACGGAAGAGACTGAAGAAGAAAGCCCGAAACAAAAGCGTGAATCCGGTTATTCCCGGATGAAACGCCGGGCCTTGATTGCCGAAGCGCAACTCGCCAACGCCCGACTCAGAGAAGTTGGGACGGAAACGAAGGACGACAAGGCACCCAAGGAAGAGGACTTCAATGGCGATTGGGGCAAGTACATTGCCGCGACCGCCGCCTATGAGGCTGCAAAGGCTGTCAAGGGCTCGCTGGCCGAAGATCGCAAGGCTTCCCAGCAAACCCGAGCCGAGCAGCTTAATCAGGAAGTCCTGGCTGACTTCAACGAACGCGCGGACGCTTTCAAGTCCAAGGCCAAAGACTTTGACGATGTAGTCGAGACCTTTGTGTCAGGGGGAGGAAAGTTCTCCGATGCGGTTCGTGAGCTTGTGATGGATAGCGATCTAGGTCCGCAACTGACCTATCACCTCGCCAAACATCCGGTGCTCGCGAACAAGATCAGTTCTCTGCCCCCGCTTCAGGCCGCGAAGGAAATCGCGCGCCTTGAAGACACGTTGTCAAAACCTTCGACCAAACCAACCAAGGCGCCTGCACCCATGACCCAGGTCAAGGGCGGTGCTTCCGGCAACTTCGACCCTGCCTCGGCTGACATGGATGCCTATGTCGCCAAGCGCAAAGCGGGTTGGGGAAGCTAACCCACAAGATTGCCCGTCGTGATGACGCGCGGTCCCAGCGCGGAACGCAGTGATGCGCCCCGCCAGAAGGAACTTCTATGACTCAAAATGTGCTTACCGCCAGCATCATCGCCAAAGAAGCGTTGATGATCCTGGACAACAACCTCGTGATGGCCAAGCAGGTCTTCCGAGGCTACGAAAATGAATTCGACAAGAAAATCAACGGCTACGAAGTGGGTGACACCATTTCGATCCGCCGACCGACCGACTTCACTGTCCGCAGCGGCGCCACGATGGCTACGCAGGATGTCAAGGAAGGCAAGACCACCATTCAGATCAACAATCTGAAGGGCGTTGATTTCAAGTTCACGTCGCAGGATTTGACCTTGAATATCGGCGAACTTGGTCAGCGTGTGATTAAGCCTGCCATGGTGCAGCTCGCCAACCAGATCGATCTCGACTGTATGGCGCTCTATGCTAAGGTCCCGCAGTGGGTTGGTACGGCTGGTCAGGTGATCAACTCCTTCGCGGACTATGCGCTGGGTCCGCAGCAACTCGATGAGTTCGCTGTTCCTCAGGACGGCCGCTCTTCGGTGCTATCGCCTGCGGATTACTGGGGCATGTTGGGCTCGCAGACTGCATTGTTCATGCAGAAAGACGCACAGGATGCCTATCGTCGGCGTAACCTTGGCGAGATCGGCGGCGTCGATACCTACATGGCGCAGAACGTTCCCACGCTTACCACGGGAACTCGTACCGGCGGTGCCACGCCCAACGTGATCAATGCGTCGATCACCACTTCCACGACCACGTATGAATCGGTCAAGGATACCAATACGCAGGTCATCAGCATTGGTTCGATGACCGGCGCAACGGATACGGTCAAGGCTGGCGAAGTTTTCACGATTGCCGGCGTCTATGCCGTCAATCCTGTAACCAAGGCGAAGCTTTCGTTCCTGAAACAGTTTGCGGTTGTTTCGGACGCGACTGCGGTTTCCAACTCGATTGCATCTCTGACGATTACTCCGGCGATCATCTGGACGGGCGCTTTCCAGAACATCTCAACGACGTTGACCGATCTGAATACTGCGGTCGTCAACTTTCAGGGAACCGCCTCGACGGCCTATCGCCAGAACATGGTGTTCGCCAAGAACGCCTTCGCTCTGGTTTCGGTGCCACTGGTCAAGCCTCCGGGCGCGGTCGATGTGGGGCGTGAGTCCTACAAAGGCACCAGCGTTCGCGTTATCCCCGTCTATGACGGCATCAATGACGTGAGTTCATGGCGTCTGGATGTCCTCTACGGAGTCCAGGCCATCGATCCACGTCAGGCAACCCGCCTGAGCGGCACCTAACCACCAAACATGAAAGGAGCCTAACTCATGGCTAGTTCTATCAAACAACTCTCTGATGGTGGTCCGCTCGGCACCTCCATGGGCCAGTCCGCGACTGACCTGATTGCGTTCCACGGTGGCACGGTAACTTCCCGCCGCGCCTCTGCATCTCTGTCCGTCTCTCTATCGATCTTCATCAACACGGGCCTGTCGATCGTGACCGGCAACTCGTTTGGTGTCGTCTCGACCCAGATGGGCAACCTGATCGATGCCGTGGCTGAGATCCGCGCCGTCCTTCGCGACTACAACCTTCACAAGGTTGGCGCGTAAGCATGTACACCATTTTCGGCGGAAAACTTGGATGCCTTGGAGACTTATCAATTCAAGGCGAACTTCCTGTTTCCGCCGAAAAGTGCATTTCTAATGCCGAGAGCAATCTAGCCCTCGGCCTCAAGACCTACCGATCATGGCAAACGGATAAAACCCGGCTTGCCGTGGTCGGCGGCGGTCCTTCGGTCATTGATCATATCCAGACCTTAAGGGATTGGGATGGCGATATCTGGGCCATAAACGGGGCGTGGGACTGGTGCCGCAATAGAGGCATCGAAACCACCTTCTTTGCCTGCGATCCCCATCCCATCGTCACCCAATGGGCTGTGGGTGCCAAGAAAGCCATCCTGGAAGTGAGTTGCGATCCCGAGGTGTTCAAGCTCCTCGGGGCCGCCGACGTTTACACCTTTGATGCGGAAAAGAGCGGGATCGCCGGATATGCCTCGACGGCTTCCTGTGCTCCTCATCTCGCAATCCGGATGGGTTATCGCAGCGTCAAGTTCTTCGGCTGTGACTCGTCTTACCTGCCCAACAACTCTCATGCGTACATGGATGAAAACCGCAAGGAAGAGATGATCATCCGCTGCGATGGTCATGACTTCCTGACGGCTCCCGATTTGTATCTTCAGGCGTTAGGGCTTGCGGAATACATTCGGCAAGTTCCCGAGTTCATCAGCGAAGAAAGCAACGGGCTTCTGACCGCCATGATCAACGATCCGAAGTATCATGTGATGTGGGTGTCGCAGGGTTTGGTGGACATCATGAACATTGAACCAGAAGAAAAGCCAGAGAAGAAGCTGGTCAGTGGTGCGATGGCGATGGCCGATAACCTGGAAGCGTTTGAAGCCGCATGACGACCTTTAGCGACTCCGATCTTGCCACGGAAACCATGCGGGCTTGCGGTCTGACTTCAATCGAAGAACCTCTAAATGCCGTCGAGTTCGTTGATACGCTGCAATCCAATAACTCCGTGATCCAGATGCTTTCCCAGATCGGTATTCCCGTCTGGAACGGTTCTGAAATTGAAATCCCAGAGCCTTACTTTATCGAACTCGCGCAGCGCTGTTCCCTCCCGATCCAGTTCAAGAATGGATTGATCGACCATAGGACCATGCTGACCTTGATCGAGGCTTCGGAGGCAAGGCTTGTGGTGATGGCAGCTCCTCGGGGAGCGATGCCGCTGTTGGCGACCTCGAATGAGTCCACGGGGCAGCGTTGGTGGCCCTATACGGCGACCTCCACGCTGTGACAACGGCCCCGGTTCAGATCGCATTCCGGTCAAACCCGGCGCGATATACTTTTGCGGGCAATTCGCGTCTGATCAATGCCTATGTGGAGCAGGACGGAAGCGATGCGAAGAAGCCTTTGGCTGTTCTGCCCTGTCCCGGCATGGTGCCGTGCTGCACGGTCACGACGACGCCCAATCGTGGGAATATCTTTCTGGATGACCTTCAGGCCGGTTATGTGGTTCATGCCTCGGGTGTCTATAAGTATGTCAAGACCAGTGACAGCCCGTTCACTCTATCGGCGACGAGGATAGGAACGCTTCCCGGCATCGATCAGGTGCAGATGAGCCGTAACCAGGCTGATCCTCCCCAGATCAGCATTCATTGTGCAGCTGGCGAGTTCTACATCCAGGGCGATATCGTCAAGCAGATCGATACAACCACGTTCACCGACGGCACGGTGATCACTACGGAAAACGTGTCGGGCTATACCCTATATGGGCTAGCGACGGGACAAATCTTCTTTTCCTCGATCAACCAATGCCAGACAGTTGATCCCCTCGATTTTTTCACGGCAGAACAATACGCGGACAAGCTGACACGGATCAGGGCGAATGGGTCTGACGTTGAGTTCTTCAGCCATCAGTCGATCGAACCATGGCGTGTTACGGGCGATATTGATCTGCCGTTCTCTCTGATCGGCGGTGCGGTTTCAAAAAAGGGAATGGTTGCCCCTCAGGGTCTTGTCGAGTGCGACAATACGCTGATGTTTCCGACTGAAGATAATCTCTTCTGCCGAATGAATGGCTATAACCCAACGCGCATTTCCACGCACGGCATTGAACGCTTTCTTGAGGGCGACGCATCTAGGGAGAGCATCCAAAGTCTCCCTTATTCGTTCGAAGGTCATTCCTTCGCGAACTGGACGAGCGCGACCTATTCGGTTTCCTATGACGCCGCTAATCAGTTCTGGCATGAGCGCTCAAGCTACGGCTTAAGCTACTGGCGTGCGGTTAATGCAGTCAGGGCCTTCGGTAAGACGATTGTCGGCGACAGCCAGTCGGGAAAACTCTTCTATCTTGACAAGGACACCTATACCGAAGACTCGGGAACGATGATCTGGGGCGTTGATACCCCATTCCTTCACATCTTCCCGAACGGCGGCATTGTTGATGCGTTGTTTATTGATGTTGCCACGGGCGTAGGGACAACGCTGGCAACCGATCAGGGATATGACCCGATCATGATGCTGTCGTGGTCTACGGACGGCGGCAAGACGTTCAGGGGCAATCGTCAGCTTAAACTTGGTGTGGCCGGCAATACCAAACGGGTTGTCGCGAGGCGTCTTGGCCGGTTTGGCGACAAGGGCATTCAGTTCCGGTTACGGATTTCCGATCCCGTCATTCGCGCGATTGTCGAGATGGGCGCCAACGTAAGGCCGCTGAAGAAATAATGGCAACGCAATCGAAGCTCCCGGCTGGCGAACAACTGAGCCAGCCGATGACGGCTTATTTGCAGATGATTGAAAGCCGATTTCCGTCGAACACGACGCCGGTTGATGGCGCAGCTTCGCTCGCCACGCTGATTGACCGCTTCAATACACTTCTTAACGATCTCAACAAAAAGTAGGCTCCATGGGCTTCCTCGATGATCTGCTCGGCAACACCAGTGCCGACGCAGCGAAAGCGGCTGCGGCCGATACCTACGCCAAGCAGCAGGCGGCCACGAGCACGCTCGTTGGTCAAGGCCAGGATTACGCCAACAAGTTCGCAGGGCTCGGCCAGCAGTATAGCGCGTTGGGCAATGCCTATAATCCGTGGATCAGCACGGGGCAGACGGCCAATTCTTCCTTGCAACAGTTATTGGCCAACCCATCCAGCATCAGTTCATTGCCGGGTTATCAGTTTGATCTTTCACAGGGTACCAAGGCGCTTGATCATTCCGCGCTTGCAAATGGAAGTTTGTTTTCAGGCAAGCAGGGCAAGGCACTGGAGGGCTATGGCGTCAACCTGGCTGACAAGACCTATGGCGACCAACTCTCGCGCTTGCTTGGAATCTCTCAGCAGGGGCTAGGCGCACAGGGTCAGCAGAACGCGGCCTATGGCGGCGGCATCCAGTTGCAGGGACAGGGCCTCACAGGCCAGCTTGGGGCGAACACTTCGGCCTATAATGGCAACATGACCTCGGCTGGCACGATCGGACAGGGTGATGTTGCTGCGGCGAACGCGAAGGCAAAAGGGCTGACCAATCTTTTGAGCATAGGCGGCTCAGTTCTTGGTTCGGCGCTTGGCGGGCCGCTTGGCGGCAGTATTGGTAGCGGCTTTGGAAGCCTGTTCGGCGGTAGTCCATCCTACGGCGGCGGCACGTTCCTTGATAGTGCTTATGGCGGCAGCAAATCCAGTCCTCTTCAGGGTCTAACCGCGGCGGATTACGGCTAGCATGGCGAATCCTTTCGAGGTTGATGTCCCAAATCCTGTTAATGCCCTCTTGCTGGGGCAACAGGCTTATGACTCGGCACAGAAGCGACAGAAAGAGCAGGCCATCACGGACGCTCGTGGGCAGGCCATGCAAGCCTACCAGAGCGGCGATCCCAAGGCGGCGCTGTCTACACTGCTTGGTGTCGGCGATACCCAGGGCGCACAGCTCATGGGCCAGCAGATCCAGAACGAATGGACGCGCAAGCATACCGAATCCCAAGACGCGGTTAATCAACAGCATTGGGGCGCTGAATTTGGATTGAAGAAGGCTGCGGAAGGCAGGGCGGCGGCAGATTACGAAAATACGCCGGATCAGTACGCACCAAATCCGAACGCGGGTCAGCCCGGCCAGCCAGCCTATATTGATCAGTATGCGGCAGCAAAGGCGGCGGGCGAAGCCGCTGGCAATGGCGGAAACCCGGAAGTCGGGCTCAGTCCTGCCTATGGGAAAGATGCTGCCGGCAATGCCGCTGCCATTCAATTTAGCAAGACCGGGAAAGCTGTCCAAACTCAGTTGCCTCCGGGGTTCTCTCTGTCAAGAGAGCCAATCAAAATCGATCTTGGCACAGCGATCCAATTGATTGATCCAATCACACGACAGCCGATCGGCTCTCCGATCCAGAAGGATCTAGCTGGCGCTGAGCGGGAGAAGACGCTCGGAGATGAGACTGCAAAAGCCCAGGTTGCACTTCCGCAAGTCATCTCCAATTCGCAGCAAATACTCAAGACGATTGACGATCTCCAAAACCATCCCGGCAAGGCCTATTCGCTTGGGATGTATTCGAAGTTGCCGACGATCCCCGGAACAGCGCAAGCTGATTTTAGGGCTGCGGCCAATCAGCTTAAGGGGCAAACCTTCCTGCAAGCGTATCAGACGCTTCGCGGTGGTGGCGCCATTACCGATATTGAAGGAGCGAAGGGTGAAAACGCGCTTGCTCGGCTCGATCAGGCTCAGTCTACGGCCGAGTATGACAAGGCCCTGAACGATTTCAAAAATGTTATCAAGGGCGGCATGTTGCGCGCAGCGGCAAAAGCGAACATGCGACCAGCTACGCAAGGAATGCCTGCCCCGCCGAAGATTGGAGAGGTCCGGGAGGGACATAAATACACTGGCGGCAATCCTGCTGACCCCAATTCCTGGGCGGCTATAGAGTAATGGGAGCCCCTTGGGAGGCATACGGAGGAACCGCGACTGAGGGGGTGCCATCTGGGCCCTGGGACGCCTATCGCGCACCATCGCAACAAGGCCACCCCACCAAGGTCACTGTAACGCCTGACAAATATCAGCAGGCGGCGCAGGAAGAAGATAAGGCCATAGGCGGTGCGGACGCTGGCTTTACCCGGCGATTGGCCCATGGTGCCACGCTAGGCGCGGATACGACGGTCCTTGCGGGCCTAGAAACCCCGCTGGAGATGATTAAGCGCGGGACGCTCAATCCCGCAGAGGCCTACAAATACGCCAAGGCCCGCGAAGACTTGATCATGAACAAGTCGCGGGAGAATACCGGACTTGCCGGGACGCTCACCGAGGCATTGGGCGGCGGTATCAGTGCTGGCGGATTGGCCAACGCGGGAGTTACTGCGGGACGGTATCTGCCGCAGGGCGCCAGTCTACTACAGCGCGCCGGCGCGAGTGCTCTTGACGCTGCCGGGATTGGCGGCGTCTCCGGAGCCATGGAAGGCAACGGGCTTGCGGAGCGCGGCGAAAACGCGGTGAAGGGCGCCGGAATTGGGGTGGCTACTGGCTTCCTTGCGCCTCCCGTTATTGCTCTGGCCAAGATCCTCGCAACGCCCATTACAAGCCAGCTTTTGGCGCGGGCTAACCCGAAAGAGTTCGCGCAGGCGCAGGTAGCCCGAGCGATTCAGGAAAGCGGCCTCTCGCCTGATGAAGTGAGCTTGGCTATGATCCAGGCTCACAACGAAGGGCAGGGTGTGTTCACGCTTGCGGATGCCTTGGGCAATCCCGGCCAGCGGATGCTTTCAACGGTGGCTAGATCGCCAGGAGAAGGCCGTACAGCCGTGGTCGAGGCCATGAACTCCCGACAGGGAGACCAAGGTAGGAGACTCACGGGCGCCCTTCGGGAAGGCTTTGAAGCGCCTCAGACAGCCGAACAAACTCGGCAGGGAATGGTTGCTCAGGCTCGACAAGAAGCTGGTGTAAACTACGCTCCGGTGAAGGCGGAAACGCAACCGATCGATGTCTCGGGTGCGGTTGGGTTGGCCAACAAAAGAATATCGCCTGCTGCCGACAAGCTTGCTAATATTCAAGGGGCACCAGCTACCGATCTTGCAGCGCGCGCCACGATTGAGCGACAGGAATCAGTTCTCGGCGATCCAATTCGATCGGCACTTAAAAAAGCGCGTTCTTATCTTGCCGCTCCTACGTTGACATCCTCGAATGTTGGACAAGCCTTTCGGGCTAAAACCAACATTGACCAGATGATAGCAAGCGCCACGGAGAGCAAACAGGGCGCATTGGTGGCGGAATTAGTTCCTATCAGGGAGGCGCTTGATCAGGCGCTTGCGCGAACTTCTGGAAAGTATGGAAGCGCAAGGGACGCTTATAAGCTTGCACAACAGAGGATTGAAGCGCTCGATCTTGGCAAAGAACTTGGTTCCAAATCTATTCGCCCCGAAGATGCGATAGCGCAGTTTAATCCGCTTGATGCGGAGGCTAAGCAAGCCTTTCGAGCCGGGTATGTTGATCCGCAAATCAGTCAGGTCCAGAACGCGGCATTTGGTACGAACAAGGCGCGGCCATTTACTTCTGACGCCACTAAGCAGGAATTTAACGCCTTCGCTGCCCCTGGAAAGGCGGATTTGCTCCAGCGCCAGATTGGCCGCGAAAATACGATGTTTGAAACCCGCAATCAGGCGGTTGGTGGCTCTAGGACGGCCGAAAACCTGAACGATGATGCTGCGATGGCTATCAGTCCCGAGGTGGTTGGCGTTCTGAAGGACGTGGTTTCCGGCAACATCGGGGGGGCGATCAAGACGGCAATTGCGGCAGGCAAGAATGGGCTCACGGGAAATACCGCCGCTGTTCGCCAGCACGTCGCGAATCTTCTCTTACAGAGCGGAAAGAATATTCCCGCGGCCAAGATGCAGGGCATGGTCGATAACGTTTTGCGGAAGGCTTTGCAGGTCGCGAAGCTGGCGGAAAGCGCTGGGCGGGGCGTTTCTGGCGGCGTTGCCGTTACTGGCCCGGGCCAGAAGCGCTAACCTCTAAGCCAAGCAAGAATAAAGAACGTAATCAGCAGGCTCACAATATAGGCCAGCGCTTCCGGCGCGCCTGAACCGAAAATCGGCTCCCGTTTCGGCGGGTCCATTCTCTCAACCGTCCTCCTGGGCGGTTTTGTCATTTTAGGAACTCCTAATGGCCCTTAGCGGCGAACAACCCTTTATCAAGGTTCTGGACTCAAATGGCGTACCCATCGTGGGCGCTATCTTGCATGTCTATGAAGTCGGGACCACCACCAACCGGGCCATCTATTCCGATACCGCGCTAAGCGTTGCGCTACCGAACCCATTATCGGGCGTAAACGCCTCAAATGCCAGTGGTGATTTTCCCCGGTTTTACATGGCCGCAGGGGTCTACAAACTCCGCGCCGAGACCTCGCTGGGTGTCCTGATCTGGGAATGGGACAATATCGACACAGGGACGGCCACGGGAGGTGTGCTCCCGATCGCCTCGGGTGGGACCGGGGCGATTACTGCACCTGCGGCCCTGACGGCTCTGGGGGCCGCTGCGGCGGCCGATGTGACGGCTCTAGCGGCGCAAATTTCCACCTTCACCAACTCGCTCACGACTCTTCTTTCTACGCCACAAGGCAGGCTTACCCTCACCAGCGGCACCCCGAATATCGCATCAACCGTTTCGGCGGCTACTACCGTTTTTTATACGCCCTACGTCGGCAATCTCTGCCCCGTTTATGATGGTGTGCAGTTCAATGCGAAGGTCTTCGCTGAGTTAACCCTTACGCTCACTTCCAATCACCTTTCCAGCTCGATCTATGACTGCTTCATCATCAACGATGCGGGCACCATCAGGATCGTCACAGGACCGGCTTGGACGACCATTACGGCGGGTTTGGGTGCCAGGGGCTCCGGTGCAGGCACCACCGAACTAACGCGCCTGAACGGCCTCTGGGTCAATGCTAATGCCCTTCCAACGGCACGCAACGGGGCTTCTACTTATAGCGTCAATGCCAACCAGGGCACCTATGTAGGCTCGCTCTATATCGATAGCTCGGCGGGCCAGGTTACTTGTCATGTTGACTTCGGGCAGTCTCGTAAATGGAGCGTCTGGAATGCCTTCAATCGACTTCCGATCGAATTGCAAGGCGGTACGGCAGGGGGTCCTTGGGGCAATGCTCCAACAACTTGGCGGCAATCTGCTGGCGATGCCAACAACTTCGTCATGGGCTTCGCTGGTTTGCCGGAAGAGCGAGTGGATATCACGTTCAATCAGAACGTCAGCTCTATTGCCGCAGCCAGCTCGACCAGCACAGCCGAAATAGCAGTCGGTCTCAACTCAACCACGGTCGTAACCGGCCAAAAGGGAAGGCTGAATGTCGCCCTTGTGGGCGGAACGAGTTCGACCGTAGACGAAACATTGAAGGCAACTGCTGTCATCATGCCGTTTATCGGAATTTCCCAATTCAACATGATTGAGCAGGCACCTTCAGGCACCACGAACAATTCATTCTCGGGAACGTCTGCGAATATGCTCTTCCTCGCCCGGTGGAATGGCTGATGCGCCGTCATTCCACCACTACCGGCGCCAAGGGCATTGTCTCCGGAACTATCTCAAATGGTGCAACCTGGATCGAAAGCATCGAGATTTCGCAAAACAACGTTCAGATATTGAACGCGGACACTTCAATATGGAAGTTCGTATTCAAGCATTGCGATAGCGGGAATGTCTGTTTGACGCTCACGAGCGGGACAGAGATCACGATCACCCAAAATACGACCTATACGCTTCTGGCCATCAACGTCGCTGCTGGAAGTCTTTCCAGTATGGTTGGGGATTATATCGCGGACCTCTCCCAGAAGGACGGGAGCGGGACCATTACCCATTGGGCGAGTGGGACTGTCACCTTCATCAATGAGAATTTGGGATACTGATGGGCCTGAAATTCACCTCTAATTCAACTGCCCGGTTTTCCTCGGTCGCTTCGATCGATTGGGATAACGTCACGGGGAAGCCCGCATCCATAGCCGGATTGCCCGACCTTCCCAATGCTGGATTGATCGCGGCTACCGATCTGACGGGAGACTTTGCCGGCCGGACCATCACAGGGACGGCAAACGAAATATCCGTGGCGAATGGCGACGGCGTTGCCGCAAATCCAACCCTCTCTCTTCCTTCGGCCCTCACGTTTACCGGGAAAACGATCACGGGCGGCACCTATGCCAGCGTCGTTTCGATCAATGGGAATTTCTGGACGGCTGGAACCGGAACGCTAACGATCGCAGCCGGAAAGACTGCTACCTTTAGCAATACCCTTCGATTTGTTGGCACTGACAGCACGGTCCTGACATTCCCGACGACAAGCGCGACCATTGCAAGGACGGATGCAGGCCAGACGTTCACGGGCACGAATGTTTTCGGTGTTCTGACCGCAACGTCAGTCAACGGCAACACTTTCACGACGGGCACTTATACCCTGACGGGTGGCGCCGGTAAAACGCTGACCTTCAGCAATACGCTGACGCTG
>Ga0070681_10004113_pt1 | contig 13753 bp, 10 predicted proteins | sample KBSC83BmetaG_FD_65650 | JGI IMG/M metagenome (GOLD analysis project Ga0070681, IMG submission 65650) | Corn rhizosphere microbial communities from Kellogg Biological Station, Michigan, USA - KBS C8-3B metaG | ecosystem: Host-associated > Plants > Roots > Rhizosphere | place: USA: Michigan... | reverse complement strand
CCAAGCGAATCGGCACGGGCGCAGGCAGTGGCACGGCGGGAAGCAGCGCGCGCTCCGGCGAGCGTGGTGTCGAGTGAGGCCAGGTGGCTCTGGAGGCTGTCGGTCGATGCGCCCATGATGGCGAGTGCGGACCTGGCCTCGGCAAGCTGATCGGGTGTGAGCGCACCCGCAACGGAACGCGTTCCGGCAGCCACCCCACCGGCGGTCCGGCGGCCGAATTGCCCAGGATCGAGTTCACCGGCCGCGGCACCGTCCCTGGCGGAGTATGACCCACTGATTCCACGAACGGCGAAAAATCCCGCGATGATGACGGCGGCGACGCCGAACACGAACATCATGGCGCGTCCCCGCCCGGGGACGGCCGGGGCCATGGACGGTCGCGCCGTTCGGGGACCGTCGACGCGTACACGCCGCTGCAATTCAGCGAGCAACTCATCGAGCGCTTCGGCTCGCTCGTGCTCCGTGCCTTCGTCAAAAACGGGAATGGAGCGCTCAGGCCAGTCGTGATCCGTTGCCTCTGCCGGAGCGCTGGCGGCGACCGGATTACCGACCGCGGTGGGCGCGGTGGGCGCGGTGGGCGCGGTGGGCGAGGCTGGAGACGGTGGCGAGGCTGGAGACGCTGGTGAGGCAGGTGCGGTCGGCAACGGTGAATGCGGCCGCTCAGCCGGACGCGGTGCTTGCTGCAGTGACTCGGCAGTCGGCGGCGGCGATGGGGAAGCAATATCGTGAGCCACATCCGGCAGCGGCGTCGGCCTCGGAGGTTTGCGGCGCGCCGCGTTCGGCGGCGGAGCGGCCTCGCGAGATTCGCGTTCGAGGCTCACTCGTCGAGCTGGCGCTACTGGCGACGCCGGGGCCGTTGGCGCCACTGGTGAAGCTGGTGACGGTGGCGCCGCCGGTGTCCCGGACCCCGCTGGTGACGTCGGTGTCTCGGACTCCGCAGGCGCCGCTGGTGACAGCGACGCCATTGGCATCGCTGGTAATACCGGCGTCACAGGTGACATGGGCGGCACGGCCGCGGGCGGCGGAGGAAGCGGGCCGACCGGCGTGGTGCGGCGCGGCGTAACCGAAACCGGGCGGTGCGCGAAGAGCCCGGCCAGAAGTCCCGTGCGACGCGGCTCCTCGACATTCACCGGCTCCTCGGGCGGGAACTCGTATCCATCCAGAAACGCCTCGTCAGGGAGGAGGGCTATCTCCGATTCCGCGCGATAGTTGAGCCAACCGATGCTCGTGAGCAGCGGCGCGTTGCCGTGGTGGCGACGATGCGCACTGATCTCGACGAACGGGATGCTGAACGCGCGCCCCTCATTTGGCTCGACGCGAACCAGCGCGCCCCTGCCCTGGCCCATGACGCCATCGCGGAAGAGCGACACCTGCCACGGCTGGCTGAACAACGAGCGATGCAGGCCGACATTCTGCACGGAAATGAGCTGGCCCAGTGGGACATCGCAGCGATACCACCCCATAATGCGCCGGCCCGCGCGCTCCGCCTGCGCAATGACCCGGGACAGGTCGGCCGCGAGTGCGGCGGCCGCGTTGTTAATGGTCGCGGTCTGGATGGCGGGGGCGGCGGCGTCGATCAGGATGAATTCCAATCCGCTCGCGGGGTCCACACACGGCGCACCGAAGAGAATACCGCACGCCTGCTCACCCACTGCCCGTAGCTGATGTGCTTCCACCTGCAACAGGGCCTTCTGCGTCACGAACACGGGCGCGGCGCGCGTGCTGGTCATCACGGATGCCAGCAGGTAGTACCCATCGTCCAGTGGCAACCACTTCACCAGGCGGTCGCCGGGAAGGTGCCGGATTTCAATCGTGCGCCTGGCGTGCTCCATCGTCATCTGCACGTTCGTTCAAATCGTGGAGCTGCTGCCCTGGCGCGCGTAGAGAGGCCATCCACCCAATCGAGGCGGGCCGTGCCAATGAGTTCGGTCACCTGTTGCCGTGCGGTGTCGAGCATGGAGAGATCCAGCCTGGTCTGCCGCACGAGTGAATCGGCCTGCTGGCAGGCGTGGCGGTGGCTTGCGGGTTTTTGTGCGGACGCCAGCGCCGAGTCGAGCGCGCTGAGGGTCGTCGCAAGGTCATCGCCGTATGTGCCAACGCGCGCGAGCGCGAAGCGCGCCTTGCCGATCTGCTCCGTGGTGAGGAGTCCGGCCGGTATGTGCGCGACACCCGCGGCATCAGCCGCGCGCTCCGGGCTGCCGAGCGCGAATTGCGTGGAATCGAGCTGTCCGAACTGCGTAACGGTGGGTCGTGCAGAGGCAGGTCGCAGTCGGGGCACGAAGTAGAACGCAGCAACGACACCCGCCGCGATCACAATCCCGGCGTACGCGCCGGCGCGAGCCATGCGCCGTCCGGCGCTGCGAGGTTTCGGCAACTGATCCAGTCGCTCCAGTCGGGCGCGCTGGCGCAGATCGGCGAGGACCGGGTCGGATTCCGCGGGCGCGGGCGGAATCCGCGTCTCCGACGTGGCTGGCAGCTCATCGGTCCGCGATTCCTCGGGCATGAACTCCGCACGAGATGGCGCCGCGGAATCGACCACAATGGCGGAAGGCGGGACGGAATCGGTGACAGGCCCTGCAACAGCGTGTGGCGTCACTGAGGCGACGGGGTCCTGCTGCGGCAATGGACTGAGCTTTTCGGCTGGATTCGTTGACTCTCCGGAAATGGGCATGGTTGCAGACAGTCCAATGGCTGGTGGCGTAGCTGACAAGGCGGCGACAAGAGCTGGTTCGGCCGGACGGTGCGGTATGGGTGGTGCCGGCGGTTGACTCGTTGACGGTTCGGCGGCGCGGCGCGCTCGCCCTGCTCGGGCGATATCGCTATCCGTCCTGGTGATGTCCTTCCCAGTCCCCGCGACGTTTCCACCGGATGCCGGGGCACCGCCCGGTCGCGACCTCCTCAAGGCCGGAATGACCGGTGTCGCCGGAGGCCGCTTCAGGATCGCGCCGAGGAAGCCGAGGCCGTGATGCTCGCGGGATGCCGAAGGTGCGGCTGCCGTGGACCTGCGTTTCTGGCCCGCTGACAGGGCAGCGGGGCCGAGCGGCGTGACGGGCAGCTTCGTGTGATAGTTCGTCCAGGTCACGCTCGTGAGCAGCGTGCGGCCATCGAATCCCTCTGGAGGTGCAAGCTCCATGAATGGAATGCTGTACACCCGGGTTTCGGTAGGCTCAATGCGGACGAACGCGCCTTTGTGTTCGCCAAGGACTCCCTGACGCAGCAGTCCGACCTGCCATCGCTCCGGGAAGACGACCTGCATGGCGCCGGCGGCGGGGAGCACCATCGGCGAATCGATTGTCGCGCCGCCACGATACCAGCCGAGCACCAGTCGCCCGCCCTGCTCCGAGCGACCGAGCATGTCGCTCCACATTGCGAGCGCGGCGGCGTCGGGATCAGCGGCGGTGTCGATGCGCGGAGCACGGACGGCTTCCTCCACCAGCAGGTACTTCGCGGCGCTGCGCGGGTCGATATAGGCGGAGCCATACAAGAGGCCGCACACATTGCCGCCGGGAACGGTGCGCAGATGGGCCTCGACCTCGAGCAGCACGTCCTGCATGACGACGAGCGGCGCGGCGCGCGAGCTGGACATCACTGCCGCGAGCAGGTAGTAGCCGTCGTTCTGCGGCACCCACGGAATCGCCCGGGCAGCCGCAATCGGGCGAGATTTGACGCGCTGATCAGTCATGGTACCGCCGCTGCCCGGAGGTTGCCGGACCATCTGTCGCGATTTGTTACAGACAACGCGCGGACAGATAAGGGGGAATTAACATACGAACTTCCGCATTGGTCAACAAGAGACCTGAGAGGCCGGAGTAGTGCGGGGGGCAGGAGACGTGGTAATGTGTGAGGCCGGCCACCATCCACCGTTCCACTCAGCGTCTTCATCCAGGAATGCATTTCCCCCTCTCATTTCAGAGCATCCGCGGGCGTGTAGCCGCCACCGCCGGGATCGGCGTCCTGCTGCTCTGCTGCGTCGCGGACGCACCCGCACAGGGGCAGCTTGGTCTGTTCTCGCAGTCGTCAAAGAAGAAGCTGGACACGGCGAGCCGGACTGCGCAAGCGGCGCGGCCGGAAACGGTCTCACCCGAGTCGCCGCGTGCCGCGGTCGCTGCGTTTCTGGATCTCACGAGCGCGGGAAAGGACACGGAGGCGGCGCAGTACCTGGACCTGCCTGATTCGCTGCGGACGCGCGGCCCGGAGCTGGCGCGTGAATTCAAGCTGGTACTGGATCGGAAGGTCTGGATAGACCTCGAGGACATCTCGGGAGCGGCGGCGGGCGATACGGCGGGCGGCGGTTCGCGCAACCTGGTACAGATTGCCGAGCTTCCCGGGACGCGAGGCGATCACGAGCCCGTGCGACTCTCACGTGTGTGGCGGGGCGGTGCACAGCGCTGGCTCTTTTCGCGCGGCACCGTTCAACGCATTCCGGAGTGGTACGCCGCGCTTCCCGACCGCTGGGCGCTGCAGCATTTGCCGGCGGTGTTACAGAAGTCGGGCCCATTGGGCCTGACGGCGTGGCAGTGGCTCGCATTCCCGGTGCTGCTCGTGGTGGCGTTCGGCTTTGGCACCGCGCTCAACATGGTGCTCGCGCTGGTGTTCGGGCGAGTGGCGCGGCGCACCGCGCACGACTGGGATGATGAGTTCATCAGCCGCCTCGCCGGCCCAGTGACACTGGGGCTTACGGTGGCAATGGTTGCCTTCCTGCTGCCATGGCTGGCGCTGGGTGTGCAGGGACAACTCTGGGTGGGCCGGCTGCTGAAGGCGGCGCTCATGGTGGCGTTTTTCTGGGGATTGGTGCGCCTGGTGGATGTGTGGCGCCAGCGAATGGCGGTGTCGGGGTGGGCGATGGCGGGTGGAGCGGCGCGGTCCATTCTCCCGCTTGGCTCACGGGTGGCGAAAGTGGCGATCGTGGCCATTGGCGTGGTGACGGTGCTGTCGACACTCGGGTTTCCGGTCGCGGGCGTGCTGGGCGGACTGGGCATTGGCGCCCTGGCGTTCGCGCTCGCGGCGCAGAAGACGGTGGAGAACCTGTTTGGCGCGTTTTCAATCGGCGCGGACCAGATCTTCCGGGAAGGCGACGGCATCAAGGTGGACGGCGTAGCGGGTACGGTCGAGCGCGTCGGGCTGCGGTCCACGCGCATTCGCACGATCGACCGGACGGTGGTGACGCTGCCGAACGGCAAGCTGGCGGACTCGCAGATCGAGTCGTTCGCGGTACGCGACCGCATCCGTCTGAACATGGTGCTGGGGCTGGTCTACGAGACCACGGGTGCGCAGATGCGCTCGGTGCTGGACGGGCTGGAGCGCGTGCTGCGGGAGCATCCGCATGTGACGACGGACAACATCACGGTGCGCCTTACCGACTTTGGCGCCTCGGCGCTGAACGTGCAGGTACAGACGTGGGTGCAGACGACGGACTGGAACGAATTCCTGCTGATCCGGCAGGGAATCCTTTTGCAGTTCATGGACGTAGTGGAACGAGCGGGGAGCGGTTTCGCGTTTCCATCGCAGACGGTGTATCTGAAGCGGTAGCTGGTCATTGGTCGCTGGTCGCTGGTGACCAGCGACGAGCAACCAGCAACCAGTAACCAGCACAGGTGTATAAGACTACGAGACCGGATCAGGGCACTGCGGCGAACATTGTCGCTGCGGAGGCGTTCGATGGGTCTCCATATCGGGGAGGGGGGCCATGACGCGTTTTGAATTCTCGATCAGCAGCGCTGACGAGCAGCTTCGCCTGGCCGGGTCGGTGACGAGTGGGACACTCTCCGATGCCCTTCAGGTGATCAGTGACCGGGCGGCCACGAACGTGGGCGACCGGCTCGAGATTGGTGTGTCGGGTTTTCCGCCGGCGCGGTTTCTCTATGTCCCATCCGTTGATGGTGACGAATTGATCTGGCAGGCGGAGGGGCGGAAGGCGGCTTGACTACGGTTGCTGGTCGCTGGTCGCTGGTCGCTGGTTGCTGGTAGCTGGAAGGGCGTGGGAAGTCCAGCGACCAGCGACCAGCAACCAGCTACCAACGACCGAAGTCAATCCCGATATCGAGTGCGGGCGCGGAATGCGTGAGCGCGCCAACCGATATGCGATCCACTCCTGACTCGGCGACGGCGCGGACCGTGTCGAGCGAGATACCGCCGGACGCTTCGCTGAGCGCGCGTCCGGCGATGAGCTGAACGCACTCGCGCATGAGCGCAGGCGACATGTTGTCGAGCAGAATGATGTCGGCGTGTGCAGCCACCGCCGCGCGCACCTGCTCGATGTCATCGCATTCAACCTCCACACGCGTGCCCGCCGGCGCGAACTCCCTCGTGCGGCGCACCGCCAGCGCGACGTCACCCTGCAGGGCGGCGAGATGATTGTCCTTGATCAGGACGTCCGCTTCGAGGTCGGCGCGGTGGTTCACGCCGCCGCCGCAGCGCACGGCGTACTTCTCCAGCGCCCGCCAGCCGGGAGTGGTCTTGCGCGTGTCGAGTATTTGTGCGCGCGTGCCGCGCACGGCGTCCACGTAGCGCGCGGTGATCGTGGCGATGCCCGAGAGATGCTGCACGAAATTGAGCGCGACGCGTTCGGCGGTGAGCAGGGCGCGCGCCGGCCCCTCGAGTGAGAGGATGCTGGTGCCGCGCGCGACGCGCGTGCCGTCGGGCGCATGGATCTCATGCGCAATGGATGAGGCGACGCACTGGAAGGTGGCGAGCGCGATGGGCAGCCCGGCGATCACGCCATCGGCGCGCGCCACCATGCGGGCCTGCGCGACGGCATCCTCGCGCACGGTGGCGAGCGTGGTGACGTCGCGGAACGCGTGATCTTCGGTGAGCGCACCGCGGACGAGCGCGTCCAGGTCACTCTCCGCCAGGGGGAAGCGCAGTGGCGCCTGGTTCGCCGGGTTTGCCGGCAGCGGCGCCGTCATTCGCCCACGAGCTGCGCGGGCGCGTTTGCCGGTGCGGGGCCGCCGCCAATCGACACCATGCGATCGATGGCGAGGCGCGCACGGGCAATGATCTCCGGCGGCACCGTGATGCGATGCTCCCGCTTCTCGAGCGAGTTGAGCACGGACGGGAGCGTCGTGACCTTCATGAACGGGCACGACGCGCGATCGTCGGCCGCGAGGAACTGGCGATCGGGATACGCCTTGCGCAGCCGGTAGAGAATGCCCACCTCGGTGGCCACGATGAACTCGTTCGCCGGGGACTGTTCCGGCCGGCGAATCATTCCCTCGGTGGAGAGGATCTGCACGCCCGTGGGATCGATGTCTCCGGCGGACATGGCTTCGAGCAGACTCGTCGAGCAGCCGCACTCGGGGTGAATGAGAAATTCGGCTTCCGGGTGCGCGGCGCGCTGTTCGGCCACGCGCCGGGGCGTGATGCCTGCGTGCACGTGGCACTCGCCCATCCACACGTGCATGTTCGTGCGGCCGGTGACGCGCCGCACGTGTGCGCCCAGGAACATGTCCGGCAGAAAGAGAATCTCGCGGTCGGCCGGAATGGCGTTCACGACGTCGACGGCATTGCCGGACGTGCAGCAGTAGTCGGTCTCGGCCTTCACCTCGGCCGTCGTATTCACATACGAGACGACGACCGCGCCGGGGTGCTCGGCTTTCCACTCGCGCAACTGATCGGCGTCGATGGTGGCGGCGAGCGAGCAGCCGGCGCGAAGATCCGGAAGCAGGACGGTCTTCTCAGGCGAGAGAATGGCGGCGGTTTCCGCCATGAAGTGCACGCCGCAGAAGACGATCACATCCGCGGTGGTGCGGGCCGCCTCGCGCGAGAGGCCGAGTGAGTCGCCAACGACATCGGCGACATCCTGCACTTCGGGGCGTTCGTAGTTGTGCGCGAGGATGACGGCGTTGCGCTCTGCGGCGAGCGAGCGGATCTGCTGCTGGAGCGACGCGAAGGATTCGGTATCGGATATCACGGTTCGGTGTGCGCGGCGGCGCTCGCCCTGTCCTGGTGCGAGACGACGCGGATGTGCAGCCCGGCCCAATCGCGCTCGGGTTGCGGATAGTCGCTGCGAAAGTGGCCGCCGCGGGATTCGTCGCGCATGAGGGCGGAGCGCACGATGAGGCGGCCGGTGTCGACGAGATTCGCTTCTTCGGTAGCGCCTTCGGGGAGGCGCGCCTCGATTGCGTCGAGATCGGCGAGGCAGGTGCGCAGTCCGGATTCGGCCCGCGCGATGCCAGCGTGTTCCCACATGGTATCGCGCACGGCGGTGGCGGCGACCTGCGCCGCACCGCGATCGCGGAGCAGCGGGACACGCCAGGTGCCGAGCGGTGGTTCCGCGGTGAGCGGTGTCACGCCCGCCATGTCGCGGGCGACGCGCTCGGCGAACACCAGTCCTTCGAGGAGCGAGTTCGACGCGAGACGGTTGGCACCGTGCACGCCGGTGTTGGCGACCTCGCCGCAGGCATAGAGGCGCGGTGCGCTGGAGCGGCCGGCGAGATCGGTGACGACGCCGCCCATCATGTAGTGCGCGGCGGGCGTGACTGGAATGCGCTCCGTGCGCGGGTCGATGCCGCGTGCCATGCAGATCGCGAAGATGCCGGGGAAGCGCTCGGCGAATTCGGCGCCCATGGCGGTGGCATCGAGATAGACCGTGTGGCCATCGTGCCGCTCGCGAAACACCTCGCGCGCGACGACATCACGAGGCGCGAGCTCCGCGAGCTCGTGCCGTCCGACCATGAAGCGTTCGCCGCGATCGTTCACGAGGATGGCGCCCTCGCCGCGCACCGCTTCGGAGATGAGCTTGAGCGGCGTTTCCGGTGTGTCGAGCGCGGTGGGGTGAAACTGCACGAACTCCATGTCGCCCAGCTCGACACCGGCGCGGTGCGCGAGCGCGAAGCCATCCCCGGTGGCCACCTGCGGATTGGTGGTGTAGCGATAGACCTGCCCGCATCCGCCGGTGGCGAGGACGGTGGCGTCGGCGAGAATTTCGACCGCCGCGCCTTCGCGACTCACGCGCGCACCTACGCAGGCGCCGTCGTGCACGATGAGGTCCAGGGCGCGCGAGCGCTCGAGCACCTTGACCCGGCTCGTGGCGCGGACACGCTTGATGAGTGTGCTGGCGACCTCGGCGCCGGTGCGGTCGCCATTGGCGTGGACGATGCGCGCGGCGGAGTGTGCGGCCTCGCGGCCCAGGGTGAAGGCGCCGCCCGGGTCGAGATCGAAGTGGGCGCCGGCAGCGAACAGTTCGCGCACGCGCGCGGGCCCTTCATTGACGAGCACGTCCACGGCGGCGCTGTCGCAGAGCGCGTCGCCGGCCGCGAGCGTGTCGCGGCGGTGCAGTTCGGGTGAATCGCCCGCGCCGAGCGCGGCAGCGATGCCACCCTGCGCGTATGCGGTGCTGCTGTCGAACAGCGTGCGCTTGGTGAGCAGCAAGACATCGCCATGCTCGGCCGCGCGCCATGCGGTGTGAAGGCCGGCGACACCGCTGCCGATGATGAGGAAGCGGGTGCGGGTTCGTGTTGCCATGGTGGAAATGTAGGGGGAAGGATGGGTGGCGGGCAGGCTTTGCCTCTCCCGGCCGCCCCGCCCGTGGGAATCGCTCCCCGCCCTTCCGCCGCGCCCGTGGGAATAGCTCCCCGCCCTTCCGCCGCGCCCGTGGGAATAGCTCCCCGCCCTTCCGCCGCGCCCGTGGGAATCGGCAAACGGGAATGGGGAATCGTGGGAATGGGGAATGGGGGTGGACGGCCACCCCTATTCCCCATTTTCGATTGCCGATTGCCGGATCAAAAGGGGCAGAGTCGATTGATTTTCATCAGCTGGCGGCGACCAGGCACCAGCGACCGTGGCTTAACCAGCTTTCAAGCGAGACAGGATTTCAGGATGGACGGGATTTACAGGATTCTCACGGTGCCGTTCCAAAAGCATTCGCCGTCGTTCAGCGAACTCACCGAAGCTTTGGGGCTCGGCTCCCAACAATCCTGTTAATCCCGAAAATCCTGAAATCCTGTCTTCTTGTGGCGATCAATGGGGTCAGAGTCGGTTGAAACCGGGAATCGGCAATCGGGAATCGATAAGGCAATCCGCCCCCTGCCGCCGCACCCCGATTTCATCAACAGCGGGGAATCGGCCTCCCCATTCCCCATTCCCACGATTCCCCATTCCCGATTGCCCATTCCCTCGTTAGTAGTACGTCACCCCTCACCATCCCCAACATGTCCTCCATTGACCGTCAATTATCCGGCGACGCGCTGCTCCTGCACATTGGCGAGGAGCGGGAGCGCGTGGAGCACGCCGAGCTGCTCGCGCAGCATGGCCGCAACGCGCGCACGCTCGTCAAAGAGGGCGCGCTGCGCATCACACTCATCGCGCTCGCCGCGGGCGGCGCCATCCCGACGCATCGAGCGGACGGGCCCATTTCGGTGCAGGTGCTCGACGGGCACATGCAGTTCGATGTGGCGGGGGCGCGCCATCAGCTCGACGCCGGCGACCTGCTCGTCGTAAACGCGAAGATGGAACACGCCGTGCACTCGGAGCACGGCGCGACGTTCCTGCTCACCGTGGTGGCGGGATAGTCATGCTTCGTACGGCACTGGTGATCCTCATGCTTGCCACCACATCACTCGCCGCGCAGAACGCGGAAGCGGGGCGCGCGCGCGCCCGCACGCTGGGCGTCGCACCCGGCATCTTCAGGCCGGGTGCGCTCAACGCGATCACGGATGTCGCGGGCGTGCGCGTGGGACAGACCACGATCGTGCGCGGCGATTCCGTGCGCACGGGCGTCACCGCCATCCTGCCGCACGACGGCAACATCTTTCTCGACCGCGTGCCCGCGGCCATTCACGTGGGCAACGGCTTCGGCAAGCTGCTCGGCGTCACGCAGGTGCATGAGCTGGGCGAGATCGAATCGCCGATCCTGCTCACGTGCACGCTGTGCGTGTGGAAGGCGGCGGATGCGCTGGTGGGGTGGATGCTGGAGCAGCCGGGGATGGAAAATGTCCGCTCCATCAATCCGGTGGTCGGCGAGACGAATGACGGCACGCTGAACGACATTCGCTCGCGTCCCGTGGATGCGGACGCGGTGCGCCACGCGCTCACGAGCGCGCGCGGCGGGCCGGTGGAGGAGGGGAGTGTGGGCGCCGGCACGGGCACGATCGCGTTCGGCTGGAAGGGTGGCATTGGTACTTCGTCGCGCGTGCTGCCGGCGTCGCTGGGCGGCTACACGGTGGGCGTGCTGGTGCAGACGAACTTCGGCGGGATTCTCCAGGTGCTCGGCGCGCCGGTAGGGAAGGAGCTCGGCCGCTACGCGTTTCAGCATGAGGTGGAGGGCCCACACGGTGACGGCTCCATCATGATCGTGGTGGCGACGGACGCACCGCTTTCGGATCGCAACCTCGGCCGCGTGGCGGCGCGGGCGATCATGGGGCTGGCGCGCACGGGGTCCTCGGCGTCGAACGGATCAGGCGACTACGTGATCGCGTTCTCCACTGCCCAGGCGGTGCGGCGGCACGTGCGCTTCGATCGGGCGGCAGCAGCCGCAAACGACAGTGTCCGCACAGTGGCCGACCTGCCCAACGATGCGATGTCGGCGGTGTTCGAAGGAGTGGTGGAGGCGACCGAGGAGGCGATCTATGATTCGCTGTTCATGGCAACGACGGTGACGGGGAACGGTCACACGGTTGACGCCATCCCGCTGGACAGCGTGCGCACGGTACTCGAGAAGTATCACGTAGCGGGTCGCTGACGGCGCGATGGCGATCCGCTTCGTTCAGGTCTTCGATGCGGACACCGAACCGCGGCGCATGGCGGAGGTGCAGCGCATCTTCCGCAGCTACTTCGGCGTGTATTATGGGGACTATGCGGACCGCATTCCCGATCTGCTGCGCCGGCAGGCCGAGCTCGGACAGCGTACGATCCTGATCACCGCGGAAAATCCGCAGCACGGGCGCGTGTTCGCGTTTGCGCTGGCCTTTCACTACACCGATCTCAATGCCACGCTGCTGGACTTCATCGTGGTGGATCCCACGGTGCGGCAGCGGGGCATTGGCGGTGCACTGTACGAGGCACTGCGCGAGTATCTGGTGGCGCTGGGCTCGCGCGGGTTGTACCTGGAGGTGCGACCCGATGCCCAGGAGCTGGAGCCCGATGCCGTACGCCGTCGAGAGAACCGCGCGCGCATCCGGTTCTATGAGCGCTACGGTGCGCGCGTCATCCAGGGTACGACCTACGAGGCGAAGCGGCCGGAGCGCACGGAAGGCGAGCCGTACGTCATGTTCGACTCGCTCGGCGGTGCGCGCGAGCCATCGGCCGCCGAGGTGCGCGGCATGATGAGCGCGATCCTCTTCCGGAAGTACCGATATCCGCTGGACGACGCGTATGCGCGTTCGATCGTGGCGTCCGTGCGGGACGGCGGTATCACGCTGCAGCCGCCGCGTGTGCGACGACCCGCGACGATCGCGCCGCCGCGGCACGGCATTGCGCGTCCATTCAAGGTGCTGGTGACGCCGCAGCATCAGGTGCATCACGTGCGCGAGCGCGGATACGTGGAGCGGCCCGTGCGCGTGGACCGCATCATGAATCACATCAGGAGCCTGCCGGGACTGGAGGTGGCGGAGGTGCACGATCATGGCGTGGATCCCGTGATCGCGGTGCACGATGCGGATTTTGTCCGCTATCTCGAGCAGGTGTGTCTCAAGCTGGCGACCGACCGCACGATCTATCCGTACGTCTTTCCCATCCGGCAGCGTGCGCGCAAACCGGTGGATGAAGAAGTGCAGGCCGGCTACTACTGCATTGACACGTTCACGCCGCTCACGCACAACGCCTACATCGCCGCGCGCGCGGCGGCGAACTGCGCGATGTCGGGCGCGGAGCTGATTCTGCGCGGCGAGCAGCTCGTGTATGCGCTCTGCCGGCCGCCGGGACACCATGCGGAGTCCGCGGTGTACGGCGGCTTCTGCTATTTCAACAACACGGCCATTGCCGCGCACGCGCTGAGTGCCCAGGGCCGGGTGGCCACGCTCGACATCGACTTCCATCACGGGAACGGGACACAGGAAATCTTCGCCCGTCGGCGCGACGTGCTCACGATCTCCATTCACGGCGATCCGAGCTATGCCTATCCATACTTTGCCGGTTTCGCCGATGAGCGCGGCGAGGGCGAGGGAGAGGGGTGCAATCACAACTTCCCGCTGCCGGAGAACGTGGGTGACGACGACTATCTGCGCACGCTGGAGCAGGCACTCGAGCTGATCGTGCGGTTCGCGCCGCGCTATCTGGTGGTGTCGGTGGGACTGGACATCGCCAAGGGCGATCCCACCGGTGCGTGGGCCATCACGACGGATGGATTCGAGCGCATCGGCGCCGCCATTGGTGCGCTGGGCCTGCCGACGCTGGCCGTGCAGGAAGGTGGCTACGATACGCGCGTGATCGGGCGGAACGCGCGGGCGCTACTCGCGGGGATGCAGATGCTGGTTGCTGGTGGCTGGTAGCTGGTTGCCGGACTTCCCACGCCCGTCCAGCTGCCAGCGACCAGCAACCAGCTACTGTTTCTTCTCAACCCCCTCGCACCAGCCAACCTTCCGATAGCCGCAGAAGGTGCACTCGCGCGGGAAGCGGGTGAGGGGCGGATCGGGGCGGACGGCGTCGGCAGCGCGCTGCACGAACTGATCGCGTGCGTGCGCGCGATCCTCCTCCGTGAGCGTGACGCCAAGGTGGGAATCCGACTCCGTGAAGTGGAACGCAAAGCGTTCCACGGGGAGTCCGCTGATGCCTTCGGCGGCGGCCACGTAGACGTCGCGCTGCGGCGTATATTCCGCTG
>Ga0070681_10004110_pt1 | contig 13759 bp, 9 predicted proteins | sample KBSC83BmetaG_FD_65650 | JGI IMG/M metagenome (GOLD analysis project Ga0070681, IMG submission 65650) | Corn rhizosphere microbial communities from Kellogg Biological Station, Michigan, USA - KBS C8-3B metaG | ecosystem: Host-associated > Plants > Roots > Rhizosphere | place: USA: Michigan... | reverse complement strand
TGCTCGTAACGATCGCCGCCTTGGCGCTCGCCGGGACCGATCCCCACATGGCGTCACGCTTCCCGAGGGGTTTCGGCCGCGGAATTGTCACGATGTGCTTCAGTTGTTTACCGAACTCCCAATTCGCGGTCATCACTTCTGCGTCGACGTCCGACAGGCAAAGCAGGGTGACGTCGAACTCCGCCTGCAATTCGCGAACGAGCCGAGCGATCCGCAACGACGCTCCGATCAGCGGCGGCGGATACGGTGCGAGGCCCGATAGAAAAGCGATAACTGGTCGACGGCTCATTTAGGAGGAAGGCGCAACGCTTGGTGGCCACGACAATTAGCCTGTCGCGACCATGACCAAGGACGCTTCAAAGGCCCACCGGGTTCCGCGTCGATGATCGGACGCTTACTGCGCCTGAATATGATCAACGCGCCTCGGAACGGCTGAATTCCTTAGGCGCCGGTTATTGTTGCGCCCACCGAGCCGGCTTCGTCGAATAAGCGGACTTAACCGTTCGCCCACGCCGACCGCCGACAAGGCCAAGCTCCGACTCCGTTGACCACAGCAGCGCACACTTTGGCCCCGCGACTCGCCGTCCGGGCCGATTTTATTTCTTCAGGACTCTTACCCGTCGACAATCAGCTCGATGGGCTGATGCGGGGCCGAACGTACGTCCTTAGCGGCGCGCCCGGCACCGGGAAGAGCATCGCCGGCCTGCAGTTCCTGATGGAAGGGGTAAGGGCGGGCGAGCGCGCGGCAATTCTCACGCTCGACGACCCGCAGGACGTTCTGGGGCAGGGTGACTTCCTCGGTTTCGACATCGCGAGCGAGGTCGCGGCGGAGCGCCTCTACATCCTCCGCTTCCAGCTCGATTTTGCGCGCCGCTTTGCGCGTGCGACGTCGCCGGACGAAGCGTTCGCCGAGTTGCGATCGCTTCTCGGTTCCCAGCCGCTCGGTCGGTTTGTCATCGACTCGGTCGTTCCGTTCATTGACGCGGCCGGGCCGTCGCAGAACGCTGCGATCTCGATGCTTCAGCTGCTCGACGAGCTCGGAGCGACGTCCATCGTTACCTACCCTGGCGATCTCGCCGGGGTGTACGACCGACGCCTCGACCCGCTCGTCCAGCGTGCCGCGGGCATGTTCCATCTCTCGGCGGACCTCCACCGCCAGCGACACATCGAGATTCGCAAGGTTCGCTATCGCGTACCGTCGAACGCTCCGATTCCGTATCGCATTGAGCCGGGCGCGGGGATCATTCCCGCCGCCGAGGAACTTCGCTTCCACCAGGAAGAGGCGCCGTCGACGAACGGCCGCCAGCGCGTGGTGCTGGAGTTGGCGCCCGCGGAAGCGGACCAGGCGCTGAAGCTTCTCCAGAGCCACTACAACGTGAAGTTGATGAACGGCGCCGCGCGTCGATCGACGCCGAACGTGCCGCTCTCGGTGATGCCGGCGCGCCGTGCCGTCGACTTTCCCGACGCAGGCGGGCCGGAATCACAAAACGTCGCTCAGCCGACGCGCTCCGGCGCCCGCGTGCCGTTCGACGCGCCGGGATTCCGCGCCGCAATCCAATCGATTCTCGCGGCTGATTCGCGAAGCATGTTCTCGATCGTTGTGCTGACCACGCCGCCGGGCGAGCTCGATCGCGCCGGTGACGTCGTGCTCCGCACCGTACGCGCCGTGAACGGCGATCTCGTCGCCGTCGCGAACAATCAGGTGTTGATCTACCTCCACGCGACCGGTCGCAAGCACGCGCCGTATTTCGTGCAGCGTCTGCGCGATACCTGGCAGAACGTCGGACACGGTGAGTTGATCGTCGACACCCTCGGCTACCCCGGCGATCAAGAGCGAATTCGGACGCTCCTCAACTCGCTCGCCTGATGTCGGCCCGAAAGCGATACACCCTGTTGGTCGTCGCGCTTGCCGCGGCGGCAGTGGCCGGCGCCGCGGTGTCGATTCCTGCCATTCGCGGTTGGCGAGTTTGGGGGCCGCTCGCGCATCGCGCGAAGCAGCACCCTGATTCGACGCCGAAACGAGTGGCACGAGCCAAACCGCCGGCGAGTCTGCCCGCGGTGGCTCCGGTTCCCGCGCCGGCACAATCCACGGCCATCGGCCAATCGCACCCGCCTGTACGCGTGAACGTCGCGAAGGCGTGGAAGCCGTCGGAGCGCCAGCAGCTGCGAGACAAACTCTACCTGGCGGGTCAGGCGAATCGGCCGTCGGATGCGATAGCCGCCCTCGAGGCGTGGGACGCCAAGCACCCTCGCGACCCGGAAGCCCTGCGCGAGCTGTCGCGCTTGCTCGTTCGTAACGGCCGGGTGAACGACGGCCTCGCGCGGTATCGCGAGCTGTTGACGGCATCACCCGACAGCGGTGCGCGCGCCGAGTACGCGGCCGCGCTGCTCGCGCTTCAGCAGTACGACAGCGCGGCGGCCAATTATCGAATTCTCATCAACGCTGATAGTAACGACCTCAGTGCGCGCGTCGGATTGGCGCGAGCGCTGGCCTGGGGCAACCATCCGCGCGAAGCGGAGCCGGAACTTCGCTGGGTCACACTTCGCGTCCCGGGCGATACGACGTTCGTCGTCATGCTGCGCGTGGCGCGCCACTCGTACGACCCCACGTCGGCCGACGCGGCACGATGGGTCGGCGAGGATCCACAGTACGTGCCGTACCGTCTTACACTGGCAAGACTGCTCGCATCCGAAGGTCGCCTCGACCTCGCCGCGGCGCAGTTCGATACGCTCGTCAGCGGTAACTCGTCGTCGCTGGCGCTGACTCGTGAGGCCGCCGGCGTGCACGCAATGGCCGGCGACTCGATCGGTGACGCGCGGCTCCTTCGTCGTGCCGTAGCGTTGGCGCCTGCCGACACCGGCATCCGTCAGTCATACGCCGAAGCCCTCGCATGGTCGGGCGACCGCGCATCAGCCGTCGCTCAATACGACACGCTCCTCGCGGCGTCCGGATCCGATCCGGATCTGTTGATCGCGCGTGCGCGGTTGTACGCCGTCAGCGGCGACAATGCCGCGGCGGAGCGGGATCTCTCGGAAGCGATCGCGAAGCGGCCAACCCCCGAAGCGTGGGTCATGCTCGGCGACTTGTATCGTTGGGAAGGGGACCGTAGCAGGGCTTGGAGTGCCTACTCGGAAGCAAGCGCGCTCCGGCCGGGTGACGCAGCCGCGGAGGGTGGCTTCGCCGAGCTCGCCGCCGCGGAACGTCGCCAGAAAGCCGCTGTGCTCAGCGGTGAGTTGGGGTGGAACACTTTCGCTTCGTATCTCGGCGACAACGCCGGCTTTGATCTGTCGATCGCGGGACTCGGCGGCGGAATGGGGATAGGCCCAGCGTCGGCGCTGCTGCTTGGTGCGGATGCTCGCCGGCTTGGCTCCGACCAGGGAGAGGCCGCGTATCTCGGTGTGGTGCAGTATTTCCGTTCGTATCGGTTCTCCGCCGAGGGCGGGGCGGTGACGTATCGCGAGCGCGGCGACTTCGGGTATGGCTCCGTTTCGGCAGCCGGTGCGCTTGGCGGATTGTGGACGTCGGTCGAAGTCCGAACCGGTCCGACCTTTCAGTGGTTGATGTCTCCGCGCACGCTGACTTATCGCGGCGCGAGCGCGTCGCTGACCATCCCGGCGGGACTCGCGGCGTTCTCGTTCGGCGTGGATCGCATGTGGCTGAGCGACGGGAACGATCGCACGCAGCTTCAGCTCGGCGCTCGGTACGCGCTTTGGCGCGGTGTGTCGGCGATCTACTCCGGTGGTATGATCGGGTTCGATCATGCCAGTGCTTCGTACTGGGATCCGCGGCGATTTACGTCGCACTCGATGGGGCTCGAGCTGTCCACACAGCGTGACAGTGGATTCAGCGTCAGTGCTCGTGTGCTTCCCGGTATCGGCGTCATGAGCGACGGCTTCGATGCGACCATACCGGGCGCGCGAACGGCGGCGCAACTGTCGACCGGTCTCGCGCTGGCCTACCGGCGGCGCTGGTGGTCACTCACGCTCGACGGCGATTACGCGCACGGCGTTCGCGACAGCGGCTATCAGTCCGCTCGCGCGAGTGCCCGGCTTCGCATCACTCCGTAACCAGGACCATGCGCGCCAGATATCTGTACTTCGTTGTCGCAGCCGCGATCGTTCTCCTCACGGTCGCCGGCGCGGTGCTGTTCATGCTGCCGCGTACCCACGTAAATGTCGACAGCCATCCGCTGCGTATCGCGATCGTGGTGGTCACGGCATTCCTGATGATCACGATGACGCGGTATCTCGTGCTGCTCTGGCTGGGATACCTGCAGCATGTCGAGGCGAAGACACGCGTCGAGGCTGACGAACGCTTCGAGCCTCTCGTGACGATTCTCGTGCCGGCGTACAACGAGGAAGCGGTCATTCAGGGTGCGATTCGCAGCCTGCTCGAGCTGGACTACCCGGCGTACGACGTTCTCGTCATCGACGACGGCTCGACCGACCAGACCTATGCCAAGGCGGCGGAGCTCGAGGGATACTACGGGCGCGCGACGGTCCGCGTGGTCAGCAAGAGCAATGGCGGCAAAGCCAGCGCGTTGAACACCGGTATCGGCCTCGCGCGCACGCCGTTCGTGCTCTGCATGGACGGTGATTCGCGGCTGAGTGCGGGCACGCTGAAGTACGCGATGCCGCATTTCCGCAATCCGCACGTCGGCGCGGTCGCGGGGAACGTGAAGGTCGTAAATCGGCGCAATCTGTGGACGCGCCTTCAGGCGCTCGAGTACATCGAAGGTCTGAACATGGCGCGCCGGGCGCAGGGGTTCGTGCACGCGGTGAACATCGTCCCCGGTCCGATCGGCATCTTCCGTCGTGACGCGCTGTCGCGCGCGGGAGGCTACGACACCGACACCTATGCGGAAGACGCCGATCTCACGCTCAAGCTGCTCACGCACGGCTGGCACATCGTCTACGAGGATCAAGCGATCGCGTATACCGAGGCCCCGGAGAATCTCTTCGATCTGTTGAAGCAGCGGTATCGCTGGACGCGCGGCATCATGCAAGCACTGCGCAAGCACTCGGGAGCGCTGTTCGACCCGCGCAAGCGATTCGCGACGTGGATCTCACTCCAGTCGATGTTGTTCGAGGCGATCGCCTGGCCCGTGATGAACGTGTTCGGCAATCTGTTCTTCAGCTTCGCCGCGCTGGCGGCCGGCGCGCCGGTGTACGTGCTGTACTGGTGGCTGCTGTTGACGTGGCTGGACGTGGCGGCCGCGCTGCACACCGTGGCCATGGAGGAGGAAGATCTGCGCCTCGTGCCGCTCGCGATCCTCTATCGCTTCTTCTTCGTCGTGACCGTGGACGTCGCGAAGCTGCTGGCGACGGCCGAGGAGTTCCTGAACGTGAAAATGGGCTGGGGCAAGCTCGAGCGCGCCGGTCGAATCTAGGCTTCAGCGGAGTGAGTCATGGATATCAACATGCTGCTGTCCACCGTAGTCCTCGTATCGTTCATCGTAACGATCGTGTTGGCCGTGGGCAGCTATCTGGCATTCAAGGGTCGCGAGAAGCGACGTCCCGAGCCCGAGCTGCGCCGGCGTGGCGGCGAGCCGGTGTTCTTCGAGCGCATCTACCTCCAGCCGAAGAAGACGCAAGCATCGTCGCCGGCATAGTCGCCGGGAAAACCCCGAGAAGCGGGTCCAACCGCAACGGCCGCGGTACTTCGCACGTTCAGTATTCGTGCAACGCGGCTCGGTATGAGCGCGTCCGTCAGGGGCCATCCGACGCCGGGTGTCCACTATTTGGCCGATGCGTCCCCACCCGCATGACTGACCGCATTCCGATCACCGTTGTGATCGCGACTCTGAACGAGGCTCACCGGCTCAGCGCTGCCCTCGAGGCGGTCGGCTGGGCGGACGAAGTCATCGTTGCCGACGCCGGGTCGACGGACGCCACGACGGAAATCGCCCGCTCCAAGGGCGCTCGGGTTCTGACCGTCGCGGGCAGCACAATCGGAGCGCAGAGGAACGCCGCCATCGCCGCGGCGCGCCACCCGTGGATCCTCGCGCTGGACGCCGACGAGATTGTGACGCCGGAGCTCAAGGACTCGCTCGCCCGACTAGCGACACAGCCGCGCCGAGCCGGAACTGCGTTTCGCGTCCGCTCCCGGAACTGGCACTTGGGGACCGAGCTTCGACACGGGCCGTGGGGCCGTGACTGGAAGGTGCGAGTCTTCTCGAGCGACCAGCGCTATACCGCCGCCAAGGTACACGAGCACGTCCAGAACCTGGACAACGTCGAGTCATTGGAGGGCGAGCTGCTGCACTACCCTTATCGGGATCTGTCTCACCACGTCATGAAGGTGGCGAAGTACTCCCGCTGGGCGGCGGACGACTTGCGTGCGCGCGGTCGCCGAACGACGCCGTTGGATGTCCTGGTTCGACCTTTCTGGCGCTTCGTCCGCGACTACGTGTTGTTCAGCGGTTGGCGCGACGGGCGGGCGGGGTTCGTCGTATCCGTGGTCAGCGCCTTCTCTGTGTTCTGCAAGTACGCGACGCTTCTGGTTCCGGGAGAGCAGGCGCCTCTCTGACCTCCCGATAGCCGAACAAGCCCCGAAATGGGGTCAGACCCCATTTAAAGAACTTGAAATGGGGTCTGACCCCACTTTTCGGCTAAAGCCCTGTGACCTTGAACGACACCGACCCGATGCCCTGTGCGGCGGCGGTTACGGTGTAGACGGCCGCCGGACCGCCAATCGAGCCCGCGGTAAATACCACGTCGGCATTGCCGCTCGCCCCGGTCGTCGTTTGTTGCAGGGTGAGGCTACCGCCGCTCGCGGTCCACGTAACCGTGACGCCAGGAACGGGGTTGCCGCCCTTGTCGGTCGCCCGCACGGTCAGCAGCGTGCTCGACCCGCTCACGGTGGCCGACGAGTCCTTCGTGACGCGGACGATGTTCATCGCCGGACCGGCGAGGCCTGTCGCCTGGAAAGTGGCTGAGGTGACGGTCGGGATTGCCACGCTTAGCACATTCACGCGCGCGGTGTCGCTAATGCGCCATGTGTTCGTGGCGACTCCCGCGGCGTCGGTAACCGACGTCGCCTGCGTCACGACGCCGTTTCCAGAAGTGGCGGACCACGTCAGCGTGATGTTCGGAGAAGGCACGCCGGCCAGCGTGACCTTCGCGGCGACCTGCAGGGTCGAGCCGACGATGGCCGTCTGCACTGCAAGCGCGGTATCCGGCGCGATGTTGTACGCGGGCTGGTTGTTGTTTCCACCTCCGGGCGAGGTGGTCTCGTCGTTCCCGGAATCCTTGGAGCAGCCGGCCACCGCAGCAACGAGGATGGTGTACGACGCAAAGAGTGAGGTACGGAGCAAAGTACGCATGGCGTGAAAAGTAACGGTCGGCACGGCGCGGCTCGACGTCCAGTGCGTTAATTCGGGCAGCGACGCACTCTTGACCGAAACGGCCGCCTGCCCGAACGTCATCCCTATGACAACTCGCCGAACGTTCGTCTCGTCAATCGTTGGCGCGGGAGCCTCGCTCCCCGTGATGCGCCAATCGGCCTTTCGCCACCTGTTCACCGCGGAGCCGATCGCCGGGAACCAAGCCCCGGCAAGCGTGGCCGAGGACGAGACCTATTGGCGCGAGATCCAGCGCGCCTTCGATCTCGACCGAACGATGGTCAACCTGAACAACGGTGGGTGCAGCCCGGCGCCGACCCACGTGCTCGAACAAATGATTCGGGATCTCCGGTTCTCGAACGAGCTCCCCGTGGACCACATGTGGCGAGTGCTCGAACCTCGGATCGAGTCCGTTCGCCGCGATCTGGCGCAGGAATTCGGGTGCGACCCCGAGGAGATGGCGATCACGCGGAACGCGTCCGAAGCCAACGAGACGATGATCTTCGGTCTCGACCTCAAGAAGGGCGACGAGGTCGTGATGACGACGCTGAACTATCCGCGCATGCAGAACGCTTGGCGCCAGCGGGAGCGGCGCGAAGGTATCGTGCTCAAACGCGTGAAGATCGAGACGCCGGTGAAAAGCGACGACTCGTTCGTCGAGCAGATCGCGGCCGCGATCACGCCGCGCACCCGTGTGATCGAAGTGATGCACATCAGCTTCCAGACGGGTTACATCGCACCCGTGCGCCGGATCGTCGATCTGGCCAAACCGAAGGGCATTCAAGTCTTCGTGGACGGCGCCCACGCCTTCGCGCATTTCCCCTTCAGCCGCGACGAGCTGGGCGCGGACTACTACGGCACCAGCTTGCACAAATGGCTGCACGCGCCGATCGGCACGGGTTTCCTCTACGTTCGCCGCGACAAGATCAAGTCGCTCTGGCCACTCATGGCGGGTGGAGTGGAACAAGAGGGCGACATTCGCAAATACGAAGAGATCGGCACGCACCCCGCGGCGAATCACAACGCAATCGCCGTGGCGATTGCGTTCAACCGCGGGATTGGCGCGGAGCGGAAGATCGCCCGCCTGCGCTATCTGCGGGACCGTTGGGCGAAGCAGTTGCTCGCCGTGAGCCCGCGGGTGAAGATGCTCACCGCGATCGGCCCGAACATGAGCGGCGCGATCGGCGTGTTCACCGTGGATGGCATGGACATGGGGAAACTCGGCGGGTGGCTGCTGTCCAAACACAACATCGTCACGACTCCGCTGATCAACGACGAGTTCCATGGAATGCGAATCACGCCCAACGTCTACACGACGGTCGACGAGATTGACCTTTTCGCGGATCGGGTGACTTCGGCGATTCGTGGTGGGATCGTGTAGCTGTGGGTTCGCAGTGGCGGTGTAGAGTTCGCGCTTCGGGTCTGAACTCCTCGAGATTGGGAAACGCGGGCTAACGCGGACACGCGCAGGCGAGCGCGGTGTCGGGATGTCACACAGCGCCACGTCGACTGCCATTGCGCAGAACGGGTTCCTCTTGTGTGAAGGGGCGGAAGCTACGGTCAACGAAACGTCTTGAGGCCGGTGCCAAGAGTTTTTTCTGTAATTTGGTACTGACGCCGGATTGACAACACGGAAACCGGCTCGAGTCGGCGTTAGCCCGCGCGTGTCGGCGTTAGCCCGCGTTCAGAATCTCTGGGAACCATGAGCGTGGCCCGGACCTGTACGCCGCAAAGCCGCGAACGCGCAGCCGAACTAGTTCTCTTCACCGCGCCAAGGCGGTACAATAGCTCTGTCCAACCCAGCTTCCCGTGTCCGACTCTGTCTCTCGTCGTGATTGGCTGAAAGTGGTCGGAGCCGCCGGTGCGGCGGGTGCGATGATGCCGCTCGATGCGATCGCGGCTAATCCACCTTCAGCGCCGCTGGCCGTCGCCACGCAACACGCGCCCGGCGACATCGTCGAGCTGTATTCGACGAGCGAGGTGTTCATCCCGCCGCGCGGCCGGTCGTTCATGAAGTTCAGCTTCGACTTTCCGGAACCGGCCGTCGTCTTCGGTGATCATCGATTCGGGTTTCTCGTCTTCACCGATGAGAACACGTACGCCCTATCGCGGCCGCGCATGGTCGCCAAGGGCAATGGCGACGCACTCGAGCTGACCTGCGACGAATTCACCTGGGCCGGCGGACAGGAGAAGGCGCCGGGCAAGCTCACCGCACGCTTCCGCCGCGATGGTACGACGATCGAGTGGGACGTGGCCGTCGAGATGCAGCGTCCGATCAAGACCGTCACCACCATCATTCGCGACGTGCCGCGCGGCATGGTTTCCCTCGGTGGCGGGCAGCCGGCGGACACTCGCGACGGCGACGTCCTCGGCGGGTACACTTTCGGCGCCGGTGATCTCCACAACTTCGGCGTGACGAGCATGACGACGCCGGTGGCGATCGTGCAGGCCGGCGACCAGGATTTCCGATACATCACGACGCTCGACGATCGCGTCCGGCCCAAACGCTACTACTTCCAGGCGGGCGAGCGCGCGTTTCGCGTCGAGGCGATCTACGAGCACGACGCGTGGCGGAAGGATACGCGTGTGTCGGTTCCGCGGTGGCGGCTCGGGCGCGCGACGTCGTTCGAAGGCGCCATGCAGCCGCACATGGAGCATGTCGAGAAGGCGTTTCATCTCGTCCCGTGGGAAGAGCGCCGTGACGTTCCCGCGTGGCTCCGGCAGGTCGCGCTCGTCACGACGCTGCACGGAATGCACTACACGGGGTTCATCTTCAACGACTACGCGCGACAGCTCGAGATTTTGCGATGGATGGCGACGCAGATTCCCGCCGACCGCGTGCTCGTGTTCCTCTCGGCGTGGGACGGCCGCTACTACTGGGACTATCCCAACTACGAAGTGCCCGCGCGGATGGGCGGTGAGGCCGGCTTCAAGCGCCTGATCAGCGAAGGGCAGAAGCTCGGCTTCAAGATGATGCCGATGTTTGGCACGAATGCCGCGAACCGCGAGCAGCCCGTGTGGTCCAAGATCGCGTCCGGAGCGACGTACAAGATCGACGGCGACTTGTACAACCTGAACTGGGTCGACTGGAACAACGATCGTCATCAGGACGGCTGGCTCACCTACATGAACCTCGGCGCCGACTCGTGGCGCAACTTCCTCGAGGGAAGGATCGCCGAGATGATCGACAAGTACGGTGTGGACGCGTACTTCCTCGACATCGTCGGTGGCCACGTGAACAGCACGACGGGCGACATGCACGAGGGGACGAAGCGCCTCGTCGAGAACCTTCGCGCGAAATACCCGAAGGCCGTCTGCGTCGGCGAGATGCCGTATGACGCACTCTTCGAGTTCATTCCCGTGTATCACGCCGGGGGCGGCGGTCGCTGGCGCAAATACGGGCGCTTCTTCTCGCATCTCAGCGCGCCGGCGCCCGGCCGCGGCTCGAGCGGCGTCCATGAATCCGGCTTCGGACGGTTCAACACCGAGACGCTCGGCCTCAACGAGAACGCAATTCCGACACTGCAGGTCGTCGACGACACCTTCACCCGCTACCGCGACGTCATGGCGGCGGTGATCGCGCGAGCGAAGGCGCGGGCGGGCATCGCGTGACGATGATCCGGCAGCAGGTATTGGAGGCGAACGTCGAGCTGGCGCGGCGGGGACTCGCGCCGTTCACCTTCGGCAACGCGAGCGGCATCGACCGAGAAAGCGGGGTCGTCGTCATCAAGCCGAGCGGCGTGCCCTACGAATCGATGACGGAACGCGATCTCGTCGCGGTGGACCTCGACGGTCGCGTCCTGGAAGGAAAGCGCCGGCCGTCGTCGGATTTGCCGACGCATTTGGCGCTCTATCGCGCGTTCGACTCGATCGGCGGGGTCGTCCACGCGCATTCGCACTACGCCACCGTCTGGGCGCAGGCGGGCCGCGAGATCCCGTGTTTCGGTACCACCCACGCGGACCACTTTCACGGGCCGGTTCCCGTCGTGGCTCACCTGTCGGAGGACGAAGTAGAGAGCGACTACGAAGCGAACACCGGGCACGCCATCGTGCGTCGTTTCATGGAGCTCGATCATCGGAACGTTCCGGCCGCGCTTCTGGCCGGACACGCACCCTTCTGCTGGGGACCGACCGTCGCCGACGCGCTCGACACGATGACCGTGCTCGAGGAAGTGGCGCGTCTCGCCTACGACACCGTCGTGCTCAACGCCGCGGCGAGTCCGATCCCGGACGGCCTCCGCGACAAGCATTTCTTCCGCAAGCACGGTCCGGGAGCGTACTACGGCCAGCCGCGATAATTCGATCGTGTCCGCGCGAAAAAGCCAAAATGGGGTCAGACCCTATTTACAATTCTGTAAATGGGGTCTGACCCCATTTGGGCGGGCATTGCTGGGGCTCGGGGTCGCGGCGGCGAGCTGCGCGCGGCCGGTGCAGGCGCCCGCGCCGCAGGCCGATGCCGAGCCGTCTGTCTACCTGTTCTCGTATTTCACGCGGAATGGCGACGACGGGTTGCACCTGGCGTACAGCGAGGACGGCATCAAGTGGATGCCGCTCAACGGCGCCCGCTCCTTCCTGCGGCCGGCGGTCACCGGTCAGGGCGTCGGCTGGATGGAATGGAACACGACAGCTGCCCTCATGCGGGATCCGTGCGTCCTGCGGGGTCCGGACGGCGTGTTTCATCTCGTCTGGACGATTTCGTGGACGGACAAGGCCATCGGCGTCGCGCACTCGCGCGACCTGATCCACTGGACGGCCCAGAAGCGTGTGCCGGTGATGGAGCACGAGCCGACGACGCTGAACACGTGGGCGCCGGAGCTCTTTTATGACGACGAAACGAGCCAGTATCTGATCTTCTGGGCGTCGTCGATCCCGGGACGGTTTCCGGCGAGCGACTCCGTGGCGCAGAAGACACCGCGCGGCCGCGCCGACCATCGGCTGTACTACGTCACGACTCGGGACTTCGAAACGTTCTCCCCGACGCGGCTCCTCTACGACGGCGGTTTCAGCGCGATCGACGGGACGATCAAGAAGAGCGGCGACACGTACTATCTCGTGATGAAGGACGAGACGTTCTATCCCAAACCGGTGCGCAGCCTGCGCGTCGCGTCGAGCAAGCATGCGACGGGACCATATGGTCCGGCGTCGGCGCCGTTCACCGACGAGGACACGGAGGGGCCGTCGATCCTTCGCACCGGCGACTGGTGGCGCGTCTATTACGACCGGTACACGCGCGGCCGCTATGGCGCGGTGCGCACGCGCGACTTCGCGCACTGGGAGCGAGTGACCGATTCGCTCGACGCTCCGCGCGGCATTCGGCACGGATCGGCGTTCGTCGCGCCCCGCTCGGTACTCGCGGGTTTGCTCGCCATCGACAGCTTGCGGCGCGCCCCGACGACCAACGCGCCTTATCGCGATCCGTCGCGACCAGTCGACGAGCGCGTGCGCGACTTGCTGAGTCGCATGACGCTCGAGGACAAGTTCTGGCAGTTGTACATGACCCCGGGAGATCTGGACGGAAGCGACTACTCGCGCGGTGTCTTCGGACTCCAGGTTCCGGAACCGAAGGACGTGATGAACGCGGCGTCGGCGGACGCCGAGCATGTGAACACCCTCCAGCGCTTCTTCGCCGCCACGCGCCTCGGCACTCCGATCATCCCGTTCGAGGAAGCGGTGCACGGACTGCGCAGGACCGGCGGGACGATGTTCCCGCAAGCGATCGGACTCGCGGCGACGTTCGACACCGCGCTGATGGGACGCGTCGCGACGTCGATCGCGCACGAGACGAGGAGCCGCGGCATCCGGCAGGTCCTCTCTCCCGTGATCAACATCGCCAATGACGTCCGCTGGGGACGAGTGGAAGAGACCTACGGTGAAGATCCCGTTTTGAGCTCGGCGATGGCCGTCGCGTATGTCGGCCCGTTCGAGCGAGCCGGGGTGATCACGACGCCCAAGCACTTCGTCGCCAACGTCGGCGACGGTGGGCGGGACAGCTACCCGATTCAATTCAGCGATCGCTTGCTCGAGGAAGTCTTCTATCCGCCGTTCCGCGCCGCGATTGGGGCCGGTGCTCGATCGGTGATGACCGCGTACAACTCCGTCGGCGGCCTCCCGGCGACTCAGAATCATCAGTTGATCACCGATGTGCTGCGCGACCAATGGGGCTTTCAGGGTTTCGTGATCTCTGATGCGGCGGCGACGGGTGGGGCGACCGTGTTGCACCACACCGAGCCGAGTACCGCTACCGCCGCGAAACACGCCTTCGAGAGTGGACTCGACGTGGTCTTCCAGTCCACGTACGATCAGCACCGTCCTTACCTCGACGCACTGCAGGCCGGCCTCGTGAACGACTCGGTGATCGACGCCGCGGTGAGCAGAGTCTTACGCGCGAAGTTCGAGCTTGGGTTGTTCGAGCATCC
>Ga0070681_10004108_pt1 | contig 13760 bp, 15 predicted proteins | sample KBSC83BmetaG_FD_65650 | JGI IMG/M metagenome (GOLD analysis project Ga0070681, IMG submission 65650) | Corn rhizosphere microbial communities from Kellogg Biological Station, Michigan, USA - KBS C8-3B metaG | ecosystem: Host-associated > Plants > Roots > Rhizosphere | place: USA: Michigan... | reverse complement strand
CCGCTGATCGGTGGCTGGGCCGTCGCGACGACCATCGGCTGCGTCTGGCTGACCGTCGCGGCGATCGCGTCGCCGCAGGATTGGAAGGGCGCCATGGCGATCGTGGGTGTCGCCCAGGTGATGGGCGGAGCGTGGCTTCTGAGCACGCTGCACTGGCTCGCGATGTGGAAGCTCCCCGTTCGGGGGCCGATTGTCTCCGCTATGCTGGGCGCCTGCGTCGGCTGGATCGCGGCCGTGCTCTCGGACTCGATCCCAGGGATGACGCAATCGGGCGCGGTCGTCGGCGGCGTGATCTACGGAGTGCTCGTCGGCGTGACGAACCTGGTCCGCGTGCCCCAACTCGTGCCGGCAGCGCCCGCAGGCGAGATCAGCGGTTCCCGCTGACGCACGTTGTCCTCGTGGTGCTCAGTAGATCTGCCGCGCCCCGCGTCAAGCCGTCTTCGGCTTCCACCACGCGGCATCCAGAATCGACCAGAGGTGCACGAGCCACCCCAGCAAGAAGAACCAGAGCACGGCGGCAAGACAGAACTGAAAAATCGCCATCAAAAGACGACCCTGCAGCAACTGACCGAGACCCGGAACGAAAAAGCTGCACAGCGCGGCAATGACGTTTCCAGCCGAGCCTTGACCCGACATGATTCCCTCCGTGTGAGGGCGCGCTCGACATGGCGCGCCGACGAGCACTACGGTGCTGCCAGGTAATCGGATTCGTCGTTAGGCGCCGCTGCCGAGTCCCCACGCCGTGCGCTCCCGCGGGTGAACACGTCGATGACGAGACGGGTCGGGACGATCAGCGTGAACGCGCGATACGGAAGCTGCTCGCGCAGCCCCAGAACCCACTGGACGACACCCTCGAAGTCGCAGGTCTGCGTGAGCTGGTGGAGTGGTCCGAGCGCAGGCCGCCGGTCGGGCGGCCCAGCCGTCGGCACTTGATCCGAACCGCGCGCCGCGTGGGCCTGCGCGGGGCTCAGGCGAACGACGAGATAAGCCGGCCCGGCGACGCCGACACGCTCGCCGGAGCCACACGAAGTGGGCGGTTGGTTCGTGTATGCGATCGTGTAGCCGGGCAGGCGCGATTCCGCGAACTGAAAGACGACCCGCACGGCGGTGTCACCGCGCAGCGCGGTGCGAACCTCAATCAGCGCCGCCGGCATGCCGCCGGCCTCAGAGGCCTGGCGAGTCGTTGGCGCGACGGTTCCAGTGATGCCGTCGCCTGTGGTATCCCGCTGCTGTGGAGCGTCCGCGCTGTCGCGTGACGGGCGCGCCACCGACCGACGTGCACTATCCGAACCTGCGGAAGCCGAGTTGCCGCGGCCACAACAGACGAACGTCAGGGCGGTGGCGAACATCACGACGCGAGTGCCTGACGAGTAGGCTCGTCTCACTTTCCCGGCCACGCGGCGCGGCGTGCGATGGCGCGCTTCATCCACTCCGGCGCCTTGAGCGCGGTCAAGTCCACCTCCGCGACGCGTCGCCCGGCGAGCTCCCAATCGATCACCGGCGCGACCTCGTCGTCCGCGCTCGCCAGGCTCGCGAGCGCGCGCTCGACGACCGGCTCCCCGTCCGGCGCGACCATCCCGAACTCCACCTCGGCGCGCCGACAGAAGCGCTCGTGCTTCGCCGCGCTCGTCGTCTCGTACTTCACCCCGGCGTTGTCGAGCCGCGCGTGCATCGCCTCGTGCAGGATCGTCGCCGCGACCTGCGTCGGCGTGAACTCGGGATTCACGACGAAGGTCAGTTCGACGAGACAGATGCGCGTGTCGGGAAAGTACGCCCCGCGGCAGGGGAAGCGTCGCACCTGAATCCGCGCGAAGTCGCGCGACAGCCGGCGAAAGTGCCATGGCTGGTACCGCTCGATCAGCCCGAGCGCCGCGTCGAGGCGCGCGAAGACATGTTCGCTGTCGATGTCCGGTCGCGTGTTGATCAGCGTCACCGGCAGTCCACGAACGATACGATCTTCGGGCAGCTCGGCGCCGGCGCGGCGGAGAAATGTTTTCAATACGCTAAACACGTCCCTGCTCCTCGAGAAATGCTGCGGCCTCGCGCGCGGTAGTGAATTGCTTCGAGAGGACCGCGCCGTTCACGTACTCGAGCACGACGCGGACGAGTGCTGGCTGTTCGTCGGCGGGCACGTCGTAGTGGTCGTCATCCGCGATCGTTTCGCGAATCGTCAGCACGCGCGAACGTGCTTTCTCGAGATCAACGCCACTTTCGTGCAACACCTGTGCGGCGACTCCCTTGCCCTCGACGAGCATTCCGAGAAGCAGATGCTCCGTGCCGATGAGGGGATGATCCAGGGAGCGCGCCTCCTCCTTGGCCAGCTCCAGCACCTTCTTGCCGCGCGAGGTCACGGGCAGCAGAGCTCCCGAGCTGGCGCTGCGCAGACCTCGACTGCGTTGCAGGATCGCCAGCACCCGATTCTCCGCCGCCTGCAAATCGACGCCGAGACTCCGAAGCGCGGCTGCGCCGCACCCAACTCTCCCGGCGAGAAGGGCGAGGAGGAGGTGTTCGGTGCCGATGTACTCCTGGCCTAACGACTGCGCTTCGCCTACGGCGCCCCAGAAGGTCGCCTGCATCCGCTCCGTGAAGTTGTAGCCGTCTATCTGCATGCGAATTCCTCCACTCGCGTTATCGATGCTCTAAACAGGTCATATGGAGGAGAGGAACTTCGTGGTGTCGCCTCGATTCGTGAAGCTGCGTCTCACGACCGCCCCATTGCTGTACCGAAGAGTCACGTCGATCGAGGTGGGCAACTCATCGCGCGGAGGCGCAACCGCCTCGCGCACGCCACGATGCACGACATCGTCTGGAACCACGACTCGGGTTGGACCGCGACCACCAACGATCGCCAGTACCCGCTGGCGTCCTCCATCGAGCCGAACACCGAGTTGATGGAGCACTTGCGCGGCAATGCCGTGTCCTTCAGCAAGAAGGCCGAGAAGGAGATGCTCCGTTCCCACGTACGAATGTTTCATCGCGTCTGCTTCTTTTATCGCGAGCTCGAGCACCTTCTTCGATCGCGAGGTGTAGGGAGCATCCGGGCCTTGCGTGAGCTCCGGCGGGCTCCGTCTCACAGTGCTCATGACCATGTCAGCAGCCTGCCTGAGATCGACGTTCAAGTTCTGGAGCGCTGTCGCGCCCACGCCGTCGCTCTCGAGAAGGGCGAGCAGAATGTGCTCGGTACCGACGTACTCGTGATTCAGCGCCACGGCGCGTTCGCGTGCCGCAGCGAGTGTTTGCCGTACCCGTTCGGTGAAGTTGCGGCCACTCATGTGCCCTACCTGGAAAAGCAGATCCCTCGTCGCTTCGCTCCTCGGGATGACATTGGGCGCCTCAATCGCGCCAGATCGGCCGCGCCACGCCGCCTGCGTCCTCGTAGAACTTCACTGCTCCCGGAACCTCCGCCTTCGCCACGAGAATGATCTGGCCGAGATGGAGCGCGAAGTGCTGCACCACCTGGTAGATCGCCTCGAGTACGGTCACCTCGCGCGCCTGGATCCGCCGGCGATCCGTGAGTTGCTCTGGACGCAAGCGCACGAGCACGGCGTCCGCTTCGTCGAGCGTCTGCTCGAGACGCGCGAGCAGGTCGTCGGCCGACGCGCTCTCGCGCGCCGCGAACTCGCCGGCGCGATTGCGCACGTCGGGCGCGCCGCCCACACCGCCGACGATCCACTGGCGCACGTTCCCCTCCAGGTGCATCAGCAGATTACCGACGCTGTTCGCCTGATCGTTAGGCCGCCACCAGAGCAGTTCCGATGGCAGGGCACGAACGGTCTTCCGGATCTTGATCCGGTATTCTTCGTTGAGGTAACCGCGGGACCACGTAATGAAGTTCGCGCCAGCGTCCATGTGTCCTCAGTGGTGTCAGGCCGATCCGTCGCGCCGCTCCGAATGACCATCCGTAATTCTCTCTACCTGCTCGGCATCGCGCAGCGCGGCGTCGGCCATCTCGAGGTTCACGTGCGACACCAGCTCGCGCGCGATACCCCAGTCGCGTCTCGTTATGCGGAGCAGCACGCGCCCGCCTTGCGCGGTTGGCACGAGCTCCAACGGGCCGAGGCCCGTCGTGCGAAGCTCGATGTGCGGCTTCCACCATCGGCCGCGCAGCTCGATCTTCGCGATGCGCGCCGCGGGAAGCACCAGCCGCTGCGCCGGTACCGACTGCCGCAGATTGCGGAGGTCGGCACCGTGAATCTCCGTGATCTCGACGCTCCCCGACCACTCGAGCGTCAGCCGATCACCTTCCATCCGCGCGATGCCGCGCACCTGGAACGCCTTCGACTGCACACGACCGCGCTCGATGTTCGTCTCCTTCGCCTGGGCGAGAGAGAATGGCACGGCGAGAATCGGCATCAGTCGACGCGGGCGCGACGGCGCCGGTGGCTCGCAGGCGATACGTCGATTGCCAGCGCGATTACCAACCCGATTACCGGTCCGAGCGTCCACTGCCCGCCGAACCAGTGGATGACCGCCGTATACCAGAGCAGCGTCGTGGGCAAAAAGATGAATCCGAGCGCCGGATAAAGCAGCGACGGGAAGAGTCCGTTGAACCAGGTGGTTAGAAAGTACAGGCAGAGGATCACGAGCCGCGGCGCAGCGAGGGCGAAGAGAACGAGGAGACAGGGCATGGGCTGGTGATTGTGAGTGAATGTCCGGACGCTGGATCGATGCCCCTCCAACTCGGAATTCTGGACCCTTCCACTCCGCGCGGGAAGTGGCCGATCGCTTGCGTCGGTCTCGAGACATCTGCTTCTTCGGGGACATGATCACACTACGCGTCTTTGCCGCGCTCGTTGCAGCGACGTCGCTGGCGCAGTTCGACTGCTTCCCGCCGAGTACCCGGCAACAGACGGGTGTCTACCAGGTAATGGCGGTGCGATTTGCGACCGAGCCGAGCTATCCGACCCGCTTCCTCGTTGCCGGTGCGGACTCGTCGCGACGCACCCCGCTCGCGTTCACCGTCTGGCTCATTCAGGGCGACGGCGATCGAGTCGTTCTCATGGACGCTGGCTTCTACCGGCAGAAATTCATCGATCGGTGGAAGCCGGAGAATTACGCCAGGCCGAGCGAAGTGCTCGATGCGAATGGCATCAAGCCGGAGCGCGTCACCGACATCGTGATCTCGCACATCCACTGGGATCATCTCGACGGCGCCGATCTCTTCCCCCGCGCGCGCATCTGGCTGCAGCGCGCCGAATTCGAGCACTACACGAACGACACCGGCGCCGTGCTCGATCGCGCGATCGATCCCGACGACGCGAAGATGCTCGCGTCGCTTCGAGCCGCCGGCCGCGTGCGGCTCATCGACGGTGATTCGGTACCGATCATGCCCGGCATCACGGTCTATACCGGCGGCAAGCACACCTTCGCCTCGCAGTACGCCACGGTGCAATCGCGGCTCGCCGACGGCCACATCGGTACCATCGTGCTTGCGAGTGACAACGCATATCTCTACGAGAACCTGGAGCAGCATCGACCGATCACGCAGTCGCTCGACACGGTCTCGAATCTGCGCGCGCAGGAGCGCATGCGGCGCCTCGCGTCGGATCCGCGGCTCATCGTACCGGGCCACGACGTCGAGGTCTTCGCACGGTTTCCGAAGCCGGGCCACGGCGTCGCGCACATCGAATGAACGTTCGTTCGGAATTCCGGCGCCGTCTCGATCAACCACGGCAGCGTTGGCACGGACTCACGCTGTCACTGGCGGACTTCCGCGGCCCTTGTTGGTCGAGATCTTTGCACTGGGCAGGCCTTACATCATGGGGGAGCTCGGCTCTTACCGCAGAGGACGCAGAGGAGGCCGTCAGCTCCTCTGGGCACTAAGGGCTGTACTCGCACGAGCCCGGACGACTGGTCTTTGTGAACGGCCCGGTCGGCTTCTGGCGCCAGAACCTGATTGGTGTGGCGTTCACAAAAAAAAATCAGGACTCGTTGCGAGCTGCGCTCCGACGGTAGAGGATCTCTGCGTCCTCTCCGGTGAATCAGACTCTCACTTCGTGAAGGCTGGAATGGGGCGAAGATCTCGATGGCGGAGATCCGCGAAAATCTGGCAGTGTCCGCGTGAGTCCGCGCCGCCGCTGCTGACCCGGGCGGTAGCGATAGATGATCACAGCGCCATCCGAAATTGCCGGAACAACCCATATGAAGATTCAGTTTCTGCTCGTTCCTTACGACTCGGGGCGCCGCGAGTGGCGCATGGGTCGCGGCCCGTCATATCTCCTTCGCCACGGCGTGGGAAGCAGCATTCGCGCGCTCGGTCACGAAGTCGACGCCGAGTATGTCGAGCCAGGTGGAGTGCAGGCGCCGAACCCGCCGGCGTCGACGGAGATCGCGACGAGCTTCTCGCTCTATCGCGAAGTCGCGGAGCGCGCGCGCACCGCGCGCGAGAACGGCGCGCTGCCGATCATTCTCGGCGGCAACTGCGGTGTGTCGTTAGGCGCGGTGGCGTCGCTCGTGCCGCGCCGGCAGATTCTCTCCGTCGGCGACGGCGAGGCGAGCTACCCCGAGGTCGACGACGTCGGCGTGCTCTGGCTCGACGCGCACGGCGACTTCAACACGCCGGAGACGACCCGCAGCGGCTTCCTCGACGGGATGTCGCTCGCGATGCTCACGGGCCGGTGCTGGTACACCCTCGGCCGCGGCATTCCCGGCTTCCGGCCGGTGGCGGAGGGTCACATCCTGCTCGGCGGCGTGCGCGAGCTCGATCCGGCGGAGGACGATCTGCTGCGGGAGTCGGAGCTGCTCGTCGCGCGCGGGATGGCGGCGCATCCAACGCGGCTCGTCGAACAGATCGCGGACGGATTGGAGGTGCTGCGGAGCCGCGTCCGCCGACTGCACGTGCATATGGACGTGGATGTGCTCGACGACACGGAGGGGCGGGCGAACGCGTTCGCGACGCCATTCGGTTTGAAGAGCGGCGAACTGCGCGAAGTCGCGCGACTCGCCGCGTCACGGTTCGAGGTCGTGTCGGTCGCGGTGACGGCCTACGATCCGGCGATCGATACCAACAGCGCCCTGCCGCCGATCATCGTCGGAGTGCTCGAGACTCTCCTCACTCGTTAGGCACTGGCGTGGCTGCAGCAGTGCCGGACGTCCCACGATAGAGGCGCCAGTCCGACCAACGAGGGGTGGTGTAGTATGCGCCCGGCCCCTGTGGCGTGCGCGGCAGCGCTGGATCGCGGCGGGCTCGCACGTCGCGGAGGAGCGTCGCGATCGCGGGCACGGCATCGAGCAGGAGCTTCGCCCGCAGGACAGCGGGTGACTCGCCGTTCCATGCCACGCGACCGCGCAGCACGATGTCACCGGCGTCGAGCGCTGAGGTCATGTAGTGCAGCGTCCACCCGATGTGCGTGGAATCGTGACGAGCGAGCGCCCAGAACTCCGACTTGACGCCGCGATAGTTCGGCAGAAAGCCGGTGTGCAGGTTGAGAAAGCCGTTCGGTAGCCGCGCCAGCGTCTTTGCCGAGATCACGGACGTGCCGAAGCCCACGACGAGATCGCCGGCATCGAACGCGTACTCGTTCGCGCTCGTTAGGCGCTCGTGAGGCGGCATCGTGCACTCCGGGAGCGCGCGTCCCCCCTCGCGGCGGTACCAGCGCGCCAGCCAGGCTTGAAAGGCGAAGTCGACGACGCCCACGCGGCGGAACTTGCGCCAGTAGAAGCGCCAACCGGGGCGCGCGGTCTCGACGAGCACCACGTCGACCGCCGACGCTTCGTAGAGCGCCGAGGCGACGAAGCGCCCGAACGCCGAGTCATGCGTAACGAGTACGACCTTCATCGAAGAGAATCTCGGCGAGCTCGCGAACATTCACGAAGCGTAGCCTGTAGTTGGCGCGTTCGGCGCGCTCGCGCAGCGCGTCGAGGTTGGCGCGCAGATGATCGAAGCTATACAGGTGGTGATTGCGCCAGCCCCCGACGGCATTCGCGATCTCGTCCGCGTGGAAGTAGGAGACGAAGAAGTCGGCGCCGCTCGCGAAGAAGTCGTCGAGGAGCCGACGATAGAGAATGGGACGCGTCGTCGTCGTCAGCATCACGCGCTCGGTGCGAAAGCGACGCGACAACATCGGATCGAAGGCGGAGAAGGCGGGGATCATCCGCACACCGTGCCAGAGTTGCGGGCGATACGCGAATCGCGACCAATCGTACGCATCGACACCGCCGTGGCCGAGAAAGCGCATGCGTGGCACCGGGCTGTAGTCGACGCGCACGCCGGCGCGGGCGAGATGGCGTAGGGAGAAGTCGTTCTGAAAGGTCCAACCCATGTGGACGACTTCGGGCCGACCCAACGCGGCGGATCCGACTTCGATGTTCTCGAGGATGTTTTCCTCGGAGACGTCCTGCGTACCATCAGCGCCGAAGTAGTGCAGATGCCACGCGATCGCGCTTCCCCGTGCTTCGGCGAGACGCCAGATGTGATGGTACTCCTCCCAGCAGAATGCCGCGCTGCCACAGTATTGTCGAACCTGCGTATCGGCGCGGACGTTCAACGTCCAGCGCACCTCCTCGATCTCGAAGAGACGCGGCAGTGCTTCGATGCCGCGCCAACGCAGACGCGCTGGATACGCGTCGCGATCGGGATCACAATCGACGCCGATCGCGACGTACAGCTCGCGCGGCGCTCGTAAGGCAGGCAGCACGGAGAGTGATACCTTCGTGTCCCACCGTACCGTCACCGCCGCGATGAGAAGTTGCGAACGACTGGAACGAAAAAAAGCGGGCGCGTTCGCGCCCGCCTGATAGTTGACGAAGTGGTTCGGCTCAGAACGGAATGCGCGGCGAGATACCACCCGGGCGGGTGGGAATTGGAATCGGAGTGGTGCCGTAGCCGCCGCCGCTGCTGCGCGGGCCGCGTCGACGCCCATCCCTTCGAGGATCGCAGTGATCGCCATCCACCACGCCGCCGCGAAGGATCGTCCCGAAGATGCCGCCGAGGACGGAGCCGCCGCCGTCACCGGCACCGGGATTCGGACCGCCGCCATTCTGGCCGCGAGCACCCTCACCGCCGTTCGGGTCGATCGGCGTCGGCGAAGGGCGGGGAACCGCTGGCGCCATCGGGTCCGGAACGGGCTCGGTCGTCGGCGAGGGCGCCTGCGCCAGGACTTCGGTTGTCGGCTCCTCCGCCTTCGAGTCGATCGAATTATCCGGTGCGGCCTTGACCGTCGGTGTCTTGGATTTCACGGCTTTGGGCCCGGCTCCCTTTCTCACCGTAGGCGCGGGCGCCGAAGCGCTCGACTGCGCGATTTCGGTTAGAGCAAAGCCCTTGGACGCCTGCTGAGACGCGAGGTCGAGCCCCGCCGATGAGGCAAGCTGCAGGTCTTTCTTGAGATCGTCGCTCATCGCTCGATTCGGCGACGCCCCATTTTTTCCGCACGCGGCGAGAACGACGGCCAACAGGCCGACCGCGAGCATCGAAGATCCCGAAACCGTACGCACGTGTGCCTCCAAAGCGCAAGCGTCCCCTCGGCTTGCCAGTGGGATAGGGGTGCAAGCCGAGCGTCGCATGCTTCCATAAAGCACCACGCGCACCAACGCCTAACAACGCGATTCAGCGGTTAACGGCCAGAATTGTCACGAGCGTGTCTCTCGTCCGAGACAGTGACGTCTCGGCGCGAGGACAGTGCATTACACGCAACGAGACGGATCACGCGGGTATTATGCGAGGCACTTGGGTGTTCGCTCCCCTTACCGAGACCCACATCGATGCGTGCGATTTCCGGTCGGATGCTGGTACTCCTTTGCGCAACGACGCTCATGGCGGGTTGCGCCTCGGGTAGCGGGGAGCTGTCGCCGGAGCAACGGCGCGCGATCGCGAGTGAGATCGATACGAAGGTGCGGGACGCTTACGATCTCTCGAAGCCTGGCTCGGAGGATCGGATGATCGCCCTCTACGCCGATACTGGCCGCATCGTGTCGGCATCGACCGGACGCGCGGTGGCATCCCGAGACACCGTGATCGAGGGGATAAAGCTGTTCTGGAAGTACGTCGGCTCGAACATGAAGCAGCCGAAATGGACCTGGACGAGCACCTATGTCGACGTCCTCGGGCCGAACGCCGCGGTGTTCACGGGCACGTATCGCGTGCCACACCTCACGCCGCGTGGGGAGCCGCACGAGATCGCGGGAGCGATGACGCTGGTCTTCGAGAAGCGGGGATCCAAGTGGGGCGTGGTGCAGGAGCATCTCTCCGACGCCCCGCCGGCGATGGCGATGGACTCTACGATGAAGATGAAATGAGGTGTTCGTTCCGCCAGGGCCAAAAGCGGTGGCGCAGACTCACACGGAGAACTTCCAACTGCGATCAAGGCGGACAAAAAGCTCTTGTTGTTGTCCGCCAGTGTCCCCGCGGGTCCGCGCCACCGCTTTGGAATGGCGCGATTGACTCAGGGAATGGCCCCCGCGGCACCGGCGCGGCGGGGGTCGGCGCCGGCGGTGACGGTGCCGTTTCCGATGGTGAGTGCGGCGCCGTAGCCCTCGCGGAGCTCACCGAGCAGCGAGACGAGATGCGGGCGATAGCCCAGCGAAACGAGCCGCCGCATCACATCGGGCGCGAAGCCGTCCTCGAGCTCCACGGTGAGGCCGTCGGAGCCGCGGAAGCCGGGCAGAAAGCGGGGCAGCTCCAGCGCGGCTTGCGCACCGAGGTGTTGATCGATGATCCCGGTGATGGTCTGGTAGACCGCGGATGTGATCCACGCGTTGCCCGCGGCGCCGACTGCGGCCGTCGGTCGCGGCTTCTTCCCCGGCTCGGCGCGAAAGACGATTGTCGGCGCGATCGTGCTGCCGTGGCGGGCGAACGGAAGTCGGGCACCGTACGCATTCGGGTCGGTGCCGTACGAAGCCAGCTTGTCGTTGTAGATGAAGCCGAGGCCGGGCGTCACGTAGAAGTTGCCGCCCCACGTGCCTAACGTCTGCGTCACTGCGACGACGTTGCCGTCCGCGTCCGCAACCATGAACGCCGTCGTCCCCGCTGCGTGATGGAAGCGGGTGGAATCGGCGTCGCCATCATTGCCGTCGACTGGTTTGGCCGTGGCGCACGGAAGTGAATCGCCGCGGAGAAGCTCCGGTGCGGGGGCGTGCGACGGATCGAAGCAGCGCCAGCGCGCCCGCGCCGTGTCCTTGCTCGTGAACGGCTCGAGCGTCACGGGCCAGAGCCCCGGATCGGCGATGCGGTTCCGGCTCGACGGCGCGAGCAGCCAGGCGGAGAGCATGGCGTGCAGGGTCGCCGCGTCTTCGGTGTAGGGTTTAGGATCCTTGAACTGCTCGAGGAGGCTGAGCGTCGCGGCAAGCTGCGCGCCGCCGGCGACGGGCGGGGCGCTCGAGTACAGAGTGTATCCGCGGTAGCTCCCCTCGACGGGGTCGCGCTCGGCCGCGAAATACCGCGCGAGATCGGTGAGCTGCATGGCGTTGCCACGGCCGCGGAGATCGGCGACGATGCGGCGCGCGATCTCGCCGCGATAGAAGGCATCGGCCCCGCCCTTGGCGATCTGCTCGAGTGTCCACGCGAGGTCGGGATTGCGAAGCGTATCCCCGGCGCGGAGCGGCTGGCCGTCGCGGAAGAAGAGCGCGCGCGGACCATCGTACTTGAGAAAATGCTCACGTTCCGTGGCGAGGGTCGTCGCCAGCCCTTCGCTGACGACGTAGCCGTCGCGCGCGGCGCGGATCGCGGGGGCGACGATGTCGGCCCACGCGACCTTGCCGCTGCCGAACTTCTTCACGGCGAGATACATCGCGGCGACGGTCCCCGGGACGTTGGCAAGCACGGGGCCGTCGTCTGGGAGGCGGCCGTTCTGGAGCAGACTCGCGTTGTCGAGCCCCGCCTCCTCCGGCACGCGCGACATGAACTCGATGAGTCGGGGCGAGTCCATCGTCGTGCGGTAGACGAGCATCTCACCATAGCCGCCAGGGCCGCTCGCGTCGGGCTCGACGACGCCTAACGCGAACGAGACTGCCGCCGCGGCGTCGACGACGTTGCCGCCTTTGCGCAGGATCTCCAGGCCGGCGGCGGTCGCGACGGGATGCGCACTCGAGATCGCGGCGCGCCCAGTCGCCGCGACGCGATAGGGCGGACGCTCGCGGAGGAGCGCGTGAAGCGCGCTTCGGAGCGCGTCGTCGTCGTGCGCAGCGAGCACACGGGCTCGATGGCTCGCGACGAGCGACTCCCAGCGCTGGCGTGCGGCGGTGGCCGCCGGCTCGGTGTAGTAGAGCCTCGCCGTGCGAGCCGCGAGCTCGTCGAGCGCGGCGGCATTGTGGCGCGTTCGCTCGCTCTCACTTCCAAACGGTGCACGCTCGACCATAGTCGCGGCGGCGAAGCCCGCATCGGGCGGTGTTGGCGCGTCTACAGACCAGAGGCCGCCCATCTCGGCCAGCACATCGTGCGCGGCACGATCACCGAGTCGATCTGGATCGCCGTTGTAGGCGACGTCGTCATCGGGAAGCTCGACGAGGGTGATCCGGCGCGCGTCCGGCGCCCACGCGGACGCGGCGTGCCGCGCGCTGACGAGATTCGTGTAGCGGCCGTCTGTCGGGACGACGAACACGCCACGGCGTGCGCCGCCTACGGTGTACGTCAACCGGTCACCGTTAGGCGACCACGCGGGCCGCTCCATTCCAGCGGCGCTGATGATAGTGCTGTCGGCGCCACGGTGATCGGGGGCGGCATCCAAGGGCCTGACGACGAGGCGGCGTCCCGCCTCCGCGACGACGACGAACGCGACGCGTCGTCCATCGGGCGAGAGCGCCGGCCATCGCTCCGAGGCGCGTCCGCTCGTCAGGCGCCGCTCCGTGCCGTCCGGTTCCCGAACCCAGAGGCGCGCGGCACTCCCGCGACCGCGACCGAAGAGAATGCGTCCCCCGGGCAGCAACAGTGGAGTGCTTTCGTCCTCGGCACTTCCAAGGAGCTTGGTCGGCGCCGCAATGGTGCCGGTGTCGCCGACGGCGACCTGCCAGACGTCGAAGTTGCCGCCGCGGTTCGACGCGAAGAGCAGCGACTTGCCGTCGCTAGACCAGGAGGGCTCGCGGTCCCACTCGGAGCCCGAGGTCACTCGCCTCCAGCTCCCAGTTGGGGAGATGATCCAGAGATCGCCACGCACGCTGACCGCGAGTCGGCCATCCGCCGCGTAGGCGAGGTCGCGCGCGCCCGAGACGGGCATGTCGCGTGTCTGGGCGTGAGCGCTGAGGATCGGCAGCAGAATGGCGAGCGAGGCGAGGCGCATGACGGCTGAGTGGCAGGTGGCGAGCGGTGCGTGCGGCGTACTCTAAGCGCAGCAACGCTCGAACGCCCAACATGCACGGCCACTCGCCATCAGCACCAGCCACCAGCCACCAGCCACCAGCCACCAGCGGTTCAATCGGCCCGGAGCGCCACGTTCGGGTCGACGTTCGTGGCGCGGAGCCCAGGGAGTAGACTCGCCAGCACCGCGACGGCGAGGAGGGTGACCGCGGCGATGGTGTACGTCAGCGGATCCCTCGGCGACACCTTGTAGAGCAGCGGCCCGATGAACCGGCTTGCGACCAGTGCGATGACGCCGCCAATGAGGATTCCAGCCGCTGCGATGCGGATGCCGCTGCCCAGGACCAGGCGCAACACGTCTGCGCTTTGCGCGCCCAGCGCGATCCGGACACCAAGCTCGTGACTTCGCTGCGTCACGTTGTAGGCGATCACGCTGTACAGCCCCACGGCGGCGAGCAGGAGCGCGAGCCCACCGAAGAGCGCGAACATCGTCGCGCCGAGATCCCAGGATCGCACCTCAGTATCGAGAATCTTG
>Ga0070681_10004106_pt1 | contig 13761 bp, 11 predicted proteins | sample KBSC83BmetaG_FD_65650 | JGI IMG/M metagenome (GOLD analysis project Ga0070681, IMG submission 65650) | Corn rhizosphere microbial communities from Kellogg Biological Station, Michigan, USA - KBS C8-3B metaG | ecosystem: Host-associated > Plants > Roots > Rhizosphere | place: USA: Michigan... | reverse complement strand
GTTGATCAGGCAGGTGTTCTTGCCGATCCACCCGAGGCCTGCGTACTGGGCGTACACGCGTTCCTGGACGGGACCGGTGTCCACATATGCGCGGGCGTCGAACGGCTCGGTGGCTTCCTCTCGCATCCATGCGAGCAGGGTATTGAGCCGCTGCAAGAGGACGTCGTGGTAGTCGTCGCCTCTGGCGTAACGGGCAATCCGCCCTTCTTTTGGAGTCGGAGTACGGTGATGGGGCGACTCAAGGGGTTGAGTCGCCCCATCACCGTACTCCGACTCCAATGATGTCAATGATGCCGATGACGTGGCATACACCGTCGCCGTCATGATGACGCTTCGGGCCCCGGCCACCACGTGCCGCACGTCCGCACGCTTCTCCGCTGACCGCGACATCCAGGCCATCTCGCCTGCATAGCCGCGGGCCAGCCAATCGTCGAGAAATTGGAGCTCGGGAAATGAGGCGGCGGGGGCGACGCCGCACAGATCAAAGCCAAGCTCTTTCGCCCTGGCTTTGATCCGTCCCGCGTTCAACATCTACGAGCGGGCCACGAGCTGCCGGACGACGTACGGCAGGATGCCGCCGTGCCGGTAGGCAACGAGTTCCTCGGGCGTATCGACGCGGGCAATCGCCGTGAACTCCCGGACGGTTCCGTCTGCCGCCTTCGCGCGGACCTGCACCTCGCCGCGCGGCTTCAGCGTCGCTGCGCCCGTGAGGCTGTACTCCTCGGTGCCGGTCAGCTTCAGCGATGCGGCATCGGCGCCCGGCTTGAACTGCAGCGGGAGGACGCCCATGTTGACGAGATTGCTGCGGTGAATGCGCTCGAACGATTCGGCCAGGACGACCTTGACGCCGAGCAGATACGTCCCCTTCGCCGCCCAGTCACGCGACGATCCGGACCCGTATTCCTTCCCCGCAATCACCATCAATGGCACGCCGGCACCCTGATACTTCACCGACGCATCGTAGATGGACATCACCTCACTGCCCGGCTGATACGCGGTCCAGCCCCCTTCCGTGCCGGGGGCCAGCTGATTGCGCAGCCGCGTGTTCGCAAACGTGCCGCGCATCATCACCTCGTGATTGCCGCGCCGCGCGCCGTACGAGTTGAAGTCCGACGGCTTGACGCCATGCTCGATCAGATACGTGCCCGCCGGACTGTCGGTCTTAATCGACCCCGCGGGAGAGATGTGATCCGTCGTGATGCTGTCGCCGAGCAGTGCCAACACACGAACGCCGCTCAAATCCGCGGCCACAGGCGGCGTCATCGTCATCCCTTCGAGGAATGTCGGTTTGCGGATGTACGTCGATGCGCCATCCCACGCATACCGATTCCCTTCAGGGACCGGCAGCTGCTGCCAGCGATCGTCGCCTTTGAAGACGTCGCGATAACTGCGCTTGAACATCTCCGCGTTGACCGCGCGCTGCATCGTTTCCTGAATTTCGTGCTCGGTCGGCCAGATGTCCTTCAGGTAGACGGGCTTGCCGAACGAGTCCTCGCCCAGCGGTTCAGTGGTGAGGTCCTTCGTAATCCATCCCGCCAGCGCGTAGGCCACGACCAGCGGCGGCGACGCCAGGTAATTGGCGCGCACCTCCTGCTGGATGCGCCCCTCGAAGTTCCGGTTGCCACTCAACACCGAGCAGACGACGAGATTCTTTTCGCGGACGACGGCAGATACATCCTCCGGCAGCGGACCACTGTTCCCGATGCACGTCGTGCATCCGTAGCCGACGAGGTCGAATCCCAGTCGATTCAGGTAGGTGGTGAGACCCGCCGCATCGAGGTACTCCGTGACTACCTTCGATCCGGGCGCCAGGCTGCTCTTCACCCACGGCTTGCGAGTCAGGCCACGCTCGACGGCCTTCTTCGCGAGCAGCCCGGCACCAATCATCACGCTGGGGTTCGACGTGTTGGTGCAGCTCGTGATCGCCGCGATGACGACGGCCCCGTGATCGAGCTCGTCGAGCGCGGGATCCGCGACAGCCACGCCGGCGTGAGCGGCGACGCGGCTTGCGGTTGCCACACCCTGGCGCGCTCCGCCGTCCGCGGCGCTGGCGCCCTTCGGTTTGCTTCCGACCTGCATCGTCGGGAGGGCCACCTGAAACGCGGCCTTCGCGTTGACGAGCGACACGCGATCCTGCGGACGCTTCGGTCCCGCGAGACTCGGCTCGACGGTCTGCAGCTGCAGATCGACCGTGTCGGAATAGATGGCATCCGGTGCGCCCTCGAGGCGGAACAGCCCCTGGGCACGGGCATACGCTTCCACCAGCTCCACGTGCGACTCATCGCGCCCCGTGAGCCGCAGGTAGTCGAGCGTCATCTCGTCGATCGGGAAGATGGCCACTGTCGCGCCATATTCGGGGCACATGTTGCCAAGCGTCGCGCGGTCCGCAATCGTGAGATGCTGCAAGCCCTCACCATAAAACTCGACGAACTTCCCGACCACACCCTGCTTGCGCAGCAACTCGGTGATGGTCAAAACCAGGTCGGTGGCCGTGGCACCCTTTGGCAGCGCGCCTGTCAGCCGCACACCAAGCACTTGCGGGATCAGCATCGAGCTTGGCTGCCCGAGCATCGCCGCCTCTGCTTCAATGCCGCCGACGCCCCAACCGACCACGCCGAGACCGTTGACCATCGTCGTATGCGAGTCGGTGCCGAAGAGCGTGTCCGGATAGGCGACGGTCTTGCCGTCGACCGTCTCCGAAAACACGACGCGCGCCAGATGCTCGATGTTCACCTGGTGAACGATGCCGGTGTCGGGTGGCACCACCTTGAAGCTGCGGAAGGCGCGCTGGCCCCAACGGAGGAACGCGTACCGTTCGCGGTTGCGCGTGAACTCCAGCTCCGCGTTCAGCGAGAACGCGTCGGTGCGGCCGAAGTAGTCGACCTGAACGGAGTGGTCGATGACGAGTTCAACCGGCTGCAGCGGGTTGATGCGGTCCGGATTGCCGCCGAGATCGACCATCGCATCGCGCATCGCCGCCAGATCCACGACGCATGGCACGCCGGTGAAATCCTGCAGCAGCACGCGCGCGGGCATGAACGAAATTTCCTTCTCGACGTTCGCCTTCGCGTTCCATTGGGCGATAGCGCGAATATCGTCCGCCTTGACGAAGGCGTCGTCTTCGCGGCGCAGAAGATTCTCGAGAAGGATCTTCATCGAATAGGGCAGCCGCGGCACCCCGCTGAAGCCGGCTTTCTCGAGCGCGGGGAGGCTGCAGATCTCAACCGTTTGTCCGCCTGCGCGGATTTGGGTGCGCGTATTGAAGCTGTCTCGTGTGGCCATACCAACTGAAAATGATACTTCGCTCGACAGAAATCAGCACGCATCGTTGCCGGCAAGGCACCGGGTTTGCGACGTCTACGCTGGAGGTGTCGTCGATGGACCAGAACAAAAAGCAGGCTCAACCGACACAGGGTCATCAGGGCCAGCAGCGTCCGGACAAGGACCTGCCGTCAGATGATCAGAACTGGAGCGGGCAGTCGCCGAAGCAAGGTCAACGGGATCCGGCGGAAGGTTCCCGCGATCAGACGCGCGGTACCGGTGCACAAGGCCAGCGCAACTCCGGCATGAGCGAGTCGAGCAAGGCAGGCGGCATCTCGAACAGAGGGATGGGCCCTCGCGATGAGCAGGCGGACCTGCCCCGACGCGGATCGACCGGCGAAGGATCCCCTGATCAGTCGGAGCGTTGAACAGGGACACACACGACCCGGTCATGCCTGAAAACGCGTGAAGACGCGCTACGTTGACGACGCGGATCTCAGTGCGATAGCGAGTACGGCGTCCGCGGCACGGCCGCTGGCGCCGGGCTCGCCCAGTTTTTCCCTGACGCGACGGAGTTCGGCGGACGTTCGTGAATACAGATCCGCATCCGTCATGAAACGCACGGCTTCGCGCGCAACCGCGGGCGGGGTGAAATCGTGCTGAATCAACTCCGGTACGACTCGTTTCCCTGCAATGAGATTGGCCATCGCAAACGTGTCCACGCGGACGAATGGCTTCCCCACCAGAAAAGAGAGCGGCGACACTCGGTAGACGACCACCATCGGGCGCTCATGCAGCGCCGCCTGTACGGTGGCGGTGCCCGACGCGGTGATCACGACGTCTGATGCCGCGAGCACGTCATCGGTGCGCTCACGAACCAGGGCGACGGGAGCGTCGGCGCCGAGGAGCGGCGCGAATAGCGCGTCCGGCAGTCCGGGCGCGGCAGCGACGACGAACTGCACGCCGCCAACCTGCGCACGAATGAGCGGGATGGACTGCGCCAACCCCGGCACGATCCGCTGCAGCTCGTTCGGCCGGCTGCCCGGCAGGAGCGCAATCGTCGGCGCGGTCGGCTCGAGATTGTGCTCGCGAAGCAGCGTCGCGCGCGGCGTGCGTACCCGAACGAGATCGACCAGAGGATGGCCGACGAATTCCACCGGCACTCCTTCCCTTCGGTACAGTTCCTCCTCGAACGGAAAGATCACCAGCACGCGACTGACGATCCGCTTCATCGTCCGCATGCGCCCGGCGCGCCAGGCCCATAGCTGGGGACTGATGTAGTAGACGACTGGAATCCCCAGGGCATGCAGCGAGGACATCAGGCGGAAGTTGAAGTCGGGAAAATCGACGGCGACGAACACGTCGGGCAGCTGCTCTCGCGCCGCCTCGGTCAACCGTCGCAACATCGTCAACGAACGCGGAAGCACGCGAACGGCCTCGCTGAGACCAGTGACGGACAACCCACGAAAGTCGCCGACGAGACGCCCCCCGCCCGCTGCGAACTGTTGCCCGCCAAGACCGAGCACCTCGGCCGCGGGCTGGCGGCGCAAAATCTCGGAGGCCAGCGCGCCGGCGTACAGATCGCCAGATGGCTCGCCGCACGAGATCATGATGCGCATGCTGCCTGGTCTTACCGGATCGGCTGCTGAAACAGGTTCGGGTCCACCGTGGTGTTGACCATCACGCTTTTCAGCGTGCGCTCGAGAATCTTCTGCCCGTTTCGCAGGACCGTTGCTTTGAACGGAACGTCGATGCCGTTGACCTTGCGATAGTCTGAAAACTGCTCCTCCGCCTGCGACGGCTGTCCGTCAGGTCCGGGCGTGACGTAGGTCTGCTTGGCAATGCGGTAGTCACGATCGATGTAAAGGCGTACAGGATCGAGGCCGTTGCCGCTGACCTCCAGCACCGTCAACGGCGTGCCCGCCTTCACCTCCTCCGGCAGCACCCGCAGCATCAATCGTCCTTCGGCGGCCGCAATCAACAGAGGAAAGGTGTCGCGCTTCACGGTCGCGGCGAAGTCATTCCGCATGGCGGGAGGTGCGGCTGCAACGCCCGCCGGATCCTTCACCCAGGCCGTGCCGCTGTTGTACGCCTGCACGGTCTGCTGCCCCGCGAAATTCGCATCCACGCGGAACTTGTCCGGATACACCACGTAGGTTCTGGTCGGAATGGTCGTCGGTCCGCGCACCGTGTTGACCGACATGTCGGCATCGACGATGACGGTCCGCACAGACTTGAGCGCGTCGAGACCCCCTTTGGCCTGGACAACCTTCTTCACCAGGTCGGTCGGGTCGGCGAGCGCGTTGGCCGCGTTAGTCGGGTTCTGCGTCGCACGCGCCTGGCTGTAGGCCGCCATGACCGGACGCCCGGGTGCAAATGGCCCGAACGAATCGAACGAGCCGCCCGTTTCGGCCCTTCTCCGCTCGCGCTTCAACGATGGCGACATCACGTCCAACTGGTCGGCGGGGATCACTTCGTATCCCGGGAATCCCAATTCGATCAGCTGCGACGCGAATGCACGGGCGTTCCCCACGAGCACGATCGAGAGCCGATCGGTACGGATGTACCGACGCGCGACCCGCTGAATGTCGTCCGCAGTCACAGCCAGCACCCGCTCCCGGAACGATCCAATGTCGGAGATGGGCAGGTCGTAGAAGAGAACGTTGAGCACCTGCGTCGCGATTTGATCCGGCGTTTCAATCGTGAGCGGAAAGCTGCCGGCGAGGTACGCCTGTGCGTCAGACAGTTCGCGGTCGCCTACCCGCTCGCGCGCGAGGCGCGCGAACTCGTCCACCATCAGCCGGAGCGCCTGCCCCGTCGTATCGGTGCGCGTCTCGGTTTCCGCGACGAAATCGCCCGCGTCCTTCCGCGATTCGGCGTTCGCTTCCGCGCCATAGGTCAGGCCGTACTGCGCGCGAAGCACCTGATGGAGCCGGTTGGCGCCTTCTCCGCCCAGGATCTTCACCGTCAGATCCCACGTCATGTAGTCGGGATCCTTGCGCGGGATGGCGAGCTCGCCGACGCGGATACTGGTCTGCACGGCGTCCGGCTTATCGACAATGACAATGCGCCGTTCGGATGGCGGCGGATCGATAGCGGTGGCGGCAGGCAGATCCCCGCGAGGCCAGTTGCCGAACACCCGGTCGGCGGCGGCAAACGCCTCGTCGCTGGTCACGTCGCCGACGATGGCGAGAATCATGTTGTTCGGCACGAAGTACTGATCGTGGAACGCCTGCAGATCCTCGCGGGTCAACGAACCAACAGACTCCTCTGTCCCGCTGTTGGGCACCCCGTAGGGATGAAATCCATAGACAAGGCGATCGATCACCGTATCCGCGATGTAGCCAGTGTCCTCCTCGTTGACGCGCAGTGACGACAGAATCTGATCCTTCTGCCGTGCGATCTCTTCGGGCGCGAACGCCGGATGGCGCGCGATATCCGCGACCAGGTCCATGGCGGTCGCGAACGAATCCTTCATGACGACCGCGTTGACGAATGCCAGATCCGTTGCCGCGCCGGTTCCAAGATCGCCGCCGATGAAGTCGATCTGATCCGCGATCTCCTGCGCCGTGCGGCTCGTGGTTCCCTGATCGAGCAGCGACGCCATGAGATTCGCGACGCCGGCCTTGCCCTTCGGGTCCTGCGCCGATCCTGCGCCGATCAATAAACGGATGCTGACCGCCGGCTGCTCGTGATGCAGCACCGCCACCACGCGCATCCCGTTGGACAGCGACCGGATTTCATAGGGGGGAAACGTGACCTCGTGGGCGGCCAGCGGGCGAGGCGGATCCTCCGACGGCCAGTCGCGCGCCTGCGCCGACGCAAGCGACGCGGAGAGAACGAATCCCAAAACCAGCATTCCAGGGAATGTCTTCATCGCCGTGCCCCATTGACGTTCTTCGGCACGATGTACAGCACCGTCCGGTTCTTCTCGGTGAAATACGTTCTGGCGACCCGTTGGATGTCCGATGTCTGGAGCGTGAGGAAAATATCGATCTCCGAATCGGCAGTCCGGATGTCGTTGTGGATGACGGCGGCGTGCGCCAGGTGAATCGCCTTCTGCTCGTCGGTCTCGCGTCCGATGATGTAGTCGCGCATGAACTGGTTCTTCGCGCGCTCCAGTTCGTGCGCCGACACGTCGTCGGTTTTCAAGCTGTCGAACTGCGCGAGCATTTCGCGCTCGACGGTCTGCAGTGACTGTCCGGCCTGGACGATCGAGACCGCATAGAACAGGTTCGGATCCTCCAGGATGTTCGCGTTGCCAAATGCAGCCACGGCCAGTCGCTTGTCGTAGACCAGGTCGCGCGTCATGCGGGCGCTCTCGCCGTCGAACAGGATCTTGTCGGCCAGGTGCAACGGATACGAATCCGGATGTCCGTCATAGACGACGTGATACGCGATCACCACCGCCGGGAGCGGCCAGTCTTCCTGAATCGTGGCGCGCCGCTCCTGCGTCTGCTCCGGCTCCTTCGGAATGTCGCGCGGCACCGGCCTGGCCGCCTTCGGCACGCGACCGAAGTACTGACGCACCAGCTGCATCGCCTGCGCCGTATCGAAGTCGCCGACCACGGTGACGACCGCGTTCTCCGGCACGTAATAGGTGTCGTGGAAATCGCGCACGTCCTGCAGCGACGCGGACTCCAGGTCTTTCATGCTGCCAATCGTCGGGTGCTTGTAGGGATGCGTGGTGAACGCGTGATCGAACAGAATCTCGTTCAGCCGTCCGTAAGGCTGATTGTCGACGCGCAGCCGACGCTCCTCTTTGACGACCTCGCGCTCGCGTTCGAATGCCTCGCGATCGACGCGGAGCGTCGCCATGCGATCCGCCTCGAGCCAGAGCGCCAGCGGCAGGTACTGAGACGGCAGCGTTTCCCAGAACACTGTCGCGTCCTCCTGCGTGTACGCATTGCTGCGTCCGCCAATGCTCGCGATGATCGACGTGTGCGAATCCGGCTGCACGTTCTTGGATCCCTTGAACATCATGTGTTCGAAGAGGTGCGCAAAGCCGGTGCGCCCGGGCCGTTCGTCCCTCGACCCGACGTGATACCAGACCGCCACATGGACGATCGGCGTCGAGTGATCTTCCGACAGGATGACTCGCAGGCCGTTCGGCAGCGTGGCGGTTTCGTATTCGAGCTTCGGGGGATGAACGAATGCGGCGAGCGGCGTGACCAGCAGGGCGAGGAGCAGGATCGGCAGCGCGAGGCGAAGGCGACTCACCATACCAATCATAGGGGGTGGCGTACCCCGGGCGAAGCGGAAACCGGCGTTCAGGGCAGCTCAGCGCAGAGACGCACCGGTCAAGTCCGGTCCGTGGCGCGTTTCAGTTCCGCGAGCTGCTGTTCAAGCTCCTCGATCCGTTTTTTCAGCTCCGGCAGCCGACGGTAGATAGCGGCCGCGCGGCGCCACTCCCGCGCGTCGATCGCCGGATAACCCGCCACCATCGAACCGGGTTCCACCGAGTTCGTGACGCCCGACTGCCCGACCGCGACGACGCCACGTCCGATCGTGAGATGTCCACCGACTCCGACCTGACCGCCGAACATCACGTCGTCACCGATTTCGGTGCTGCCGGCGATGCCGACCTGTGCGGCCATCAGCACGTTGCGTCCGACGACGACCCCGTGCGCAATCTGTACGAGATTGTCGATCTTCGTTCCGGCCTTGATGCGCGTCTCGCCGACGGCTGGACGGTCGACGGTCGTGTTCGCTCCCAGCTCGACATCGTCTTCGATGACGACGGTGGCCACCTGCGGGATTTTTTCGTGCGTGCCGTCCCCTCGCCGCACGAACCCGTAACCATCGGCGCCGACGACGACGCCGTTCTGCAGAATCACACGATTGCCGATGGTGACGCGCTCGCGAATGGCGACATTGGAATGCACGACGCAATCGGCGCCCACGCGCGCGCCGGGACCGATCGTGACGTTGGGAAAGATGATTGTGCGATCGCCGACGGCGGCACCGTCCCCTATCGCGACGAAGGCCCCGATCGATACGCCGGCACCGAGTGTCGCGCTCTGCGTTATTGCGGCCATCGGATGTACGCCCGGGTCGGGCCGCCATGTTGGAGCGAAGATGCCAACGGCACGCGCGAATGCCAGATACGGATCGGGTGTTCGCAGCACCGCTACCGCGGGCGCGGGCGCATCGTCGCGCAGGAGCACGGCGGACGCGCGCGTCGTGTCGAGCGAACCGAGGTATTTCGGATTGGCGACGAAGGTGAGATCACCGGGTCCAGCGGCATCGATGCCCGCGACGCGTACGATCTCAATCTCGCCATTGCCTTCCAGGCGGCAGGCGAGCCGTTCCGCCAGCTCACGCAGCTTCATCAGGGGACCGCGGCAGCATATCAGAGGTGCTCTACGAGGCGTGGCGTACAGCCATACGCTCGAAGAACGTCGACAGGTGCTGCAACCGGAGCTGCTCAGCGATGGCGTGCACGTGCCGTTGGCGCGCTTCGCCGTTGAGTGCCGAGGCGTCGCGCAGCTTCGCCAGCGGCTCGCACGCCTCGCCGGTCCATTTCACCGAACGCAGGCCCTGCTGGGCTCCCCGAATGGATAGCCAATGCCCCATCACCCGGAACGCGAAGTAGTAACCGATGACGTTGGGACCGGGAAGCAGGATGAGCGCGATAGAGCCGATCAATAGGACACCGTCGACGGCAAGCCACAGCCGGTGCCGCTCCCAGTCGCGTTGGAGTATTCGGCGGATGAGCGCGTGCGCCTGTTCGAACGTCAGATCCTGCGGATAGAAGGCGACGACTGCGGTTTCGCGTCGCAGATTCCAGAGCAACCGCTGCTCGGCAATGCGCTCCGCAGCCCAAGCAAGAATCCAATCCTGAAGCCGGCCGAGCCATGTTGTCGGACGGGCTGCCGCCGCTCCCTTGCGCCGCCGCTCTTCCGCTTGATGCAGGATGACCGCGAATTGGTAGCGGATGCGCCCTATGATCCCCTTCGACTCGTCCGCTGGCGCCGCCTGCGGCTCCGCCGGCGGCTCGCAGTAGAGCTCGTACCGGTCGACGGCGACCGGAATCACGAACACATCCATAGGTAAAGGTAGCAGGTAACAGGTTTCAGTAAGCCTAAAACCTGGGCGCCTGACACCTTGACTACGCCTGTTACCTGATACCGGTTATCTGTTTCCTGCTACCTGCCGCGTCGCGTCAGATCGTCGTCCGGCGACCAGAAATCAGATTCACCAAAAACAGAATCACGGCGATCACGAGCAGGATGTGCACAAGGCCACCGGCCACGTGAAACGCGAAACCAAGCACCCAGAAAATCAACAGCAGGACGATGAGCGTCCAAAGCATATGGTCCTGACCTCCTCGCAGCCGGACTGTTCCGGCTATTCACGGAGGAGAGGGCAAAGCGTGTGCCCGAGTTCGGGACGACTGACGGGTCGGGCCGCCCGAAGGCGGCCCCTACGGGCGGCGGCGCCGCTGGGGCGCAGAAGGGATATCGACGGACGCGTTCGGCTTCCCAGCCGCTTCCCACGCGCCGGCGATCATGGCAGCAACTGCCGCGATGGAATCGTTGAGCCTTCTTTCCATCATCGTTCGATTGGCCGCGAAGAACGCCTGATAGTAGGCATCGTCGTAGGCGTCGCGATCGCCAATGGCATCGCGATCGGATTTCAGCAGGGCAGGAACGAGCTTTGTGTCATCCAGCAACGCGTTGAAGACGAAGCTGCGCGGATCCTTGATCGCCATGATCGGCTTTGGCGCGATCGTCAATCGATCACGGTAGCGTTCGAACATCGTCGATTCCCATCGTGCGTGAATGCCCCACTGCTGCGTCTGCTGCCCGTCGTAGTTCGCCACACTGTGAAGAGGCACGTGGGCGTCGGCGGTGTAGTGCGCCAGCCAGGCCGAGAACAGAATTACATCGAGGTGTGCATTCGCGCCGAAGCCGCCTCGCCGCGGATAGGCTTCGAACGCGCGCCGGAGCGAGCCGTAGACTTCTTCCGTGGTCCATGGCACCGTCCCCGCGTCGCGCATTTTGGCAGCGCCGAATTTCGCGACCGCTGCCGTGTAGTCGCGCGGCAGTTCGCTAAACGGGAACTGCCCGAATCCTGGCGAGTCCATGTCCACGAAGTGCCGCGGCCGTTCGTCCTCCCAGCCCGCGATGATCCAGGTATCCGGATCAATCGCTCGCTCCACCACTTCGGCGCGATGCTTTTCGAACAGCGGCCGCAATTCCGGCGGGAGCAGCGCAATGGCGCGGTCCATGATGAACTTGTGCGCTTCAAAGCCCCACGCCAGGGCGGGTCGGGGAATCAGCAGCAGGATGAGAACGGGAAGCACAGCAACTCGCATGCGGCACATTATGGACTGAAGCAGACCCTTCATCGGCGGCGTGCCGCGTCGCGCAGACTACAGTGAGGTATGCGGATCGGTGCGCACATGTCGGTCGCGGGCGGCGTGTCCAAAGCGATCGATCGCGCGGTGCTGCATGGCTGCGAGGCGCTGCAGATCTTCACCAAGAACGCCAATCAATGGCGAGGCAAGCCACTGGAATCGTCCGAGGTCCGCCTGTTCCGCCAACGCATTGACCAGACTGGCATCAGGCCGGTCGTGTCACACGCCAGTTACCTGATTAACCTGGCGACGACGTTTCCGGTGCTGCGCGAGCAATCGATCGCGGCGTTCGTCGATGAACTCGATCGTGCGGAGGCGTTAGGACTGCTGGGCGTCGTCCTTCACCCAGGTACCTGCACAGCGGGATCAGATGAGGACGCGCTCCGGTTGATCGGCGATGCACTTCGGGTCGTTTTCAAGGCGCGACCGCGTCACAAGACCATGGTGCTGCTGGAACATACAGCGGGCCAGGGGCGGACGCTCGGGTACACGTTCGATCACCTGGCCGCGATTATCCGCCACCTGCGCGGCTCGCGACGGGTCGGTGTCTGTCTCGACACATGCCATCTGGTCGCGTCCGGCTATGACATTTCATCGGCGGCTGGATACGACGACACGTTCGGGCAATTCGATCGTCTCGTGGGACTCGAACGGTTGAAGGTATTTCACGGCAACGATTCGAAGCGGCCATGCGGCAGCCGCGTGGATCGGCACGAACACATTGGAGACGGCTGCCTCGGCGTGGAGCCGTTTCGCCGGCTCCTCAACGACCCGCGCTTCGATGCGCTCCCCATCCTCATCGAAACCGAGAAGGCGCATGGCACCGAAAGAAAGGGGACGCTCGTCGCTGACCCACTGGACGTGAGGAATCTGGAAACACTGCGCCGCCTGCGGCGGGCGGCTCGTTAACGATTTGCAACGATCGTGGTCTGAGTGAAATTCCTGGCCGCGACGCCGGGGCCGCCGACGAATCGCATGTCGCCGACCGTTACACGCGTGGATGCGCCGTCCGCCTGCAGCGTCCAGTACGGAAACCGCGACCACACGAGGAACGCGCGAACGTTGGGCGCGGCGCGCGCCGCGGCCACGCGCGGATCCGTGTCGTTCTTCGGTACCGCGCCGCGATCGAACCGCACGCTGCGAGGCTGCCAGGTGAAGCTGCCGGTCTCATAGCGATCGCCGGCATCCAGGATGACTTGTCGGCGCAGCGGCGTCATCGGCACCGGGCCAACCATCAACGCCTGCGGCGGGCGGCCTTCGACCTGCTGCCATCGATCGATGATTTCCGCGCGCGCGAGCCGCGCCGACACGGTCATCGCAAGCACGTAGGCAGCGGCAACAATCAGCGCCGTCAGGGCGGGAGTGTGGGAATTCCGCCGCCGCGCGAACCAGACGCCGGCTCCGAGCGCGATCCAGAGCCACGGGTCGACGATGAACAGCACGTCCCCGTAGAACCAATGCTGGCTGAACGGCATGAGCAGGCGAACGCCGTAGTTGTTGAGCACATCCATGCCCACGTGCAGCAGGACGCCGATGTACGAGCACAGCAGGATCGATCGCGGACGCACGTCGAGCCGACCGCGACGTCGCGCCACGAGCATGACACCCGCGGTCAAGAGAAGGGGCAGCAGAACATCCGCAAGCACTCCGTGCGTCCATCCGCGCCGGAATGCGACCGAGGGTGTGCCCGTCGCGAACACCAGTACGTCAACGTCGGGCAGGTTGGACGCAATCATCAGCGTGGCGCTGGCGTATGCGCTCCGTCGCTTGAGCCCCGCGTCGCCGAGGGCCGCCCCGACGAGCGTGTGACACAGGTTATCCACGCTGGTCGAATGGAAGGCCGTTCAACTGGCGCACGGGTGCTCCCTGAACACCTGCGCTTCGAAGATCTGAATGCGCGCACCGCGTTGCCACGCGTTGCCCGGCAGTCCGGCTTTGATGCAGGCGTGCTCGATGAACGTTTCCCGCGCCCAGCCGTGCTCGACGGCCACTTGCGGCAGCAGCACGCCGCGTGCACGCCCCTGTTCGACGATCAGTCCGTGCCGCCCGACGACGATCTCATCGATTGATGAGATCAGCTGTTCTGGCGTCATGAGCGAGATCTCGAGATGCATGTTCGATAGTTCCAACGCCGTCAC
>Ga0070681_10004105_pt1 | contig 13761 bp, 11 predicted proteins | sample KBSC83BmetaG_FD_65650 | JGI IMG/M metagenome (GOLD analysis project Ga0070681, IMG submission 65650) | Corn rhizosphere microbial communities from Kellogg Biological Station, Michigan, USA - KBS C8-3B metaG | ecosystem: Host-associated > Plants > Roots > Rhizosphere | place: USA: Michigan... | reverse complement strand
GCCAGGTACATGCCGACGACCATCATCTCGCCATGCGCGAAGTTGACCACGCGCATGACGCCGAAGATCACCGACAGACCGAGCGCCATCAGGCCGTAGACCATGCCGGTCAACAGCCCCTTGGCGACCGCCTGGGCGAGCGAGAGGACGAAGTCCTGGGTCAAGGCCGCGCGGAGATCAGACGCGCCGCTTGTCGTTCCAACCCGGCATCGGGAACACCAGCTCGGCCTCGGCCGAGGCCTTCGGCATGACGACGCTGGGCTTGCGCTTGATGTTCTGGATGGCGGCGGCGACGATGCCGACGTTCTGGCCCTTGGCGTCGAACTGGATCGGCCCGCCGATCATGACGTGCTGGTCGATCTTGAGGCCCTTGAGGGCCGCCATCAGCGCGTCGGGCTTGGTCGACTTGGCCGACAGCCAGGCCTGGGCCGCGATCAGCATCGCCTCGAAGGTGAAGCCGCCGTTGAGGTCGAGCTGGTCCTTGGGGAACTTCTCGAGGTGGTGCTTCTCGAGCGAACCGGTCATCGCCGACTTCGGGTCGAGCCACGGCACGTTGGAGATATGGAACTCGCCGTACTTGCCCATGGTCTTGAGGAAGTCCTGCTCGTAGAGGCCGGGCGACCCCGGGTTCATCACGATCATCGGCTCCCAGCGCTGCTTCACCAGCTCCTGGATCATCAGCTTGGCGTCATTGAGGCGGCACACCGGCATCAGCATGTCGGCCTTGGTGGCCTTGGCCTTGGCGACCTCGACCGAGAGATCCTTGGCGGCGGCGTCGTAGCTGATCGTCTCGATGATCTCATACGGCATGTTGGCCTTGGGCAGCAGCGCCTTGATGCCGCCCATCATGGCGGTGCCGAAGGTGTCGTTGAGGCTGAGCAGCACGGCGGTCTTCGGCGTCGTCTTGGCGGCGGCGAAGATCTCCTTGTGGAGGGCGAAGGCGCCGTTGATCAGCATCGGCGCGGTCGGGAAGTTGCGGACGATGAACTTGTAGCCCGACTCGGTAATCGGCGGCGCGGCGGCGATGTTGACGATCAGCGGCACGCCCTTCTGCTCGGCGACCTGGGCGATGGCGATGGTCTGGCCGGAGTCGAAGGCGCCGACCAGCACGTGCGCGCCGGCCTCGATCGCCTTCTCGGCCTGGGTGCGCGCCACGTCGGGCTTGGTCTCGGTGTCGTAGTTCACGACCTCGAGCTTCACCGGCAGCTTCATGTCGGCGAGCACGAGGTTGGCCACCTCGGCGCCGCGCCGGCAGGCCTGGCCGATCTGCGCCTGGCCGCCCGAGGTCGGCAGCAGCAGCGCGACCTTGAGGTTGGCCGGCGATTGGGCGAAACCGTAGCGCAACGGCATCGGCGCGGAAAGCAGCGTGGCGCCGGCGACGGCGCGGCCGAACGTACGGCGGGTGAACTTGGTGCGATTGGTCATGACTACCCCTCCCTGGGCATCGATTTGCGCGGACTATAGAGGCGCCCGGCGGGTCGTGCTAGTTCGGCGGGCATGACCGTCGCGTTGACCGACCTGAATCGAATGGCGCAGGCGGCCTTTGCCGCCGCGATCGGCGATGTGTTCGAACTGGCGCCGTGGGTGGCCGAGGAGGCCCACGCCAAGCGGCCTTTTGTCACCGTGGGCGACCTGCACCAGGCGATGATGGCCGCCGTCCACGCCGCCCCCCGTGACAGCCAGCGCGCCTTTCTCGGCCGCCATCCCGACCTTGCCGGCAAGGCCGCGCGCGCCGGCGCCGTCACCGAGGACTCCCGACGCGAGCAGGCCAGCGTCGGCCTCGACGCGCTGTCGGCGGAGGAGTTCCAGCGCTTCCATCGGCTGAACGACGCCTACCGGGCAAAGTTCGGCTTTCCCTTCATCGTCTGCGTGCGCCGCCACACGCGCGATTCGATCCTCGGCCAGTTCGAGCGCCGTCTGGAGAACGATGTCGCGACCGAGTTCGCCGCTGCCCTGCAGGAAATCTTCCACATCACGCGCCTGCGCATCGCGGAGAAGGTGACGGGCGAGGGCATGCCGGTCGTGAACGGCCGCCTCAGCACCCACGCGCTCGACACGCATGCCGGCCAGCCGGCTGTCGGCATGGCGGTGGTGCTGTTCGAACTCGCGGGCGACCGCGCGCACCGCATCGCCACGGCCGTCACCAACGCCGACGGCCGCACCGACCAGCCGCTGATCTCCGGCCGTCCGCTGCCGATCGGACGCTACGAGCTACAGTTTGCGGTTGGCGACCATTTTCGCCGCAGGGGTATTGCCGGCGGCGAGCCGCCGTTCCTCGATGTCGTGCCTTTGCGCTTTTCCATTGCCGAGCCGGAGGGGCATTATCACGTCCCGTTGCTCTGCACGCCCTGGAGCTATTCGACCTATCGCGGAAGCTAGAAGTTTGGAGGAAGCAATGACCTACAGTGATGTCTCCCTGATGATCGACGGCGCCTGGACCAAGGGCGCCAACGGCCGCACGATTCCCATCGTCAATCCGGCGACCGAGGAAGTGATTGGCCAGCTCGCGCACGCCGAGAAAGCCGATCTCGATCGCGCTCTGGCCGCGGCCGACAAGGGCTTCAGGCAGTGGCGCAAGGTCTCGGCCTACGACCGCTACAAGATCATGCGCAAGGCCGCCGACCTGATCCGCCAGCGGGTCGACGAGATCGCGAAGATGATGACGATGGAGCAGGGCAAGCCGGTCGTCGAGGCCAAGGGCGAGACCATGCTGGCCGCCGACATCATCGACTGGATGGCCGAGGAAGGCCGCCGCACCTACGGCCGCATCGTGCCGGCGCGCATGGAGAACGTGCACCAGCTCGTGATGAAGGAGCCGATCGGCCCGGTCGCGGCCTTCACGCCGTGGAACTTCCCGATCAATCAGGTGGTGCGCAAGGCGTCCGCTGCGCTGGCAACGGGCTGCTCGATCATCGTCAAGGGTCCGGAGGACACGCCCGGCTCGTGCGCCCAGCTGATCAAGGCGTTCGTCGACGCCGGCGTCCCGGCGGGTGTGATCCAGCTCGTCTACGGTGTGCCGTCGGAGATCAGCGAGTACCTGATCCCCCATCCGATCATCAAGAAGGTGACGTTCACCGGCTCGACCCCGGTCGGCAAGCAGCTCGCCGCGCTCGCGGGCGCGCACATGAAGCGCGTCACCATGGAGCTCGGCGGCCACGCGCCGGCGATCGTGTTCGAGGACGCCGACCTCGAGCAGGCAGTGAGCGTGCTGGGCGCCAACAAGTTCCGCAACGCCGGCCAGGTCTGCGTCGCGCCGACGCGTTTCCTGGTGCACGAGAAGGTCTATCCGGAGTTCGTCGAGCGCTTCACCGCCTACGCCAAGAACATCAAGGTCGGCAACGGCCTCGACGCCGACACCCGCATGGGCCCGCTCGTCGCCGAGCGCCGCCTGCACGCCATGGACGCGTTCGTCAGCGACGCCATCGCCAAGGGCGCCAAGATCCAGACCGGCGGCCAGCGCAAGGGCAACAAGGGCTACTTCTACGAGCCGACGGTCATGACCGACGTGCCGCTCGACGCCAAGATCATGAACGACGAGCCGTTCGGCCCGCTGGCGCCGATCTCGCCGTTCAAGGATTTCGACGGTGTGATGAAGGAAGCCAACCGGCTGCCGTGGGGCCTCGCGGCCTATGCCTACACCAAGAACACCAAGACCATGGCCCAGGTCGGCGCTGCCTTCGAAAGCGGCATGGTGTCGATCAACCACCACGGCCTCGCCCTGCCTGAGGTGCCGTTCGGCGGCATCAAGGACTCGGGCTACGGCTCGGAGGGCGGCCTCGAGGCGCTTGAGGCCTACCTCAACACCAAGTTCGTCTCGACCTTGGGAATGTAGGGCGGCGTCCTACTGCTGCACCGACTCGAAGGACGCGAGGAAACGCCTGGCTTCCGGCGTCTCCTCCGTACCATGCGGCCCGACATAGATCGCCTGCAGCAGCTCGCGGCCGTCGAGGATCATCAGGGCATCGGCCGACTGATTGGTTTGCGGCATGTCGATGATCAGATGCCGCGCCGGGGCCTGGCCTACCGTGGTGCGGCTTTCGGACCGCAGCACGCCACCGGTCCTGCGGACGCTGCCGTTGCGCGCACCGTCGAGGCTCTTCTCGGGGTTTATGGTGACGGTGGGTGGATATTCCGAACGGATCATCATGTAGGTCTTGCCGCCGACGTCGACGGATGAGGTCTGCATGTGGATGGTGCCGATATTGGTCGCGACATCGCGGGTATTCTGGACGGGGCTGCCAGGAAACTCGATACGATAGGCGGCGCCATCGGGCCGATACTCCTGCCATTGCTGTGCATGCACGGGGGATGCAGTGAACGTCATCAACGACAACAGGAGGGCGGGCAAGGCAATTCGGGACATGGTCACTCCTCTGGCTGTCTCAGCCGAGAAATGCCGCGCAGTTCCCAAAAGTTGCGAATTGAAGTGTGGGCGGCGAATCGCGACACTTGGTCATGCCTGATCGTGATGACCTCGGCACCTCCTTCGGCACGGTACCGCCCGGAATTCCGGGCGGCGGGAGAGGCGCGTGACGCACGAATTAGCTGAGGCGACGGTGCTGCGCGGAGCAGCGGCGTGCTGAGCGAGGAGCAGGCGGGCGCGATCGACCGGCGGGTCTTCGAGACCTCGCAGGACCTGATCCTGGTGACCAACGGCTACGGCAAGATCATCCAGATCAGCCCGAGCTCGCGCGCCATCCTGGACTATGCGCCCGAGGAGATGATCGGCAATTCGGCCACGCGTTTCATCTTTCCAGAGGATCTCGACCCGATCCGCGAGGAAATGCGGGCGGCGCGAAGCGGCCGCGCGACCCGTCACTTCCGCGGCCGCTACGTCCACAAGGACGGCCACGCCGTGTCGCTCGCCTGGATGGGCGTGTGGTCGGAGCCAGATCGGCATCATTTCTTCATCGGTCGCGACATGACCGAAGGAGACCGGACGGAAGCCCAGCTTCGCCAGTCCCAGAAAATGGAGGCGGTCGGTCAGCTCACCGGCGGCGTGGCGCACGACTTCAACAATATCCTCATGGTCATCCTTGCCAACGCCGATTCACTGCTCGAGGAGATGACGCTCGATCCCGACGTGCGCGAGCGGCTGACGCAAATCGTCGGGGCGACGCAACGGGCGACGGAGCTGACGCGCCAGCTGCTGGCGTTCTCGCGCAAGCAGCCGCTGCGTCCGCAGCACACCAACCTCAACGACCTTGTGACCGTCACGGGCAAGCTGCTGCGTCGCGCGCTCGGCGAGCACGTCAAGATCGATTCGATCCTCGCCGAGGGACTGTGGCCGACGAACATCGACCGCGCCCAGCTCGAGGCGGCGCTGGTCAACCTGTGCGTCAACGCGCGCGACGCGATGCCGGGAGGCGGACGGCTGCTGATCGAGACGAAGAACGTGCAGCTCGACGAGGACTACGCCGCACAGGAGCCCGAGGTCGCCGCCGGTGACTACGTCCTGCTCTCGGTCACCGACAACGGCACCGGCATGTCGCGCGAGGTCCTGACCAAGGTGTTCGACCCGTTCTTCACCACCAAGGGCATGGGCAGGGGAACCGGGCTGGGCCTCAGCATGGTCTACGGCTTCGTCAGGCAGTCGAACGGCCACATCAAGCTCTACAGCGAGGTCGGCCACGGCACCTCGGTGAAGATTTACCTGCGGCGGTTCGAGGGCGATCGCGAGGCCGACATCGTGCGCGTCGTCGAGGAACTGCCGCGCGGTACCGAGCGCGTCCTGATCGCCGAGGACGACGAGCAGGTGCGCGCCAGCGTCGTCCGTCAGCTACGCAGCCTGGGCTACGACGTGACCGAGGCGGCCGACGGAGAGCAGGCCTTGGCCGCATTGGAAGCGGCGCACTCGCGCTTCGCCCTGTTGCTGACCGACGTCGTCATGCCGGGGCGGCTGAACGGCGAAGCGCTGGCTACGGCGGCGGCTCAGGTCTCGCCCGGCCTGCGCATCGTCTACATGTCGGGCTACACCGACGATGCCGTCATCCATCACGGCCGGCTCGACGCCGGCGTCCGCCTCCTGGCCAAGCCGTTTCGCCGGGCCGACCTGGCCCGCATGATCCGGCAGGCACTGGACGACCCGGCCTGAGGCGGCCCGGCGGGGCGCCGCTCAGTCGACCTTGGCGCCGCTGGCCTTCACGATCGGCGCGAAGCGCGCTTCCTCGGCGCGGCGATAGGCGACGGTGTCGGCCACGCTCTTCCAGAACGGCGTCGCACCGTTCTTGAGGTAGGCGTTCTTCACGTCGTCGCTGTCGAGCGCCTGCTTGGCGAGCGCGTTCAGCTTGTCGACCATCGGCGTCGGCAGGCCGGCGGGGCCGCAGATGCCGCCCCATGAGTTGATGTCGTAGCCCGGCAGGAATTCCGTCATCGCCGGCACGTCGGGCGCCTTGGGGCTGCGCTGGAGGCCGGTGACGGCCAGCCCGTTGACCTGGCCGCCCGCCATCTGGGCGAGCGAGCCCGGGATGTTGTCGAAGATCATGTCGACCTGGCCCGCGAGCAGGTCCTGCGTCGCCGGCGCGCTGCCGCGATAGGGCACGTGCAGGATATCGATCTTGGCCATCACCGCGAACAGCGCGCCGCTCAGGTGCACGGTCGTGCCGGCGCCCGACGAGGCGTAGGTCAGCTTGCCCGGCGTCTGCTTGGCCAGCGCGATCAGCTCGGGCACGGTCTTGGCCGGCACGCCCTTGCGCACGATCAGCAGGTTGGGCAGCGACCACAGCATGCTGACCGGCGTGAAGTCCTTGTCGGCGTTGAACGGCAGCTTGGCATAGAGCGAGGGGGCGATGGCGTGGCTCGACACACTCATCAGGCCGATGGTGTAGCCGTCAGGCGCGGAGTGCGCGAGTGCGTCGGCGCCGACGTTGCCGCCCGAGCCGCCCTTGTTGTCGACGATGAACTGCTGGCCGGTCATCTCCGTGAGCTTCTGGCAGGCGATGCGCGAGAGCACGTCGGTCGGACCGCCAGCGGGGAAGAGGTTGATGTACTTCACCGGCTTGTTCGGCCACGCATCGACGGCACGGGCGAGGCCCGAAGCGAGCATCGGTGCGGCGAACGCACCGCCGGCCAGGGACAATACGCGGCGGCGCGGCAGGATAGATTTCTTCACGTCAACATCTCCCCAAAAGGCATTTCTTGTCGGGTGCAGTCTATACGCAATGACCGATTGAAGTGCACGTGACGAAACGCGACACTTGGCGCCATGCCCGATCGCGACGATCTCGGCGGCGCGTGGAAGGTGCCGCCCAGCCGCTACCTCGCCAACCGTCCCGCCACCTTCAAGGTCGGCGCGCCCGCGTCCGTCCATGTCGCCATGCAGGACGAATGCCGCCTGGCGGTCGATGTCTTCCTTCCCGACGGAGACGTCACCAGGCGCTGGCCCACGATCCTGATCTTGACGCCGTATATAAGACGTTTCGAGCTGGCGCCGGGCACGACGGGTGTCGAGGCCTCGCCCAACACCTATCGCTATCGCGACATGTTCGTGCCGCGCGGCTACGCGCTGGTCGTGGTCGACGCGCGCGGCACCGGCGCCTCGTTCGGGACGCGCGATTCGTTCCGCAGCCCGCGCGAGCGCGCCGACTACAAGACGATCGCCAACTGGATCGTGGCCCAGCCATGGAGCGACGGAAAGATCGGCGCCACCGGCATCTCCTACCTCGGCGCCGCGTGCGACTTCCTGGCCAGCACCGGCCATCCCGCGGTGAAGGCGATCGCGCCGCTGTTCGCGGTGTGGGACACCTGGACCGACAATTATTATCCCGGCGGCCTGCTGATCAAGCGGCTGGCGCTGGTGTACGACGAGCTGATGCTGGCGCTCGATCACGACAAGCGCGAGCTGCGCGGGCAGTTCAAGTACTTCGCCAATCCCGCGCTGCTGGGGCCGCTGCCGGTCGACGCCGACACCGACGGCTCGCTGGCGCGCGAGGCGGTGCAGGGTCATCTCGCGAATTTCCGCATGCCCGACTTCATCACCGAGTTCAAATGCCGGGATGATGCGCTGCCCTACGACCCGTCGTTCACCTCGGCGTCGTTCAGCCCCTACAACTATCTCGACGAGATTCCCGAGGACGTCGCGGTCTACGCCGTCTCGGGCTGGATGGACGGCGCGGGCTACGCCAACGGCGTGCTGTCGCGCTATCTCACCCTGCCCAACAGGCACAAGCGCGTGCTGCTGGGTCCGTGGGATCATGGCGCGCGGGTGAACAGCTCGCCATGGCGCGCGCGGCAGGATCCGGAGTTCCCGGTGCTGGGCGAGGTGCTGCGCTTCTTCGACCAGTATCTCGCCGGCCTCGACACCGGCCTGGAGGATGAGGAGCCGATCCACTATTTCGCCGCGCATGCCGAGGAGTGGCGGAGTGCGCCGAGCTGGCCGCCGGTCTCGGGCAGCCGGCGCTTCTACACCGCCCCCGGCGGGCAGCTCTCGGTGGCGCGACCCAATGCCGGAACGTCGGACGAACGGCGTGCCGACTTCACCGCCGGCAGCGGCACGCAGACGCGCTACGAGCGCATCGCCGGCATCGACGCCACGAACTACTACAACGACTGGCCGGCGCGCGAGGCCAAGCTGCTGTCGTTCACGACCGACGCGCTGGCCGAACCGCTGGAGATCGCGGGCCATCCCGTGGTCTCCCTGTGGCTGGCGTCGAGCGAGCCCGATGCCGCCGTCTTCGCCTATCTCTCGGAGATCGAGGCCGACGGCACGGTACGCTACGTCACCGAAGGCATGCTGCGCGCCATCCATCGCGCCGAGGCGCCGTGCCCGCGCGACTACAGGACGACGTGGCCGTATCGCACCTTTGCCCGCAAGGACATGACGCCGATGCCGATCGGCGAGCCGCAGTTGCTGAAGTTCGCGCTGCTGCCGATCGCCTGGCGCTTCGCCCGGGGCAGCCGCCTCCGGCTATCGATCGCCGGCGCCGATGCCGACCACTTCGTGCAGACGCCGCACGGGCGACCGCCGCTCCTTCAGGTGAAGAGCGGCGGGGCGCCGGCGACGATGATCGAGCTGCCGACGACCTAGGCGATTTTGGCCGCTTGCGGCCAAAACGCTAGGTGGCGCCGCCGCCGTTCACGGCGATCATCTGGCCGTTGATGTAGCTGCCGGCATCCGAGACCAGCAGCCGCGCCGCGGCCGCGACCTCGGCCGCCGTGCCGAAGCGGCCCAGCGGAACCCGGGCCAAGGTCTGCGCGCGCGCCTGGGCCGAGGCGTTCTTCTCCTCGACGTCGGGCGCGATTGGGCCGGGCGAGATGGTGTTGGTGGTGATGCCCTTGGGCCCGAACTCCATGGCCAGCGCCTTGGAGAGGCCCCACACGCCGTGCTTGGCGACCGAGACCGGCGCGCGCCCGCCGTGGCCATGGATGGCGTTCATGCCGGCGAAGTTGACGATGCGGCCCCAGCCCTTCTTCACCATGCCGGGCAAGCAAGCCCGGCTCAGCCAAACCGCGGCGTTGAGGTCGACGGCGATCACACGCTGCCACTCGTCCTCGGTCATCTCGAGGAACGGCTTGTTGGGGCGAAGGGCGGCATTGTTCACCAACGCATCGACTGCGCCGAACGTCCTGATCGCCTCGCCGGCGATGCGGTTGCACTCGTCGAGCTTGCCGACGTCGCCCATGGTCACGAGCGTCTTGACGCCGAACTTGGCGGCTTCCCTGGCGACGCCCTCGCAGGCGGCGCGGTCGCTCGAGCCGTTGATGGCGACGTTGAAGCCGTCCTCGGCGAGGCCCAGCACGCAGGCGCGCCCGATGTTCTTGCCCGCGCCGGTGACGAGTGCGGTCTTGCCGTTGGCGGCCATCAGATGGCTCCCGCCGCGCGCAGTTCCTTGATCTTCTTCGGGCTCATGCCGAGACCCTTCAGCACCGCGTTGGTGTGCTGGCCGAGGTCCGGCGTGGGTTTCAGCTTCTTGGGCTGCGGCGAGGCCGTGAGGTTGATCGGGTTGCCGACGACCTTGATCTCGCCGAGCTTGGGATGCTTGACACCGCGCGCGATGCCCAGGTGCTGGACCTGCGGTTCGGCGAAGGTCATGTCGATCGTGTTGATCGGCCCGCATGGCACGCCCGCCGTGTTGAGTGCCGCGATCCAGTGCGCCGAGGTGTTGGTCTTCGTCACCTCGCCGATGCGCTCGTTCAGCGCCTTGCGATGCTGCGAGCGCAGCGCCGGCGTGGCGTGCTCGGGATGGTCGAGCAATGTGCCGCCGCCCAATGCCGCCGCGAAGCGCTTCCACATGTTCTGGCCGGCGGCGGCGATGTTGATGTAGCCGTCGCTGGTCGGGAACACACCGGTCGGGATCGAGGTCGGATGGTCGTTGCCGGCCTGCTTGGGCACCTCGCCCTTCATCAGCCAGCGCGCGGCCTGGAAGTCGAGCATGAAGATCTGCGCCTCGATCAGCGAGGTATGGACCCACTGGCCCTTCTTGGTGCGCTCGCGATTGTAGAGGGCCAGCGTGATCGCCTGGGCCAGCAGCAGTCCCGCCGTCAGGTCGCAGATCGGGATGCCGACGCGCATCGGGCCGCGGCCGGGCTCGCCGGTGATCGACATCAGGCCGCCCATGCCCTGGGCGATCTGGTCGACGCCGGGACGCGCCGCATCGGGGCCGGACTGGCCGAAGCCCGCGATCGAGCCGTAGATGATCTTCGGGTTCACCTTCTTGACCGACTTGTAGTCGACCTTGAGGCGATACTTCACGTCGGAGCGGTAGTTCTCGACGATCACGTCGGCCTTCTTTGCGAGCTTCATGAAGATCGCATGGCCTTCCCTGCTCTTGAGGTTGAGCGTGATCGCCTGCTTGTTGCGGTGCAGGTTCTGGAAGTCGAAGCCGTGGCGGCTGCCGCCCATGGCGTCGGTGCTCGCGCCCGGCTCGGGCGGCGGCTCGATCTTGATGACCTGGGCGCCCCAGTCGGCGAGCTGGCGCACGGCCGTTGGCCCGGCGCGGTGCGCGGTGAGGTCGAGGACCTTGATGTGCGAGAGCGGAAGCTTGGCCATGGTCGTTTCCCCTTCATTGAGTTCATGCGGACCGCGCGCATCCTGCGCGCTCAAGAGCGGGCTGGAAGCCCGCGGTCCATTGAGCAGCTATCGTCCCTTGAAGGCGGGCTTCCTCTTTTCCATGAAGGCGCGGCGACCTTCCTTGAAGTCCTCGCTGTCGAAGCAGGCCACGGCCATGCGCTCGAGCTTCTTGTGGTCCTGCTGCGATTCGGGCTTGGCGATCTCGCGCGCCGACGCCTTGGCCAGCGCGATCGTGAGGGGCGCACCCTGCGTGATCGCGTCGGTGGTCTTGGCGACCAGCGCGTCGAGCTCGGCGTCCGATGCGACCGCGTTCACCAGGCCCATGTCGTAGGCCTCCGTCGACGAATACTGCTTGGCGGTGAACAGGAACTCCATGGCCCGCGGCAGGCCGACGATGCGCGACAGGCGCTCGATGCGCAGGAAGCCGTAGCCGAGACCGAGCTTGGCCGCCGGCACGCCGAAGCGCGCGCCTTCGTTGCAGAAGCGCATGTCGCAGCAGGCCGCGAGATTCATGCCGCCGCCGATGCAGTAGCCGGTGATCTTGGCGACCGTCGGCTTGGAGAAATTGTAGAGGCTCTCGTAGCCTTCCTTGGAGATCGCGTCGTAGCGGACCTGGGCTTCGGCGTTGGCGCGCTCGCTCTCGAATTTCGAGATGTCGGCGCCCGAGACGAAGGCCTTGCCGCCGGCGCCGCTGACCACGACGCAGCGCACCTCGGGGTCCTTCTCGTAATCCTTCAGCAGGCCCACGAACCCGTCCCACATGTCGAGCGACACGGCATTCAGCTTGGCGGGGTTGTTGAAAACCACGTGTCCGACGGCGCCCTCGCGGCGGCCGTAGATCTTCTGCTCCTGCATCCGGCAATTCCTCCAATTGGGTCGCGAATATAGCGCGCGCCCGCCATTTTGAATAAGGTGTGCATCAGGGAGGAAGCTTGGCCTCAGTAGAACTGAAGGGCCTCGGCAAGCGCTACGACGCTGCCGTTGCCGTCGATGACGTGTCTTTACGCATCGAGCATGGACAGCTTGTCTGTCTGCTCGGGCCTTCGGGCTGCGGCAAGACGACCACGTTGCGGCTGATCGCGGGCTTCATCGAGCCTTCGGCAGGCGAAATCGTCGTGGGCGGAAAGGTCCTGTCCTCGGCCGGCCGTGCCGTCCCGCCGGAAGGCCGCAACATGTCGATGATCTTCCAGAGCTATGCGCTGTGGCCGCACATGACGGTGGCCGAGAACGTGGCCTATGGCCTGCGCATCCGCCGGATGGATGCCGCCACCATCGCCGCCAAGTTGAAGGCGATCCTGTCGACCGCCCGGCTCGAGGCGCTGGCCGACCGCTATCCCGGCGAACTGTCGGGTGGCCAGCAGCAGCGCGTGTCGCTCGCGCGCGCGCTGGTGGTCGAGCCCGAGACGTTGCTGCTCGACGAGCCGCTGTCGAACCTCGACGCAAATCTTCGTGAGGAGATGCGCTTCGAGATCCGCCGCCTGCACGACAAGTACCGCTACACCACGGTCTATGTGACGCACGACCAGTCCGAGGCGATGACCACGGCCGACCTGATCGCGGTGATGAACCTCGGCCGCATCGAGCAGCTCGGTACGCCCAAGGAAATCTACGACCGACCGCGCTCGGCCTTCGTCGCCCGCTTCATCGGCGGCAGCAACATCCTCACCGGCAAGGCGCTCGACGGCGAGCGCGTCTCGATCGCGGGCGCCGCGTTGCGCACCACGGGGCGACCGCTGACGGCGGGCGAGACGGTGTCGGTGTCGGTGCGCCAGCACGACGTCGAGATCGCCATCGCGGCGCCGGCCGGCAGCGACAATGTGCTCCACGGCACGGTCAGCCGTCAGGTCTTTCTGGGCGCGGCCCACGACTATACCGTCGTGCTCGACGACAAGACGGAAATGCGGGCGACGGTCGCCGCCGACCTCGACATCCCGCCAGGACAGGAAGTTTGGCTCAGGCTGCCGGCCGCGAAGTGCCGCGCGCTCATGGAAGGAACCACGGCATGACCACGAAACTGACGCGCCGGCACGTGCTGGTGGGCGCGACGGGTGCCACCGTCGCCGTGGCAAGCGGCTTCGTCGGCACGGCGCAGGCCGCGCCGGAGGCGCAGAAGATCACGCAGGCGCTGATCGACGCGGCGAAGAAGGAAGGCAAGGCCACCTGGTACACGTCGGTCGACCTGCCGCTCGCCGAGAAGGTCGCCAAGGCATTCGAGGCCAAGTACCCGGGCGTCAGCCTGAAGGTCGAGCGCTCGGGCGCCGAGCGCAACTTCCAGCGCATCTCCCAGGAATACGCCTCCAAGATCTACAATTGCGACGTCGTGAACAGCTCCGACGCCGCGCACCTCATCATCTGGAAGCGCGAGAGCCTGCTGGCGGCCTATGTGCCGGAGGACGTCGCGCGCGACTTCCCGGCGACCCACAAGGATCCCGACGGCATGTACGCCTCGTGGCGGGTCACGCTCTGCCCGGTGGCCTACAACACCAAGCTGGTGAAGGCCGAGGATGCGCCCAAGTCCTACGCCGACCTGCTCGACCCGAAGTGGATGAGCAAGATCGTCAAGGCCCACCCGGGCTACAGCGGCACCATCATGACCGCCACGCAGCAGCTCAGCCGCGACCTCGGCTGGTCGTGGTTCGAGAAGCTTTCCAAGCAGAAGGTCATGCAGGTGCAGTCGGCGACCGAGCCGCCCAAGAAGATCGGCCAGGGCGAGCGCGCGGTCATGGCCGACGGCGGCGAATACGTGGTGCTCG
>Ga0070681_10004102_pt1 | contig 13764 bp, 16 predicted proteins | sample KBSC83BmetaG_FD_65650 | JGI IMG/M metagenome (GOLD analysis project Ga0070681, IMG submission 65650) | Corn rhizosphere microbial communities from Kellogg Biological Station, Michigan, USA - KBS C8-3B metaG | ecosystem: Host-associated > Plants > Roots > Rhizosphere | place: USA: Michigan... | reverse complement strand
CGGCTTACAGAGAGAGAGACGGCGAGTGTTGTGTCGATCGCAGCCAGCACATCTCGTCGAAGCCCTGGCATGGTCATAGCGAGGAGCGGAAGGTTAGTCCTCGTGGGAGTGCGGGACGAGGGTGAGCACGCCGGCTTGCTTGGCTCGATTGCGGCCTTCTTGTTTCGCTTGGTACAGCGCTTGGTCCGCTGCCTTAATCAAATCGGTAGGGGTGGTATTCCGGCTCGGAATTGTGCTGGCATAGCCGACGCTGATGGTCGTGTATCCCCCGTCCGAGTGTGTAATGCCGAGAGACTCAATTCGTTGTCGAAGCATTTCCGCCACCTGTGCCGCTCCGTCGGTCCTGGTGCCCGGAAGGACGACCACGAATTCATCACCTCCGTATCGAGCGACGAGATCTCCTGGTCTGTTGACGGCCCCTGAAATCGCAGCGGCAACCTGTCTGAGGCATTCATCGCCTGAGGTATGGCCCTGAGCATCGTTGTAGGATTTGAAATGATCGATGTCGAGCATGATCAGCGAAAGCGGCGTTAATTCCCGGACGGCCCGGCGCCATTCCTGGTCCAGGAAGTCGTCAAATTGACGGCGGTTGGTAATACCGGTAAGGCCGTCGAGACAAGACAGGCGCAGCAGCATCTGGTTTGCTTCCTGGAGCTGCCGCATGACCTCGAGAAGTTCCTGCTCACGAGCGCGTCGTCGTTCAATTTCGTGGACCAGCCGTAAGACGGATCGAACGCGAGTCAGGAGATCGATCTTGTTGATGGGTTTTGCGATGTAATCGAGCGCGCCTGCGGCGAACGCGAGTTGAAGATCGACGGGATCGGTCTTCACGGTCACCATCATGATCGGAGTGTCACGGAATCGTTCGACTGCTTTGATCTGGCGGCAGGCTTCGATGCCGCTCATTTCCGGCATGACGATGTCCATGAGGATCAGATCAACACGAGAGGCGCTGTGCTTCCCGTCGTCCAGCCCCAGCAAGCGGAATGCAGCAGCGGCAGATTCGGCGACCAGGAGGTTATCGTAGCCGGCTGCCGAGAGGATCGACTGAACCAGGTTTCGGTCGTCTGACGAATCATCAACGATCAAGATGCCCATGCGAGGTGTGTCCTGTGGATTCGAGTGGTTAGCCTAGAAATCGTAGCAGCTAGTCCTGTTAAACTCCAGGATAAAGTCTTTTAATGCAGGGCTGACAGATGCCGTGACTGAATTCAGCTTCCGAATGTTCGCCGATATACTCTTCTAATTGCTGCCAGACCCCGCCGTCATTACGAATTTTTTTGCAAGAGGCGCAGATGGGGATGAGTCCTCTCAGGACTTTCACCTCCCGTAGCGCCTGCTGTAGTTCATCATTGCTTCGACGAAGTTCCCCCTCGCGCGCTTTGCGGCAATCCATCTCCTTCTTCAGGGCGAGCGCGGACGAGGCGCGGGCGAGGAGTTCCACGCTGTTCACAGGTTTGGTGATGTAATCATTTGCTCCCGCTGCAAAGGCGGCTTGAAGATTGGAAAGATCGCTCTTTGCCGTCACTATGATGATGGGAATGTCGCCTAAATCTGGCCGGCTCTTGATTTGACGACAGGCTTCAACACCATCCAGTTCCGGCATGAGGACGTCCATCAGAATCAGGTCGATGCGGGCCGACGGTTCCTGGCCGTCCTTGTCCAGTAGTGTGAACGCGGCCTTCGCCGAGTCGGCACTCAGAATGTCCGTATGGCCGGCTTTTCCGAGGATTGCGCGGAGGAGTACCTGCTGGTCTGGAGAGTCGTCGACGATGAGAATGCCCATGCCCATTCCTGTCAGGCGCCCGCTTATTGTGTGCGAACAATCACCTTTGAGTATAGCAGGTGGGGATAATGCTACTGAAGCTTGGAACGGACGAGGTCGCTGATCTGTTTTCCGTCTATCGGTTGGCCGGCCATCTGCGCCATGACGGCTTTCATCACCGCGCCCATCTCTTTGAGGGATCGCGCACCGGTTTCTTGAAGGGCCCTGTCCACTGCGGCAGAGAGCTGATCGGGAGAAAGGGCTTGAGGAAGATAGGATTCGAGAATGGCGATTTCCTGCCGTTCTTTTGCGGCCAGTTCTGCCCGGTTACCTTTTTCAAATTGTTCGACTGATTCCCGGCGTTGTTTGATCATGGTCGTCATGACCCGGCTCATTTCGGCATCGTCGAGATTTTTCTTTATTTCCAACTCCTTGTTCATCACGGCGGCTTTGATCATACGAATCACGTCCATGCGAAGCTGATCGCGCGACTTCATGGCCTGTTTCAGATCTTCGCTCAACCGATCTTGCAGAGACATGGAGCCTCGTGGATGAGTGGATTGGACTCGTCGAGAATACCCCTTCATCCAACAGCAGTCAATCTGTTGCTCGACAGGTGCCGCTATTTGACTGGTACGCCGTTCATGCTGAAAGGGGTGTATGATATGGGCTACGTCGCGCTAGAGATGAGAGTGTGACGGAAGCACATCGGGAGGGCCGGCCATGGTGAGGCGAGGCTCAACGGTCAAGCTGACGGGAATCTTCACGATGATGGTTCTCATCACTGCTTGTGCAAGCACCGCCACCCGGACACCGCCGGCGTCCGGTCTTCGTTCTACTGGCCCAGCGCCGTCGATCCCTGCCGACGTCCGACGCATCGCGGTGAACTATCCCCGTGGAGGAGTTTCTGATTGGTCCAGCGCCTATACTCGTTTGGAAGGGGCAGCGTTCCAGCTCAAGATATTTCGCCCGAAACTTCGGATTATCGATCGCTCGCACTTGTTGGCCATCGTCTCGGAGCAGCGATTTCAAAGCGGTGGACTGGTTTCTGAGGAGAGCGCCGTCCGCATCGGACGTATGTTGGGGGTAGACAGCGTATTAATTTATCAGATTGATGGACCGTCCCTACGCGATCGAATCTTTGCACGCGAGCAGCGCGATCTTCCGCCGGTGACCGTCACGAGCAAAATTATTCGAGTGGAAAGCGGGGAAGTGATCTATTATAACGTTGTGACGGAACGGGCCGGTGACACTGAGGGATCGAATTGGTTGCTCACAGACAACATAGATTATCAACGCTGGAGCCGCGAGGCCTTAGACCGGGGCGTGCTGCAGACGGTATATGACCTGCGACGGGCATTCGAATAGTACGGAGTATATTAACGAGAGAGGAACCGAATGAAAAATCGCATGCTGGAACGTGGTATCGCCACAGTGGTCGGTCTGTTCGTTCTTTCATGGATCGCTGCCTGCGCCAGTAACGAAGCTAAGCCTATTCCCCAGCCGACTCCTGATCAGGTCAGGAGTCATGGCGATCGGGCGTTCGACAAACTCAAGCAGGAGGAGCAAGAGCGAGGCGCCCAGCAGCCAGTGCCCCGTTAGTCAATTGGAGTGGCACTGCTAGCGATTCGACTTCGCCAACGTCCAATAGAGGAACTGGGTCACCGGTTTCACGAGTGGGAGTTCCCAGAGGAGTTGTTGGCGAGAGAGTCGTTCAACCCGGCGTACTTCGTGAAAGGTGCTCAGGAGGGTAGAGGAGACCAGCAGCCGGAAGACGCCTGAGAGAAAGAACACAAAAGGCAGATTCGAAACGGGCTGGACGATCACACCTGCCCACTCGATCCGTGACGGAAGCCACTCGATCAACCAGCTCCCAAGCAACGCTCCCACCGACCATCCTATCGCATTGACCGTACTGTACAATGCGACGGCTTTCGCACGGTCCTCCGGTTCGACCGAGTCGAAGACATAATTCTGCAGTCCTAAGGCCAAACCGGCCCATATAACACCGCCAAAAAAATTCACTGAAAAGAGAAAGCTTAGGTTTGTGCTCACGAGATAGAGCATCGGCAAGAACGGCACCGTGAAACCGGTGACGGAGAGCAACGCCTTATTCCCGAAGCGGTCTCCGAATTGTCCCCAGGCCTGCAGGGTAAGGAGCTGACCGAGGAGGCCGGAGGCCAACCATGCACCGTAGTCGAAGTAGGAAAGATGAAGATCCTGCAGCATATACAGAACAAAGAACGGACCGGCGATCAAGACTGCCAGGTGCATGAGTCCCGCGAAGAGAAGGAACCGACGAAAGTCTTTGGTCGCGCGTTGACAGAAGAACCCGCGAAATCCCTGCTGAGCCTCCCGATAGGCGGTCGGATGGATATCTTGAACGGGAGATAAGGCTAAAAATGACAAAATACGTGCACTTCCAGCGAGGCCGAACATCAACACGAACCCCCACCAAGCCGCAGAGTGTTGCCACATGCTCAGTACCCATCCTGCTCCGCAGAGGGCAAAGAAACTGAGACTGGCGATGACTTGAGCCCGGCGCGCGAAATAGGCGCCTCGTTCGTGCTGGTCCAACCAACCGGCAATCAAACTAGTCCAAGCCGGCGTGGTGAAGTGGGCGCAGGCAAAATAGGCGGCGGCACCGCACACGACGAGCCAGGCGCCCCACTGCGGAAGCAGCAGCGGCATGAGCACGATGGGTATCCAGGTGAAAGCCTGCCCGAGAGTGCCGGCTGAGATGAGGGCTTTGCGGTTCGGGAACCACCGTAACAGCTTCACCGATACGAGTTGAGCCCCGGTTCCGATGAGTTGGGGCAATGCCGAGAGCACACTCAATTGGAACGGGCTTGCTTGGAGGAGAAGGGCGAAGGCCGAAAGGTATTGTTCCCCGCATCCTTGAGTGATGGCTTGGCAGGCGCCATCGCGAAGCCCATAGCGGAGACCCTCTTCAGTACTCTGCGGACAGGACATGCTAGACGCAGTTGATTGTGGTTCTTCGGAAGGTGTCAGGTGCACGGGAACCTTTCATGGGGGACTCCTTTGCGAGCGTAGCACAGACACCAGGGGAAGGCGTAAGATAGAGGGAGAAGAGGAATGGAGTGGAAGTCCTGATCGCCTATTATTGACCCGGTCCTGATCTCTCGATACGATAATTTATGGATAAGGGTTGATGGTGATGCTTATGATAAAAAACAGAAGGATCATGACGCAACTCATGGCGAGTTTGTTCGCCGGTATGGCCGTTGGATTCTGTGTCTGGCAGGGTGCTGAGGCGCGTGATCCATTCGCGCCGAAAGAGCAAGAGACCACCGAAATCGACTCCACGCAAAGTCCATCATTCGACGATCAGAAGAAGGGCGTGCCGCAATCACTTTTCACCTGGATCAAGATGGCCAAAGGGTATGATGTCGAATGGGACACGTTTGGACGAAAAGGCTGGTACACGCAAGATCCGAGGCTGAAGCCGATCGAGCCGGGATCGGTGTTTCCTCGCGACATTCCGGCGATCTATATTGTGTTCGAGTCAGCCCCCCTGGAAGATCCAGCCCAGTTCAGCGCTCAATGGTTTCAAGAGGGGGAGAAGGGTGCGCTTCCATCAGTGCCTCTCGGTAAAGATACTCTGGAAGTGCCGGGGCATGAACGATATGGATTTTTGGAACTCAAGAGGCCCGGAGAGGCCTGGTCCATAGGCACGTACCTGGTGAAACTGTTTATTACCCCACTGGGACAACAGTCTTTTCATGCAGGCAATCAAGTGGGCACCATGCGATTTACCATAGTCGAGAATGCCTCTTCTGGAGGCGCGAATCCTCGCAAGTAGACCTGTGATTGCACGCTGATTGCCACCGATGCCCGTCTTCGGGTCCATGACACAAGGGTGCCGACTATCCGGTCCTCGATCCCTGCGCGACCGGGACGGTCAAGGTCTGTCGAGGCTTGGTCCGGCACAATTGAGCATGACAGGGGTTCCTGCTTTGCGATAGCTGCCGTCTTGTGGCGGCGGTCGTAGGCATAAAAATAGAAAAGGAACAGGATGGAAGACCGTATAAAAGTGACGGATCCGGAGAAACTGACCCTGCTCTACGAGCGGTTCAGAGATGTATGTCTGGTCGAGAAGGAGGTCTGGAAGGAAATTTTTATGCCGCGGGATGTCACGCAGGGGCCTGTCCGGACGAATGTGCAGGATCGCTATGATGTGGACATCGACGATCCTGCGATCGAAGACACTTTGGATGCGAATATTCCCCTAGGCAGCAAATCATTGGCTGCCGCGATCCAAGAATATCGAACACACATTTCGTTTTATCGAAAAGTCTGAAGATTTCAGCGGGCTGCGAGCGTCCGCTCGACATCCTGCACGATCTCCGGTGCCAATGGCTTCGTTCGGTGATGGTATCGGGCAACCACCTGTCCTGAACGGTCCACCAAATATTTCTGGAAGTTCCACTCCACTTCGCCCGGAAATTGGGTCTGTTCGGTGAGGTAGCGGTAGAGCGGATGTTTATCCTCTCCCTTCACGCTGATCTTGCTGAAGAGAGGAAATGACAGGCTATATTTGGTGAAGCAAAATGACTTGATCTCCGCATTTGTCCCTGGTTCCTGCTGCCCGAAATTATTTGCCGGAAACGCCAGGATCTCGAACCCTTTTTCACTGTACTGCTCATACATCTTTTCAAGATCAGTGTATTGCGGGGTATTGCCGCAGAGGCTGGCCGTGTTGACGAGCAATAAAACCTTGCCGCGGAATTGGCCCAATGAGACAGGTTTCCCGTCGATGTCATTCAATGTAAAGTCATAGATCATCGGTGTCTGCGCTGCCATGAGCATAGTCCCTTCTTGTGCCGCCAGGACGGGGCTTGACTCAAGCAGACCGCTAGAGCCGCTGCCGGCAATCAAGCCGATCCCCGTGAAAACACCCATCAACGTACGATCGAGTCTTCCCATAGGCCACCTCTCGGTTAGAGTCGCTCCAACGCATCAATGCGCGCTTCAATCGGCGGGTGCGTAGCAAACATATGCATAAATCCCGACGAGTTGCCGGAGATTTTCATCGTGGCAAGCGCGTCCTGTGTGGAGTATTCCACCTGTGAACGGGTCACCCATCGATCGATCGCCCGAAGGGCCGAGATCATCGAATCCTTGCCGTACACCTTGGCGGAAAACGCATCCGCCCCAAATTCACGGTGCCGAGAAAACCAGCTGATGAGGATTGAGGCCAAAATACTAATGATGATCTGGAGCACGATCGACAACCCAAACCCGAGCGCAGCTTGATCGCGATCTTCGAAGAATCGACGTACCCACATCGCGATGTAGTAGACGAAGGTATTCATCAACCCCATCAACACAGTCGTTGCGAACATGTCCCCATTGTAGACGTGTCCCATTTCATGGGCGAGGACGGCTCGCACTTCCTGCTCCTGAAGATTGCTCAACAATCCGGTGGAAACGGCTACCATGGAGTTGTTTTTGCTCGGGCCGGTCGCGAAGGCGTTGGGATCGGGGGATTCATAGACCCACACTTCAGGCATCGTAATGTGGAGCCGTTGGGCGATTTCCTGCACGGAACCGTACACGAGCTGTTCGGCTTGCGAACGGGGCTGCGTGATTTGACGACAGTCCAACATAGCCCGTGCCATTTGCTTGGAGAAAGCCAAACTAATAAAGGCCCCGCCAAAGCCCAGCACGAGAGCCCAGACTAATGAGCTGAGATCGACCGACCCTCGAAGATCGATTCCGAACATTGGGAGAACGATATTGATGAGCAGCGGCACGGTGAGCGACAGCGTCACCATGATCAGAATGTTGGCGGCCAATAGCAGGAACATGCCCTTCATCCACTTCATCGAGATCCTCCTTCAACACACATTCTCGCTCCCTCATTGGGCGAGGCTTCAGTGAGTGTGATTATACTAACCGGTGGTTCCAAATGCATCTCAATCAATATTGCCGGCACGATAGAACCCAAACATAACTCCGAATCAACGAAGGTCAAGATGTCTCAAGTGCATGAAACACCTGGGCAAAGTTGACCCATTCCCATCCTTCCTGTTAGAACTGGCTCATGCGGGAGGTGCTCATGCGATTGCTCCTGATCCTGGCGACTGTCGGCTTGATGACTGTTGTCGGCCCGCCCTTCGTAAAGGCAGCGGAGCCCGCTCAGTCAGGGCCTCCTCTGGTGGTCCCTGTGTCCCCGGATGGAGTCCAGCGAGCCAAAGTCACGCTGGATAGTTATTCATATGCCCCGAACCATTTGATTGTCGAAGCCGGAAAGCCCGTCGAACTGACGCTGATCAGCGTGACGACGATCATCCCGCACAATTTTATCATCAAGGATCCGGCGGGGAGCCTCACCGTTGAACAGGATGTGAGTTCCGGCAAGACCGTCACTATTACGTTCACGCCGACTCACCCCGGCACATTTCCTATCTACTGCGACAAGCGGCTCTGGCCGCTGCCCAGCCATCGCGACAAAGGGATGGAAGGAAAGCTGGAAGTGCGATAGATGTGGCTACGAGCATAGAGACCTCCAAGCAGGAGCTGCTCCGCAATCTCCTCAAGCAGGTTTCCCGTCTCTTTTACACGACGTTGGTCGTGGTTCCGGCCGATGTGCGCGATCAAGTCAGTCTGGCCTACCTGTTCGCCCGAGCAGCGGACACGATTGCGGATACGGAACTGATCGACCGGCCGCGTCGGTTGGATCTACTTGGTCAGCTCAAAGCTCAATTCGTGACCGATCAGATCACCTGGGCTCAAGTGCGAGAGATTCAGCAGGCGGTAGGACCAATCCAGCAGAATTCCTCCGAGAGAATTCTGCTCGAGCGAATGGAGGAATGCTTCAGGCTCTTCCAGACCTTTTCGCCGGACGATCGCCGCCGCATACAACGGCTGATGACCACGCTGACCCAAGGCATGGAGATGGATCTCGCCGTTTTCCCCGGCACGTCAGCGGCAGATCTTACGGCGCTGAAGACGATCGACGACCTGGACCGCTACACCTATTATGTGGCCGGCTGTGTGGGCGAATTCTGGACGGATCTGATGTGCGCCCATCGGAAAGCGTTGGCTCCGTGGAAAGTGCGCGACATGGCCGAGGTCGGGGTACGATTTGGCAAGGGGCTCCAACTCACGAACATCATAAAAGATGTTGCCCATGATCTTCAAAAGGGCCGATGCTATGTGCCGGCCTCGATGCTGGCCGAGGCCGGACTCATCGCGAGGGACTTATTGGACCAGCGGAACCGCACGCGCTTTCATCCGGTCCTGAGCAAACTTGTGCGGATCGCGGTCGAGCATCTTGATCAAGGCTGGCTCTACACCATGGCGATCCCACGATACGAAACTCGCCTGCGTTTGTCCTGTATGTGGCCGATTCTGTCAGCAGGCGAGTCATTGAAGCTGCTCATGAATTCGCCTGATATCCTGAACCCTGCCGTCAAAGTGAAAATACCAAGAAGTCGGGTCTATCAAATCATGGCGTTCACGACATTCACCGGCGCCTGCGCCCATGTGGGAACGGCCTATTGGGGACGTCTACGCAAGCAGCTCGTCTAATTATCGGCACGAAACGTTGCATGGGGATTCACACCAGCTGGACACTCAGGGTCGCGCGGACACAAGCCATCATGTCGGCTGCCTGGCAGATTTTGAAGGAAGACAAAAGCCTGTTGCTTCTCCCGATCGCCTCGTCTGCCTGCCTCATGTTGCTCATGGTGTCGTTTGCCGTGCCTGCGATCCTGGAGGCATTGAGCGGAGTCTCAGTTTCAGACGAGTTGGCACAGACCGGGGGGCTGTTATATCCAGCCATGTTTATGCTGTATGTGGTGACCTATGGGATTGCGATCTTTTTCAATGCGGCATTGGCGATGTGTGTGTTGCGGAGATTGGAAGGACAACAGTCAACGATCCCGGACGGGTTACGAGAGGCCGCATCCTGCTTTCCCCAAATTCTCGGCTGGGCCGTGGTCTCTGCCACGATAGGGATGATCCTCAAAACAGTCGAACGCCGGTCCGGTTTTGTCGGGCAGATGGTCGCGCGGGCGCTGGGGCTGGCCTGGAGCGTCGCCACGTTCCTGGTCGTGCCCGTCCTGGTGGCCGAACGGAAAGGTCCACTTGAAGCCATTCAAGAGTCCGTGCGGCTACTCAAGCGAACCTGGGGAGAAGATCTCCTAGGTGGTCTCGGGTTCGGGTTGCTCTACTTCTTCTGGGCCATACCGGGCGCATTCGCCTTCGTCATCGGCGCCGGGATGATCGTGTCCCATCCTATTCTCGGCATTGGTATCATGATCCTTTCCATCCTCTATTTCCCGCTCTTAGGCCTCGTGCTCTCCACGCTGTCGACCATCTTCGATGTGGTGCTCTACCGATACGCCAGCACAGGCGTCATCACTCCGGGCTTCGACCGCGAACTGCTCGACGCTTCTTTCGTCACCAAGTCAATATAAAAGACCGGTCCTTTGAGGCAAGGGATCGTTGATTTGGGGAGGATCATACATTAGGTACGGGCTTCCGGGATCGTGTGGAGCGGTTTTTGTCAGGTTGATCGATGCCTGCACTGATTCTCGGATTGTTATGTGGGCCAAGCTTTGCGTTCGCGGCAACAATTCCACTTTGGTGATGAAACAATGTGTGATCGGCTCATACGGGAGGAAGGAGTAGAAACTGAATGGCAACGTATGGAACTACCAACACCTACGAAAGAGGTGTTGCAAGAAACGGGCACCCGGAGAGTATTATTGAAATTAGATTCGGGTTATCTCATTTATCACCATAGGGATAGAGATAGCCGCTTGTTTTTAGCTGTTTTTAGTGAGCGTTACACGAACAGCATAGGTAAGCCGAGAGATATGGGCAGACAAAGTTACGGACCCTATCGCGGGCACTAGCCAATTAGCATGCAATTTGCTTAAAGCCGCCGCGGAGAGCATGACAGAGATCGCGGTGCGGCTCGCAGTTCTCCAGTATGCTTGGCTCTCATGTGGTCTGAATGCTGACGTGGTCAAAACTTAACAGAATGGGCGGTGAAGTATGAAGTCCTCGAACTATTCCCAATGGTTCCTAGGGATGATGGGATTACTGCTTGCCGGTTTGGTGACCGGATGTGGCAGCGGTGGCGATGGTGGTGGAGCAGCGTCTGCACAACCAGGGACGCTGGGCGTGTCGATGACTGATGCGCCAGCCTGCGGCTATGATGAGGTGAATGTCACCGTCAGCAAAGTGCGGGTGCATCAAAGTAGTTCTGCTGACGAAAATTCTGCCGGCTGGACCGACATCACCTTAAATCCGCCGCGCAAGATCAACCTATTGAACCTCAACGACCCGACGCAGACCAATGGCGCGCTCGAAAACCTTGGCGAGACATCGCTGGCGGCAGGCCATTACACGCAACTGCGTCTGGTGTTGGTCTCGAACGGTAATAATCCCATTCCTCCCTTCGCTAATTCGGTTGTCCTGTCGGGGGTCCCGGGGGAAATCGTGCTCGTTACGCCCAGTGCAATACAAAGCGGCATTAAATTGATCAATCAGTTCGACGTGGCTTCCGGGCAACGAGTCGATCTGTTGTTGGACTTTGACGCCTGTAAATCGATTGTGATCACCGGGAGCGGTAAGTACATACTGAAGCCCGTGATCAAGGTCATTCCCTTTGTCCTGAACGGCATCGAGGGATTTGTCGATACGCTCTTGCTCGGCAACAATGTCGTCGTGTCGGCCCAAGTGAACGGTGAAATTGTTCGTGCAACGGTGCCGAATCCGGCGACCGGAAAATTCTTTCTTGTCCGTCTTAATGCGCCGGGAAACTACGATGTCGTAATCACCGCAGACAGTCGTGCGACAGCAGTCATTTCAGGAGTACCGGTCCCCACAAGCACCAGCATTACAGATGTCAGCACCAGCGTATCGCCAATACCGGTCGTTACACCTCCTACATTGGAAGCCTCCGCGACCCATAGCATCCGCGGCACGGTGACGTTGAACCCGCTTAGTACAACTAATGAAACTGTTTTTGTAGCGGCAAAACAAATGTTAAACAGTGGCCCAACTGTGACCGTGAAATCGCAGGTCGCTGTTGCTGAAGTCGATTCTCAAAATAATCTAACCGGCAACTACTCGTACGCACTGACGCTGCCCATTGGGGCGCCATCGCTCGGCCCATACGCTACGCCCTTGCCTATCGTGTTTACTCGGCAGCCTGCATCGGTTGATGGGATCTATACTGTCCAGGCCTCCGCGACTGGCTACGCGACCAAGTCTTCCCTATCTCCCGTGAATATTTTTGGGGGGGATGCAATAAACCAGGACTTTACGCTGACGCCGTAAACCGACGGATCCTGACAGCAGGCAAGGGCCTGCTGTCAGGAGTTGAGCGTTACAGAGGAGCCTTCGAGAACAAACAAGGCGAAGGCTCCTCTTTCCACGCAGTCTCTCTGATCTCTTTCGATATCTGATGGAAGAGTTCGTAAGTTCGGCTACTGAGAGATCGGGAATGTTGTTTTGGTCCGGTGAGGTAGGAAACGGAGTCTAACCTAGCTGCTCTTTTCGGTTTCTGAATGGCAGCTGATTCCCCACAGCGCGCGTCCAAAGCGGCTCTTCTTATTTTTGATCCATTCGAAGATGGAACGGATCCGTGGCGAGGACCTACTCTCCTCCATGTCCGGCGAGAAGAGTGTCGAGGCGACTTTGCTGAAGGAGCGAAATTCGCACCGCTGCTCTGTTGGGAAGGAAAGCTGGAACTGACCGAGTCCGCGAGGGAATTCCAGAAGGTTTCCGCCCCATAGAGCAGGCGCTGCGCGCTCTGGAGGCGAGGAAGCGACAGGCCCTGTCAAACCCGATCTATTTCTTTTGCGGCTCCAGCATCTTCTCCCCCTTCCTGAAGACTCCGTAGATCGCTTGCGAGGGGCAGGCATCAAGACAAAGGCGGCAACTTTCCAGGCAACGTGAGGGATCGAATTTGTAGGGGGGAGTTGAGAGCCAGGCGCCGGTCGGGCAGATCGGCACACAAATGGCTTGATGGGTGCAACGGTCCGGATGGCGGACGAGGTGATCGCGGATGATCATCATGGGTTTGACTCCTTCAAAGAGACCTTGGGAAAAGATGTCGAACATATTTCGATTCGGGAGGCTGTCGCTCACTTCCACTCCTTCACAAGTTCCTTCAAGCGATCTTTCAATTCCGGAATCTGTTCCAGATTGTTCTGAATCGCGCCGAGAATCTTGTCGGCTCTGGCTGACATCAGGGCATCGTTGTCTTTCTTAACCAGACGATCGTACTCCACATAAGCCGCCTGATGCGTTGGCTCAAGGAGCGTCCGTGCGACCGCCAAGGCCTCGCCCAACTCGTAAGGCTCCGGCGCCATCGGGGGGACGATGGTAAAGGTCCCATCGGTGCACACCAGGACCGCGGCCCCCTGTTTCCCCTTGAGCGGGATCACGGCTTTGATGGTCTTCGCCGTCAAGGCTTCCCAGTTCCCGAGTAACCCCGGAAACTGTTTCATGAAGGCCACCTTTTCCAGGTTGGCTTTCCACTTTTCTTCGACGGCCATAACAATCCTTGTAGCGCTACGACTTGAGCGGAGGGAGTGTCGTGGGAGCCGGGTGATCAGGCATGATGAGACGCGTCACGAGCTCGCCCTTGACGACGTGGCGCTCCATAATTTCCGTCACGTCGGCTTCGGATTTGACTTGATACCAGACGCCTTCAGGATAAATCACGACGCTTGGCCCTTGGGCACAATGATCGAGGCATCCGGCTTTATTGGCGCGCACGACGTCTTTCAAGTCCAGCCGCTTCGCTTCCTGCTTGAAACGGGCATGGAGCGCCTCTGAGCCCAGCTTGGAGCAACTCCCGCGGGGATCGTCTGGACTCCGCTGATTGGTACACACGAAGATATGACGGGTGAATGTCGACATGGATGGTTTTGTCAGGCCTGCAATGTGGTGGTCTGCATGCGGCCGACGAGTCGGGTCACATCTGCTGCGGTTAAGAATGGGGAGCGTCC
>Ga0070681_10004100_pt1 | contig 13769 bp, 11 predicted proteins | sample KBSC83BmetaG_FD_65650 | JGI IMG/M metagenome (GOLD analysis project Ga0070681, IMG submission 65650) | Corn rhizosphere microbial communities from Kellogg Biological Station, Michigan, USA - KBS C8-3B metaG | ecosystem: Host-associated > Plants > Roots > Rhizosphere | place: USA: Michigan... | reverse complement strand
GTTCCGCTTCGTCGGCGACCCGGTGATCTTCATGCTCGGCCAGGACGCGACGCCGGAAGATCGGGCGCGCGTGACGCGCCAGCTCGGCCTCGACCGGCCGTTCTACGTGCAATACGCGACGTTCCTCGAGCGCGCGGTACAGGGCGACTTCGGCCTGAGCCTGAGGCAGGTGCGGCCGGTATCCAGTCTCTTGATAGAAAGACTACCCGCCACGCTCGAGCTCTCTCTGATGGCAGCGCTCTTCGCGCTCGTCGCCGGCATTCCGATGGGCGTCTATACGGCGTTGCGACGAAATTCCTGGCTCGCGCAGCTCCTGCTCGGCGTCTCGCTGATCGGCGTGTCCCTCCCCACCTTCCTCATCGGCATCCTGCTCATCCTCGTGTTCTCGGTTCAGCTCGGCTGGCTGCCGTCCTTCGGCCGCGGCGACACGGTGGCGATCGGCTGGTGGACGACGGGCCTCCTCACCGTCTCGGGCCTGAAGGCGCTGATCCTGCCGGCCATCACGCTCGGGCTTTTCCAGATGACCCTTATCCAGCGGCTCGTCCGCTCCGAGATGCTGGAAGTGCTGCGCACCGACTACATCCGCTTCGCCCGTGCGCGGGGCCTCACCGATCGGGCCGTGCATTTCGGCCACGCGCTCAAGAACACGCTCGTGCCGGTGATCACCATCACCGGCCTTCAGCTCGGCGCCATCATCGCCTTCGCCATCATCACCGAGACGGTGTTCCAATGGCCGGGGATGGGGCTCCTCTTCATCCAGGCCGTCACCTTCGCCGACGTCCCGGTGATGGCGGCCTACCTTTGCCTGATCGGGCTGTTCTTCGTCATCATCAACCTGGCCGTCGATCTCCTCTACTATGCGGTCGACCCGCGCCTGAGAATGCAGCCGACATGACGAACCCCACCGAGCGCATCCGCGCTTATCACGACGAGCTGCGCAAGCTGCGGCGGGATATCCACGCGCATCCCGAGCTCGCGTTCCAGGAAAGCCGCACGGCGACGCTGGTGGCCGACCGGCTCGGTGCCTGGGGCGTCGAGGTGCACAAGGGCCTCGCCAAGACCGGCGTCGTCGCCGTCATCCCCGGCAAGCGCAAGGCGAGCGGGCGCGCCATCGGTCTGCGCGCCGACATGGACTGCCTGCCGATGCACGAGCGCAACACCTTCGCGCACCGGTCGCAGAACGAAGGCCGCATGCACGCCTGCGGCCATGACGGGCACACCACGATGCTGCTCGGCGCGGCGCGTTATCTCGCCGAGACCCGCAACTTCGACGGCACGGCCTACCTCATCTTCCAGCCGGCCGAAGAGGGCGGCGGCGGCGGCCAGGTGATGCTGAGCGAAGGATTGTTCGAGCGCTTCCCGGCCAACGAGATCTACGCGCTGCACAACTGGCCGGGATTGCCGGCTGGCCAGATGGCGGTGCGCGCGGGCGCGGTCATGGCGGCCACCGATGAACTGCAGATCAGCGTGCGCGGCCGCGGCGGCCACGGCGCGATGCCGCACCTCGCGGTAGACCCGGTCGTCGCCGCGGCGCACATCATCACCGCGCTGCAGACCGTCGCCAGCCGGACCGTAAGCCCGCTCGACTCCGTCGTGGTGAGCATCTGCTCGATGGCCACCAGCCAGGTCGGCGTCTTCAACGTGATCCCCGACCACGTGAAGCTGGTCGGCACCGTGCGCACCTTCGAGGCCGCCACGCGCGACCTCGCCGAGCGACGGGTAAGGGAGATCGCCACCAAGACCGCCGAAGCGTTCGGCTGCACGGCCGAAGTCACCTACGAGCGCGGCTATCCGGCGACCGTGAACACCGCGCGCGAAGCAGAATTCGCGGCGCGGGTCGGCCGCCGGGTATTCGGCGACGACAACGTGATCACGGACCACGAGGCCACCATGGGCGGCGAGGACTTCTCGTACATGCTGCAGGCGCGGCCCGGCGCATACGTCTTTCTCGGCCAGGGCGGGGCCGCTGGAGGATGCCTCCTGCACAACCCGAACTACGATTTCAACGACGAGGTCATCCCGCTCGGCGCGGGCTACCTCGCCGCGCTGGTCGAAGAAGCGCTGCCGCTCAAATAGGGGGAACGATGCGATACCTGCTGCTCGTCATGGCGCTCACCATAGGAACACTCGCAGCGCCGGTCCAGGCCGTCACGCTCAAGTGGGCCGCGCAGAACGACATCCTGACGCTCGATCCGCACTCGCAGAACCACGCCACCACGCACGCCATCATCCAGTACGCGTACGAAGGGCTGGTGCGCTACAACGCCAAGTACGAGATCGAGCCCTGCCTCGCGGTGAGCTGGACGAAACCCGACGACCTGCACTACCGCTTCAACCTGCGGAAGAACGTCAGGTTCCACGACGGCTCGCCGTTCACGGCGGACGACGTGGTGTTCTCGTTCAACCGCATCCGCGAGCCGCAGGGCACGAACCAGATCTACGTCTCCGGCATCAAGGAGGTGAACAAGGTCGACGACTATACGGTGGACTTCGTCCTCTCGGGACCCTCGCCGATCCTGATGCGCTACATCGTCGACTTTCGCATCATGAGCAAGGCGTGGTCGGAGAAGAACCGCTCGCAGCACATCCAGGACTACGCGAAGAAAGAAGAGACCTACGCCTCTCGCAACGCCAACGGCACCGGCCCCTACGTCATCAAGTCCTGGGAGCCCGACAAGCGCATCGTCTTCGAGGCGAACAAGAACTGGTGGGGCAAGCTGGACGGCAATGTCACGGAAGTGATCTACACCCCCATCCGCTCCGATGCGACGCGCGTCTCCGCCCTGCTTTCCGGCGAGGTGGACCTCGTCACGGACCTGCCGACGCAGGACGTTGATCGCCTGCGCAAGGAAGCGAACCTCAAGATCCTCGACGGCCACGAGGTGCGCACCATCTTCATCGGCCTCGACCAGCACAACGACGAGCTGAAGTACGGCAGCGTCAAGGGCAAGAACCCGTTCAAGGACGTGCGCGTGCGCCACGCGCTCAACATGGCGGTCGACCGCGAGGCGATCCGCAAGGTGACGATGCGCGGCCTCTCGCTTCCGGCCGGCATCATGGTGGCCCCGGGCGTGCACGGCTACTCGAAGGACATCGACCTCATCCCGAAGTACGACGTCGCCGGCGCGAAGAAGCTGCTCGCCGAGGCCGGCTATCCCAACGGCTTCGAGTTCACGCTCGACTGCCCGAACGGCCGCTACGTGAACGACGAGAAGATCTGCCAGGCGCTGGTCGGCATGTGGGCGCGCGCCGGAGTCAAGGTGCGGCTGAACGCGCTGCCGTTCTCGAATTTCATCCCGAAGATCCTGAACTTCGATTCGAGCGCCTACATGCTCGGCTGGGGCGTGCAGACCTTCGATGCGCTCTACAGCCTGCAATCCCTCGTGCGCACCAAGACGACGGGCGCCGACGGCAGCTTCAACCTCGGACGCGTGAGCGACCCGCAGATCGACCGCATGGTCGACCAGGCGAAGATCGAGACCGACGAGGCGAAGCGCGACAAGCTGTTGCGGGATGGGCTGGTGCGCACGCGCGACCAGTACTACTACGTGCCGCTGCACCACCAGATGCGGCCGTGGGCGATGAAGAAGAACGTCACCATCACCTACAGCCCCGACGACCGGCCGACCGCTCGCTTCGCGGTCGTGAAAGAAGCACAAAAGCAGTGAAGTGATCCTCGAGAAGCTGTGGCAGCATGACCTCGCCTGGAGCTTCCGCCGCTCGCCGGTCGCGATCGTCGCCGCGCTCCTGACGATCGTCTGCGTTGGCGGCGCGCTGCTCGCGCCGTGGCTCTCGCCGCAGGACCCGTTCAACATGGCGGCGCTCAACCTGAACGACGCCTTCACGCCGCCGGCATGGGACGAGCGCGGCAACGCGCAGTACCCGCTCGGCACGGACAACCAGGGGCGCGACATCCTGTCGACGATCATGCACGGGGCGCGCATTTCGCTCGGCGTCGGCCTCGCCTCGGTGTTCTTCTCGCTGCTGCTCGGCGTGGCAGCCGGGCTCCTCGCGGGCTACTACGGCGGGCGCCTCGACGCGCTCATCATGCGCGTGGCGGACGTGCAGCTCTCCTTTCCCGCCATCCTCATCGCCCTTCTCATCGACGGCGTGGCCCGCGTGGCGCTGCCGGGCGAGCGTCACGATGATCTCGCCATCCCGGTGCTGGTGCTCGCCATCGGCTTCGCCGGCTGGGTGCAATACGCGCGCACGGTGCGCGGCTCGACGATGGTCGAACGGCAGAAGGAGTACGTGCAGGCGGCGCGCGTCATCGGCCGCCGCCCGCTCGCCATCATGGTCTCGCACGTGCTGCCCAACGTGCTCGGCCCGGTGCTGGTCATCGCCACCATCCACGTCGCCACGGCGATCATCACCGAGGCGACCCTCTCCTTCCTCGGCGTCGGCGTGCCCGCTACGCGCCCCTCGCTCGGCACGCTGATCCGCATCGGCAACGAGTTCCTTTACTCCGGCGAGTGGTGGATCACGGTGTTCCCCGGCGTGGCGCTGGTCGTGCTCGTGCTGTCGGTCAACCTGCTCGGCGACTGGCTGCGCGACGCGCTGAACCCCCGGCTGCGGTGATCCTCGACGTTCAAAACCTGCGGGTGGAGTTCCCCACGCGTCGCGGCACGCTCACCGCCCTGGACGGCGTCTCGTTCTCGATCGCGCCCGGCGAAGTGCTCGGCGTGGTGGGCGAATCCGGCGCCGGCAAGTCGATCACCGGCATGGCGCTCATCCGGCTGCTCGAGCCGCCCGGACGTATCGCCGGCGGGGAAGTCATGCTCGAAGGCCGGCGCATCGACAACCTGCCGCACGAGGAGATGCGCAAGCTCCGCGGCCGCAAGATCGGGGTGATCTTCCAGGACCCGCTCACCTCGCTCAATCCGCTGTACACGATCGGCCGGCAGCTCGAGGAGACGATCCTCACGCATCTACCAATGGGCAAATCCGAGGCGCGATCCCGCGCGCTATCGTTGCTGCGCGAAGTCGGCATCCCAGCCCCCGAGGCGCGCTACGAGCACTATCCGCACCAGTTCTCCGGCGGCATGCGCCAGCGGGTGGTGATCGCGCTCGCGCTCGCCGCCGAGCCGAAGCTCCTGATCGCCGACGAGCCGACCACCGCCCTCGACGTCTCGATCCAGGCGCAGATCATCGCGCTCCTCAAGCGCATCGCGCGCGATCGGGGCGCGGCGGTGATGCTGATCACGCACGACATGGGTGTCATCGCCGAGACGGCGCAGCGCGTGGCCGTGATGTACGCCGGGCGCATCATCGAGATCGGCGCGGCGCAGGACGTGATACACGCCCCGAAGCATCCGTATACCGTCGGCCTGATGGGCTCGATCCCGCGCATCTCGGCGCAAAAGCACCGGCTGGTGCAGATCGAGGGCGCCATGCCGCGCCTGAACGCCATCCCGCCGGGCTGTCCCTTCAACCCGCGCTGCCCGCACCGCTTCGACCGCTGCGTCGTCGAGCGGCCCGATCTCCTCCCGGCCGGTTCGAGCCGGGCCGCCTGCTGGCTGCATGCCGCTGCTTGAATTAGACGGCGTCAGCCGCGACTTCGACGTGTCGCGACCGTGGCTGAATCGCGTCATCGAGCGCGAGCCGCGGCGCCATCTCCGCGCCGTCGACCGCGTGAGCTTTGCCATCGAGAAGGGCGAAACGCTGGCCCTCGTAGGCGAATCCGGCTGCGGCAAGTCGACCGTCGCGCGGCTGATCGTGGGCCTCTACCCGCCGACCGAGGGGGGCATCGCTTTCGCCGGCCGGCGCATGCAGATGATCTTCCAGGATCCCTATGCGAGCCTGAACCCGCGCTGGCGCGTGCGCGACATCGTCGCCGAGCCCATCCGCTTCCTCGGCACGTCGCAGAAGGTCGACGCGCTGCTGCGGCAGGTCGGCCTCTCGCCGGACGACGGCGAAAAATATCCGCACGAGTTCTCGGGCGGCCAGCGCCAGCGCATCTCGATCGCGCGCGCGCTCGCCGGCGAGCCGGACTTCCTGGTCTGCGATGAGCCGACGTCCGCTCTCGACGTGTCGGTGCAGGCGCAGATCCTGAACCTGATGCTCGACCTGCAGGCGCGGCTCGCGCTCACCTACCTTTTCATCTCGCACAACCTGGCCGTCGTCTCGCAGGTCGCCGACCGCGTCGGCGTGATGTATGCGGGACGCATCGTCGAGCTCGCGCGCTCGGCGCAGATCTTCTCGCGCCCGCGGCACCCTTATACGCGCATGCTGCTCGACGCCGTGCCGGACCTCTCCAGGTCCGGGCGCGCGCGCACCGCCGTTGCAGGGGAAGTGCCGAACCCGCTCGCGCTGCCCACCGGTTGCGCGTTCCATCCACGCTGCCCGTACGCGAACGAGCGTTGCCGCAACGAGACGCCGCCGCTCGAGGACGGCGTCGCGTGCCACGCGGTCAGGGAAAAACGGATCTAGCGGAGGTTCGCGACGCCGAAGGGAACGTGGCCGGCGGCGACGTAGGCGCGCGCCGATTCGATGTGGCCGCGCTGGTCGTCGAAGTAGAAGTCCGGCTCGAAGGCGCGCAGGAACTCGCCCTTGTCCAGGCCGCCGAGGAACATGAGCTCGTCCACGGCGATGTTCCACTCCATCAGCGTGCGCACCGCGCGCTCGTGTGCCGGCGCGCTCCTCGCGGTGACCAGCGCGGTGCGCACCTTGAGCGGCACGTCGGTGCCGGCGGCGGCCTGCAGGCGGTGCAGCGCCTCGAGCAGCGGCTTGAACGGCCCCGGCGGCAGCGGCTGCAGCGCGTTGGCGGTCTCGTGCTTGGTGAACGCATCCAGCCCATCGCGCTGGTACACGCGCTCGGCCTCATCGGAGAAGAGAACGGCGTCGCCGTCAAAGGCGATGCGCAGCTCGTCCGCATGGCGGCTCGCCGCCTGGGTGGATTCCGGATACACGCGCGCGGCCGGGCACTTCGCCTCCAGCGCGGCCAGCACGTCGGCCTCGTTCGCCGACAGGAAGAGATTCGCCTTCAGCGCATCGAGGTAACGATACGGCGAGCGGCCGCGGGTGAACACGCCGCGCTCGATGCGCAGTCCCGCCTGCGCCGCCGACTTGAACACGCGCAGGCCCGAGACCGGGTCGTTCTTCGACAGCACGGCCACCTCGACGCGCTGCGACTTGTCGGTGTTGAAGGCGAGCAGCTTCTTCACCAGCGGGAACGCCACCCCGTGCCGCGCCGGCACGTCCAGGCGGCCGTACTGCAGGTCGATGTAGGCCTGCTCGCCGTCACGCTCGAAGACGCGGTTCTCTTCCTCGAAGTCGAAGAGCGCGCGCGAGGAGATCGCGACGACCAGCTTGCCTTCGACCGAGTAGGGCATGGGGCGGATTATGCGCCATTCCACCGGCGCATTAGTTATGATGTATCATACATCAGTCCTCTAGTCCTGCATCGCTCAAATGAAGCTCGTAGCATGATCACTTCCCGCCAGCTGCGCGCCGCCCGCGCCCTCGCGGGCATCGACCAGCGCGCGCTCGCCAAGGCGGCGCGGCTGTCGCTGCCGACCATCCAGCGGATGGAGGCGAGCGACGGCGTGATCCGCGGCAACGTCGAGTCGCTGATGAAGCTCATCGCCGCGCTCGATCGCCTGGGCATCGAGCTCATCAACGACGGCGCGGCGAGCGAGGCGGGCGGCCGCGGCCTGCGCCTGAAGAAGCGGGCCTAGCTTGGTCCTCGAAGCGCTCCTCGTCTGCATCGCCGCGCTTCTCGCTACCGCCGGGCTCGGTCTCGCGCTGGTCCGGCGCCGCGCCGCCACGGTCGTCGTCTACGCCATCACGCTGCTCGCCACGGCCGCGGCGACAAGCCTCGGGGTGGCCGCACTGCTCTCCCCTGCGCCCACCGTGGGCCCGCTCGTGCTGCCGGTCGGCCTGCCGTGGCTCGGCGCGCATTTCAAGCTCGACGCGCTCGGCGCCTTCTTCGTCGTGGTGATCAACCTGGGCGCCGCGGCCACCAGCCTGTACGCGCTCGGCTACGGCCGCCACGAGGAAGCGCCGGGCCGCGTGCTGCCGTTCTTTCCCGCCTTCCTGGCGGCGATGAACCTGGTGCTCGTCGCGGCCGACGCGTTCACCTTCCTCTTCTCCTGGGAGCTGATGTCGCTCTCCTCGTGGGCGCTGGTGATGGCGCACCATCGCCGCGCGGGCAATGCGGCCGCCGGCTACCTCTATCTCCTGATGGCGAGCCTGGGCACGCTGGCCCTTCTTTTCGCGTTCGGTCTCCTTTCCGGCCCGTCGGGCGGCTATCCGTTCGACGCCATCCGCCAGGCGCCGCCGTCGGCCGCCTACGCGGCCGCCGTGCTGGTGCTGGCGCTGATCGGCGCCGGGTCCAAGGCGGGCCTCGTGCCGCTGCACGCGTGGCTGCCGCTCGCGCACCCCGCGGCACCGACGCACGTCTCCGCGCTCATGAGCGGCGTGATGACCAAAGTCGCCGTGTATGGCTTCGTGCGCATCGCTTTCGATCTCCTCGGCGCGCCGAGCTGGTGGTGGGGCGCGCTCGTCGCCCTGGTGGGCGGCATCACGGCGGTGATGGGCGTGCTGTACGCCCTCATGCAAAGCGATCTCAAGCGGCTGCTCGCCTACAGCACGGTGGAGAACATCGGCATCGTGTTCATCGGCCTGGGCCTCGCGCTCGCCTTCGAAGCCAACGAGATGCCGGGCGCCGCCGCGCTCGCGCTGACCGCCGCGCTGCTGCACGCGTTCAACCATTCGCTGTTCAAGAGCCTGCTCTTCTTCGGCGCGGGCGTCGTGCTCGGCGCGACCGGCGAGCGCGACATGGAGCGGCTCGGCGGCCTGATCCATCGCCTGCCGCGCACGGCGCTCGCCTTCCTGGTCGGCTCGGCCGCGATCTCGGCGCTGCCGCCCTTCAACGGCTTCGTTTCCGAGTGGCTCATGTTCCAGGCCATCCTGCTCAGCCCCGCCCTGCCGCAGTGGCTGCTCAAGTTCCTGGTGCCGGCCGTCGGCGCGCTGCTCGCGCTGTCCGCCGCCCTCGCCGGGGCGTGCTTCGTGAAGGCCTTCGGCATCACTTTCCTCGGCCGTCCGCGCTCGGCCATGGCGGCGCAAGCGGTCGAGACCGATCGCTTTTCGCTCGCCGCGATGTTCGTTCTCGCCTTCCTTTGCCTGCTCGCCGGCATCCTGCCCGGCTACTTCATCGACGCGCTCGCGCCGGTGATCCAGTCGCTCGCCGGTGCGCACCTGCCGCGCCAGGAAAGCCTCGACTGGCTGACCATCGTGCCGATCGCGCAGAGCCGCAGCTCGTACAACGGGCTGCTGCTCTTCTTCTTCATCGCGCTGGCCGCGAGCCTCGCCGCCGAGGCCATTCACCGCTCGGCCTCCCGCGTGGTGCGCCGCTCGGCGGCATGGGACTGCGGGTTCCCGGATCCGAACCCGGCGACCCAGTACACCCCGGGCAGCTTCTCGCAGCCGATCCGGCGCGTATTCGGCTCGGTGCTGTTCCGCGCGCGCGAGGAAGTGCGCATGCCGGCGCCCGGCGACGCGACGCCGGCGCGCCTGCAGGTGCGCATGCGCGACGTGCCGTGGGATGTCTTCTACGCGCCGATCGCGCGCATCGTCGGCTTCGTCGCCGAGCGCCTGAACACGCTGCAGTTCCTCACCATCCGCGGCTATCTCACGCTGGTGTTCGGCGCGCTCGTCGCGCTCCTCATGGTGCTCGCGGCATGGCAGTGATGCTCGATCTGTTCGTGCAGTTCTGCCAGATGACGGTGGTGCTGGCCGCGGCGCCGCTCCTCGCCGGCTACGTGCGCAAGCTGAAGGCACTGCTCGTCGGCCGGCGCGGTCCGCCGCTCCTGCAGCCGTATCGCGACCTCGCGCGCCTCCTGCGCAAGGAAGTGGTGCTGGCCGAATCGGCGTCGTGGCTGTTTCGCGCCGCGCCGTACATCGTTTTCGCGGCGACCTGGGTGGCGGCGGCGCTGGTGCCGACCTTCGCCACGGGGCTCGCCTTCAGCTACGCGGCCGACATGATCGCGATCGTCGCGCTGCTCGGCAGCGCGCGCTTCATGCTGGCGCTCGCCGGCCTCGACGTGGGCACCAGCTTCGGCGGCATCGGCTCGAGCCGGGAGATGATGATCGCGTCGCTCGCCGAGCCGGCCATGCTGATGGTGGTCTTCACGCTCTCGCTCCTCGCCGGCTCGACGCAGCTCTCCTACATCGCCGCTTTCATGCAGGGACCGGCGGTGGGGCTGCGCGTGTCGCTCGGCATGGCGCTGGTGGCGCTCGTCATGGTGGCGATCGCCGAGAACGCGCGCATCCCGGTCGACAACCCGGCCACGCACCTCGAGCTCACCATGGTGCACGAGGCCATGATCCTGGAATACTCGGGCCGCCACCTGGCGCTGATCGAGCTCGCCTCGTTCGTGAAGCTCCTGCTCTACATCTCGGTGATCGGCTGCGTCTTCGCGCCGTGGGGGATCGCGGTGGCCGGGCAGGGCTTCGCGGCCTACCTGGCGGGGCTCGTCGTCTACGCCGGCAAGCTGGCTGCCGCCGGACTGCTGCTCGCGGTGTTCGAGACGGCGATGGCGAAGATGCGGGTGTTCCGCGTCTCGGACTTCCTCGGCGCCGCGTTCATGCTCGGCGTCCTCGCCACGCTGCTGCTTTTCGTGTCGCGCCTCGCATGACCGGCTCGCTCGCCTTCGACGTCGCCCACCTCCTCGCCGGCGCCCTGGTGCTGGTGAGCATGATGCTGCTCTACCAGGACCGCATGACCAGCCTGATCAACATCTTCGCGCTGCACGCGCTGGTCGTCTCGTTCTCCGTGGCGTGGCAGGCGCACATCCAGCAGGCGCCGCACCTGTACATCACCGCGGCGATCGCGCTGGTCATCAAGGCCACCGTGATCCCCGTCGTGCTCCATCGCATCGTCGTGCGCCTGCAGATCCACCGCACCATCGAGCCGGTGGTCGGCGTCGGCCTCACCATGCTCGCCGCCATCGGGCTGGTCGCGCTGGCGATCATGGTGATGCTGCCGATCACGGCCCAGGCCGCCCTCGTCGCGCGCGAGGACCTCGCTTTCGCGCTGTCGGTGATCCTCCTCGGGCTGCTGATGATGATCTCGCGGCGCAACGCCGTGAGCCAGGTGGTCGGCTTCATGTCGATCGAGAACGGCCTGATCCTCGCCGCGACCGGCGCGAAAGGCATGCCGCTCGTCGTCGAGATCAGCGTCGCCTTCTCGATCCTCGTCGCCCTGATCGTGATCGGCATCTTCCTCTTCCGTATCCGGGAGCGCTTCGAGACGGTCGACGTGCACCTGCTGCACGAGCACCGCGGGGAACAGCCGTGAGCGGCGTCGGCCTGGTGGCGGCGATCCTCGCCATCCCGGCGCTCGGCGCCGCGCTGCTGGCGCTGGTCTCCGACGAGCGCAAGGGCGCGTGGCTCAACGTGTTCTTCTCGTTCCTGACGCTCGCCTGCGCGCTGGCGCTCCTCGCCGAGCGGCCGTCGCCGGGGCCGTTCCTCATCGTCGACGACCTGAACGTGGTGTTCATCGTGATCAGCACGCTGGTCGCCTTCACCACCAGCGTGTTCAGCTCGAGCTACATCCAGCACGAGCTCGATAGCGGGCATCTCACGCACGCATACCTGCGCTTCTACCACGCGATGTACCAGATGCTGATGTTCGGCATGAACCTCGCGCTGCTCTCGAACAACCTCGGCCTGATGTGGGTCGCGGTCGAGCTCGCCACCCTCACCACGGTGGTGATGGTCGGCATCTACCGCACGCCGGCGGCGCTGGAAGCGGCGTGGAAATACTTCCTGCTCGGCAGCGTCGGCATCGCGCTGGCCCTCTTCGGCACGATCCTCGTCTACCTCGCGGCGCGCGCCGTGGTCGGCGAAGGCCTCGATGCGATGGCGTGGAACGTGCTCGTCGCCAATGCGCAGTCCTTCGACCCGGCGCTGCTCAACCTCGCCTTCGTTTTCCTGTTGCTCGGCTACGGCACCAAGGTCGGCCTGGTGCCCCTCCACGCCTGGCTGCCGGACGCGCATGCCGAAGGCCCGACCCCCATCTCCGCGGTGCTCTCCGGCCTGCTCCTCAACGTCGCGCTCTTCGCCGTGCTGCGCTTCAAGAGCATCCTGTCGGCGAACCCGGCCGCGCTCGCACCCGGGCCGCTGATGGTCACGCTGGGACTCGCTTCGGTCGTCTTCGCCGCCTTCATGCTCTATCGCCGCCAGGACATCAAGCGGCTCTTCGCCTACTCGTCCATCGAGCACATGGGCATCATCACCTTCGCCTTCGGCATGGGCGGCACGCTCGCCAACTTCGCCGGGCTGCTGCACATGGCGCTGCACAGCCTCACGAAGTCGGCGATTTTCTTCTGCGTCGGGCACATCGCGCAGGTGAAGGGCACGCAGCGCATGGCCGACATCCGCGGCCTCACCGTCTCGCATCCCGGGCTCGGCTGGAGCCTGGGGGTCGGCGTGATCGCGATCGCGGGATTGCCTCCGATGGGGCTCTTCATGACCGAGTTCCTCATCATCACCTCGACGTTCGCGCGTTCGCCCGCGCTCGCCATCATCCTGGGCGCCAGCCTGATCGTCGCGCTCGGCGCGCTGCTCCTGCGCCTGAACGGCCTCGCGTTCGGCGAGCCCGATGGCCGCAGCCATCCGTCGAACGCCTCCTTCCTTCCGATCGGCTTGCACCTTGCGTTAGTGCTCGCCGCGGGCCTCTGGCTGCCTCCCGCGCTCGTGGCATGGTTCCAATACGTGGCGGCGCTCCTCAATTGAAGACCTGGCTGGCGACCGGCGAACGCCTGCGATCCGGCGAGGTTTCGCTGCTGAGCCTTTGGGGCGAGCCCGGCCTTGCGCACATGGCGCTCCTCGAGCCATCGGCGCGGATCGCGTTGCTGCATCTGCCTTGCCCCGACAACCGCCTGCCATCCATCGGTCGCGTGCATGCGCCCGCCATCCGCCTCGAGCGCGCGATGCGCGATCTCGCCGGGCTGGAGGCCGAAGGCGCACCGGATACCCGGCCGTGGCTGCGCCATGTGGCTCCGTATCCTTTCCTCGCCGCCGAGGGCGAAAGCCTGCACCAGGTAGCGGTCGGGCCGGTGCACGCCGGCATCATCGAGCCGGGACACTTCCGCTTCACCGCGAACGGCGAAACGGTGGTCCGGCTGGAGGAGCGGCTGGGCTATGTGCACAAGGGCATCGAGCGCCTGATCGCCGGCGCGTCGATCGAGCGCGCCGCGCGGCTCGCGGGGCGCGCCTCCGGAGACAGCACCGTCGCTTTCGCGCTCGCGTTTTCGCGGGCGGTGGAGGATGCGCTCGGCGCCGCTGTCCCGGAGCGCGCGGTATGGCTGCGCGCGCTGTTCGCCGAGCTGGAGCGGCTCGCCAACCACCTCGGCGATATCGGCGCGATTTGCAACGACGCCTCGTTTGCGATCATGCACGCGAGCTGCGGCGTGCTGCGCGAGCAGGTGCTGCGCACGGCGCACGCTTGCTTCGGCCACCGGCTCCTCATGGATCGCGTCATCCCCGGCGGCGTGCGGTCCGATCTTTCGACGAACGGCGTCGAGCGCCTGCAGGCCCTCATCGCCTTCCTACGGAAGGAGTTCCCGCCGCTCGTCGAGCTATACGAGGACACCGCATCGCTCAAGGACCGCACCGTCTCCACCGGCGTGTTGTCAACGGCACTCGCCCGCCAGTACGCGGCCGGCGGCTACGTCGGTCGTGCCTCCGGGCGAGTGTTCGACGCGCGCCGTTCCCCCGGCTACGCGCCTTATGACCGGCTGCAGTTCGAGGTGCCGACCGTCCAG
>Ga0070681_10004098_pt1 | contig 13773 bp, 11 predicted proteins | sample KBSC83BmetaG_FD_65650 | JGI IMG/M metagenome (GOLD analysis project Ga0070681, IMG submission 65650) | Corn rhizosphere microbial communities from Kellogg Biological Station, Michigan, USA - KBS C8-3B metaG | ecosystem: Host-associated > Plants > Roots > Rhizosphere | place: USA: Michigan... | reverse complement strand
CTACTTCTACCCGGACATGCCGAAGAACTTCCAGATCTCCCAGTACGACGAGCCGCTGTGCACCGACGGGTACCTGGACGTGGCCATCGGCGGCAAGACCGTGCGGGTCGGCATCGAGCGGGTGCACCTAGAGGAGGACACCGGCAAGTCGCTGCACGTCGGCGGTGCGACCGGCCGCATCCAGGGCGCCGAGTACTCGCTCGTCGACTACAACCGGGCGGGCATCCCGCTGGTCGAGATCGTCACCAAGCCGGTGCCCGGCACCGGGTTCCTCGCGCCCGAGGTCGCCCGCGCGTACGTCACCGAGCTGCGCGACGTGCTGCGCACGCTCGGCGTCTCCGACGTGCGGATGGAAGAGGGCTCGCTGCGCAGCGATGTGAACACGTCGCTCTCGCTCTCCGGTTCTGGCGTGTGGGGAACTCGGACCGAGACCAAGAACGTGAACTCGCTGCGCTCGGTGGAGCGGGCGGTCCGCTCCGAGGTCGAGCGCCAGGCGGAAGTGCTCGATTCCGGCAACCGGGTCATCCAGGAGACCAGGCACTTCCACGAGGACACCGGAAGGACCACCTCCGGGCGGTCGAAGGAAGAGGCACAGGACTACCGGTACTTCCCTGAGCCCGACCTCGTGCCGGTGGCCCCGCCGTCGGACTGGGTCGAGCAGATCAGGAAGTCGCTGCCCGAGCTGCCGTCGGCGCGCCGGGCGCGGCTGATCGAGTCGTGGTCGCTGTCGGAACTCGAGTTTGAGGCCCTGCGTAACGCGGGGGCCCTAGATGCCGTGGAGGCGACCGTTGCGGCCGGCGCCTCCCCGGCTGATTCCCGTAAGTGGTGGCTCGGCGAGCTGGCCCGGCGCGCGAACGACTCGGGCATCGAAGTGTCGGAGCTGCCGATCACCCCGGCCGACGTGGCCCGGCTGTCCGCCCTGGTGGCGGCGGGCACGCTCAACGACAGGCTCGCCCGCCAGGTCATCGAGGGCGTTCTGGACGGCGAGGGCACCCCGGACGAGGTAGTCGCCGCCCGCGGCCTCGCCGTCGTCAGCGACGACTCGGCGCTGACGACGGCGATCGACGAGGCCATCGCGGCCAACCCGGACGTGGTGGCCAGGATCCACGACGGGAAGGTTCAGGCGGCAGGCGTCCTGGTCGGCGCGGTCATGAAGGCCACCCGTGGCAAGGCCGACGCCGCCAAGGTCAAGGATATGATCCTGGAGCGCCTGGCTTAGCCCTCGGCGCTCACCGCTACCGCGTCGGGCCCGCCTTCGAGCAGCCGCTTGAAGGCGGGCTCGTCGAGGATCGCGATGCCTAGCTCGACGGCCTTGTCGTGCTTAGAGCCCGCGTTCTCGCCCGCGACGACGAAGCTGGTCTTCTTCGACACCGAGGACGTGACCTTGCCGCCGGCGGCGCGGACCGCCTCGGCGGCCTCGTCCCTGCTGTAGGTGGGCAGCGTGCCGGTGATCACCACGGTGACGCCGGCGAGCAGCCGGGCGGCCGCCGCCGACGGGTCGAAGCCGGGGGTCTCCAGCTGGACACCCGCCGCCCGCCACTTCTCCACGATCGCCCGGTGCCAGTCGACCGTGAACCACTCCACGACCGAGGCGGCGATCGTCGGGCCGACGCCGTCGACGATCGCGAGGGCGTCCGGTGAGGCGGCCGCGATCGCGTCGAGCGATCCGAAGGCCTCGGCGAGGGCCCGGGCCGCGGTCGGCCCCACGTGCCTGATGGACAGCGCGACCAGGATGCGCCACAGCGGCCGGGTCTTGACCTCTTCGAGGTTGGCGAGCAGCGCGTGCGCGACGAGCTTGAGGCCGCCGGCCTTGTTCACGAAGAACGGGCTGGCCGCCAGCTTCGCGTCGGACAGGTCGAAGAGGTCGCCCTCGTCGTGCACGAGCCCGTCGTTCAGCAGCGCGACGACCGCCTCGTAGCCGAGCGCCTCGATGTCAAGGGCGCTGCGTGAGGCGAGGTAGAACAGGCGCTCGCGGAGCTGGGCCGGACACGCTCGCGTGTTGGGGCAGCGCCAGTCGACCTCCCCGTCGTCCCGGCCGAGGGTGGTGCCGCACTCCGGGCACGCTCGCGGGAACGCGAACTCCCGCTCGTCCCCGGTGCGCACTTCCACGACCGGGCCGAGGACTTCGGGGATGACCTCGCCGGCCTTGCGGAGGATCACCGTGTCGCCGATCAGGACGCCTTTACGTTTTACTTCGTCCTCGTTGTGCAAGGTGGCGCGCTCCACGGTAGAGCCGCTGACCATGACGGGGCTCATCACCGCGTACGGGGTGACCCGCCCCGTCCGGCCGACGCCCACGCGGATGTCGAGGAGCTTGGTGGTGACCTCTTCCGGCGGGTACTTGTACGCGATCGCCCAGCGTGGTGCCCGGCTGGTCGCTCCCATCGCGCGCTGCACCTCGGTCGGGTCGATCTTCACGACGACCCCGTCGATCTCATACGGTGGCTCGTGCCGGTGCCCCGGGTCGGCGTAGTAGTCGATGTAAGCCGTCACTTCGGCGAGGTCGGTGACCACCTTGTACAGGTTGCTGACCGGCAGCCCCCACGCGCGCAGCCGCTCGTACCAGCCGGACTGCGTGTCCGGTGCCCCTTCTAGGTGGCCCTCGGCGTCTGGCCCCGCCGTCGCCCCGGCGATCGCGCCGTCGCCGGCCGCGCCGGAACCTTCGATCCGGCCGATGCCGTGGATGATGGCGTCCAGGTTTCTGGAGGCGGTGACCCTCGGGTCCTTCTGCCTGAGCGACCCGGCCGCGGCGTTGCGCGGGTTCGGGGCCGGGGTTTTCCCGGCCGCTAGCTGCGTCTCGTTGAACCTCTCGAACGCCGCCTCGGTCAGGAACACCTCGCCGCGCACCTCGAGCAGTTCGGGCACGTCGTCCCCGGCCAGGCGATCCGGGATCGACTTGATCGTCTTCACGTTGTAGGTGACATCTTCACCGGTCCGCCCGTCGCCTCTGGTAGCGCCGCGGGTAAGGCGGCCCTTCTCGTAGACGAGGTCGATCGCTAGGCCGTCAATCTTCAGCTCGCACAGGTACGGCCCGGTGCCGCCAAGCTTGGCGGCCCGGTCGGCCCAGGCGGCGAACTCCTCGTGGGAGAAGACGTTGTCCAGGCTGAGCAGCCGTTCCAGGTGGGTCACGGGGGTGAACAGGTTCGAGATCATCCCGCCGACCCGCTGCGTCGCCGAGTCCGGGGTGCGCAGTTCGGAGAACTGGTCTTCAAGCTCGTTGAGCGTGCGCAGGCCACGGTCGTACTCGCCGTCATCGATCGTCGGCGCGTCGAGCACGTGGTAGCGGTACTGCGCGTCGAGCATCTTCTCGTTCAGCTCGGCGTGCGTGTGCCGCGCCTCGTTCAGCTCCATCTAGCTCAGCTCCTCCATCATCTCCGGCAGGATGGCCGCCGCCTCCCGGCACCAGCGCAGCGCCTCCCGCGCCTGCGCCGGCGACGCGCCGGGCAGCCCGCAGGCGGGCGTGATCACCACCTGCGGTGCGCACTGGGCCGGCGGGAGGTCCATCTTGCGCCACAGGTCCCTGACGATCCCCGCTGTGTCAGACGGCGTTGGCCGCTGCCTTTCATCGCGACCGCGCCGCCGGCCCGTATCCGGGCCCTGCGGGCCCGTCGTCGGCAGCGCGCCGACCAGCAGCCCCGCGCCCGCCTCCGCCGTCTCGGCGAAGCCGTCGAAGTCCCCCCGCCGCAGCTGGCTGGGGTCAAACGAGACGGCGTCCGCACCCGCGCCCATGATTATCCCGAACGGAAGCTCCTGACTGCAGCAATGGACGACTGAGTACTCCCGCGTGGCGGCGATCACCTCGTGCAGCCTGTCCCGCACGACCTCCTCGTCGACCGCGCGAACCCGGGACAGGCCGCTCGGCGTCGGCACCGCGCCCCGCAGCACGGCCGGCAACGACGGCTCGTCGAACTGGACGACCAGCGTCGCCTTCGGCACCCGCTTGGCGACCTCGGCGACGTGCGCGGCGGTCCCTTCGGCCAGCGAGGACGTGAGGTCCGCGACCAGCCCGGGATCGGCCAGCGCCGGGTTGAGCGAGTGCGGCTGCTCAATCGTCGCGGCGAGCGTCCACGGCCCGGCCAGCTGGATCTTGAGCGGCCCCTCGTACCCGTCGAGCGCCTCCTCCATCGCGTCCAGGTCGGAGGAGAGCAGCGACCTGGCCCGGCGCACGTCGCGCCCTGGCCGCTCGGCGATCCGCCAGCCGCGCGGCCCGGCGAGCTCAACGGGAAGATCAACCAGCAGCGCGGCCGCCCGCCCGGTGATGTCCGCTCCCGGGCCTCTGTTTGGGAGTTCGGCTAGATGTGGGAGGTCAGGCAGCTCGCCCGCGATGATCCGCGCCGCCTCCAGCGGGTTCTCGCCGGGCATCGACCCGACCCCGGTCGCGGTACCCGGACCCCATGGAAACGCTTGCTTTTCGGCCACGGTATCGAGCTTAGCGGCCCTCAGTCGCCAGACCAGGCACGCGGTTTCAGCGTGTGGTCCCGGCTGTCAGGGCCGGCCTCAGCTGCCCGGCCAGCGGGGCGGGTTCTCGTCGTCTTCGCGATCACCACGGGCCGGGGGCAGTTCCCGCCAGTCGCCGCCGCTCATGTACCGGCGGCCGCGCCATCTGGGCAGCACCGCGACGATCAGGACGCCCATGGCGATCCCGGCGAAGAAGAAGATTCCGATGACGCCGGCCACCAACTCGAAGCCGGTCACCGCTCCAGGTCCTTTCCCTCGGCTCCCTCGGCGCCCGAGTCGTCGCTCTGGCGCCCGCCCCGGTCGTCGCCTGGTGCGTGGTCGCCACCGCGCAGCAGGCGTGCCATGTACCCGTCGTCGCGGGAGTAGACGCCGTAGAGTCTCCGCGCTCCAGCGCTGACCGCATCCGGTGCGGCGCCGAGCAGGCTCTTCTCGCCGTCTTCGAGTCTTGATCCGTACACCGCGCCGCCGACGACCCCGAAAGTAACTCCGAGGAAGAAATCGACCAGGAGCGTCACCGCCGTTAGTTGCTCGACGAAGTTCACGTGGGCCTCCGAAGGGTCCCGCAGTACTCCACCTGGCCTGGCAGGACCAGGTGCCTTGGCTTCGTCCGGCCTAGGTAACCCTGGCGACGACGCTGTCGATCCGGACTCTCTGTACTTTCGTACCGATTAAGTGGATTCCCGGGATGGATGGCACCAAACCTCTCATACTCCTAGAACCAAACAACCGTCTATGAGGTATTATCAGACCCATCGGTATGACCTGGCTATCTAGATCAGTGTGTTTGATCGGGATGATCCTTGACAACCCATGTGTCATTACCGTCCAGACGTTGCACACGAGACACCCTGCCAGCGGCCGCCACCGGTTCCCGGCATGGGGCAGGCCATAAGGAGGCGACAATGGCTGTCGCGGCGTACGCGCGGATCGCGGAGGACCTGAGGGGGAAGATACGTTCACGCGACATCAAGCCCGGCGGACAACTGCCGAGCGAACTTGAGCTCAGGGACCAGTACAAGGCGTCGCGCAATACCGTGCTCGACGCGATTAAAAAGCTCAAGGACGAGGGCCTGGTGGAGACCCGCCCCGGGCAAGGGTGGTTCGCGCGAGTCAGGATCGTGCCGTTTGTTAATTCCCTCGACTGGGGGGACGGCGTCGCGATCGAGCAGGCGCACGCCAGCGGGCGGACCCCGCGGGTCACGCCGCCAACCGTCTTCCTGCGGTCCGCCGCGAACGACATGGCCGAGCGGCTGAGCGTCCCCGTCGGTACCGAGATGATCGTGCGGCGCCAGGAATGGTTCCTTGACGACGTGCCGTGGAAGCTGCAGGACGTCTGGTGCCCCAAGGCCCTCTTCGACCAGGGGGCCCACCGGCTGCTGATGGCCGAGGACATCTCCCAGGGGCTGGGCGCCTATCTGCGCGAAACCCTCGGCCTACGGCCCGCGAGCGCGACGTTCTTCTTCCTGCCCCGCAAGCCGAAGGACGAGGAGAGCAGGTTCTTCGGCTTTCCCGCCGACGGCGAGGTCCCCTACGTCATCGAACTCATCCGCACCGCGAGCATGGTCGGTGAAAGCCAGCCCCGGCCCCTGTACGCGGTCGTCGGGGTGTACGCCGGCGACCGCAACCGCTTCGAGGGCTCGAGGCTGGCTCTGCCTGCCCAGTTACCAGTGCCTACTCCCAGCGCGAGGAGCTGATACCCACCAGGTCCCTGGCGGTCTGGGCGCTGAAGGTAGGGGCGTCGGACCGGAGCGATCCCCTAGTCCGGTCTTCCCGCCGGATGGCGAAAGAGAGTTTGATGAACGCGCCGATGCACGCGCCCATGATGATCGTGACGATCCCCAGTACTACAAAACCGGCCATCATGGCTGGCCTCCAAACGTCGCCCGCGGCCGCCCGCGGAAGTCCCCGGTACTTGACAGGCCGGACCGATCACGACGCTTGGACCATTGGACCACTGGGAATAGTCCATAAGGTCCCTGCACATCTATACAGCCATCTTGCTAGAATGCACCCGATGTATCTGATGATCCAGAGCATCGGACCCATACCAACCTGTCACCTGGGTTGTACCACCGACACGACGGCACAAACCAGACAGTACGGAATATTCCGCTAACCCTGGCGGACAGCCTCGTCAGGGTTGTTGGTACCGACGGAGGAGAAGCGATGCCACAGAACCAGCCGATGTACCGGTACATCGCCGACGACCTGCGCACCAGGATCAAGGACGGCGCACTCCAGCCGAACGCCAAACTGCCCACCGAAGGTGAGTTGAGCGAGCAGTACGAGGCTTCGCGCAACACCGTCAGGGAGGCGATCAGGCGGCTTACCGAGGAAGGCCTGCTTGAGTCTAGGCCGGGGCAAGGCACGTTCGTGGCGCGAAAACTAGATCCGTTCGTCACGGTTCTCACCGCCGACCCGAAAACCGGTTTCGGCGGCGGCGACTCTGCCGCGTACCTGTCCGAGGTCCGCAGCAACCACCGGGAGCCGACCAACTCAGTGCCGCGCGTCGAGGTGGTGCAGGTTTCCTCCGAAGTCGCACCTCTCCTGGAAATCTCAACGGATTCACAGGTCGTCGGTCGTTCTCAGGACCGGTATATCGACGGCATCCCCTGGTCCAGGCAGACCACCTTCTACTTGATGGACTTCATCACCAAGGGCGCAAACGACTTGCTGATGGCGAAGGACATCGAAGGCGGCGCTGTCCGTTACCTGGCCGACGAGATCGGGATCCGGCAGACCGGGTACCGCGACTGGATCACGGGACGGCTCGCCACCGAGGAAGAACAGCAGTTCTTCGGCATCGGCCATAACGCGGCCGTCTTCGTTCACTCCCGTGTCGCATTCGACCAGGACAATAAGCCCATGCGGCTGACCGTCACCATCTTCCCGGTCGACCGTAACCAGCTGATCTTCAATGTTGGACCCAATGTGCCACCTCTGCGCGACAATGCCCCGCCGAGTCGATAAAAATGACCAAAGCAACGGCGCCTGCGATCCAGGCTCGCCGCATACTTCGCTAACCCTCGGAAGTTAGTGAACCGGGCCGACCGTCCGAGCGATCGGCCCTACCTGAACCGACAAGGACGTCTCGTGCTGTCACGACTGACGCCGCGCGCGTGCGAAGTGCCCGCGCAGATAGCGGCTTTGGCTGATATCAAGCTTGATAGCAGAAAACTTGGCATTAAGCGGGTTGACCAGATACGACGTACTCCCTGGCACGTCCTGCGGGGCAACCGCGGCTTCCGCTGGTACTTCTTTGGCAGCGTCACCTCTGACTTCGGTACCTGGATGCAGAACAGCGCCCAGGTCCTGCTCGCTTACCAGCTCGCACACTCGGTACTCGCGGTTGGCCTGGTCACGTTCGCGCAGTTCACCAGCCCGCTACTGCTCGGCCCGTGGGCTGGGGTCGCCGCCGACCGGTTCGGCGGCCGCCGCACCCTGCTCGCTACGCAGCTCACCTCGGCCGGCGTGGCCGGCATCCTGGCCGGCTTCGATTTCGCGGGCCTGCTGAACGCCTGGGTGCTCGTGGCGGGCGCGATCATCTCCGGGCTCGCCTTCACCTTCGCTCTGCCGGCGCGCAACGTGACCGTCCAGCGGCTCGTCCAGCCCGACAAGCTGAAGCCCGCCTACGCCATGGACTCGGTGTCGTACAACCTCGGCCGGGCCCTGGGGCCCGTGCTGACGATGGCCATGGACCTCCTCGGCGTCAGCTTCGCCTGGGCCTTCACCGCCAACGCGGTGTCATTCATCGCCTTTAGCGGGATTCTCTGGATGGTCAACATGCACGCGGAGGCCGAGCCGGAGCGGCGGTCCCGAGTGCGAGATGGCTTCCGGATTGCCTGGAGCGACCAGCGAATCCGGATCCTGCTGCTGATGGTGGCCGCGGTGACGATCGCGGACGATCCCATCCTGGTGCTCGGTCCCGCGCTGGCCAAGCAACTAAATGCGCCGCCAGCCTGGTCAGGCTGGTTCATCGCGGCACTGGGGGCGGGCACCGTGGTCGGTTCGTTCCGCCGCTCCAAACACAAGCCCGCCATTCGGCTGGCGGCCACGGCCCTGGCCGCACTGGCCCTGTGCATGCTGATCTTCGTCTTCGGGCATTCCGTGTGGATCAGCAGCGCCGCGGCGGTGGGGGCCGGGGCAAGCTGCCTGGTCGCGAACTCTGTCACCCGTGCGGTGCTGGCCGAGCATGCGGGACCCGAGCAGGCCGCCGCCGTCATGGCCGTGTGGGCGATTGCCTGGGCGGGCAGCAAGCCGTTCGCGTCCTTGGTTGATGGCCTGCTGGGCAGTTGGATCGGTCCGCAGTGGACGGGACTGATCCTCGCGACGCCCGCGCTCCTGCCGATCATGGTGATCATGCTGCTGCCCAGGCTCGTCGTGGCACTTGGCGGGACAGAAGTCCTGAAATTTTCACCTCTTCAGTCGCACTAGTTCGCTGGCGTTAACCGAATCATCAGTCTGCGAAAAGAATGGATGACAATTTAGCTCGTTATCGACATAATCAACATTGGGATGGGGGACCCTACCCCGACTAAGTCCTAAAAAGGTCCTTGGTTGGGTGGGGAACCTTGCTCCGGCTCGGTCCTCAGCGGGCTCGGCTGGAACTAGACTCCCAACCTCGCCGTAAGTGCGACAGCAGGAGGTGTCCATGGCGAAATTTCACGCTCGCCCGTCTCTTCAGTATCGGTACGAGCACTACGACCCCCGCTTCTGACGGATAGTCAGTCGGCAGGAGCACCTAAGACATAAGTAAAAATCGCAGCACAAGACTCTGGCCCCGGCGGGCGGTATACGCCGGGGCCAGAGTTTTCCCCGCTTTCCTAAAAGAATGGTAAACCAATCTGCCCTCCCATACCAGTCATACCAATGCTTGTAGCGATACCAACTCTTGGTATACGGTGCACAAGAAGCGGAGGAGGACCGTATGGCGCAGGCGCCCAGGTACCAGCAGATCGCCGACGACCTGCGTCGCCGTGTTGAGTCACGCGAGTTCACGGTGGACATTCCGTTGCCCACCGAGGCCGACCTGCAACTTCAATATCGAGCGTCTCGTAATACGGTCCGGGAAGCGATCAAGCTCGTGGTTCAGCAGCACCTGCTGGAAACCAGGGCCGGGCAAGGGACCTTCATCACCAAGGCGATCATCCCCTTTGTCACCACGCTGTCGACAGACCCGAAGACTGGCACCGGCGGCGGTGGTGAAGGCGCGAACTACCCGACGCTCATCCGCGAACAGGGGCGTGAGGCCGATGTCGGGGCACCGGAGGTACAGGTACTCACCTGCCCCGCGCCGATCGCGACACGGCTGAGGATCGCGGCCGAGGAGTACGTGGTCAGCAGGCATCAAAAACGCTACGTCGACCGCACCGTCTGGTCCGTGCAGACGTCGTACTACCCCATGAAATGGGTCGAGCAAGGCGCGACAAGGCTCATTGAACCAAGGGACATCCCCGAGGGAGCCGTACCGCACATAGCCAAGGTCCTCGGACTCAAGCAGGTCGGCTACCGGGACCTGATCTCCGCCCGCCTGCCAGACGACGGCGAACGATCGCTCTTCAACCTGGCGCACAGCCGCACGGTCATCGAGATCTACCGGACGTCGTTCGCCGAAGACCAGACACCGATGCGCGTTACGGTCACGATCTTCCCCGCCGACCGGAACCAGATCGTCTATGACATCGGCATCGTGCCGAGTCACCGGGAAGAACCAAGCTAAGCAGCCTGACTGCCTTAACGCGTGGCCGCGATCGTCGCGCTGCCCAAGACCGTGTCCCCGGAGTAAAGGACCGCCGCCTGGCCGGCGGCTACGCCCCGGGCCGGGGCGCGCAGCTCGATGCGGACCTCGTCATCCACGGAGACAGCCACGCAGTCGTGGACCTCGCCGTGGGCGCGCAGCTGGACCGTGCACTCGATCGGCGTGGCCGACGGCTCGCAGCCGGTCCACACCGGGCGGATCGCGGTGATCTCGCGGACGCCCAGAGCGTCGGCGGGGCCGACGGTCACCGTGTTCGACACCGGCTCGATCGACAGCACGTAGCGGGGCTTGCCGTCGGGGGCCGGGCGGTCCAGGTGCAGGCCCTTGCGCTGGCCGATGGTGAAGCCGTGCACGCCCGCGTGCGTTCCAAGCACCGCCCCGTCGGCGTCGAGGATCGCGCCCGGCGCGGCACCGAGCTTCCGGGACAGGAAGCCGCGGGTGTCGCCGTCGGCGATGAAGCACACGTCGTGGCTGTCGGGCTTGTCCGCGACGAGCAGGCCGCGGGAGCGGGCCTCCTCGCGCACCTGAGCCTTAGGCGTGTCGCCCAGCGGGAACATCGCGTGTGCGATCTGCTCCTGATTCAGGACCGCGAGCACGTAGGACTGGTCCTTGCCGGGGTCGACGGCCCGCTCCAGCGCGCCGTCGACCGAGATCCGCGCGTAGTGCCCGGTGCACACCGCGTCGAAGCCGAGGGCGAGCGCCCGGTCGAGGACCGCCTCGAACTTGATCTTCTCGTTGCAGCGCAGACACGGATTGGGTGTCCGGCCCGCCGCGTACTCGGCGACGAAGTCGTCGACCACGTCGCGGGCGAACCGCTCGGCCATGTCCCAGACGTAGAACGGGATGCCGATGACGTCGGCGGCGCGGCGGGCGTCGCGGGCGTCCTCGATTGTGCAGCAACCGCGGGCCCCGGTCCGGTACGACTGCGGGTTCGACGACAGCGCCAGGTGGACGCCGGTCACCTCGTGACCGGCGTCGACCGCGCGTGCCGCCGCGGTAGCGGAGTCAACGCCACCCGACATGGCGGCAAGAACCCTGAGTCCCATAGTCATTCCAGGGTATCCGCCGCTCCCGCGTGCTTACGTGGGATGCTTCGGGCCCTCGTAGGAGCAGTGCCGTCAACTAAGGGAGGCGTGGTGCCGTTGAGCACCGCGCGCCGGGTAGCAACCCGGCCATCGGGGGGCCGAGCCGCCGTTAGCGTGGAAACTTGTCGTCTGGCGGAAATAAAACACGCACCACGCGTGCGGAGTTTCCACCGGATGCGGAGTTTCCACGTTGTTCCGCGTGCGGCGCCGCAGCGCCCCCCGAACCGGGCATGCGAGGCCGCTTGGGACCGCGCGGTCGCCGCTCAGTTGACGGCATTGCCCTCGTAGGGGCCCGAAGTACTCCATGTCTTGGCGAAGGTCGGTGGCACCGCTTAACGAGGATCAGCCGGCGGCGCGGCGGGCGCGGGCGACGGCCTCGCCGATCGCAAGCCCGAGGGCGTCCACGTCCGCCTGCGTTGTCGTGTGGCCGAGGGAGAACCGCAGCGAGCCGCGGGCCCGCACGTCGTCGGCGCCCATCGCGAGCAGCACGTGGCTCGGCTCGGCCACGCCCGCGGTGCAGGCCGAGCCGGTCGAGCAGGCGATGCCGCGGGCGTCGAGCAGCAGGAGCAGCGCGTCGCCTTCGCAGCCGGGGAACGAGAAGTGCGCGTTGCCCGGCAGCCGGTCCGGGCCGGGCGGCGGGCCGTTGAGCACGGCGTCGGGTACCGCGAGCATGACCTGGCGGATAAGGTCATCGCGCAGCTCCGCGACCCGCTTGGTCTCGAGCGAACGCCGCTCCGCGCTGGCCACCGCGGCCACCGCGAACGCCCTGATCGCCGGGGCGTCCAGCGTGCCCGACCTGATGTCGCGCTCCTGGCCGCCGCCGTGCAGCACCGGGACCGGGGACAGGCTCTTACCGAGGATGAGCGCCCCGACGCCCACCGGGCCGCCGAGCTTGTGCGCGGTGACTGTCATCGCGTCCGCACCCGAGGCGGCGAAGTCCACCGGGAGCTGCGCCGCCGCCTGCACCGCGTCGGTGTGGAACGGCACTCCGAACTCGCGGGCCACCACGGCGAGCGACGAAACCGGCTGCACGGCGCCGACCTCGTTGTTGGCCCACATCACGCTGACCACGGCGGCGGAAGCCGGATCGGCCGCGAGCGCGGCCCGGAGGACGTCGGCGGAGACACGGCCGAGCTCGTCCACCTCGAGCCAGTCGACGCGGGCGCCGTGCGCGTCGGCGAGCCAGTGCACGGAATCGAGCACCGCGTGATGCTCGACCGCCGTCGTCAGCACCCGGGAGCGCCGCGAGTCGGCCGTCCGCCGCGCCCAGAACAGGCCCTTCACGGCCAGGTTGTCGGCCTCGGTGCCGCCACTGGTGAAGATCACCTCGCTGGCCCGCGCGCCGAACACCTCGGCGAGCTGCTCGCGCGACTCCTCGACGACGCGGCGGGCGCGGCGGCCCGCGTTGTGCAGGGACGAGGGGTTGCCAAGCTGCGACAACTCCTCAGTCATCGCGGCGATGGCCTCGGGCAGCATCGGCGTTGTCGCGGCGTGGTCGAGATAGATAACCGGCGTAGTACTCATTGCGCAGTCCAGCCTAACCGAGCATTCAGGCAGCATCAGGCATAAACGTCGCGGCGGCCCGCGCTACGCGGGCCGCCGCGACGAGCAGCGCTGCCTGCCTACACGCCCTTGTGCTTGGCGATTTCGTCGAGGAGCTGGGGGACGACGGTGAACAGGTCGCCGACGATACCGAAGTCCGCGATCTCGAAGATCGGCGCCTCGGGGTCCTTGTTGATGGCGACGATGGTCTTCGAGGTCTGCATGCCGGCCCGGTGCTGGATGGCGCCGGAGATCCCGACGGCCATGTACAGCTGCGGTGAGACGGTCTTGCCGGTCTGGCCGACCTGGAACTGGTGCGGGTACCAGCCGGCGTCGGTGACCGCGCGGGACGCACCGACCGCCGCGCCGAGGGCATCGGCCAGCTTCTCGATGATCTTGAAGCCCTCCTCGGAGCCGGTGCCCCGCCCGCCGGAGACCACGAGCTGCGCCTCGGTCAGGTCTGGGCGCTCGCCCTTCTCCGCCACCACCCGCTCGGTGACGGCCGCGGCCTTGGCCGCGTCGGAGGCGGCGAAGGAAACGGCCTCCACGGCGGCGGCGCCGGCCGCCGCCTCCGGGCTGATCGCGTTCGGCCGCACGGCGATGATCGGCGTCCCGGCCCTGACGACGGAGTGCACCGTGATCGCGCCGCCGAAGTTCGGCTGCTCCGCCACCGGGGCCCCGTCATCGCCTGCGGTCACGTTGACGGCGTCGGTCAGCACCCCGGACCCGGTCTTGATCGCGAGTCGCCCGGCGATCTCCTTGCCCTCGGTCGTCCCGGCGACGAGCACCGCGGCCGGCGCCTTGTCCGCCACGAGCGAAGCGAGCAGTTCCGCCGCCGGCGCCACGACATACCCGGAAAAGTCCGGGGAGTCGGCGACGTACACCTTCTCCGCGCCGTACTCACCGAGCCGGGCCGCCCCGGCGTCCGCG
>Ga0070681_10004094_pt1 | contig 13780 bp, 18 predicted proteins | sample KBSC83BmetaG_FD_65650 | JGI IMG/M metagenome (GOLD analysis project Ga0070681, IMG submission 65650) | Corn rhizosphere microbial communities from Kellogg Biological Station, Michigan, USA - KBS C8-3B metaG | ecosystem: Host-associated > Plants > Roots > Rhizosphere | place: USA: Michigan... | reverse complement strand
GCATCGAGTGAGTTAGCGGAGGTTTCGAGTGAAGAGAAGAGGCCCGGCATAGGTCAGATCTCCAGGGCCACCCGGGGTGCCAGTTCGAGCTGCGCCGGAGTCCCGTCAGCAGAATATCCGGCAGCTAGAGATCTGGACAAGCACAGCCATCCAGAATGAAATGCGGCCGCACTATCGAGTAGGATGGCCACGCGGGTGATCTCCGATCGCAGCGCTCCAAGCGGACCAGTTACCGCTGAATTACATTTCGTTTTGTCGCGAGTGATGGCGGCCTGTAAATGCCTGAGTTCATCTACGGCTTGATTCAGCCGGGAACGGCAAGCGTTCAGATTTTCGACGCTGGGATCGATCACCTGCGCGTGCGCCTCTTGCACGAGGCTGTGCAGCTGGCGAATATCCGCGGCCAAGTCTCCCCCGAGCGGCCGATCGCTTGCAGTCATGCTCATTTGCTCACCGCTGCCGGATGCCATCGCCGTTCCCGAGGGTCGCCCCGACCAGGGCACGGCTGGTGGCCCTGGAGTCCAGCGAATAACGTCCCGCGCTGTATTCTTTCGCTACTTTCGCCAGATGCTGCGCGCGCGCAGCCGACTGGCTTGCCAAAGCTTGTGAAACACGACCCGCCAAGCTGGAAATTTCAGACCGGTCGCCCCCCGCGGATTCCGAAATCTGTGCACTTGAATCTTTGGAGCGGCTGGTTTCAGAGGCAGCACCAGACTGCGGCGCGGATGCGGGGTTCAAATTTCGATCATCAATCCTCATCGTTTCTCCCTGCCGGACGCCGCTATGCGTGTTCGTTCCAAATCTATACGTCCGCCGGCGAATAAATGCCGGATTCTCTCAACATGCAGGCCATGGCCTGCAGGGCGCTTTTATGCATCTGCGAAACGCGGCTGTCGTTCACACCCAGGTCGACGGCGATCGCTTTCATACTCATGTGCCTGCAGTAATACAAACGTATGACCTGCTGGTGCCGGGCCGGAAGGTTTTCGATCAGCCGATCGAGTACATCGCGCAATTGCCGCTGCGAGCAGATGTAATCGGGATCGGTATCGCGGCCACTGGCGGGGTCTGTCTGGAGCCCATCCTCGGACGGGGATGAAGAACGCAGCTTGGTGCGGCTCAAGACCAGCGTTCGGCTTCGCATCTCAACGGCCGAAATCATCAGCCGGTCGCATAACTCTTCTTCGGTCGGTTCTCTTTTCAGCGCGGCTGCCAGTTGTTGCCGGGCAGCACTCACCTGCTTCTGCCACCGCCGCAATTTGCGCGGCGCGAGATCGTGCCGGCGCAGGCTGTCGAGGATCTCCCCTTCAATCCGATACCGGGCGTAGACGGAAAACGGAACCGCGGTCGCAGGATCGTAGCCGTGGCTGGCACTGACTAGACCGACAAAACCCGACTGCGCCAGATCGTGCAACTCGACGCAGGCATCGGACGGCAGGGCGGCGTGCACCCGCCGGGCGATGGCATCGACGAGGGGCAGACAGCTCAGGATCAATTCCTGCGCGCCTTTAGTATTTTGGGGTTCCGGCAAACCGGGGAAATTTGCTTCCTGCCCGATCGTCAAATGCGCCGCTCTAAGCGGCGGCTGTAAGGCGGGCTGTACGGCCACGTCCACCATCAATTTCTCTCCAAGAGCTCGATGCCGGGGACTGCCCGTGGGTGCGATCCGGCTTCGAGCGGATCATAAACATGCGTGTGTCCGTCTTGGCACTTTACGCCAGGACGTCTCGCACCCAAGGCACAGGTTAACGGTTTACCAGGTAGCGGACAATACTGCAAAAGGTCAATAGGAATCAGTTAGTAAACAGTAGTGAGTGCGCGATCTCTTCCGGTCGAATTTTACGGTAAATTCTCTGGATTTTACTCTACGGCCTCACGTTGGATTGTCGATCTAGGACACTAAATGCGCCCTCAAACCCGTCTTCTGTGGATCCGCACAGACACTCCCGGACCGGACGAAATCGATTTACTGCAAAAGCTCGGCGACTTCATCGTGCACGTAACCAACAGCCCGAATGACGCGCTCGAACGAGTGCGCATCGAAACAGCTGACGTGGTCCTTGCGGAGTTTCCATTACCGGGCTGGGAGCCGGCGGAGGTGCTGGAGCGGGTTCAGGAGATCAGTTTGCGCATCCCTGTCCTGATTCTCGATCCGGCGGGGACCGTAACCGACGCCATCCGCCTGGTAAAACTCGGCGCGTACCACTTCATGACAACCCCGGAGCACAACGACTTGATTGGCTGGCTGGAAATGGCGGCTGAGAAATGGCGCTTGCGCACATCAGCCATCCACGGATCAGCCCAGGCGGTCGAACCCTGGAAGCATGGCTTCGCCGGCGAGAGTCGCGCCGTTCGCAACGTCGAGCATATTATCCGGCTAGTCGGTCCGAAGCGGGCCACAGTCCTGATTACGGGCGAAACGGGCACCGGCAAAGAAGTGGTGGCGCGCGCGTTACACCAGGCAAGCCCCAGAGGGCACCTGCCGATGGTGGCCGTGAACTGCAGCGCATTGCCTGAAGCTCTTCTCGAAGCGGAACTGTTCGGGCACGTGAAAGGCGCATTTACCGGGGCAATGCACCAGCGCGTCGGGCGTTTCGAACAGGCCCAAAACAGCACGCTGTTTTTGGACGAGATCGGCGAAATGCCGCTCGAGTTACAGGCCAAGCTGCTGCGCGTCCTCCAGGAACGGGAGTTCCAGCGCATCGGCAGTTCGGAAACCGTTCGCATCGACGTGCGAATCATCGCAGCTTCAAACCAAAACCTGCAGGAGAAAGTAGACCAGGGCACTTTTCGGGAAGACCTTTTCTATCGTCTGAACGTGGTTCCGATTGAAATGCCTCCCCTGCGCGAGCGTGCGGCCGACATTCCGTTGCTGGTGCACTATTTTCTGGAAAAAATCTGCGCGCTCGAGAGCATTCCCGTTAAGAGGATCACCCGCGAAGCGCTTGACCGGCTATCGGCATATGCGTGGCCCGGAAATATCCGCCAGCTTCAGAACGCGGTGGAGATGGCCATTGTCCTGAGCGAGGACCGCATGGATCTCTGCCCGGCAGATTTCCGATTACCCAGCCACCAGGCTCCCCGATATATCCCGGCTGTGACTTCACAAGCCACGGTGCCCGATGGCGGGCTGGATTTCGATCTGGCGGTGGCCAACTTCGAACGGTCGCTTCTCGAACAGGCCGTTGAGAGGAGCGGCGGCAACAAGACGCTAGCTGCCGACCTGCTGCGCATGAAAAGAACCACGCTGCTTGCGAAACTGCGCAACCTCGATACTCGCGGCACCGTGGTTTCCATCAAATCCGCATAGTCTTTCGTTTTGTAGCGCAGGGCTGCCGCCGGGGTTGCGGAAGACCTGCGGCACTTTTCGTCAGGTCATCAAAAATCCGCGGGTCCCCGCACAAACCGCGTGGCCCCGCGCTACAAATTAATAAGCAAGCGGTTTTTGGTTTTTAAGTGGCTCCTGGCTTGGTGCAATGCCGTCCAGGCATTCCGCCCTACATAGCCACGGCGCCGTCTACTTGTTCGAGAGCCAGTTGATGCACTTTCAGTAACAGATCAACTTCGTTGCGAGGCAAACTCAATGCTGCCGCGATGGTTTCAGGGTTCTCCCCACGGCGGCGCATTCGTAAGACCTGTCCTCTCTTGTTCAGATTCAGCGCTTGTTGGCCTGCGGCTGGACGCATGCCCTCCGGTGGAGCTTCCACCCGTATGGATTCCAGTTCTTCTCTCCACTGCTGCATGCCGTTCTGGAAATGTTCGCGCTGCTCCCGAATAGTCCGCGAGAGATCCCGCACCTTCATGTGGAGCACGAACGCATAGAGCAAACACGTCCCCGCTACCGACAACAATCCACATACCTCAATTAGATGTCCGACGTTTTGCCACTCAGGTATCATCACTGTGCCTCCTCTGAAGGTCCACCGGTGCTCTGCAATCGCTCGGCACGGCTGACAATCTGCTGAACTCTGACGCCGTAATTGCCGTCGACCACCACCACCTCGCCGCGGGCAATCACACAATTATTCACCACTACTTCGACCGGCTCATTGACGGCCGTCTCGAGCTCCACAATGGAACCAGTGGTCCACTTGAGAATCTGCTCTAAAGGCATCTGCGCCTTGCCAAACGAGACGCTCACGGGCAACTCCAGATCGAGCAGCAGCTCGAGCGTTCCCGGGCGGTTCGAACTTTCGTCGGCAGTTTTGTTGATGTCAGACATATCGGTTCCCCTTTGCTATCGCTGGGCTGACCAGCGCCGCTCCATATAAGTGCGCAGCCGCAGAATGGCCTGCGATTTCAATTGCGCAACACGCGAAAGATGCATGTGAGTGATTTCCGCGATCTCTCGCAGCGTGGCTTCCTCCTGGTAGTACAGGCTCAGGACGGTCCGCTCCATTTTGGGCATCTGCTCGATGGCTGCTGCCAGAAGCCGCTCGAGTTCGGCGCGTTCGAACGTTGCTGAAGGCAGCGCCTCCTGCGAATCCGCTATGTAATTGAGCAGGTCGCCATCGTGATTTTCGGATGCCGGCTCCAGACTGCCGATGGTGAGTCCACTCACTTCATAGAGCCACTGCTGATATTCTTCCAGGCTGATCTTGAGCTCCGCCGCGATCTCTTCTTCCGTGGGAGCGCGGCCCATGCGCTGCTCCAGTGCCGCGATGGTCACTTCAATTTGCTTGGCGCGCTGGCGTTTCTTTTTGGGAGCCCAATCCATGTCCCGCAAGCTATCTAGAATGGCTCCGCGAATTCTGTGCTCGGCATACGTCTTTAGCTGCGTGTTGAGAGATGGATCGAAGTGATCGACGGCCGCAATCAAACCAACGACACCCGTCGAAATCAGATCGTCGAGACTCACGTTCTCCGGCAATCGGCTGTGAATGCGGCGTGCAATAAGCCGGACCTGCGGGAGGTGCTCCAAAATGAGCCGCTCCCGTTCGGCAGTGGTGCTCTCCTCGGCTTGATTCGTGTACATATAAGCAGCTATTCGTTACCTGTGCTCAGGCCGCTGAAAGTGCCCTCTCCGCTTGCTCTTCGAAAATGAGATCGAGCAGACGCGCCGGGTTCGCGGGTTCCAGGTCTTCGGGAATTTGCTGCCCGCCGGCCAGAAACGATATCGGCTTTTCGCCGCGCGCCGATTCGCTGATCATCGTTCCGAAATATAAGGTTTCATCCAAGTGAGTGAAGATCAACTTCACGGTTGCAAAAATTTCGAACCGGTCAACCGTCCGGCTCAGATCAGCCGGCCGCATGGAAGCTGAGGCGACCAGGTGGGTTTCCACGCCCGGTGAGCGCGTAAGAAATGCCGCCAGCTCGGAGGCTTCTTCCATTTCACCCGCCGCATAACCCGGAGTATCGATCAGGATTAATCCCGCTTCCTGGTGCGCCTCAATAGTCTGCTGCAGGCTGCGCGTTGTTTCTACGGCGTCGAATCCCGCGGCAACAATGCCGGCATACGTGCGCAGTTGTTCCGACGCGCCCACGCGATGCGAGTCAGCGGAAATCATGCGCACCGGGCGGGAAAACGCAAGCCCATAGCGCACCGCAAGTTTCACCAGAGTTGTTGTCTTTCCGCAGCCGGGCGGCCCGACCAGAGCCAACACCCGTGGTTTGGCGCCCAATGGGCCAAGATTTGAGTCCACGGAAATCACGGCTTCTAATTCCGTCCGGACCGCGCGCTCGATTGATTGGCTGTCAAAGGGCAGCTTTCGGCGCGACCACGATGCGGGATCTGCATCCAGGCGCCCATGAGCCTGCCTCACGATCTTCTTGGCTAGGTCGCCAGAAAAGCCATGGTCGATCAGTCTGGAAAAGACCTCGCTGAATTCGGGAGCCGGTACCGCCCCGAAGGATGCATTCGCATTCAGCCCGCTCAGCGCCGTTCCCATTTCCTCTACTTGCCGTCGTAAACGGATCAGTTCACGGACAACCGGATCTTCCTGCGGCGCCTCCGCGCGCGCGCGGGCATGCGGCTCTGGTTCGTCTTGGGGGTGGTCGTCCGCGCCTTCCGCCAGCACTGCGAACACGACTTCGTATTCACCCATAGCGCGCGCCTCGGGCGGAGCCTTACGACTGTTCACCAGCAGGGCCTCGGGGCCCATCTCGTGGCGTGCCTGATCCATTGCAGCTTCCACGGTTGGCGCAAAATATGATTTCATTCGCATGCCTGGTTACTCCTTAGCTTCTTGTGCTTTCTAATTTCATTGGATAAGACCTTGTGACAGAACTTTTACCTCCGCCGGAACCTCGTTGTGCGACAGGAACACAACACTCGCCTGCGAAGCCTCCACAATCTGTCGTAGGAAATGCCGCGCTCCGCTGCTCGTGACGGCGACCACCGGTACTTCCGGCGATCCGACCTTGTGTTGGATCCGGTTCAGCACGTCGCGGATGGCCTGCGGAGCCATCGATAGGTGGCTGTTTTGCTCGCCGTGCTGCACCGCTGACTCGACAGCCTGCTCGATGGCGGGATCGATGAAATAGGCCGGTAGCTCGCCCGAATCGCGGAGGTACGGCTTGACGACAGCGCGCCGGATGGACTGCCGCACATACTCAGTCAGTAAGATAGGATTGCGCGTTGACGTGGCGGCTTCACTCAGCGCCTCCAGGATGGAAACCGCATCGCGAATCGAGACCCGTTCGCGCAGCAGGCTCTGCAATACTCTCTGCACGGTGGCCAGCGGCAGAAGCTTCGGCGTCAATTCCTCTACGACTTTCGGATTTTCTATCGATACGCGATCCAGCAGCTTTTTTGTATCCTGCCGCGAGAAGAGTTCGTGGGCGTGACGCCGGATTAATTCCGCCAGGTGCGTGCCCATAACACTCACCGCATCCACGACAGTGTAATTGGCTCTACGCGCTTTATCCGCCTGGTCAGAGGGAATCCACCAGGCTGCCATTCCGAAGGCCGGCTCGCGTGTGGGCTGTCCCGCAATCGGTGTACCCGGCTTGCCCACCGGAATCGCGAGATCGCATCCCTGCGGGATTTCATATCGTGCAATTTCGACGCCCTTGAGTGAGATCACATATTCGCGTGGGCGCAGAGACAGATTGTCCGTGACGCGCACCGGCGGAAAGATGTAGCCGAGATCGGTGGCTATTTGCCTTCGAATACCGGAGATTCTGCGCAGCAGGGCAGAATTTTTTCCGCCTTCGACCAAACGAACGAGTCCCAGGCCGACTTCTACGGCGAGCGGCTCGACTCGCAGTACGGCGTCCAGGCTTTCGCGAGGCGGCGGCGTCTTAACCTCGGTGGTTTTCTGGACCTCGATCCCGCGTTTGCGCATTCGCCATGCCCCGGTTCCCATGCCGGCGCCCAGCAAGAGAAATGGAATCGTCGGCAGCCCTGGAAACATGCCCAGCGCCAGCATTACGCCGCTTGCCAGCAGTAATGGCTGTGGATTGCCGAATACCTGCTTGCGAAAATCTGCTCCCAGCTTGGTATCGGAACTGGCGCGCGTCACAATCAGGCCGCCCGATATCGAGATCATCAACGCTGGGATCACCGTCACCAGGCCATCGCCGATCGTGAGTACCGTGTACGTTTCAATGGCATGGCGGAAATCCATCCCGTGCTGCAAAACTCCGATCAGAAATCCGGCGATGATGTTGATTCCCGTGATCAGAATGCTGGCAATCGCATCGCGCTGCGTGAAGCGGGAAGCGCCGTCCATCGCCCCGTAGAACTCAGCCTCATTGGCGAGCTGCTTGCGCCGCTGGCGCGCTTCCGATTCGTCGATCAGCCCGGCGTTCAGATCCGCGTCAATGGACATCTGTTTACCAGGCAACGCGTCCAGGGTAAAACGCGCAGTTACTTCCGAGATGCGGACTGCGCCGTGGTTAATGACTACGTACTGAATAGCAATCAGAACCAGAAAAATAACGGCGCCGATAATGTAGTTGCCGCCGACCACGAAATTGCCGAAGGCTTGAATCACGTCGCCGGCCGCCCCCGTGCCCGTATTTCCGTTGAGCAATATCAAACGGGCCGACGAAATGTTCAGCGCCAGACGAAACAGGGTCAGCAGCAGCAGCGTGGTGGGAAAAACGCTGAACTCCACCGGCCGGATGATGTACATCGCAACCATCATCACGATCACCGACATCATGATGTCTGTGACGATCAAGATGTCCAGCGCGAACCCGGGCAGCGGCGTAATCAGCGCGATCACAATCGCCAGCACGGCGATCGGAACACCCAGATCGCTGGCGCCAGCCAAATTGATCCCGCCGAAACCTTTCCAGGTTGAGGGCGCCGTAATTGCTTTCGTCTCTGCCAATGTCTATCTCTCTTGCCGGCCGTATGCTGCTGCCGGCAAAGGCGCATGCATCAAGCGGTAAATGTAAGCCAGAATTTCCGCGACTGCGCGATACAGATGCGCCGGAATCTCCTGTCCGACCTCGGCCGATTTATAGAGCGCCTGCGCTAGCGGCGGATTCTCGATGAGCGGCACCTGGTTTTCCACCGCGCGCTGCCGGATGCGCAATGCAAGGTAATTCTTTCCTTTGGCAACCACGGTGGGCGCTGAAGTCCAATCCATCTCATACCGGATGGCGACTGCATAGTGGGTCGGGTTCACGATGACGGCTGTCGCAGTGGGTACCTGCTTCATCATGTTCCGGCGTATGCGGTCGCGTAGCAGCCGCCGGATGCGCATTTTCATCTGCGGATTGCCTTCGGTTTCCTTGAACTCCTCGCGGATGTCGTGGCGGCTCATCCGCATGTCGTTGGAATACCTGCGCCGCTGGCGGACGAGATCGATGATGCCGAACAACATGAAGACGCCGGCGCCTCTCCACAGGAGCGCGGCGAGCGAAGTTCCCACCTGCGCCGCCCCCGTTTCGACGCCCTCGAGAGGCAGAACGAAGTATTCCGCAAGGCGGGCACGGCACATCAAGTACACCGCCGTTCCAAAGAACGGCAGCATGATCGCCGCCTGAATCAGCGCCGGGAAATTCTGACGCGGCAACTCGCGAAGCCGATCCAACGGGCTCAGCCGTTTGAAATCCGGTGCGAGTTTCCTCGCGCTTAGGCCGAACCTCGTGACGGCCATTTGCGCCGCGAATGTTACGGCCACCAATGCGCCTCCGGCGATGGTTAACGGAAGGAAAGTGCCGAAGAGCAGGTCGCCGGTGATGTGCACAATATCTGCGATTTGAAGACTGGGCGCGAATGCCCGGCGCACCAGATGCACGGTAGTCTGCCGGGCCTGATTGAGCCACGTTCCTCCCCAGCTGCTTACGATGGCGGTGAACGCCAGGAACTGAGCGGCTGCCACGAACTGTTTCGCGGCGGGGAATTGTCCCTCGCGGCGCGCTCGTTCCAACCGTCGCGCGGTTGCCTGCTCTGTCTTTTGACTTCGATCGCTCATCTTATTTCTGCATCGTCAAAACCCGGCGATAGAGGTTACGCGCGCGAGCACCTGCCCCGCATAGTCCCGATAGACTCGCGGGAACAAGACGGCCAGAGTTGCCAACAGCGCGATTGCAGCCATCATCTTCACCGGAAAGGCCAGCACCAGAAGTTGCAGTTGCGCATTTAATCTCCCTAGCAGCGCCAGCGCCAGGTCCACGAGCAGCAGCAGCGCGATCGCCGGCATTGCCAGGCGAAGGCCCACGGAAAACATTCCAGAGGCCAGCCGGAGAATCTGTTCCGCGCCAGCCGGAGCGAGCGCGAATGAACCCGCGGGAAATGCATCCAGACTGCGGGCAAACGCTCGGATGATTTCGCGATCCAGCCCCAGCGTGAAGAAAAGAAGTCCGGCAGCCAGTTGCGCGAAGACCACCAATACGCCCGAATCGGCCTGCGTCGATGGGTCCACCGTCGAGGCGTAGGCATACCCGGCCTGCAGCCCGATAATCTGACCGGCCATCAGAAACGATTCGCTCAGCACCGAAACCGCAACTCCAATGGTCAAACCCAAAGCGAGCTCCGCAAGCACCGCAACCACTAGTGCGCCTATGTACGGACTTTCGAGATTCACCACCGGCCATCGCGGAGCCAGCGCCAGCGTGAAAGTAATGGCCAGCATCGCCCGCGCAATCTCCGGCCCCGCACTCAATCCAGGCAGCGGCACAAAAATGAATGCGCCCGACACCCGGGCCAATACCAGCACGAACCCGAAAACCGTTGATAAAGAGAATGTGAGTTGCGTGGGCATGTGGCTAACGGGCGTACCGGCCGAGATCGCTCAGAATGAAAACCGTATAGTCGGTGATTTTTCTGAGCATCCACGGCATCAGCAAAACGGTCGACAGCAGGAACGCCACCAGGCGGGGAATGGTGCTGAACCCGGTGTCCTGAATGGACGTCACAATCTGGAGAAGGCTGATCAGAATCCCCGCGACAAACCCGATGATGAGCAGCGGCGCGCCGAGCCACAGCGTCATCATCAGAGCCTGGCGTAGGATTCCAATCACAAATTCCGGCGTCATGTCAGTCCTCAGGAGTAAAAGCTCTTCATCAGCGAGCCCAAGACCAGGTTCCAGCCGTCCACGAGCACGAAAAGCAGTATCTTGAAAGGCGCCGAGATCATCACCGGCGGCAATTGAATCATGCCGATCGAAAGTGTCACCGAAGCCACGACCAGATCGATCACCAGGAACGGCAAAAACAGTACAGCCCCAATCTGAAAACCGGCCTTGAGCTCGGAGAGGATGTAAGCGGGTATCAGGACCTTCAGATCGAGATCCGCCGGCCTGCGGGGCGCGGGGGCATGTGTGACATCCAAAAATAGACTGATATCTTTCTCGCGCGCGAACCGCACCAGAAAAGCCTTGAGCGGTTTCGACCCTTCATCGAATGCCTGCTCGTAGCTCAGCTGTTTCTTCTCCATCGGTTCCCAACCCTTGTGGTAGATATCAGCTGCCACCGGATTCATGATCAAAATGGTCAAGAACAGCGAAAGGCCGATTAGCACCTGGTTGGATGGCGTTGACTGCGTTCCCAGGGCCTGCCGCAAGAAATGCAGCACCACGACAATGCGTAGAAAGGGAGTAATGGACATCACCACTGCGGGTAACAACGTCAGCAGCGTCAGCAGAATCACGATCTGCATGGGAACGCTGAGTGAATTTGTGCCGGCGTTTCCGCTGCTGATGCCAAACAGGCTCGGAGACGGCAGGGGCGCCGCGTGCGCCATGCTCGCGCCGGCGGTCAACGCAGCGAATGCGGTCCGAAGAATTCTGCGCGACATCATTGTCCAGGCCCCGGCTGTGCGAAGGCGGCTTCGGACTCGGCGGCCGGCAACCCGCTTGCAGCGTTCCACGGCATACGTTCGATGAGCGTGCAACCCGAAGGCGAGAGCGCCAGCAGAACGGTATGATCTGAGACTCGAATCAGGTGCACGGAATGATGCGGCGTGAGCGGCAGCCGCGCGATGGGTTCAAGATGCCGCGCCGACTTGCGGCGCGCGCCTCCGCGATAATGTGCGAAGCCGCGGCTCCGCAGGAACCATAACGCCCCGCCAAGCAGCGCTAGAACCAAAACGATAGCTGAGACTTGCTGGAACATTTAGATTTTCGCCGGTGTCACGCGCGGCTCAACTTCGCGACTCTAATGCCGTGATGCGCACCCCGGCGTTCGTTTCGAGCGCCACGACTTCTCCGCGCCCCACCGATGCTCCCGCCACGTAAATATCGAGATAGTCGCCGGCCGCTTTCGTCATCGGAATGATGCTGCCGGCTGCGAGGTCCAGAATGTCGCGCAGCCGCATCATGCGGCGATCCAGTTCGATTTCGACTTCTACCGGCACGTCGGCTAAGAGCGCGACGTCGTCAAGTTCTGCTCGCGACGCCATCTTATTGCTTCAGGTTTATGGTGTCCTGCGTCAACGTATCGGTGGTTGTAATGACCTTCGCGGCGGCCTCATAGCCGCGTTGCAGAACGATCAGATTTGTGAACTCGCGCGCGATATCCACGGTCGAGGACTCAAGCGCGCCGCCGAGCACCTTCCCGCGGCCCCCTGTGTTCGCCGTCCCGATCGCCGGGCTCGCTGTTTCCGGACTGACCTGAAAATTGTTATCGCCGACCGCCTCGAGTGACTCCGGATTACGAATCGATGCCAGCGCCAGTTGCGCGATCGTAACTTGTTGGCCGTTTGAAAACTGCGCGACCACCTGCCCGTTATCTGCCAACGCGACGTGCGTCAGCTGTGCCGCCGCAAGACCGTCTTGAGAACTGGAAGAAAGCGCCGTAGCCTGCGCAAACTGCGTGACTCGGCTGGTCAATTCCGGCGTATACAAGGACCAGTTAATCTTGAGATCGGCCGCGCCGTCTTTCAGGCCGGTAATATTCAGCGCCACTACGCCGTTGGTCGCGGGCGGCGGCGGCGCGGGAGTTGTCAAGATCCCCGAACTGCTGAATGACAAGCTGCCCGACGCACCCGGAATCGGAAAAGGTGTTCCCGCCGTGCCTGCCGTAACATCCTCGCCGGGAACGGTCACTTTGTAGTCCCATTTGTTGGCGGCTGTCATCGTAAAATTCACCGTCAAAATGTGGGATGTGCCCAGCGAATCGACTACTTCAATCGGCGTCGAGAACGTGCCGCTCGGTTGCCCCACCGTGGCCGATGCATCGAGATTGAGATCGAGGGACATGTTCGTGGTCGCTACTGGCGGCCGCAGAGTGCCGGAAGGCACCACAATGCCCGTCGTGGCGCCGTTGGTGTTCAGTACACCGTTGGTCTGCATCCAACCCTGGACACTCTCGCCGGTCGCCGTGACCAGATTGCCACTCGCGTCCACCTTGAAATTGCCCGCGCGGGTATAGCGCACTCCACCCGAAGAATCCTGAAGGACGAAGAAACCGTCACCCTGAATGGCTCCGTCGAGGGCACCCGAGGTAGTTTGAATCGCGCCTTGTGTGAATTGGTGCACCACGCTCGGACGTCCTGTCCCTAGTCCCACCGAGCTACCGCTTCCCAGGCCCAGCGATTCAGCCACCAGGTCATAAAATGAAACCACACTGGCTTTGTAGCCCGTGGTATTCAGGTTTGCCAGGTTGGTTCCCACCGCATCTACGCCCACTTCATTGGCGGCAAGTCCAGTTAGAGCTGCTGAAAACGACGTAAACATTCCGATCTCTCCTTTATGTCCCTATTAAGGTTTCCCAGGTGTGACTGGTGTTGTAGCTGGTGGTGTGGCTGGCTGCAGCTCCTGCCGGAGTTGTTGCAACTGCGTGTTGACGTTTGTCATTTGCTCGAGTTCGCTGAACTGGGCAAGCTGAGTCATGAACTGCGTGCTGTCCGATGGATTCAGCGGATTTTGATTCTTGATCTGCTCGACCAGAAGCTTCAAAAACGTAGCCTGGTTCGCTTCCGGCAACGACGTTGTGCCGGTGCTTGCAGGCGGTGGCGCTGGCGCCGGACTGGGAATCGAGGCTATCGGGTTGCTGATGGTGGCCATGAACGAAGACTCCTTTGAAGACTGGATTCCAGTTCGCCGACCCATTTCGGGGTTTGCGTTTCGGGCTCCTGGTGATCCCGCGCATTCTGCTGTTGACGGCTTCCACTTCCCGAGCCGCCGCCGTTCTGCTGCTGTGAAGAACTGTTGTGCGAGGGTGAGTCATGCGCCTGATCCTGCGCGCTGGACGACCCGTTGCCGGTTGGCTGCCAGGACTCAGCACGGTATCCGTTGTGCTCCAGGTGGCCCACCAGATCCGAAAGGCCATCACGAAGTCCGCGCGTCAAGCCCGCGTCGGGCGTGCGCACTGAAACGTGCAGTTCGCCGGCCCTTTCGCTAAGCCGCACTTGAACGGGTGCCTGATCCTTACTGGTAAGTT
>Ga0070681_10004093_pt1 | contig 13782 bp, 13 predicted proteins | sample KBSC83BmetaG_FD_65650 | JGI IMG/M metagenome (GOLD analysis project Ga0070681, IMG submission 65650) | Corn rhizosphere microbial communities from Kellogg Biological Station, Michigan, USA - KBS C8-3B metaG | ecosystem: Host-associated > Plants > Roots > Rhizosphere | place: USA: Michigan... | reverse complement strand
GACGCGCTGCGAGAGCCGCCGCTCTTGCTCTACCAGACCGCCGAGCCGTTCGAGTACCACCACTCGGACTGGCCCGACCGCATCGTCATGACCGGGCCCGGTATCTGGGATCCGCCGGCCGAGCCGCCGGCGTGGCTGGCCGAGATCACGAAGCCGCTCGTGCTCGTGACCTGCTCCACCGAGTTCCAGGACGACGGCAGGCTCGTGCGGGCCGCGCTCGAGGCGCTCGCGGATGAGGACGTGCAGGTGGTGGCCACCACGGCCGGAGTCGATCCGGCGGGCATTGACGCACCGCCCAACGCGCGCGTCGAGCGCTTCCTGCCGCACGGCCCGCTGGTGGAACGGGCGGCGTGCGTGATCTGCCACGGCGGCATGGGCATCACGCAGAAGGCGCTGGCCGCGGGCGTGCCCGTGTGCGTCGTTCCCTTCGGCCGCGACCAGCTCGAGGTCGCCCGGCGCGTGGATCTGGCAGGGGCCGGGACGAGGCTCGCGGCGTCGCGGCTCAACCCCAAGCGACTCAGGGCCGCCACGCTCGAGGCGATGTCCCGGCGCGACGGCGCGCGGCGCCTGGCGGATGCCTTCGCACGCGCCGGCGGGCCCGCTGCGGCAGCCGACGCGCTCGAGCACGAGCTCGACCGGCAGCCCTCGGCGGCACTTTGAAAATCGGCGAAAAGTAGACTCCCGCGCCCTGAGGCCGATGGAAGGCAGCTCCCAAACAGCACCGAGCGCTCCCCAGAGCGGTCGCAAGATCCGCGTGGTCGTGGCGAAGCCCGGCCTGGACGGGCACGACCGCGGAGCCAAGATCATCGCCCGTGTGCTGCGCGACGCCGGCATGGAGGTGATCTACACCGGGCTGCATCAGACGCCCGAGCAGATCGTCGCCACCGTTGTCCAGGAGGACGCCGACGCGATCGGCCTCTCGATCCTCTCCGGAGCGCACATGACGCTCGTCCCGAAGGTGGTCGAGCTGCTCAAGGAGCAGGGGATAGACGATGTGGTGATCACCGTGGGTGGGACCATCCCGTCGGAGGACATCCCCGAGCTGAAGAAGCTCGGCGTGGCCGAGGTCTTCACGCCCGGCGCCCCCACCCACGAGATCGTCGACTTCATCCGCAATGCGGTGTCGTCAAGCGATTGACTCGTCAGTCAAGTGGGTAACATCCCCGCGGCTGACAGCCGATTCAGCCCTGACCGAAGGAGCCAGACTTGAAGATTTGCGTCCTGGTCAAAGAGGTCCCGGACGCCGCCGTCGAGAAGCGCATGGATGAGAGCTCCAAGCGCCTCGACCGGAGTGGCGAGAAGAACCTGAACCCCTTTGACACCCACGCCATCGAGGCCGCCATGCAGATCCGCGAGGGCGGCGCGGTGGACGTCGAGGAGATCGTGGCCGTGACGATGGGCCCCGAGAGCGCCGTCCGCGCGCTCCACAAGGCCGTCTCGCTCGGCGCCGATCGCTCCGTCCACCTCACCGACGACGCCCTCGCGGGATCCGACGTGGTGGCCACCGGCTACGCGCTCGCCCAGGTGCTCAAGTCGGAGAACCCCGACCTCGTGCTGCTGGGCCAGCAGTCGGACGACGGCGAGTGCTACACGATCGGCGCCGTCGTGGCCGACCACCTGCAGATGCCGTCGCTCACCCAGGTCATCAAGATCGACGTGAACGAGGGCAGCCTGCGCTGCGAGCGCCAGGCCGAGTACGGCTACGACACCGTGGACGTCCAGCTCCCGGCGGTGATCTCCGTCGGTGACGCCATCAACGAGCCGCGCTACCCGTCGCTCAAGGCGATCATGGGCGCGAAGAAGAAGCCGCTCGACACGAAGGCCGCAGGGGACGTCGAGATCGACACGAGCAAGGTCGGCCAGGACGGCTCGAAGACCGCGGTCCTCGCGATCAACCCGCCGCCCGAGAAGGCCGGCGGCGAGATCATCGAGGACGAGGACACGGACGAGACCGTCGAGAAGATCGTCGCCTGGCTCGATGAAAGGAAGCTGCTGGCATGAGCGGGATCCTCACCTACGCACTCCACTACGAGGGCGAGTTCAACAAGAACTCGCTCGGCGCGGTATCCGAGGCCGCCAAGCTCGCGAGCGAGCTCGGGCAGGAGGCCCACGCGGTCGTCGTCGGCGACGACGTGACCGAGGAGCTGGCCGCGAAGCTCGGCAACTACGGCGCCTCGAAGGTCTACTACGCGTCTGCGCCGGTGGGCATCGCCCAGCCGGTGGTCGACGTGATGGCCAAGCTGATCCAGGACCACGGCTACAGCTACGCGCTGTTCGGCGGCGGCCTGCTCGGCTTCGAGATCGGCGCGGGCCTGGCGGCCCGGCTCGGCGGCGGCGTGACCATGGAGGTCACGGCCGTGAAGGTCCAGGACGGCAAGCTCGTGGCCGAGCGGCCGATCCTCCAGGACTCCGCCATCGTGGACGTCGACTACGCGGGCGAGCCCGGCGTGATCATCGGCCGCCTGAACGCGTTCGAGATCGCTGAGAGCGGCGGCAGCGCCGAGGTCGAGAAGGTGGACGTCGAGCTGTCCGAGTTCTCCACGCGCGCCACGGTGGTCCAGCGCGGCGAGCAGCGCGGCGCCGACGTGAACATCGAGGACGCCGATCTGCTGGTCGGCGGCGGCCGCGGCCTCGGCAAGGCCGAGGGCTTCAAGCTGGCCGAGGACCTTGCCGACGCGCTCGGCGGCGCGGTTGCCGCCACGCGCGCGGTGGTCGACGCCGGCTGGTACCCGTACGCCGCTCAGATCGGCCAGACGGGCAAGACCGTCGCGCCCAAGCTCTACCTCGCGGTGGGCATCTCCGGCGCGATCCAGCACAAGGTCGGCATGCAGAACTCCGAGAACATCGTCGCGATCAACAAGGACCCGAACGCGCCGATCTTCGAGTTCTCCGACCTCGGCGTGGTGGGCGACCTGAACAAGATCGTGCCCAAGCTGACCGAGGCGATCAAGGCGAAGAAGGGGAGCTGAGCCAGAGCCATGTCCATTGCCCCGATCGAATACCCACCCCCGGTCAACTCCTCCGAGGAGTTCGTCAGCCCGCCGGTAGATCCGGAGGACGAGCGGATCGAGGTAGGCGTCGCGATCGTGGGCGGTGGGCCGGCCGGTCTCGCCTGCGCGATCCGGTTGATGCAGCTGCTCGAGGACGAGCCGCAGCTCGCGGAGTCGCTCGGCGAGGTGCCGGTGGCTCTGATCGAGAAGGGCAAGACGCCCGGCTCGCATCTCCTGTCTGGGGGCATCATGCGCCCGACCGCGTTCCAGAGGCTGTTCCCGGACATGGACGAGTCCGAGTGGCCGACGTTCGGCCCGGTGGAGAAGGAGCGCGTGTACCTGATGGCCGGCAAGAACCGCGCCATCCCGCTGCCCACGCCGCCGCCATTCCGCAACCACGGCAACCACGTGGTGTCGGTGGCGCAGCTCGGCCGCTTCCTCTCCGGCAAGGCCGAGGAGGCGGGCGTATACGTGCTGCCGGAGTCCGCGGGCTACAAGCTGCTCGTGGAGGACGGCAAGGTGCGCGGCGTGCGCACCGGCGACAAGGGCCGCGGCCGCGACGGCGAGGAGCTGTCCAATTTCGAGCCGGGCTCGGACGTGATCGCCAAGGCAACCGTCCTGGCCGAGGGCACCCAGGGCCACCTCACCGGCGCGGCCATCCGCTACTTCGACCTCTCCAAGGGCGGCGACCCTCCGCAGTGGGAGCTCGGGGTCAAGGAGGTCTGGGAGGTTCCCAAGCCGCTCGACCGCGTCGTGCACACGATGGGCTGGCCGCTGCGGCCGAGCGCCAAGTACCGCGAGTTCGGCGGCAGCTTCATCTACCCGATGGGCGAGGACAAGGTGTCGATCGGCTTCGTGGTGGGGCTCGACTACCGCGACGCCACCTTCTCCTGCCATGACGTGCTCCAGGAGCTGAAGACCTCCAAGCTCGTGCAGGGCATCCTCGAGGGCGGCAAGCGCGTGGGCTGGGGCGCGAAGACGATCCCGTCAGGCGGCTACTGGGCGATGCCGGACAGGCTCTGGGCGCCAGGCCTGTGCATCGCGGGCGACGGCGCGTCGATGGTCAACGTGCCGCAGCTCAAGGGGATCCACTACGCGATGCACGCGGGCATGTTCGCGGCGGAGGCGATCTTCGAGGGGCTCAAGAAGGACTCGACCGACGACCTCTCGTCCTACGAGGACAAGGTGCGCAGCTCCGAGATCGAGACCGACATGTACCGCTCGCGCAACATGCGCCAGCCGTTCAACAAGGGCTTCTTCGTCGGCGGCCTGATCGCCAACTTCATGGAGGCCTCGGGCGGCCGCTTCCCGGGCGGTCACTGGAAGACGCACGACGACGCCGGTGTCGACGTGTTCATCGGCAAGCGAAACAAGAAGTACCCGAAGCCTGACGGCAAGCTCACCTTCGACAAGCTCTCGTCGGTGTTCGCGAGCGGCAACGCCACCCGCGACGACGCGCCCAACCACATCCGCATCCAGAAGAACGTCCCGCTCGGCCTCGCGACCATGTGGGAGAACATGTGTCCCGCGCAGGTCTACGCCGTGCCGGACGAGGTGAAGGACCGCATCGCGCAGAACGGCGGCGTGGACGAGACCGAGCTGGTCGATCTCCAGATCACGCCGTCCAACTGCGTGCAGTGCGGCGCGATCACCGCCAAGGGCGGGCGGCTCACTCCGCCTGAGGGTGGCGACGGGCCGAACTATCAGCAGACTTAGTCTCGAGTATCGGGTATCGAGTATCGAGTGGCTCGCGCTCATCCCATCCGCAGGGCCACTGTGGTTGGGGCTGGCTCGTTTGGGACGGCCGTTGCTGTTCTGCTCGACCGCGGTGGGTTGCGGACGACGCTCGCGTGCCGTACCGAGGAGCAGGCCCGGGAGCTTGCTTCGTCGCGCGAGAACAAGCCGTATTTGCAGGGAGTTCCGATTCCACAGCGGGTTGCGATTCGCGCGTTCGGCGTGCGCGATGACCAGCCGCGGGCCGACCTGATCCTGCTCGCCGTTCCGTCGCACGGGCTGGGCGAGGCGATCGAGCAGCTCACGCGCCGCGGCATCACGCCACGGGCCTACGTCGTGTCGCTGGCCAAGGGTCTCGTGGCGCCCGACGGCACGCCGCCGACGGTCGCGCTCGAGCGGGCGTACGGCGCCGAGCGTGTGGGCTGCGTCGGCGGCCCGGCGCACGCGCGCGAGATGGTGGAGTCGGGCGCGGGGCTCGTGTGCGCATCGCACTCGGCCGAGCTGGCTCATGCGGTGGCCGAGGTGTTCCAGGGCGCGGGGGTTGTCTGCGAGGCCTCGCCCGACCCGGTGGGCGTGGAGCTGGCCGGGTGCGCCAAGAACGCCGCCGCGCTCGCCTCCGGCGCCACGGAAGCGCAGGGCCTCAACGCCGCGGGCATGGCCGCCGCCGACATCTTCAGCGAGGTGACCGCCCTCGCGCGCTTTTACGGGGCGTCGCGCCAGACCTTCATCGGACGGGCCGGAATCGGCGATCTCGTGGCCACCGCGCTGGCGCCCACGTCGCGCAACCGCAGCGCGGGCGAGCTGCTCGCGCAGGGCGTGCCGAGCTCGGAGATCCCTGCCCGCCTGGGCCAGGCCGCCGAGGCGCTCGAGACCGTGCCTCTGCTGGCCCGCGCGATCGAGCGGGCGGGTGTGGAGGCACCCGTCACGTCGGCGCTCGCGCGGCTGATCGAGGGGTCGTTGCCGCTCGACGACTGGGTGGCCCTGGTGCGCGCCCGCCAGCCCGCGCCGGCGCGCTTCGGGGGCGGCTGGCTTCGCGGCCTCTTCGCCCGCCGCAGGCGGCGCCGCCAGGCCCGCGGCGCGTAAATACCGCGTTTGAGTTCTTTAGCGCGGATTTGCAGGACTAAACGAATGTCCTAGCGCCGCGACCCCGGGCGCGCGATTTGCGGATCGAGCGGACCCGTGTTCCCATCGCCGCATCTGCTGGTTGGACCCGCGAATTCGGACAGGGGGTGAACGGCAATGGGTCGCTCCTGGAGCTAGTTCTCACCGCGCGGCGGGCGCCCCGGGCCGGCTTCCTGCCCGGGGCAGCCGGCTGCCCACCGTTTCGGGGGGTCCGATCGCCGACCTGCGCCAGATCCCGCATTTGGGCTACGGCCAGATTCCCTAAAGCGCTTATTTGCAGGGGTAAACGTTTGTTCGACCCCTCCCCGCTTGAGCCTTTTCGGCGTTCCTAGACGTTTGTTCTACTTGCGCTAGTGCGCCAGCCGTGTTCCCATCGAGCCATCTGCTGGTCGACGACACCAAACCGACAGGGGGGTGGAGCCCATGCGCGTCTCCTGGAGCTAAGCGCTTACAACGGTCGCGCCTTCGAGCTGCTTCTGGCTCGCTCGAAGACGCTGACCGCTTCGAACGACCGAGGGCGGCCGTCTAGATGACGGCCGCCCTCACCCTTCTTCGCAGGGAGCGCCGGGCACGGCGCTTTTTCTTCGCCCACACCCAGTCGGCACTGGGTACCGGGGCCGCCTACGTGGCGCTGCTGGTCCTCGCCTACCAGCGCTTTCACTCGCCCTGGGCGATCACGCTGATCCTTCTCGCGGACTTCCTCCCGGCCACGCTGCTCGGCCCGATCCTGGGCGCCGCCGTGGACCGCTTCGGCCGCCGCCGCTGCGCCGTCATCGCCGACGTGCTGCGCGCCGCCGTCTTCGTCGGCCTCGGACTCGCATCGAGCTTCGCGCTGATCTTCGCGCTCGCGCTGCTGGCCGGAGTGGGCACCGCTCTCTTCAAGCCCGCGATCCTGGCCGGCCTGCCGAGCATGGTGGACGACGATCAGCTCCCCGCCGCCACGTCGCTCTACGGCGCGATCGAGGACCTCGGCGTGACGGTCGGCCCGGCCATCGCCGCCGCCGTGCTGGTGGTGGCCGATCCCTCCACCGTGATGCTTGTGAACGGAGCAACCTTCGCTCTGTCGGCGCTGCTTGTCCGCGGCATCGACTTCGGCGGAGTCGTGACCAGCGAGGCGGGCGAGGAGCGTGCGGGACGCTCCTCACTCCTCTCGGAGGCTCGCGAGGGCCTGTCGATCACGATGGGCATGCCGTCGCTCCGCACCCTTCTGCTCGGCTCGACGATGGCGGTGCTCGCCATCGGCATGACGAACGTCGGCGAGTTCCAGCTCGCGCAGTCCACCTTCCACACCGGCAGCACCGGCTTCTCGATCCTCGTGATCATCGCCGGCCTCGGGGTTGTGGCGGGCTCGCTGACCGCCGCCTCGGGCGGCAGCTCGAATCTGCTCAAGCGCCGCTACCTGCTTGGACTCGTGACGATGACCGGCGGCATGCTGGCCGCCGGCCTCGCGCCCATGTACGCGGTGGCCGCGGTGGCCTTCGCGGGCATCGGCACCGGCAACGGCGTGGCCGCCACGTTCGACCAGCTGCTCGTGCAGCGGGTGGCTCCGCCGGAGGCGCTCGGCCGCGTGTTCGGAGTCAAGGGAACGATGATCTCGGGCGCGTTCGGCGCGTCCTTCCTCTGCGGCGGTGCGCTGGGCGCGCTCGCGGGCGCTCGCGCGATCTTCATCGTCGCCGGGGCGGGACTGCTGCTGGCCTGGGCCTGGACCGCTTACGCGCTTCGCAACGAGTGGCGCGAGGAGCAGGTCGAGGCCGAAGCACCGCCGGCCTTCGGCGGCGCCGCGGCGTCCGTCTAGCTAGACCCCGAGCGCCGGCAGGACGCTCTGGACCGTCAGGCGCTCGGTCCTGTGCTTCGGCACGGCCAGGCAGACCTCCAGGGCCGACACCACGTCCGGGCAGAACTGCGTGCCCGCGTTGCGCCGGATCTCCGCGGCGGCCACCTCCTGCGACAGGGCGCGGCGGTAGGGCCGGTCGCTCGTCATGGCGTCGAAGGCGTCGGCGACGGTCAGGATGCGTGCGGCCAGCGGGATCTCCTTGCCCTTGAGGCCGTCGGGATACCCCTTGCCGTCGAAGCGCTCGTGGTGGTTGCGGGCCATGTCGCGAACCACGGCGGGCAGCTCGAGCTCGTCCAGGATGTAACTCGAGATCTCCGGGTGCTTGCGCATCTCGGCGAACTCGTCCGAGTCGAGCCTGCCGGGCTTGAGCAGGATGCGGTCCGGGATCCCGATCTTGCCGATGTCGTGGATCACCGCGCCCACCTCGATCGTCTCGAGGTCCTCGTCGGCGAAGCCGAGCTGCTGGGCCAGCATCAGCGCGTACTCCGACACGCGCTCGGTGTGGCCGCCGGTGTAGGGGTCCTTCGCCTCGATCGTGCGGGCGAGCGATGTGATGGTGGAGAGGTAGGCGCGCTTGGTGCGCTCGAGCAGCTGCTGGTTCTCGCTGAGGGCAACGCGCAGTTGCTCGTTGGCGGCCTGAAGCTCGTTGTGGCTGGCGCGCAGGGCCGTGACGCTGTCGCGCGATCGCTCCAGGTACTGCTTCTGGGTAGCCCAGGCCAGCAGCAGGGGGACGCAGAAGATGATGAACGCCGACACGCCGAGCGAGCGCTCGGCCACCACGAACACTCCGGCCACGGCGCCGGCGGCCAGGTTGTGCACCCACAGCCACGCCATGCGCTCCTGCCAGGCGGCCATGGGGCTCACGCCCTCGTCCAGGCTCCACACGGTCGCGATCAGCGCCGAGTTGACGATGTAGTACGCCAGCGCCGCGGGGATGCACATCGCGATGATCACGCCGGAGCGCTGCGACGCGACCAGGCTGAACACACCCGCCGCGCTGGCACCGGCCAGCGACAGCACGCCGAAGTCGAACAGCCACTTGATCGTGGGGGCGTTGCGGCGGATCGCCCGCACGCCCAGGATCGACGCCTCGGCGCAGATCGGGCCGAGCGGCCCGTACAGATACGCGAGCGCGATCGCGGGGACAGTGGCGGGGGAGATGTTGCCGCGCTCGAAGATGTCGATGCGGACCATGTCGAGCGTGAGAGTGAGCACGATCAGCAGGCCGAAGACGACCGGATCGTGGCCGATGCGCTCGTAGCTCGAGAACAGCGCAACCCCGATCGTGGCAAGCACGATGCTTCCCACGTAGTAGGGAATGAGAGATGGCCGAGGCTTCGCGCGCAGGCTCACGTCTGACAGGTAAATCGTCACGCCGCGGGCCTTTCTTGAGGCGCGTAGAAGCTAGAAAACCGGCTGGACGCCGCTCGCTAGACTCAAATTCATATGAAGACCGACACCCATCCCGAGTACGTAGAGGCCCACGTCACGTGCACGTGCGGCAATACGTTCACCACTCGCTCCACCAAGCCTGAGCTGCACGTCGAGATCTGCTCCAACTGCCACCCCTTCTACACGGGCCGTCAGAAGCTCGTGGACACGGGTGGACGAGTCGAGCGCTTCCGCCGCCGCGCTGCCAAGCGCCGCGGCTAGCTCTACGGGCCGAAACTAAGGCGGGGCGGCACTGTTTCTTGTAGTCCATGTCTCGTCCTGTCCTTGCAGCGCTCATTGCCGTAGCCGCGCTCGCGGCTACGGTCACGGGCGCCCTCGCGGCCCAGTCGCGCGGGCATAAGCCCGGGCGCGCCACCGTGCTGGTGGCCAACTGCCATCCGTCCAATGTGGTCAGCGATCGCTTCGCGATCTTCGACGGCCAGATGCATGCGCTCCCCGCTACGAGGAAGATGCTGATGCGCTTCACGCTGCTCGAGCGCATCGGCTCGAGAGGGCCGTACAAGCCCGTCCCGCTGAGCGACCTCAAGCCGTGGCGGCGCTCGAAGCCGGGCTCGAAGACGTTCATCTACACCCAGCGCGTGACCGCGCTGCGCGACGACGGCGCCTACCGCATGCGCGTGCAGTTCCGCTGGTACGGCGATCACAAGACGCTGCAAAAGACCACCACCGTGCGCTCCCGGACGTGCCGCCAGCCGGCGCCGCTGCCCAACCTCACGGTCACATCGGTCACCTCGATCCCGGCCGGCGCCGGCCAGCGCACCTACTCGGTCACCGTGGCAAACACCGGACAGGGCGAGGCGCGCGACGTGCCGGTCGTGCTCAAGGTCGACGGCGCCGTGGCGGGCAGCTCGCGGATCGACCTGCTGCCGGGCCAGGAGTCGGCTGTGGTGCAGATCGCGGGCCCCGCGTGTGCGTTCAGCGTGCGCGCTGTCGCGGACCCCAAGCGCATGATCGACGAGACCGACCACTCGGACGACGCTCTGACGGTGCCCTGCGCCCAGGCTACCGCCTGAGCGCCAGGCCTCAGGACATCGCGGGGGCCGCCGATTAGCATGGGTGGACCCATGAGCGATACCGCGCTTACCACGGCCGCACAGGCCAACGGGCACCCCGCCGGTGACCCCGTCGAGCCGCTTCGCGCGGTGCGCGACGCACCGGTCGGCGGTCAGGCGGTGCTCGAGGGCGTGATGATGCGCGGCGTTTCCACCTGGGCGGTGGCGGTGCGCAAGCCCGACGGCGAGATCGCAATCGAGTCGTTCCCGCTCGTGTCGTGGCTCAAGCGGCACCGACTGCTGCGCCTGCCGCTCATCCGCGGGATGGTGGCGCTCGTGGAGTCGCTCAAGATCGGGCTGCAGGCGCTCGGCATCTCCACCAACGCGCAGCTCGGCGAGGACGAGAAGGAGGTCAGCGGCGGCGCATGGGCCGGCACGGTCGCGTTCTCGCTGATCTTCGCGATCGGCCTCTTCTTCCTGCTGCCGGTCGGCATCACGAGCATCTTCCGCAGCCACATCGGCAGCGGCATCGAGTTCGTGCTGATCGAAAAGGCGATCCGCCTCACGATCTTCATCGGCTACCTCTGGGGGATCTCGCGGATCCCGGATCTCCAGCGCGTGTTCCAGTACCACGGCGCAGAGCACAAGACGATCTCGTGCTACGAGGCCGGCCTGCCGCTCACACCGGAGAACGCGCAGCGCTTCTCTCGGCTTCACCCGCGCTGCGGCACGAGCTTCCTGCTGATCGTGATGATCGTGGCCCTGTTCGTGTTCGCGCCGCTCGGCAAGCCGGCCTGGTACATCCTCTTCCCCTCGCGCGTGGTCGGGATCCCGATCGTCGCCGGGATCGCCTTCGAGATCATCAAGCTGTTCGGCAAGTACCGCTCGAAGCGCTGGGCGCAGATCGCGATGTGGCCCGGCATGCAGCTCCAGAAGCTCACCACCCGCCCGCCCGACCTCAGCCAGCTGGCCGTCGCCATCGCGGCGATGGAGGCAGTCCTCGCAGTGGAGAACCCCGAGGACGCCTCGGAGGAGGACCGGGTCGGGATGGAAGTCGTCGCCTAGCGGCGACGAGTCCACAGCCCACGGTCCACAGTCGACAACGCGGCAGGACCACTGACCTGTGGACTGTGGTCGGTGGACCGTGGACTACCCTGACTGGCGGCCATGATCGACCAGCTTGTCGACCAAATAGAAGCTCGCTTCTCTGAGCTTTCAGCGCAGATGTCGGACCCCGAGGTAATCGGGAACCGTGAGCGCTATGCCGAGGTGGGCCGCGCCTACCGGCAGCTCGAGCCTGCCCATGAGCTCGCGCGCGAGTACCGCCAGGCCGCGGACGATGCGGCGGGGGCGCGGGAGCTGCTGGCCGAGGACGGCGACGATCCGGAGCTGCGCGAGCTGCTGTCGACGTCGGAGGCGCGGCTGGCCGAGCTGGACGAGGAGATCCGGCTGGCGATGGTGGAGCGCGACCCCAACGACGAGAAGAACGTGATCGTGGAGATCCGCCAGGGCACGGGCGGGGAGGAGGCCGGCCTGTTCGCGGGCGACCTCTACCGGATGCTCAGCCGCTACGCGGAGCACCGCAAGTTCAAGGTCGAGCCGTTGTCGGTCACCGACGGGTCGTACACCTTCGAGATCAGGGGCGACGGCGCCTACAGCGTGTTCAAGTACGAGGGCGGCACCCACCGCGTGCAGCGCGTGCCGGAGACGGAGTCGCAGGGGCGCATCCACACCTCCACCGCCACCGTGGCCGTGCTGCCGGAGGCCGAGGAGGTGGACGTGCAGATCGATCCGAACGACCTGCAGGTGGACGTGTACCGCTCGTCGGGCCCCGGCGGCCAGTCAGTGAACACCACCGACTCCGCGGTGCGCATCACACACAAGCCCAGCGGCATCGTGGTGTCGATGCAGGACGAGAAGTCGCAGCTCCAGAACCGGGACAAGGCCATGCGCGTGCTGCGCGCGCGGCTGTACGAGCAGGAGCTGGAGCGCCAGCAGGCGGAGCTGTCGGCCGAGCGCAAGTCGCAGGTGGGCACTGCCGCGCGTGCGGAGAAGATCCGCACCTACAACTTCCCGCAGGACCGCGTGACCGACCACCGCGTCGGCCTGACGAAGGGCAACCTGCCGGGCATCCTGGGCGGCGAGCTGGACGACTTCACCGCGGCGCTCGAGGCCGACGAGAAGCGCCGCAAGCTCGAGGGCTGATGGCGGGCGCGGTCGCGCCGGTGCGGGACGCATTGTCCGCGGCCGAGGATGCACTGCGCGCCGCGGGCTGCGACACGCCGCGGCTCGATGCGGAGCTGTTGCTCGCGCACGCGATGGGGGTGTCGCGCGAGTCGCTGTTCATTGAGACGGCGGGCGAGGTGCAGCCGGCGGCCGCGCGGCGGGCCATGGATCTGATCCGCCGGCGGGTGGCGCGCGAGCCGGTGGCGTACATCCTCGGCGTGAAGGGCTTCCGGCACATCGACCTCGCGGTGGATCGCCGGGTGCTGATCCCGCGGCCGGACACCGAGCTGCTGGTGGAGGTCGCGCTGGGGCTGCCGTCCGGCGCGCGCGTGCACGACGTCGGCACCGGGTCGGGGGCGGTCGCGCTGGCGCTCAAGTCGGAGCGCTCTGATCTGGTTGTCAGCGCCTCCGACGAGTCGGCGGACGCGGTGGCGGTCGCGCGGGCCAACGCGGAGGCGCTCGGGCTGGACGTGCCCATCGAAGTCGCCTCCGGCCTGCCGCCGGGCGGCTACGACATGGTGCTCGCCAACCTTCCCTACGTGCGTGAGGACGAATGGGCCGGCCTCGAGCCGGAGCTGACGCGGTACGAGCCGCGCGAGGCGCTGGTGGCGGGGGAGGACGGGCTCGACGCGATCCGCTCGCTGGTGGCCGAGACGCCTGCGGGCACGCTGCTGGGGCTCGAGCACTCGGCGCGGCAGGCGGCCGAGGTGCGGGCTCTGCTGCGCGACGCCGAGACACACCGCGACCTGGCGGACCGCGAGCGCGTGACGGTCGGGCGCGCGCCGTGAACGAGTTCGAGCGCTGCATAGCGGACGGTGGCGTGGCGCTGTTTCCCGCGGACACGGTTTATGGGCTGGCGTGCGATCCGGAGTCGCCGCAGGCGGTGGGCCGGCTCTACGAGATCAAGGGCAGGCCGCCGGAGCGGCCGGCGGCGGTGATGTTCTTTCAGGTGGGAGCGGCGCTCGCGGCTGTGACCGGGCTCGGGCCGCGCACGCGCGCGGCGTTCGAGCGCCTGCTGCCGGGCCCGGTGACGCTCGTGTTGCCGAACCCGGATGGACTCTTCCCTCTGGCGTGCGGGCCCGCCCCCGAGCGGCTCGGGCTGCGGGTGCCGGATGTACCGCTGCTGGCCGGCGTTCGCCGTCCCGTGATGCAGTCGAGCGCCAACCCGAGCGGCGGAGCGGATGCTCGCCGGCTCGAGGACGTGGATCCCGGGATCCGTGCGGCGGTCGACCTCGAGCTGGACGGCGGGGAGCTGCCCGGCACGCCGTCCACCGTGATCGACCTGAGCGACTACGAGAGCGCGGGCGAGTACACCATCATGCGCGAGGGTGCGTTAGACGCGGGCGCGGTGCGCGTCGCGCTCGGCTAGCCGCTTGAAATTGAGCAGCTGACGGCGCGCCATCACGAGGTCGCCCACCGACAGGAGCGCGCG
>Ga0070681_10004091_pt1 | contig 13784 bp, 10 predicted proteins | sample KBSC83BmetaG_FD_65650 | JGI IMG/M metagenome (GOLD analysis project Ga0070681, IMG submission 65650) | Corn rhizosphere microbial communities from Kellogg Biological Station, Michigan, USA - KBS C8-3B metaG | ecosystem: Host-associated > Plants > Roots > Rhizosphere | place: USA: Michigan... | reverse complement strand
CTTATGCGGAAACGGCCGGTACATGAGATAGGCGAAAGGACTGAGGGTTGCCGCTTGTTCGGCAGACAGGCGGGTCTTTTTTCGCTGCACAGGATCGTAGATGTCATATGCACCCGGTGTACATGTCAAGAGCGCCACTGGCTGATTGTCTGCTTCACGGAACGCAAGTAGCGGCCCGTTGTCATGACTCCACCAGTTGCCTCGAAGGGCCACACGGCGGACCCTGATTCCTGAAGCTTTGGCAATACTGCCGATCGCATCCTTCAACTTGATACCGCGCACCATATCAGGATGCGGCTTCATCTTGATACCCATCTGCTTGCCTATAACATTACAAGCAAGAAACAGTGGCTCGTTGAACGGTTCAGGATCAAACTCAACTTCTTCTTCAAACACCGCCAGGGGAGAGGCGATCTGAAGCAGTGCATTGTGGAGAAGCCGGGCATCCGCCTCCGCTCGTTGCTGCAGACGCTCCTTTTCGCATGCTTCATTCTCATAGTGCTGCGTGGAGAGCAGCGACATAACAATGCTGTGGAACTGCTGCACCACATTCCAACCCGCAACGGTGTTGATCGCCGCCTTTGTATTTACAGCGCTCAATAGGCTTTCAGGTGCGGCTGTAAGCCATCCGTAACGGCAAATCGGAAATAGTCGGTGTTGTTCGTCCAGCAGTTGACGCCCCAGCACAGCGGAGCCACCCTTGCGATGGTTGATCCATAGAACTCCTTCTTTGGCAATCACCGCGCTGCTTTCTTCACCTATAGCGAGATCCTCTTCTGGTTCAAAGGTAGTAAGATTTGGACAAAAGCAGTCCTTAGTAAACGCCAGATAAAGATGCTCAATCCATCGATCCAGAAGAGTGATCAGATGTTCTTCTCTTGCCGGATCATCATAGAAAACAGTAGCCGGAATCCAGCGGATGCGTGCATTCGGCGACGCACATGCAACCAGCGCCATCTCCCCCTTTTTCTTATAACCGACACCGAAAACCGCCTCACCTGCTTCCAGACGCCCAACGTGGTGGCGAGCGCCAATGAGGTCGCGTTCATTGGTTGACATGAGGTAAAGATCAAGATTGCCAGCTTCCACAATCCACATGGAGCCGGCATCATGCACAGGAAAAGGCTGGTTCGGGCCGGTCTCCAGCACCCTTCCGCAATTCGTGAGATCGGTAAGAGAAGCTAGCATATCAATGGGTTCCCACTAAGCGAGCGTATGGACCTTCCATGCTGATCATTTCGTAATGTGTACCGCGCTGGACCACTTTTCCATTCTGCAGAACAATGATCTCGTCGCAATCACGGATTGTGCTCAGGCGATGGGCGACAATCAGGCAGGTACAGCCACGCCGGCGTAGATGTTCATCAATGATCTTTTCAGTAGCGGTATCGAGGGCGCTGGTGGCCTCATCCAGAACCAGAATGCGCGGATTGCGCGCCAAAGCTCTGGCAATTTCAAGACGCTGGCGCTGCCCCCCACTGAAATTTCTGCCGCCCTCTTCCACTATGTAGTCATAACCGCCCACGCGATTCGTAATATCGCCATGAATGTGGGCATCTTTGGCTGCGTGAATCACTGAGGATTCCGCCGTGGTGTTGTCCCACATTGTAAGGTTCTGGCGAATGCTGCCTTCGAAAACGAATATGTCCTGGTCCACCAGGCCAATGGAATTGTTGAGTACGCAGCGAGGGATACTTTTACGCTGCTTGCCATCGAACAGGATCTCTCCTGACCAGGGCTCATACAGGCCGCTTACCAGCTTCGCAATCGTTGATTTCCCGCTTCCTGAACCACCGACGAGGGCCACACGCTGGCCCGGTTTCAACGAGAGACTGAAGTCTTTCAAAAGGGGAGGGTCAAGCCGGCTGTACCCGAACGTAAGATTTCGCAGTTCCAGATAGCCTTCCAATCTTTCGCCGGAGCTTCCTGCTGCGCCAGATTGCTTTAGTTCCATCTGCGGATCTTTTGGATAGCGCAGCACATCGTCCAAACGAGTTAGGTCGCCACTGGTTTCCTGAAGCTTGTTGCCCAAATTCACCATCTGGTTCACTGGATCAGTAAAACTGCTCATCAGGCCTTGAAACGCGATCAACATGCCCATCGTAAGCACTCCATCAATGACGCGAAGGCCGCCGAGGGCAAGAATCGCGGTGGAGTTCAGGGCTGTAAGCAGCGGAGGCACGGCAGTGATGAGCCTGGACGATGCTCCTAGTTCCTGCTCAGCCGTGATAACTTTCGCCTGATAGCCGGCCCAGCGGGAAAAGAAGTCTGATTCACCACCTGATGATTTCAGGCTTTCAATACTCTGCAGCCCGGCCATGGAAGTCCCCATCAATTTGGAACTCTCCTGGAGGAGCTTGCGACTGTAATCGGCGCGTTTGCGTGCCGTGTAATGAAGAGCTCCAAGATTGATGACCGCGATAGCAATGCCCAGAAAAGTCAAAATTGCATCGTATTGCATCATCAGGACTGCATAAAACCCGATCAGGAGCAGGTTGACGATATTTGCTCCTATGTCACTGGCCAGCAGCCCTGCTACCCGATCGTTAATGTCAACTCGTGAGCCGATCTCTCCGCCGAATCTTTGCGCAAAAAATTCCATCGGCAGACGCAGCACGTGCCAGAAAAATGATGCGGAGGAGGTGAGTGATAGTTTGGTCTCAAGCCTCAATAACGCTTCCTGCTGGAGGTACATCGCCAGCCCTTTTACTGCGGCGGTAATGAACATGGCCAGCAGCAGCGATCGTAGCCAGTCAAGGTGGCCGGCAATCAGCACCTGGTCCACGTAAATGCGTGAGAACGCCGGAATCACCATGTTGGGAATTGCGAGCAGCAGCGTGGCGATTACGACATAACAAAGAGCAAGATGGCTTCCCGGCAGGCGTTTGCCGAGAGATTTGAAAATGCTCGCTTTCTCTCCGCCTTTGGAAAATTCAGCTCCTTTTTCAAATACCAGCACCACGCCGGTAAATGCCTGGTCAAATTCGTCGTAGGTGACGGCGCGCGGCCCCATCGCTGGGTCATTTAAGTACACCTTGTCTTTTCCGAATCCTTCCAGCACAAGAAAATGGTTGAAGTTCCAGAAGATAATTACCGGGAGTTTGAGAGAGCGGAGCTCGTCCGGTTCCTTACGGTACCCTTTTGCGTTCAGGCCAAAAGTGCGCGCAGCTTTAAGAACGTTATTGGCCTTACTGCCGTCACGAGAAACGCCGCAAGCCAGGCGCAACTGCTCCAGCGGAACAAACCGGCCGTAATAAGAAAGAATGATGGAGAGAGCGGCAGCACCGCATTCAACGGCCTCCATCTGCAGGACAGTCGGCGTCTTCACGCGCTGGGTTCGCTGGGCTTGGTCCGGCTCTGCCGTTGCGCCCACCGCCGCAGCCTTTGGTTCCGGGATAAATGTAGTTGAAGACATATTCTCTTAGCTCAGCCCCAATCTGCTCTTCAAGTAAGGAAAGAGAAGCATGATTGGTTTTTGCCTCTGCACTACTACTTGAACCGTGCAGATGGTCCCGCTGGAGATGGCCACCGGTGGCCCTTCTGACGTGGACCACTTGAAGCCGGTAGGTGTTTGGCCGTCTTGTTCCAGCAGCACCCGCAGCTCAGTAACTGGCCCAGGGCCCTGGATGGTGTTGACCAGCGATTCGTTTTGGAAGTTGCGCATCAGGGCAGAAGGAGTTGCGGGATAAGCCGCAACATGAACAATCTTTCCTTTCATGAACCCGTACTCCTCCCGCTTCACATTTGACGGGGAAACCTGCACGTCCATGTTCACGGCTGCGGCCTTGGCCTGGTACGATGGTAAATAGGCCAGCAGCTCCAAATCGTGGACGTCAGGTTGAATGCTAAAGATGGGTTCGGCGGCGCTTACCGTACTGCCCGAATACACTTTCAGTTCAAGCACTTCGCCGGCATATGGACTAATCACCTCTTCCGCCATCTCCAGCTCTTTCATCGAGCCGGCCAAATCCCGTTCCATGCTTGAGATCCTCACCCGACGGTCCTCATCTTCTTTTTCCGTTTCCGTTGCGGTGGAAAATTTCTGGGATTCCAGCTGTTTGTTCTGCGCCTGAAGGTCGGCAATTTGATTTTCAAGATGCATCAGTGCTTCCCGCGCTGAGATGGTCTGCTGTTTGGTAACAAGACCTTTTCCAAGCAGTTCGTCCTGCACTTTGACTTCCTCCTGCGAGAGCTTCACTTGGTCTTGAAGCTGAGTAATCTCGTGCTGATGGTTCGCGAGTTCTCTCTCCATCGCATCGATGCGCAGCCGTACGGATTCCTTCTGAGTACGCAATGCCAGTTCGCGTTCTCTTTTTGCTTCTTCCAGGGCGCTTTGCTGGGCCCTGAGTTTCTCGGCCAGAATCGGCTGCGCCACTTTGGCCACAACCTGATTGGCTTTGATCTTGTCGCCGACCTTCACGTTCAAAGAGACAACTACTCCCGAGCCCTGTGTGACTACGTTCAGCACACCGCCGGAGCGGACAATGACTCCGGTGCCCGCAGCTGTTGTTGAAATGCTTCCCTTGTAACCCCATACAATCAGGGCTCCAAGTAGAATCACCAAGCCCGCCAGCGAAACCCATTTTTTGGGGCCAGTTATATGCAACAGATGGTCGAGTTGCTCTGGAGACGCCAGGCGGTCCAGTGAGACTTTGCGAAATATATTGCTCTTCATAGCGATGGCTCTTTAGTGGACGGGTCCATTTGCGTCCGGTTTCGACAGCACATTGAAAAACATGTCACGAACGATCACCTGTGTTGACTGGTTAGTATCAACCAGCGTCCCAGTTGCAAAGCGAAGCTGTACTAGCGCAATGGCATAGGCCAGCTTCGCCTGTACTTCTGTGAGCGATGCCTGGTTCAGCTTGTCTTCAATTGTCAGGATGTTGACGATTGAGCCAATTCCCAGGCGATACTTCTCTTTTTCCGCGGAGAGGGCCGATTGGAAAGCATTCACGGAGTTGTGCGCCTCTTTGAGCTGCTCCATGCTGTTTCGGACAGCTTTGACCGCTACAACCACTCCCGAGCTGATCTTGCGGGCTGTGTCCTCAGTTACCAATGAGGCTTGCTCTGCCCGAGACTTCGCTTCCAAAGTGCGACCGTGGGCGCTGCTGTTTCTTGGCGCAAATGTGTAGGTAAAGCCCATCGTCAAGTCCGCGCCGCCGATGCGAGACCAAGGGGCGGAGAGAAACTGGCCAAAGTTCAACCCTTCTTGAAGTCCTGAAAAACCAGTCCCAAGGTTCAGGTCCCACTGCGGTCGTGACTGGTCCTCCGCCGGCTTAATCAGGCTTCGGCTCTCCCGTTCACGCATCTGGGCAGCCAGCAAGTCGGCACGCCGGCTGAGCGCTTGGCCTATATATTCTCGAATGGCTGCCGGGTGATCTGAAGGCTCCGTCTGTCCCTGCGGGTCAGGAAAGTCATCCGACGGCTCCGAAACGTCCAATATTTGATCGCTCTGCAGTCCTAGATCGACGGCCAATTGCTGCCTGGCCACTTCTACCTGTTGCTCGGCGCTTATAAGTGTCGCCGATCTCTGGGCACGGTTGGCTTCCACCTCATTAATGTCGCTCTTAGGAGCATGTCCGGCATCGATCAAGGTCTGCACGCTGTCCACATACACTTTGCCGCGCGCTTCGGCATCCCATGCTATTTCCAGATTTTTTTTGGCAGCCACGAATCCCCAGTAGCTGCTGGCGGTGTTCACAATCAGTTGCGCAAGCAGATGATTCAAGTCATACAGGCTCGCATCCACTTCCAAATCCGCGGCATTTTCCTGAGCGGCCACAATACTGCGGCCGCGCCCGCGCAGCATTGGTATGGTCACGACGATACCCATGTGTGATGTGGAAACTCCGGTGCTCCGTGTAAGATTGTCGGTATTGCGGGCAAGGTCAAGGACCGGACTGACTGATATACCATTGCGAAAGAGTTTGCCTGCGTAAAGATTGGTGCTGATAATGCCTGCCGTTTGATCATCCAGTGCCGGGTTCGGCAAAACAGATTGTTGAATATGCGTCAGGGGTGAGTTCAGGTTATCCCGCTTCACGCTGGTACCAAACGTTGTATCGAAAATTGCGGAAGCTTCCTGCCTTACGCCCTTGTTAATGTTGACCTGCTGTTGCTGAATGCCCAGATTGGGGTGATTCGATAAGGTATATCTCACCGTCTCAACAAGGCTTAATCCACTGAGAGACGGGTTTGACGAGCGTCCGGTATCTTGTGCCAATATGTCTGTCGAACAGGAACTCGTAACCAGCAGTAAGACTGCAAATGTTAGTGGGTTCCAGAACTTTACCTTGGTCATAACGCCTGATCAGGACCTTTCCTCCACTTAACAAAAGGCAGTGGAGATTTTTCCACTTACGCCGGATTGCGTTGTCAAGTGCTCCCGCGCCAAATGAGCGAGCACTTCAAGTGAGTGCTCAAATTTGACACGTTTCCTGCACAGGCAAAAACCATCGCGAAGGACGGTTGGCTCCTTCGTTATGAAGGGCTTCCCCCCACCAAAAGTACTGCTCTGGTTTGCGATTGATGGAAGAAATGTTTCCTCGAAAAGCCGTTTTAGAGAACCGTGGAGAAGTGTGGGATATAACTACGGGAAAACCACCGCTATTTAGCAGGCGTGTTTAAAAACACGCCTGCTCGGGTGGCTCTGATCAAATGTTGACCTAATACTAGACGTATTCTTATAGCCGCGTCTGGGCGTCGTTCCTTGCGCTCCAGCGCTGCGTTACCAGATTCAGAGCAGAATCTTTCCACAACTCCGAACGGCTCGTTATTTGAAGTTTGGAAAAGATGTTGGAAAGGTGGAATTTGACGGTACTTACTTCAATGTTCAATTTCACGGCGATTTCTTTGTTGGAGAAACGTTGGCGGGCCAATTCGAGGATCTGGGCTTCCCGTGAAGTAATGCCGTCTTCCCCTGCTGCCACGCCTGCCTGGCGAACCCGCAGCGTAGGATTGGCACATCCCTGCATCAGTTCAGGTTCAATCCACATTCTGCCATTTGAGACGTATTTGATCGCCGGCCTTAGCGACTCCGCTACTTCATCGTGTCTGAGTAATCCCTGCACACCAAGTGAAAGAAGCTCAAGTATCTGCTGATTATTAAATCTCTTGTCAATCACAATGTATCTTGCATGCTCGAATTGGATACTGACACTGCGAAGAAAGTCAGTCAAAAGCGGCTCAAAACCAATTCTGTCAAAAATAAAGACGGGGTATGCACCGATTTCCTGCTTGTGTGGAAGGACTTCTTGAATCCACTGTACCCGGAGGGTACGATCTTTTGTGATTATGTCCTTGAGGTATTCAGCCGCCAGGGGGTTCTGCTCAACAATCCAAACTGTGGTGTTTGCGGATACTTTCTCGATCATTCTCTTCGTTCTTCTCTCGGCTACTTGAATTACACGGCCGCTGTCCAGCCTGATTCTCCATTTTGTTCTGCCGAAAGATGCACCTGAAAAGCATTCTTGCCGAGCAGAAAGAACGGTTTACACCTCTTGGTTCAATCAGAATGGCCCAAAGAGACACACACTACTCCCATACCCATATAAATGATTGCCGCAATTTTTATCGGGATGAGTGATGGGAATATTGTTCGTCGCTTTAACTAGTCATGTTAGTAAGATAATAAACAGCGGATTGTATCGTGTCGAGGTATAAATTGCCTTAATACCTGATGTTAATGAATTACTTTACGGTGTCGCCCTGTCATCGATCTTTCCCCACTCCAAATTGCTTTTGCTTCAAAGCTGACAAGAGCCGAGTCTTTTTCCGTGCCACGTCCGGGTTAAGTTCTACAGAATTGAAGGAACGTACAGATCAATCGGTAACGCCCGGGTGAACCGGCTACAAAGGCGATTCCACGTTGGAGAACTTCTAGCGAAATCCACTCTTTGCGCGGTACAAGAACGGTACATTGAGAATATGTTTCTTGGCGTTCCTAAAGATACTTACACGACTTACCTTGGCGACCGGTGCCTTGTAATTATTAGCTGATCCAACCGGTTAACACCCTTTCACGGGGGTAACACGGGTTCAAATCCCGTCGGGGACGCCAAACCTAATCAACAACTTAGACGGATGCGCCGATTTCCCGCGGTACACTGGCGGCACACGGAGATTCTCCCCGAATCATCTGGACGACTTTGCGTTGCGCTGCTCGCTTTGTCGGCGTTAGCGCCTGCGCATAAACATCCAATGTCACTTTGGTTGAGGCATGACGCAACAACTCCTGCACCATTTTCACATCTTCACCGTTGTCTTGGAGATGCTGGAATAGGTGCGCCGGAAGGTGTGCCAACCGATGCATTTCGTGATGCCCAGCTTTCTTGCCGTGGGCTGGACGTGATAGCCCATGACCTTGGGCGAGAACATCTCAATGAAGCGCTTCGCGCGCTTCAAGGTCGGCGGGACCATCGCCATCTCCAAGCATAGCGCTCCCATCCGGAGCGATGGCATAGCTTGGAAAGAAAGCGTTTGTCAAAGCGGACACCATTCCAAGAAGAAGACGGAAAGTTCGCGTTGTGTAAATGGCCTTTGAACAACTAGCGGTGACAGCGGTCAGGCAGTGTGTCCTTTTTGTGGCCTTGGCAGTTAGATTTCATTCGATTTCCTCAACTTTTCCAACGCGTTCGGAATCCGTCCATGCGGGCATGTCGATTGTTAAGTTATTGTCTGGGCTGCAATTAATATCAGCGCAGCCGGATTCAGAAACATGACTCTGGATCAGCATATCAAGGTTCGAATCCCTGCTAATCGCAGCCTTGCAACATCACATGAAGTTGTGATCTTTATGTGGTGTTAACGAGCAACTCGTCAAAGGAGTGTATGATCAGTCCGGGTACATTCATTGTGTTGACTGTCGCGTTACCGGGCCTAATGCACAAAGCAGTCTGAAATCCTGCTTGTCGCGCTGCATGAATTTCCTCAAGAACGTCCGAAACAAAAAGAATTTCCTCAGCTCTGCATTTCAACTGCTGGCTGATGCACAGATAACTCTCCACCGCCCGTTTCGGTCCGACCTGTGTATCGAAGAAGAAGCTGATATATGATGCCAGATCTCCGTATTTGTTGTGGCCAAACAGCAATTGTTGTGCAAGAACACTCCCGGAGGAGTAGATTGCAATCCGGCGATTTTCACTGTGCCATCGTCTAAAGGCTGAAGGAACATCGGGGAAGACGTCGCCGCGAAGTTCGGCGGATCGAAAGCCTTGCTCCCAGATTCGTCCCTGGATGATTTTCAATGGTGTGGATTTTCTATCGCAAGACATCAACCACAAACAGTACGCGGCAGCGCTTCGCAGAAAGTTTTGTCGGGTCGAATCTGCCAGTGGTGGCGCGTCATTTGCCGCTTCCGCTCGATTTTCTGATTTTAGAGACTGGAGAGCAGCCTCAATTTCAGGGTCATTCTGATGTCGGCAAAGGAACTGTTCTATACGACTGCGTGCATAGGGGAATAGTACGCAGTAGACAAAGTTGATCGGAGTTGTCGTTCCCTCAATGTCCAGCAGAAGCGTCGTGATTCGCATTATGTTGACTGTGGCGAATGATCAGGACCGCGATAAAGGAATATATTGTGAACCAAGGCAAACCGGCTCATAACCTTGCGCTATATTGCTTCCGGTATAGTGCGGTGTCCATCCGGATTTATCCTGGAAGAACCGGATCGCTTTGATCTCTTTGGTGCTGCACAAATCAAACCAATGGTGCACTCCTCGAGGCACTCGTATCATGTCGCCAGGTTCAACTTGAATCGCTACTACCGGGCCATCCACAGGACGGATGTGAAATATTCCGCTGCCCCCGGCAGTGAATCGGACTTCATCTTCATCGTGCCAGTGCTCGCGATTGAATTTCGCCAGCATTTGGTCAAGGCCTGGAGTTAGCGGGTTCACATTCACAACATCCACATTGGTATATCTGCCCTTCGCTTTGGCCTCTTTTATTTTGTCAGAGTAAGCGGCCAAGATAGTCTCGTTATCAGCGTTTGGCTCGAGATCAAGAACCAGCCAGGCTTCATAGTCTATGCCGATGCCGGCAAGATAGCTCTTGATTTGCGCAGGTTCAGTGATTTGGGAATTTCGTTCGGGAATTCTGAGTACGGCCATGATGCACCCCTATGGAATGGAAGATGTTATAGTTTGTCGGCGGCCAATGACTTCCAGTAGAAACTCAAAGATCTCTACATGGCGCTTGGCTTCTTCAATGTTGCTGCCCCAAGTATACAAGCCATGGTTTCGCAGCAGAAAGCCGTGAATACCCGGCTTCTCTCGAAGGACGAGCGACAAGGATTTGGAAAGTTCAGTATAGTCTTGGGAATTTTCCAGAATTGGTAGCCATTCCTCGTACTCGTGAGTCCTTATTCCTGATAGCCCCTTAAGCATCTCGTAGCCCTGAATCATAAGCCCGCCTGATACTGCGTGAGCTTCAGACAGGATAGTGCCCCACACAGAATGCGTGTGAAGAATAGATCCGGCGTTAAGCTCAGAAATAATGGTTAAATGAATGAGCATTTCGGCGGAAGGATGCTGTTTCCCGCCAACAGCCTTACCGCTACTGTCCACCTGCAGGAAATTGTCAGGGGTCATTGTTCCTTTGTGAACGCCGCTCGCTGTAATCAGCATTCTAAACGGCTCGCGAGACAAGACTGCACTGAAATTCCCGCTGGTGCCAAGAACCCATTTTTGTTGATAAAACCATCGTCCGATGGATGTGAGTTCACTCGCAACTGCTGCCACGTCCATTCTCGGCCTCGCACGAAAAGTAGCTATAGTTTCAAAGTCCATTTTGAAATCACAATCCGGGGGGACATCATTCAATGCCATATTAACTGTCTGCTTGCGACGCATCCTTCATCTCATATTGGAATTGATAAATGGTACTCCGGTCGTGGTATGGGTTCTGATGCTATTGTGTTTGTACTTATCTCTTCCGGAAACCAGCACCGCTCCATATTTTTCCAACGAACAACTCATGCCTGATTCAGTGATTTTATTGTGCTCTTTCATATCCCCATAAACGACAACGGAAGTGGGAACATAGCGGGCTGTGAGCGCCACTTGCATCTGATTGGTCGTGCCGGGATGCGGAAGCGAAGCGTGCAATACTGTTGACCAGTAGATGATGAATTGGCCCGCCTGGCAAGGAACTGAGACTGCTTTCGATTCTTCTGGTTCCCAGCTTGGATCGAGCTGAAGTTCACGCCAGTCATAACCAAAGTATTCCCGTGATATACCGTTTGACTGGTTTTGATTCGTCTTGCGGGGATCATAGTGCATCCCTTTGCGCTCATCGAAGAACATGGTGTGGTGAGATCCGGGGATGAACTGAATGCAGCCGGTTTCCGCATCGGCATCCGTAAAGGAAACCCAGATGGTAACAGCGCCCGCGAATGGCGACCCCTGCGGCCATCGAATATGAGGAGTACCGCGGTCGCTCAGTCCACCGAAGGTGAAAGCCTGTCGCCAGGAATGCCCTTCTTCGCCCGGATATTTGGGTAGGAACTCTGTCCGCCAGCAAAGAACGTCCGGTCCCAAAATACTAGCGACCCTGCCTACGATTTCAGGCTGAGCGATAATGCCGGCGAGGAAAGCGTTATCCAGATGGCGGTCATAATTGTAAATGGTGCTGCCCGGAGGGGCATCCGCAAACACTACATTTCTACGGTCAAAAAGCTGAACACGCAGTTGCTTCCACTGCGCTTTCATGGTTGCGGGCTCAAGCAGAGTAAAGGGGCCGATAAATCCCCTGGCGTTAAAGCTGGCCAATTCATCGCGACTCAGGGAAAAACTGCCGGCCCCGTTCTCTCGCGTTTGAGCTTGCTGCATGAAATACCCATTCCGAATTCGTATGAACCCTATCTGCGTCTGATCCACTCTGGGACGGCCTTGCGACCATCCGAGGAGCGGACTAACAGGAGTGAAAAGTGAATGTTGAAAGACCCCTATCTTGGATGTACGTTGGTGAACGGCTTCCCGGTTGTGGTGTGAGTTCTGATTCGATTGTGCTTATAGTCGTCACGACCTGAAACCAGGACCGCGCCATATTTCTCCAGGGAAAAAGTCCCGCCCAGTTCGTTGATCCTGTCCGTATCCTTGTAGATCGCAACAGACGTGGGAACGTAACGTATGGCAAAGGCAAGCCTCATCTGGTCGCTTTTGCCCGCATGAGGATAAGAGGCATGCATGGTTGTTGACCAGAAGATGACGAATTGGCCGGCATGGCAGGGCACGGCCACAGCTTTTGACTCGTCTGGTTTCCAGTTTGGATCTTTCTGGATTTCGCGCCAGTCGTATCCGAAGAACCCACGACGGACACTGTCTTCGTCATGCTTAATGACCCGAGTTGGATCGTAGTGCATGCCTTTGCTTTCATCATAAAACATGGTACGTGTGGTGCCCGGCATAAACTGCATGCAGGTAGTCTCCAGATCGGCTTCCGTGAATGCGACCCATACGGTAACGGCGCCGCCAAAGTCCTCAGCGGTCGGCCATACGATATGCGGAATTCCACCGCCAAGGCCGCCGAAGGTATCAGCCTGGTGCCACTGGCTGCCCTCGTCGCCCGGGTATTTGGGAAAGAATTCCGACCGCCAGCAAAGGACATCGGGACCCAAGATGCTGACTACTTTATCGACAATCTCCGGCCGGCAAATCAGATCGGCCAGGAACGGATTGTCCAGATGGCGGTCATAATCGTAAACCCCGCTACCCGGCTCGGCCTCCGAATAAACCACATTTCTGCGGTCAAAGAGCTTAATCCGCTCGCGTTTCCAGTCGGCCTTCATCTTCTCCGAATCCATCACGGTGAAAGGGCCGGAAAATCCATTTGCGTTGAAATCTTCCAGTTCCGCACTACTGAAAAAAAATTGGCCTGGAGCTTCTTTTTCGTGTACTAGAGCTTGCTGCATATAGTCGTCTCCAATCTTTGCACTTCAGTTAGCGTTTGACGCAACTTGCAACTCTGGGGCAGCCGCAAACCGCTGAACACTCTTTGCCAGAGCTGAAATAGTTACGCCATCCAATACAATCGTTGTATCCAACGGCAGATTGAACCGTTCACCCATCTTGCTTACCACATGGATAAGCTGCTGGGAGGTCCCGCCGAGGTCAAAGAAATCGGCATCCAGACCGATTCCATTTTTTTGCAGAATTTCCGACCAGATCTCACTTATGACTTGCTCATAATTTGTCGGCTCTTGGGTCTTCACGATATGGCCTCCGGAATGTTGCTAGTATTTGGTTTACTTACGAGATTGCCGCGGTACCGGTCTCCTCTTTTCCGGAGAAGCACCGCTCAGGATGCGGGATACCTATGCAACTGCTTCATAGAACATAGATACATCTATCGCCAACGTCATACTATATATACCCGCTAAAGCTATTCAGCTTAAAATATATGCGGGCCACAAGCTAGATTGAACCTACAACGTGCTTCCTGGACCACTCATATTGATGCGTGAGCGGGATCTCCTCGCTGAAAATCTAGATCCTGGAGAAAGTCCGCAAGCATTTCGCCGGCCCGCTCCATAAAAAAGAAGTGATTGCCTGGATAGAGGCGGTTGGTGACTTTTGCCGTGGTATGTTGCCGCCAGCCCTCAAGGTGACGCATGTGTACGTCCGGATCAGTTTCGCCAGCCACAGCGGTAATGTTGTAATCAACAGGCGGACCCGCTTCATAACGATAGAACTGGGTCATGCGCGAATCTGCCCGCACCATGGGAAGAATCAAAGGTCTCATGCGGACATCATTGAGAACGCCGATCGGGGCGCCATAAACCT
>Ga0070681_10004088_pt1 | contig 13788 bp, 15 predicted proteins | sample KBSC83BmetaG_FD_65650 | JGI IMG/M metagenome (GOLD analysis project Ga0070681, IMG submission 65650) | Corn rhizosphere microbial communities from Kellogg Biological Station, Michigan, USA - KBS C8-3B metaG | ecosystem: Host-associated > Plants > Roots > Rhizosphere | place: USA: Michigan... | reverse complement strand
GGCTTCTACGGCAAGAACACGCTTCTCATCACGCGCCGTTACGGCTCCTGGGTCGTGCTCGGAACGCTCGTCACCGACGTCGAGCTCGACCCGACGCCGCCACTCGACCTCGACTGCGGCGAGTGTCGCCTCTGCATCGACGCCTGCCCGACGGGCGCCCTCGACGAGCCGGGAACGCTCGACTCGACGCGTTGCCTCTCCTACTGGACGCAGGCGTCCGCGCCGCCGCCGGTCGAGTACCGCGCCGAGCTCGGTGCACAGGTGTACGGCTGCGACATCTGCCAGGACGTCTGCCCCTGGAATCGCGGCGTCGAGAAGCGCCGGGCCGGCGAGCAGCTGCCCGGCGACGCGACCCCGCATGTGTCTCTCGTGGACTGGCTGCGCTCGGAGCCCGAGGAGCTGCGGAATCGCTTCGCACGGCTGTTCGTGCCGCGCAACGACGGCCGACGGCTACGGCTCAACGCTCTGGTCGCTGCAGGCAACGTGGGTGGCGACGGCGAACGGGACGCGGTGTCCGCCTGTCTCGACGATCCGGACGACGCGACTCGCGAGGTCGCCGCGTGGGCGATGGCCCGGCTGGAGGAACGGGATGCTTAGCCGCCCGGGCCGCTGGCTCGTCCTGCTGCGGGCGGCTCTCGTCGTCGCCGGCGCTGTCGCGGTCGCCCTGACGGACTTCCCACCCTCGTACCTGCCGTGGGCGTGGGCGGTCGTCGGGTTCTTCGCCGCGGTCACCGTCTTCTCCGGCGTGCTCTCGCTGGTCGAGCTCGAGCCGGTGACGCGCGTTCGCGCGCGGGTGCTGCTGCTCGCCCTCGACGCCCTCGTCGCGATCGGCTTCATCTCGGTGTTCTCGTTCGAGGCCGGCGAGCCGTGGCGCGCTCTCTATCTGATCCCGATCGCGGCGGCGGCGCTGCGCTTCGGGCTCGTGGGCGGCGCCGTCGCCGGCGCCGTCATGACCGGCGCCACGATCCTGATCGACGCGCTAGGCCCGGGGCTGCAATGGAGAACGGCCTTTGCGCGCGTCCTCGTCGGCATGCTCGCCGGCCTCGTCATCGGGCGCCTGCGCGACACCCTCAATGCCGAGCGGAGCCGTGCCGAGTCGCGGGCCGCCGAGGCGGAGCGGCTGCGCGACGAGCTCGGTCACCGGGTCGACGTTCTCGAGACGGCGAACCGCTGCGCGCGCGCTCTCGGCTCGTCGCTCGTGCTTGACGAGGCGTTCGGCGCGTTCATCCGCGAGCTGCGCGGGCTTGTCCCGTTCGAGCGGACGGCGATCGTCCTCGTGGAAGGCGACACCGCGACCACGATGGCCACGGCCGGCCGTGGAGCCGGCGAGATCTTCCCGCCCGGCAACAGCGACCCGATCGAGGGCTCCCTGCTCGAACGGGTGCTCGAGGGCAAGATCGTCGTGCGGCCCGACCTCACGGCGCGGGACGCCCCCGCCGACGAGCAGCTGCTCGCGCTCGGCCTGCGCAGCGAGCTCGTCGCGCCGCTCCTGCTCGGCGCGCGGACGATCGGGATGCTCAGCCTTTCGCGCGAGCGCGCCGACGCGTTCAGCGACGACGAGGTCGAGCTCGTCGCGCTGCTCGGACGGCTCGTCGCGACAGCGGTGCAGAACATCCGCGCCTACGAGGCGGAGCGGAGACGCGTGGAGGAGCTGGCGCGTCTTTCACAGCTCCGGGCCGACTTCGTCTCGCTCGTGTCGCACGAGCTGCGCAGCCCGATGGCGGCGGTGATCGGCGCGGCCCGGACGCTGCAGGACCGCTGGCGAATGCTCACCGCGGCGCAGCGCGAGTCGTTCCTCGCGCTGATCGGGGACGAGACGGCTCGGCTCGCGGAGCTGGTCGGCGACGTCCTCGACACCTCGCGCATCGAGGCGGGGACCTTCAGCTACCGCTTCGACGAAGTCGAGCTGGGCCGGGTCGTGGACGAGGCCGTCGAGGCGGCGGCGCTCGCCCAGCAAGACGTGCCGGTCGTCGCCTCGGTGCGGGGAGCTTTGCCGGTGATCCGCGGCGACCGCGCGCGGCTCCGCCAGGTGCTCGGCAACCTGATCGAGAATGCCGTGAAGTACTCGCCCGAGGGCGGTGAGGTGCGCGTCGCGGCGGCGGCATCGAACGGTGCCGTGCGAATCTCGGTGCGCGACACAGGCCCCGGGATCCCGCGTGACCAGCAGACTCGCATCTTCGAGAAGTTCGGCCGGGTGGACGTCCCCGGCGCCTCGAAGCCGGGGACGGGGCTCGGTCTCTTCATCGCACGCTCGATCGCGGAGGCGCACGGGGGGTCGCTCGACGTGAGCTCGGGCTCCGAGCCGGGGGCGACGTTCACGCTCACCTTGCCCGTCGGCGTTTAGGACCGGTCGTCGGGGTTGACAACAGCAGGGTGTCCAAGATCCCGGACGCCATCGTCCTACGACGCGATCGCGACCTCGAGTCGCGTCGGAACGACATCTGGGTGCGACGAGGTCTCTTCGCGCTCCTCTGCATCGTGCCGATCCTGGCTCTGGCGAACGTGTTCGGCCAGCAGCCCCAGACCTCGACCGCAGCCGTCAGTGCGGCGCGCTTCTCGGTGTCCACGCCGTCGCGAGTGCGCGGCGGGCTCCTGTACCAGACACGCTTTCGCATCGACGCGAAGACGAGGATCGCCCAGGCCGAGCTCGTTCTCGACCGGGGCTGGCTCGACGGGCTGACGATCAACACGATCGAGCCTTCGCCTACCAGCGAGACGAGCCAGAACGGCAAGCTCGCGCTGGATCTCGGACCGATTCCGCGCGGGCAGTCGTACGTGCTCTTCCTCGACTTCCAGGTCAACCCGACCACCGTCGGCCGCCAGGACCAGACCGTGACGCTCTACGACGGCAACCGCGCGCTGGTCACCCTCCACCGGACCCTCACGGTGTTCCCGTAGATGGACCTTGCGCTCCGGGCAGTCTTCCTCTACGCGTTCGTCCTGCTCCTCATGCGCGTGACGGGACGGCGGGAGCTCTCCACGCTGAGTGCCGTGGACCTCGTCTTGCTCATCATCCTGGGCGACGCGATCCAGCAGGGATTGACCCAGGACGACTACTCGGTCACCGGCGCCGTCATCGTCGTCTCGACCATCGCGGCGCTTCAGGTCGGCACTTCCTACCTCACCTTCCGCTCACGCGGAGCGCGGAGGGTGCTCGAAGGGGAGCCGGTCGTCATCGTCCAGGACGGCAAGCTGATCGGGCGCAACATGAAGCGCGAGCGCCTGACCGAAGACGAGGTGGCGGAGGAGATGCGCGCTCAGCAGATCGCGTCGGTCGAGGACGTGGAGTGGGGCATCCTCGAGACCAACGGCACCATGAGCTTCATCCCGAAGTAGCGCTCAGGCGCGGGCGCGCAGGCGCTCGACGCCGAGCTCCTTCGCGAGCGTCTTCGCGCGGGCGGCGATCGAGTGCCGCAGCTCGTCGGGCCCGAGCAGGACGGCCTGCCCCCGCAGCGAGAGCACCTCGCTCTCGAGCCACTCGTCGCTGCCGACCGGGAGGTCGCGAACCGCGGTGCCGTCGGCGAGCGGCCGCGCGCCGCGCTCGATGGCCCAGCGCGCGATCTCCTTCTCGTAGAGCACCTTGGCGGTGCGCGCGTCGCGCAGCCGCGTCGGCTCGAAGCCCTCCCGCGGCTCGAACTTCTCGCGCGTGAGCTTCGCGCTGCGCATCCGGTCGAGGCGGAACGAGCGCGCGCCGTCGCTCGTGCGATCCCACGTATGGACGTACCAGTTGGGCAGCTGCCGCTCGAGCGAATACGGCTCGACAAGCCGCGTCGAAGGCTCGGCGTCGATCTCCTTCTGGTATTCGATCTCCACGAGCCGCCGCTCGCGCATGCCGCGCGCGAGCTCGGAGACGAGGTCGACCTCCTCGGTGCCGACGTTCGGCTCCGGCGTGCGAGCGAGCTCGAACTGCCCGAACGTCTCCTCGAGCTTCTTGCGCACGCGCGACAGCGGTGTGTGTGCGTCGGCGGCGATCATCGGGCCGACGTACTCGAGGGCGAGCCGGATCGCGCGGGCCTCGAGCGGCGTCAGGCGCGGCGCTGCGCGGAATGTGTCGCCCCACAGCTCCTTGTCGACGTGCACCGAGTTGTCGCGCAGCTCGGCGTAGACCGTGTAGCAGCCGCCGCCGAAGTTGACGAGGTTGAGCAGAGAGAGGTGCTCCTCGAGCTCGTCGCCCGGGATGGAAGGGAAGCGCTCCAGCAGCTCGGACGCCGGGATCTCGGCGTCGCGCTCCTCGCCACACGCCGCGAGGAGGTACGCGAGCAGCGCCTGCAGGACGGCGAACCGCTCGGGGGCCACCGGCCCGGCGGGCCGCTCGACGACGCCGTCGCCGTTCACGGCCGGCTTCTCGCGCGCGAGCTGTGGGGACTCGCCTTCGTGGCGCTCGCGCACGAGCCTGAGCGCGGCTGCGACGTCCCGCTTCAGCTCCGGCGGCTCGAGCGGGACCGCGCGGCCGTTCTGACGCAGGACCCAGGAGGCGAGCTGGGGGACGGAGGAGTACTCGGTGACGAAGACGTCGTCCTCGAGGCGGCCGGTGGCGCCGTAGGCGCGGCGCACCCACCAGGCCGTGTCGCCGCGCACCTCGATCCGCGCGGTGCCGACGGCGTCGCCGATCTGCCAGGGCGGCCGGCCGCGGTAGAGCTCGACGTCGAAGTCGGTCGGCGCACGGAAGTCGCGCTCGCGCCGCGTGGCGAACTTGATGTCGCCGCGGATCCGGGAGACGCGGAACGTGCGGATCTCCTCGCGGTCGAGGTCGTGGCCGACGACGTACCAGAGCCCGTTGTCGTTGAGGAGCGCGTACGGGTTGAGCGTCCGCTCGCTCTCCTCGTCACGGGAGATCGACCAGTAGTCGAAGCGCACCGTCCGCTGCTTCGAGATCGCATTCTCGAGCTTGGCCAGCCGGCCCGGCGTCTCGGGCGAGTAGTCGGGGTCGAGCACTTCGACGCGGCTGGCCGTCTGGGTCGGCGCCTCGCTGAAGCCGGGCCGTCCGAGCGCGAGGTTCTGGAGCGCGAGCCGCAGCGGCTCGGCATACGCGAACTTCCCCTCGAGGAGGTAGAAGGCGGTCTGCAGGGCTGCGAGCTCCTCGTCCTCGAGCTCGAGCTTCGGGAGGAAGTACTGCTCCGAGCGGAGCGTGTACAGCTCCTCGCCCGTGAACTCGTCGCGCTGCGACTGGAGCGGGACGCCGAGCGAGAGGAGCTCGGCGCGGTCGGAGTAGAAGCGGCGCGCGAAGGCCTCGTCCGACATCTCGGAGTAACCCTCGACGTTCGACTTCACGTCGCGCGCGGTGATCGCTCGCCGCTCGGCCATGAGAAAGGCGACGAGCGAAAGCTGCCGGATCAGCTTGTCAGTATCGTGCGACACCCGCGCCGGACACTACAGCCGTACGGCTGTGGAACGCGACTGTGGAAAGCCTGTGGAAGGCGAGCGGGCTACGCCGCGGCTTTGGTCTCGAGGTGCTGGTGCGACGGGCAGTAGTCGCGCTCCGGCAGCGGCGTCCGCTGGCACGGCTTGCCCTTGCGGGTCGTCGCCCGGCAGCGGGCGATGCCGCCGTCGAGCAGGCCCGACTCGATCTGCTCCTCGATGAAGTCGACCGCGGCCTTCACGCCCTGCTGCACCGCCCACGCCACCTGCGCCTGTGCGGTGATGGGGAAGTGCCGGCGAATGTCCTGGAAGAGCGCCCGGTCGGGCTTCGCGAAGTAGAGGGGATCGCTCGCCAGCCGCTCCATCGTCTGCTCGCACGCCTCGAGCACGGCGCGCCGCGACTCCAGCTGGGTTTCGCGGTCGGAGTACGGATCTATCTGGTCTTTCACAGACCGGTAAATGGCCCGTGAGTATTGATACATACACTGCTGCAACTGGGCGGTTCTTTCTTCGATCACGGCTGTATCCGTCTCCTCCCGCAGACCCGTAAGGCCTTATTTGAAGCCGATTCCCGCGGGGCTCCCCTGATGCCCGGGTTCGATCCTACATGGTAACGGCACTGTCACAAAGTCGGCGGGTTCGTTGTCGCTCCAGAAAACGGACAGGCGCCTCACATGCGGCGGCGGTCCGCGACCGCGTCGCCCTCCGCGGCGCGGCGTCCGAACCCGGCCACCCAGATGATCGCGAGCACGAGGCCGACCACTCCGGCGGCGATCCCGACCCAGGGGATGAGGAACAGCAGGATGATCCCGACGACGATGAATGCAATGGCTACGCCGATCACAGGGTGCGCGTCCCCGCCAGGGGCGAATGGGAAACGTCAGCCTCTGGTCAAGCCTGGAGGACCACGAGCCGCTCCTCGGTCATCTCGCGGATCGTGTAGGCGGGACCTTCCTTCGTGTTGCCGGATCCCTTGACGCCGCCGTAGGGCATCTGGTCGGCACGGAAGGTGGGCGCCTCGTTGACGGTGACGCCGCCGAACTCGAGCGCCTCCGCCGCCGCGAGCGCCGTCGCGATCGAGCCGGTGAAGACTCCCGCCTGCAGCCCGTAGTCGGTTCCGTTGGCGCGGGCGTACGCGTCCTCGAGTGAGTCGACCGCGTTGACGACGCAGACGGGGCCGAAGACCTCGTCGCAGACGACGCGTGCCGTCTCGGGGGCCTCGGCGAGCACGATCGGACCGAGCGGGTCGGCGTCGGTGGCGCCGGCGAGGAGCTTCGCGCCCGCGGCCTGCGCCTCGCCGACCCACTCGGCGATCCGCTTCCGCGCGTCCGTGTCGATCACCGGCCCGACGTCGGTCGCCTCGTCCGCCGGATCGCCGACCACGAGCGCTTCGACCTTCGGGAGGAACCGCTCGAGGAAGCCGTCGACGGCGGGCCGCTCGACGTAGATCCGCTGCACCGAGATGCAGCTCTGGCCGGCGAAGGAGAAGGCGTTCGCGGCGAGCTTCGTCGCCGCGAGCTCCAGGTCGGCGTCGGCGGCCACGACGACCGGCGTCGAGTTACCGAGCTCGAGCCGGACTCGCTTCTTCGCCGCACGCTCCGCGATGCCCCAGCCGACGCCGCTCGAGCCGGTGAAGGTGATCATCCGGACCCGCTCGTCCTCCACGAGGACGTCGCCGATCTCGGCAGACGGCCCGACGAGGACCTCGAGCCAGCCGGCGGGGAGGCCCGCCTCCTGCTCGAGCTCCGCGAGCAGCAGCGCCGAGAGCGGCGTCTGGCTCGCCGGCTTGAGGACGACCGGGCAGCCCGCGGCGAGTGCGGGGGCGAGCTTGTGCGCGACGAGGTTGCACGGGAAGTTGAAGGGCGAGATCGCACCGATGACGCCGACCGGCCGCCGCAGCGTGAACGCGATCTTCCCCTCGCCGGCCTCCGACGCCGCCATCGGGACGACGTCGCCGGCGAGCTTGCGCGCCTCCACCGCCGCGAAGGTGAAGGTCGAGACCGCCCGGGAGGCTTCGACGCGCGCGGTCTTGATCGGCTTGCCCGCCTCGGCGCAGATCGTCTGCGCCATGTCCTCGTGCCGCTCGCGCAGCAGGCTCGCGACCCGGTCCAGGATCGCCGCCCGCTCGTGGGCCGGCAATGGAGACTCGAGAGCGCGGGCGGCGGAGTCGATCGCACGGCGCGCGTCCTCCGCGCCCGACTTCGGCGCGCGGCCGACGACCTCGCCGGAGTACGGCGAGCGGACGTCGATCCACTCTTCGGTTGCTGTCGCCATATGCTCGAAGCGGTGCTCGAGCGTGACGATATCGGCATCCACCTGGGCAGCGAGGTCGTGTTCGCAGGACAGGCCTGGCCGGGCTTCGTGCACACGATCGAGCATCCGGACGGGCTCGTCCTCGTGGATACGGGGATGATCTAATCGACCCCGGAGCTGGACGCCGAGGGGTCTCCGACTCCGCACCCGCTCGATCCCGAGCTCGTGCGCCGCGTCGCCGTGGTGATCAACACGCATCTCCACTTCGACCACTGCGGCGGCAACCGGCTCTTTCCCGGCCTTCCGATCCACGTGCAGGCGTCCGAGCTCGCCGCCGCGCGCACGCAGGAGGGCTACACGGTTCGCGAATGGGTCGACTTCCCCGGAGCGACATACGCCGAGCACGACGGGGAGGTGGAGATCCTCCCCGGCGTGAGGCTCGTGCCGGCTCCCGGCCACAGCGACGGGCATCAGATCGTCGTGGTGGAGACCGACGAGGGCCCCGTCGTCCTCGGCGGCGACGTCGGCTATTCGTTCAGGGAGATCGGGGAGGCCGACACGCCGGGAAAGCGGCTCGTGCTCGAGCTCGCCGCTCCGACGTACCTCGCGCACTCCCGCGAGCCGCACGTGCCGCGACTCAATCCGTAGCTACTCGTCGGGGATCCGCGCGGCGAGCGCGGACAGCACCTTGTCCTGGATCGTCGGGACGTCGCGCATGAGGGTCCGGAAGGCCGTGGCGGTGAGGACGAGGATCCGAGACGGGCCGCGCGTCCTGACCGTCGCCGTCCGTGGCTGCCCGGTGACGAGGGCGATCTCGCCGACGAAGTCTCCGGGGCCCAGCTCGTTGACGATCTTTCCTCCGCGGGTGACGTTGGCCGCGCCCTCGACGAGGACGATGAACTCGAAGCCGCCGGATCCCTCGCTCGTGAGGTTGCGGGCGGCCGGCAGATCGAGCTCGTCCGCGAGCATCGCGATCTGCCCGAGCTCGCGCTGCGAGCAACGCTCGAACAGCGGGACGCGCTTCAGGAGCTCGATTTTCGCGTTCTTGCGCAGCATCTACCGAGGTACAGTCTCTTGCATGAAGCAGTCCGGCGCAATGATTGTCGACGCGGTCCGCAGCCCGATCGGGAAGAAGAACGGCACGCTCTCCCACATTCGCGGCGACGAGCTCTCGGCGCAGGTGGTGAATGCGCTCGTGGGGCGGAACGGCGTCGACCCCGCGGAGATCGAGGACGTGCAGTGGGGCTGCGTCACGCAGGTCGACGAGCAGGCGTGGAACATCGGCCGCAACGTCGCGCTCACGGCGGGCTGGCCCGTCTCGGTCGCGGGAACGACGGTCGACCGGCAGTGCGGCTCCTCGATGCAGACGAACTTCAACGCCGCCGCGGCCGTCTGGTCCGGGCAGCTCGACCTCGTCGTCTCGGGGGGCGTCGAGATGATGTCGCGCGTCCCGATGGGGTCCAACAACGGCTCGATGTCGCCGCTCGTATGGGAGCGCCACGAGATCGTGATGCAGGGAATCTCGGCCGAGGAGATCGCGAAGCAGTGGGGGCAGACGCGCGAGGAGCTCGACCGGATCTCGTTCGAGTCCCACATGCGCGCGGCGCGCGCGATCGACGAGGGACGGTTCGAGAAGGAGATCGTCCCGATAGAGCTGGACGTGCCGGAGCCGGACGACTCCGGCGGCTCCGCGACGGTGACCCGCGTCCGCTTCGCGGTCGACGAGGCCGTGCGGCGTGAGACGACGCTGGAGAAGATGGCAGCACTTCAGCCGGCGTTCATCCCGGACGGCGTCGTGACGGCCGGCAACTCGTCCCAGATCGTCGACGGCTCGGCGGCGGTGCTCGTCGCCTCCGAGGCGAAGGTCGCGGAGCTCGGGCTCGAGCCGCGCGGTCGCTTCGTCTCCTTCGGCGTCGTGGGCGTCGATCCGCACCTGATGCTGCACGGCAATCCCGAGGCAGCGGCGAAGGCGCTCGCAAAGGCGGGACTGACGTGGGACGACATCGCCGTGATCGAGGTCAACGAGGCGTTCGCCTCGGTCGTGGCCCAGTTCCTCGCCGATACGGGTCTGCAGGAGCGCTACGAGGCCGGCGACGTGAACCCCAACGGCGGCGGCATCTCGCTCGGCCATCCGCTCGGAGCGACCGGCGCGCGGATCACCGCGACGCTCCTGTCGGAGCTCGAACGGCGGGAAGTGCGCTACGGGCTCGCGACGATGTGCATCGGCTTCGGCCAGGCAATCGCCGCCGTGATCGAGAGGGTCTAGCGCGAGCGGCTCAGAAGCCGCCCCCGTGGTACGAGATCCGGCCCGGTGGCCAGTACGTGAAGATCACCGGGCCGAGCAGACTGCTCCGGGGAACGGCTCCCCACCTGCGCGAGTCGCACGAGTCGGGCCGGTTGTCGCCGACCATGAAGTACGAGCCGTCCGGCACCGGCCACGTCTGTCCGAAGTGGCTCGAGTCGGCGAGCCGCGTCGCGCGGGAGAGGTAGGGCTCCGGCAGCTTCGTCCACGCCGTCGCTCCCGTTCGGCGGATCCAGATGAAGCCGTGATCGTCCTCACGCACCCTCTCGCCCGGCAGCCCGACCAGGCGCTTCACGAAGGTCGTGCCGGCGTCGTGGGCTCCGCAGACGTTCGCTTTCGGAGGAGCGTCGAAGACGACGACCTGCCCCCGCCGGGGGCTGCCGAAGCGGTAGGCGAGCCGGTTCACGAGCACGCGGTCGCTCGTCGAGCCGGTGCAGCCGGCGGCCGGCCTGCCGCATTGCAGATACGGCTCCATCGAGGCCGACGGGATCCGGAACGGCTTCGCCACTTCCGCTTCGAAGGCGAGCACGAACCCGATCGCGAGGGCCAGCGTCACGACCCAGTCGAGGATCTTGCGCCACGGAGCGGGGAGACGGCTCAGCGGGTGCATTTCACGCCGAGAATAGTCAGTCGTGGCCCGCGAGCTACTCGCACTCTACGCTCCTGCTCGGTGACTCCGGAGCTGCCGCCGTGGGTCGACGAGTGGTGCCGGTTCTCTCTGGGCTCGCGGCCGGCCGGCGTGCTGTTCGTCGTCTCGCATCTGTCCGAGGTCGTCGGCGTTCGGCTCGAGGACGGGCGCGAAGTCGTCCTCAAGCGGCGCGTCGACGAGGCGGGACGGGCGCGAGCCTGCGTCCGCGCGCAGAGGCTGCTCGCGAGGGAGGGCTTTCCGTGCCCGCCGCCGCTGACCGACGCCCTCCTGGCCGATGGATTCGCGGTGCACGCGGAGGGGCTCGTCGCAGGCGGCGAGCTCGAGACCGAGGAGACGCCCGCAGCTGCGGCGAGGTCGGCGGTGCTCCTCGGCGACCTCGTCCGGCGTCTGGCCGCACTCGAGCTCGAGCCTCCGCTGCCGAACCCCGAGTGGGTGCGCTGGGATTCCCTTCCCGAGCGCCACGCGAGGCCGTCCGTACCCGCGTGGATCGAGGAGACGCAGCAGCGGGTGAAGACGAAGTTCGCCGCCTGTTCGCTCCCGCCCGTCCTCGGCCACGTCGACTGGGAGGCCCAGAACATGCGGTGGCAGGCCGGCGAGCCCCTCGTCGTCCACGACTGGGACAGTCTCGCCTGGCTCCCGGAGGCGGCGATCGCCGGCACCGCGGCCGGAGTCTTCGCGAGTCACGGGAGTCCGACCCTCGCACCGCTCGAGAGCTCCGTCGCGTTCCTCGGCGCCTACGCAGAAGCACGCGGCACGCCGTTCTCTCCCCATGAGGAGGAGGCGGCCTGGGCCGCGAGCCTCTGGGTCGCTCTCCACAACGCCCGCGACGAGCTGCTCTACGGCCGTCCGCGACTGACCCTCCCCCGGCTCGAGTCCCAGCGGGCCGCGCGTCTCGCCCGTGCCCGGGCGTGAGCCGTGATCTAGGCTCCGCGCGGTGAAGGTCGGAGTCGTCGGGCTCGGAACGATGGGCGCGGGCATCGCGCAGCTCGCCGTCGAGGCGGGCCTAGAGACCGTCGGCCGCGAGATGACCGACGAGCTCGGACAGAAGGCACGGGAACGGATCGAGCACTTCCTCACGCGCAAGGTGGAAAAGGGTCAGCTCGACTCGTTCGACATCGGTCTGCTGAGCCTGACAACCGACGTCTCCGCGTTCGCGGACTGCGACGTGGTGATCGAGGCGATCGTCGAGGAGCTCGAGCCGAAGCGAGAGCTGTTCGCCGAGCTCGAGCGTGTCTGCCGGCCCGGCGCCGTCCTCGCGACGAACACGTCGGCGCTCTCGGTGACCGAGATCGCAGGGGCGACCTCGACCCCCGAGCGCGTGGTCGGGATGCACTTCTTCAACCCGGCGCCGCTCATGCCCCTCGTGGAGATCGTGCGCGCGGAGCGGACGTCCGACGAGGCATTCGAGACCGCCTACGCGCTCGGCGAGCGGCTCGGCAAGCATCCGATCCGCTGCCACGACACGCCGGGCTTCGTCGTCAACCGGATCCTGATCCCGCTGCTCAACGACTGCGTCCGCGTGCTCGACGAGGCCCGCGTGACGCCCGCCGACCTCGACGCGGGCATGAAGCACGGCGCCGGCTGGCCAATGGGCCCGTGCGAGCTCGTCGACCTGGTCGGGATCGACGTGCACGTCCACGCGAGCGAGGCGCTCTGGGAAAAGCTGCGCGAGCCACGGATGGCGCCGCCCGCGCGCCTCGTGGCGATGGCCAACGCCGGCCTGCTGGGTCGCAAGAGCGGCCGCGGCTTCTACGAGTACGAGACCTAGGCCGCGAGCCGCGCCGGCCGTTCGACGAGCACCTCGAGGCGGAGCGCCTGGAGAACGGCCGCGGACGCCTGGGAGAGCAGCTGGGCGGACGCCTCCTCGGAAGCGCCGGTCGCCAGGAGCGCCTCCGCGAGCGCCTCGACGCGCGCGGCGAGGCCGTCGGCGCGCCGCTGCAAGGGGTCGTCTGTCATGACAACGGACCTTCGCGGATTTGTCGGACGTTCCTGCCACACGTACCCTGGGAGCGCCATGCGGCGAATCCTGCTCAGTTGCGCGCTTCTCACGGTGTTCTCGGCCGCGGCGGTGGCGGCTGCCCATGCGTCCGCATCAGCCAAGCCCGGCTATCTCGTCGTCCAGAAGGGCAGGAACGACGGAGGGGTAAACGGCAACCCTGCCGTGACGGTCGTCGTGCGCCCCGGCTTCATCCTGGGTCGAGTCTCGAAGGAGGCCGCGGTGGAGATCTATCACCTCGCGTCCGCGTCCGGCCAGGGTGCGCCGCAGGTCGAGGGCACGGACGTCTTCACCGCGCCCGTGCGCTGGCACGGGCTGTCCGGCAAGCGGTACAGCGGCAGCAGCTTCCGCTTCCGCGCCCCGGGAGGGTTCTACCGCGTGGTGATTCGCGGGTCGGGCGTCTACGTGTTCGCCGGTGGTCGCGGCACGGCGTGGCTCCAGGGCACTTCCACCAGCAGGCATTCCGACGGGACGTACTCGGTCAACGGTGGCCGCTTCCGCTCGTTGCCGACGAACCTCGTGAAGCGGAAGATCGGCGGAGGCTGACGGCGATGCCGGGCGACACGCAGACGATCCTCGTCGTGGAGGACGAGCAGGCGATCGCCTCGTTCGTCTCGGCGTATCTCCGCAAGGACGGCTTCAACGTCCGGATGACTGCGAGCGGTCGCGAAGCGTTGACCATCGTCGGCACCGAGGCGCCCGCGCTCGTCATCCTCGATCTGATGCTCCCCGACCTCGACGGGCTCGAGGTCTGCAGGCGGATTCGCGACACGAGCACGCTGCCGGTGCTGATGCTGACGGCACGCGACGACGACCTCGACAAGATCGCAGGTCTCGAGGTCGGGGCCGACGACTACCTCACGAAGCCGTTCAACCCGCGCGAGCTCGTCGCGAGGGTGCGCGCGATCCTCCGCCGCAGTGCCGGGAAGACGAAGCCCGCCGGAGGCGTGCTTCGGCACGGCGACCTGGTGCTCGACGCGGGCCGGCGAGAGTGCCATGTCGGGGAGCAGGAGATTCGCCTGGCGCCCAAGGAGTTCGACCTCCTCTGGGAGCTCCTCGATCACAAGGGCCTCGTCCTCACGCGCGACCAGCTGCTCGAGCGGGTCTGGGGCTACACGTTCGCGGGCGACACCCGCACCGTCGACGTGCACGTGCGGCAGCTGAGGAGGAAGCTCGGCGACGCGGCGCCGATCGTCACCGTGTGGGGCATCGGCTACAAGGCCGGTCCCG